>Ga0114959_10000095_pt1 | contig 81329 bp, 65 predicted proteins | sample C_130625_EF_Meta_FD_87317 | JGI IMG/M metagenome (GOLD analysis project Ga0114959, IMG submission 87317) | Freshwater microbial communities from Lake Croche, Canada to study carbon cycling - C_130625_EF_MetaG | ecosystem: Environmental > Aquatic > Freshwater > Lake | place: Lake Croche, Canada...
CGTCAGCAACAACAAGTGTAGCTCCCGCAACAACTGCGCCTTTATTGTTGGTAGGGCTACCTAGTAGCGGGTTTTATTCCACTTTCTTAAACGCAATCTCTATTCCATTTTCACCTTTTCAATCTATATCACCCCCCACTACCGTAAATATGCCTTCTGTGTACTCCAAATATGGTCCTTATTTACAATCATATGATAACATATCGATTCCAAGTACTTCATCCAGTACCACTGCTGCTCCTGCATCAACAACGACGACTTCAACGTCTACAACCACACCTGCATCAACAACGACAACTACTTCAACTCCTAAAACCACTCCTGCAACGACAACGACTTCAACGCCTACAACAAAACCAAACCAAACATTGTCCTATTATATTAATCCCAAACTTAATTTGTATTCATTTCAGAATGCATCCCTCGATAATTCTACGGCTCCTCAGATCAATTGGTCGGGATCTTATCCTGGAGGATATTCTGTGAATCAAGACATCAACAATGTTGTGTACACTCTATTTGGATCTTACAGCGTTCATGAAAATATTTGGCCAACTATTATATATACGATATTGTCACTACTTCTTTTGATCGGAATCGGTATTGGAATATATTATTTAGTCATTTATATTAATAATTCATCAACTCTCCCAGCTATTCCGAAGCTTCCACCGACAGTGTAAGCGGTGCAAAAAAATGCTACTTAAAGAATGATCGAGTACAATAAAAAAACTGAAAAAAATCAATACAAAATACGAAAACGAGATAGCGTGTGCATAGAGGCAATCATGAAGAGGAAGCATTCTCTTTACATGTTTGCGGCCAAGAACGCTGCACTTCATTCTAGGATGCAGCACCAGCATGGTTGCGTGCTTGTTTACAACGGCAAGATTGTAGCCTCTGGTTGGAATAATCCGATTGAGTTAGCCGATATGTGGAGTATGCATGCAGAAGTAAATGCTCTCAGGAAGGTCGACAAGACCATTCTTCCCAAGTGTAAGATGTACGTTGTACGTATCGGTTCTAACATAGACACACAAAACGAGCATTACACAAATTACGATTCTCAAAATCCCGATAACTGTTTTAAGCTATCCAAGCCTTGTGACAAGTGTAGGATGGCGATAGAAGCCGCCGGAATTAAGATGGTATTTTATTCATTGGGAAACAGTTCCGATACCTCGGTGAGGTTGGATATAAACGAGTTTAAGCCAACGAAGACAAAGAGTTTGTATTCTTCGATGTATTGTAACTGATTCTTATTTTTCTTTACCGTATTATTTCTGATAATATAATAATTATGAATCGAGCACAAGAATTTGTCAATTCTATAAAAACAACTATAGAATTAAACTGGAAAGAAAAGCTACTTGAAGTCGTTCAAAGTATGGTGATTCTTGTTTTAGCCTATTTCATAGGCGTATTTATAAGAAGTGTTATCATTTCTAGTTCGAAATCTTTAGCTACATCGAATCAAAATCACAACAATAAAACCCTCTTAATCTTTGCAGAGATTGCCGATTTCACGTATTATGCTATCATGTTTATTGCTCTTTTTATGATCTTTAATCTGTTCGGAATAGAAACCGTAAGTCTAGTAGCACTCTTGGGTGCCATGGGCTTTGGAATCGGGTTAGCGCTACAAGGAACGTTTAGCGATGTGGCTGCGGGAATGATTCTGGCTTCAGTTCAAACGTTTTCTATCGGAGATCTTATACAAGTTGGAGATATAGTTGGCACTGTTGTCGATTTTACATTGATAATGACAATTATAGAAGACGTGGCGACCGGAATCCGAACCACTATTCCCAATCATGTCGTTCAAGCGAGTATTGTTATGAATCATAATCGACCTGATGTTCGATTTGCAGTGATCGATGTAGCCTTATCAAACAGAAACAACAATATCAGTGACATCCTTGATGCACTTCACACCATGTTGAGCTCCTATCCAGGGGTTTTACATGATCCAGCTCCAGCGGTGAGTGTACTGGCTATGGATAAAGCGGGCACGATGATTAGAACAAAATGCGCTATTCATAATTATGATTACCCTGTCATTATGCCGGGCTTGCGTACTGCTATTCGCAAGACGTTAGAGGATTCCAATGCCATGTTGCTAGATTATCCTCAATCGGTTTAGGCATACACGAACAGGAACACGAACACGAAAATATCATGTCTAACGTATGTGTAAAGGATATGGATTTGCTGTGGACAGCCCTCGTTCTTTTTCTAACTGTCATTCTTTTGTACGCTTTTGCCGGAATTATACAAGAATCATTCGGTTTACAAGATCATCCCACGAAATGTTTCGATTGTGAAGTCGCAGGGTATATAGGGCAAAAGACCAAGTGTTTTTCATGTGAAAACGATATGATTTCACGAGGATATGCTGGCGAAGACGCGCATCCTATCCGGTATTGGGAGGGCTCCTACGAGAATCCCGGTCGCGCTATTTTGGGAAGGATTTAAAAAAAAATAGATTAGTGCCATATACATATTATCTCGTTCTCTACTCGAATATCTATACATATTCAAGAATACTGTAATCCAATACGAAACATGTCCGCCGCGAATACCACCACTGCCACTGCCACCACCACCCAGCAAGAATCTGTTCCCGTTGCACCCGCTTCAACCCAGGGTGAAAAAAAGTTCATGGAACACATCTTCTCCGAGACGATGCCCGATGGCTCTAAGCGAGGTCTCACTTATGGCGAATGGCGCGATCTCAACGACACTAATCTTCGCGATGCACCCGCTTCTTCGGTTCGTCCTGGACTAGAATTTCTTCCTTGCACAGCTTTCGACCATTTGATGGACGAGCCTAACCGCATCGCTGCCAACATCTGGTCAACCCAGGGTGAAAAAAAGTTCATGGAACACATCTTCTCCGAGACGATGCCCGATGGCTCTAAGCGAGGTCTCACTTATGCCGAGATGCGCGAGCGCTACGGCTGACATTGTCCTTTTTGCGCATCAACAAATTGATCAACTATTTGAATAAATTCAAAGACTCTGAAAAGATAGACATCGTCTGTCAAAAGAATCTGAACATGTACTTCATATTGATCAGATCATTTTCTTTTAGATCAGAAAGTAGAAGAATTTTGAATTTTACTGTCTTTTTTATTAAAAATGGATTAGTGCCATATACTTTATATTCTGTTCCTCTCAAAAACAATGGACTGTGGATCATCATCATCGACTTCAAACTCTGTCAAAGAGCTTGCTTGTTACTTCAAAAAAGAAAACTTTGGTGATCTTGAAGATGTTAAAAATACAACACCTGAGAAAAAGACCGTTCTGCTAGAGCACTTCCAACGTATTTATAATGAAAATCCGATTCATCCCGAAGCACTCAAACTGAAAGAAGAATGGGGTGACGATATGGATTCAATTGATACGAAATGTTTATCACTCCAGTTCTTCCTCAGCAGAGATAACGGTTTTTCGGAAGAGTTTTCAAGTAAAATTGCAACTGAATACTACTCTTTGTATTTCGGACCTTTTCGGAATCAGAAGTGATTTTTATATTTTACTGTCTTTTTTATTAAAAATGGATTAGTGCCATATACATATTATCTCGTTCTCTACTCGAATATCTACACATATTCCTTGCAAATGGGTTGCGCATCATCCACTTCGAAATACGACTCTGTGAATAAGCTTGTTACGTTTCTGAAAAAGGTTGATGATGAAAACATCAAAAGCCTGTCTCCCTACTTCAAAGGCGTGCTTCTTGATTTCTATCTCTCTTTGTCTACCCAGGTAGAACCCGTATCGCTCTTAAATAAGGAGCTGCGACTCTTCTCTCTACCCGAAAGCAGGATCACGTGGGTTCTCCGAGAATTCAAGCAATTCGTTGAATTACGAGAGAGAAAACGTTTGGTACAGAAAAAGGCCGATCAGCTACAAGCTGATGCAATCGTCTATAATGTCATGTTACAATGCCAAGTTGAAGCTGCGAAAGCGGAAGAACTATCCGCGCAGATGGTCGAACTCGATGAGCGCCTAAGCCGTCTGAAGCGTTCCTTCTGAATCTTTTTTTGTGTTTGTTTTGTTTGTGATAGCTAAAACTATTTAAAGAGAAAATGTGATCTATGCTTGAAGAGAAGCGAAGCAAAGAGATCCATGACTCACATACTAAACCCGGTTATTCTAGAGCAATTCCCGTATGCTTTCGACGGCTTTCAGAGGGATGCGGCTCTCGCTATCGAGCGTGGAGACCATGTTCTCGTCACAGCTCATACCTCGGCAGGCAAGAGTACGGTGGCTCTCTATGCCATCGCTAAAGCCGTGCTCGAAAATAAGCGGGTGATTTATACCGCTCCCGTCAAAACGCTCAGTAACCAAAAATACGGGGAACTCAAGGCTAAATACGGCGGTCTTGCCGGCATCCAGACAGGCGACGTGAAAGTGAATCCCGATGCGCAGATTGCGGTCATGACTACTGAAATTCTCCGCAATGACTTGGCTCGTATTCAGGGCGAGCATTCTTTTGACGATGTAGGCTATGTCATTTTCGACGAATGCCATTATATCAACGACCCAGAACGTGGAGCTGTTTGGGAGGAATGTATCATGCGCCTGCCGCCGTCGGTGCAGATGATCTTGCTATCGGCTACAATGGCCAATCCCGAGGAGATGGCGGCCTGGATAGAGGGCCTGAATCCGGCCAAAAAGGTACCCATCGTGTCGACACTGTACCGGCCTGTTCCCCTGCGTTTCTCTCTCTTCATCCCCAATCCGGGGACGTTTTCGGAGTCTCTGCCGTGGAATGAGGCGCAACGCGATGGACACCTGACGATGATCCTCGATGCGGAAGCAGGCAAGTTCAAGACCGATGCATACATCTCCACGGCCAAACGCTTCGAAGCCATGGTAGCTCGAGAGTGGGACACCCAAACAAAATCTCGCAATCTTACAACAGGACGCAAAGGGGTGGCTGAAGCCAATGCAGCACGGGCCTCCGGAAAAGCTCGCCAACCCTTCCATATGATTAATCTATTGAATCCTTTCTTGAACTTCCTTCATATCAACGGCCAACTCCCGGCGATCGTCTTCACCCTGTCACGAAAGAAGTGCGACCAATACGCCAAGCGCGTGACGACGGTCTTGGCCACCCCTGAAGAGCTGGGTCACATCGATCGCACTTTCGAGTTTTATATTAGGAAGCTAGAGAATCCCGATCAATACGCCCAAGTGACGGCTCTAAAAGCCTGTTTGGCTAAAGGAGTCGGTGTCCATCACTCGGGTATGATGCCGCTCCTCAAAGAGATCGTAGAAATCCTGTTCACACGAGGTTGGATCAAAGTGATGTTTGCGACCGAGACGCTGGCGATCGGCGTGAATACGCCTACCAAGACCGTCTGCTTCTTGGATGTGACCAAATTCAATGGACAGACCCAACGCCCTCTCTGTGTCGAGGAATTCAAACAAATGGCGGGAAGAGCCGGACGACGCGGTCTCGATACCGTGGGCAATGTCGTTTATTTCCCGGTTTACGACCCGGTCACGTCTTCAGAATACCAGGCGATGATCCAGGGATCCGTCAAGCGGATCCAATCCAAATTCACCGTTTCAACCGCTTTTGTTTTGAGGAGCGCCTTCGCCGACAAACCAGAGCCTCTTCTCACTCAAATCGAAGCCAGTCTACAATATCAAGAAAACCAAAGAATGATAAAGGGATCCTCTATTAAAACCGCTGAATTGACACAAAAACGTGAAAACCTGGAGATCCAACTCGCGTCTCTAAGCGAATATGCGGAACTGTACGAGAAACAGAAAGAAAGAGAAAGAGAAAAAGAGAAACATACAGATAAGAAGAAAGGACGTGGTCTGGTATCCCATTCTATGGAGCTGCTATCCAAATCGCAACAGCTTGAATTCGATGCCTACGTCCACTATCGCCAACAGGCAGAGGAGCTTGATAGACAACTTGCCGAAATGGATAAAGATCGCGGCCTCTTGTCTCAACTCTTGCAACAGGAATGCGAAACAACGACGCAGTTCTTGATAGAGAAAGGATATCTGATACATGGAGCTCCGACTCGCGCAAACCTGACTGTCAAGGGGCTGTTTGCGCAGAATATTCACCAATCTCACGAGGTGATCTTGACGGAGATCCTACTCGAAGCCAAGATGGCCGAGTCTATTCGCGAGGACCCAATGATGCTGGGACCGTGGTTGGCACTTTTTATTCACGAAGGCGGCGGCGACTCTGAGTCGACAGAGATCCGCCCTGGAACGGATCTGGGTCTAGATGCCCTGGCGTATGGAGAAACTCTATATGATGATCTCGTTCGCTACGGAGAGACTGCGAGCTTCAAGTTATCATCACGCTATATCGACCCAGTTTGGGAATGGTGCAACGGCGCACATATTCAGACCATCTGTCAACAATACGACTTATTCGAGGGAAATCTTCTGAGAGCGCTCCAGAAGCTGATTGGGCTACTTGACGAGTTGGAAGCCGGATTCACGATGATTCAGCGTCTCGACTGGGTGCAGTCGTTGGGAGCGGTGCGAGAGCTAGTTAAGCGCGATATTCTGAAAGTAGAGTCGCTATATATCTAAACTCCGTTCATTTCTTCGGCGGATCCTTCCTCATTTCTTTGTATAGTTCGGAGTCTTTGACCGCATGAACTATCTCTACGATGCATTCTTTTATTTTGGGGGCATTCGGCTCCGATTGTCCCACATACATTCCGCTCACAAACGCCGCAATAACTCGAAGCATTTTTGTTTTCTGCTTTTCCTAAAGAAAAGTACTTAAGGACCCCGTGTCTATACATATAAAGATAAAGAGAAAGAGCTAGAAAAGAAAGCATGAAGTACTTTAAAGACCATGTATCCTCATCTCTTCTCAACACGATTCCACATGACTTGGCGGTCATTCACTTTCATTCGTATTCTCATGGCCATGTGTCATTGACATATGAGTCTTCTGGAAAAACGATTGATTACGAAATGACACCCGGTGAAATGAATCGCGCTTGGGACGGTGATACAGTGGCCGTGGATCCCCTCACACATGAAGTTGTAGCGATCGGTTTATCAGCTCAGTCTAAACCCCACTTGATGATACCCGGATATTTACACTTGACCGCTAAGCAATCCCATGGACTGAATAAGAAAGGGGTACCGATCTATGTGTTTCATCCTCTACAGCCGTGTTATCCGCCGATGCTGGTAGCCTCAACCGCCGCGAAGACGCATCCCTCAGTCGATCACGTTTATGTGTTGGCTAGTTTCCTAGAATGGACGACGGATCAGCTGTATCCACGGGGACAATGCGAGATGGTCATCGGGAGCACCGGAGATCCCGCGGCAGATGCCCTCATCCGCGCCCATTCCTGCGGTCTACTAAAAGGAAACCGGCCTTTGATCAAGAAACCCATGGTCCTTAGCTCATCTTCTACTCAACTCATCCGAAAAACAGTCGAAGCTACCACTTTCAGCATCGATCCAGAAGGGTGTGTCGATATCGATGACGCGCTCAGTATCGAAGTTCTAGACCCCTATAGGGTTATGATCGGAGTGCACATCGCAGATGTCACAGCGTGGTTCGAGTATGATTCGGATATCGATCAAGAAGCGTTCCATCGAGGCCAAACCGTCTATTTGCCTGATACGCAGATCCCCATTTTACCCGTCGCATTGAGTCACAATATGTGTTCGTTGAAACCGGATTCAGACCGATTCACGTTTACATGTTGGATGGTTTTTCAGGGTGGCATTATGATAGATCACTTCTTTGAACCTTCTCTGATCAAGTCTGTCGCAGCGTTGACCTACGATCAAGTGGATTTCCGTCGAGATGATCTATCGCCCGCCATTCGAAACTCACTCGAACTCTTAGAAAGAACGACCGGCATGCCATCGGGAAACAGTCATAAACTAGTGGAGGTGTTGATGGTGATGGCGAATACCTGCGCCGCAAAGATTTTGCAAAAGATGCCCTATGATAGTCTTCTGCGTCGACAAGAAGTGAACAATAAAGGACTAGAACAAGATATCGCTGCGGAGTATGTGATCGCGCAACCTCACGCCTCCCCTGAATTCACACGTCATGCCTCTTTGGGAGTGGATGTATATACTCATTTTACAAGCCCGATTCGTCGCTACGCCGATCAGATTGTCCATCGCTTGTTGAGGGGCTCTATGTTTATAGACCCGCTTTCAATAGAGCACATAAATCAAGTCCAGAAAAAACATAGAAGATTCAAAAGAGACCGTACTATACTTGACTTTGTACATGCTCAAGCGTCAGCAGGAATTCTGTCGATTGAAACAGAAGCCATCGTAAAGATCAGATACTCTGAAAAATATAAAACCTATAAAATGGATTTTTTCATGCCGTCGAACAATATAACGTATCCCCTCAAATTTCCAACTAATCTTCGTATGATTGTAAACTCCGTTTTAGAGGATGAAAATACCTTGCGTTTCAACAACACACAAACCCTATCTGAGTCGATTTTCAAAGACGAAGAAACACTCACGGTTCAATTATACCTGTTTCCGAAAGAGCCCTTATTGTATAAGAAATGCGTACTAATAACAGATCGCTTTGCATCTATCCTACACTAAATTCATTGCAACCGTTAGTTTAGTCTTCACACAGAATAAATAATGCAAAAAGATTGCCAAACAAAACGCAATACTCACTGTTAACCATATAGACAAATCAAAGATGAGTGCGAGTACAATCGCAATCACGATCGTCCCTATTGTATCCCATAATGCAACATCCAAATAAGGTATCCTTGTTTCATGGAAGCCTTGCCGTGGTGTACCAAAAATATCACTATATTGTGCAAATATACACATCCCTTTATCTAACTTCATATGTTTTTTATGTCGTATGATTGTAAGTGTGCGAATACTATGAAAATAGATATTTACGGATTTCAAGGTTGCGGATATGCTGATAAAGCAATCCAGACATGTAAAGAATACACATATGCAAAAGTCAATGTGTTTATTGTTAAACGCGATGAGTGGACGAATACGTTGAATGGTATAAAATCAGCATGCACGTCGAATAAACCCATGTGTTCAAACCTTGTGAATCATAAAACATCTCCCGTTATATTCGTGAATGATGTATTTATTGGAGGCTATACGGACTTGATAGAAAGAATGAAAGCCTAATTATTTCCGCGTATTTCTTATGAGATTATTCTCGAGCATATCTAACCGTTCATTATTTCCAGCGTCCAATATAGTCTGGGCGCTAACCCGATTTTCTAGCTTCCTTTGTCTGTTTTCTAGTGTGATATCATTATAATTGATATCATTCACAAGCCTGTCTATCACCATTTCGTGTTTTAAAATATACTCTTCTTGACGTTTCTGCTCTTCGTATAAAAATTGATTTACCTGTTGGTTACGTGCACTCATGACCCCAATAACGACTATTAAAATTATGAGAAGAAACATGAGTGCATAGTTAAATTTCATATCACCTATCATTTATTTATGATAAGGATTATTTACGTTGTCATAAACTATGCATTCAAATCATTACTAGATAAGTCTCCTATATCCAATGAACCAAAGGAGGTATTTGTTGCTGTCATAGTAGTCAATATATTTTGCAATTGCGTTTCATTTATGCAGGTAGATCCAAGACACAATTTGTCAGATGCACGAATGTCGCCTTTTACATCGAGTTTGTATTCTGGCTTTATATTTCCAATTCCTACATTTGCGTTCTCTGTACTATCTGGATTCAGAATCAAATCGGACCAGGCTGAGGCATCTGTTGCCATACCTCCAATCACACCAACGTCTCTGCCACGTGCGGAATAATTACCAATAGAAACCATATTTTGCGCATTATTTTTACCAATTCCGGCTGACATCCAATTATTCGCGGGATTTTCAGGGAAAACACTCATGGGTGCAGGTCCGGCACCCATCGAAAATTTCGCTGTAGAAAATTGTTGAGACATGGCTTTAGACGTGTTTTTTAAAGTATCGAGATTATTCGATAAACTGGCATATTTACTGCTCAAATCTGAGACTTGATCTATTGAAGCCATACTATCCTGTTTGTTGGATACGGTGCTTATCAAACTGTTCATTTTGTTTACCGAATCATAGATGTTATTAGAAAAGGATGACAAATCTGATATCTTGGCGTATGTTGATGATGAGTAGCCGAATAAGTTGTTAGACATTGAACTTAAATCGCTTACTTTAGCATATGGTGCCATATCCTGTGACTGGATGTAATTCGTTAAATCACTCGTTTTAGCATACCCGGTCAGATCACTCGTTTTAGCATAGGCGGTAAGATCACTCGTTTTTGCCATATTGGATATATCGGATGTTTTAGCATACCCGGCCAGATCACTTGCTTTTGAATAACTGCTCAAGTCGCTGAGAAGAGCGTAGTTATTTAGGTCACTGCTTTTTGCGTATCCAGTTAAATCGGAAGCTTGCATGTACGTTCCTAAATCCGTCTTCTTAGCATATCCGGCTAGATCACTTTGTTGAGCATATGTAGTTAAATCCGATTGTTTCGCGTAATTCGTTAAATCCGATTGTTTCGCATAATTTCCCATTTGATTTGTCATGACAAATCCGATATTTGATAGATCATTTCTAGTTACGAAAAGTGATCCCGGAGGAGGTCCCCATCCTGATGCCCGTAAGTTGTATTCGAGATTACTCAAATCACTGGGTAGGGCGAATTTAGACAAATCCGATGATTTGGCATATCCCGATAAATCGCCTGTTTTAACATAGCTTTTCAAATCAGTGGTCTTGGCAAAAGGTGCTAACTCGCTAGACCGAGCATATGCTGTCAAGTCTTCGTTTGTTGCGTAGTTGTTCAGATCAACATTCTTTGCATATTGTGACAAATCAGAATACTTGGCGTATGATTTCATATTATTTGTGAGTGTGTTCAGATTACTGTTTAGTACTACCACATCCCCGTTTGCTGCATAGGAACTATCCGACTTCATTTTCATCGAATATTCAAGATTACTTAAATCTGTGTACTTAGCATATGCATTCCAGTTAATAGAGGCTTCTTCGTCTGCAAGTGTATTTAATTTTGTGTTCATATTACTCATAGTTGCAACCATGTTATTGAAATCACCCACTGTTGTGAAATCATTACTTAGTCCTGCATTGAATTTACGAAGATCTGTGTTTGTCACGAATGTCGGTATGATTTGTTTTATGTAATTGACTGATTTTGATGTATCTTCGGCTTTGTTGAGTTGTGTATTTGTTACATTAGAGAAATCAGTGAACGAATTGTAGAGTGAAGCATAGCTGGCCACATCTCCACTGACTGTTTTTTGAATTAAATCAACATTACTACTTAATGCGTCGAAGTCTTTTTTGAACTTGTTGTTGGTTTTTTTGAAATCTTGGATGGGTGTATAGTTTTTAGATAAGTTATCTACTGTCGCATATGTATTTTGGACATAATCTTGATACTCTGTATAATCACCGGTGGATACATATGTATTCGGTAAAGAATTCTGTAAATCAGAATAATCTTGAACTGTTACATATTGATAGGGAAGGCTCTCTTTCAAATCGTTGAACTCTTGTAAATTAGCATAACTCTGTGGAAGCGATTGTTTGAATGCGTTGTAATCGGGCTTTGTAACATAGGAATTAGATACATATACATTTGATAGTGCAACATAAGAATTAGTAAGATCAGAAACAGTGGACTGCAGAGCATACTTGGGTAGTATGTTTTGGCGCAAATCTTTCTTATGCATTCCATATGTCATAATCGTATCTTCATTGACAGTCTTTGCATATCCATTGTCTGGATTAGGGTTGTTCAAAGATAGTACCGAAAACTCGGGAACGGGAGGGGGGGTTTGTTTTTGAGAGGGTGCAGTTACCTCAGGAACAGATGCCAGTTCGGATTGAGGCACTCCAGGTGTAGTATATGCAGGAGTTTGAATCCGACTCTTAGTCGCGACTCTCTGAGTTGCAATAGGCTTTGTAGTGATGACAGGAGCAGAAGACTTGACTGCTACTGTAGATGTAACAGCAGAAGTTTTGCTTCGAAGCGGTAAACTAGAACTAGTGGGAACAGGATACGAACTAACTACTGGAATAGTAGATGAATTAATAGGGACATTTGAAGCTGATGCAATACGAGATGAACTAACAGGGACGTTAGATGACCCTGAAAGAATGGCTGTAGAACGAACTGGTACACTTGACGATGGATAAGGATAAGGAGCAAAAGAGACAGAACTACTAGTAGGGACACTCGTCGTTGAAGTTGGCGCATATGAATTTACAGGCATCGTCTCGGTTGGTTCAGGTGTTTCATTGGGATCTGAAGTCGCATTGGGATCTGAAGTCGCATTGGGATCTGAAGTCGCATTGGGATCGGCATTGGGATCTGAAGTAGGTTCTTGTGTTTCACTGGGATCTAAAGCCGCATTGGGATCAGAATTGAGATCGACATTGAGATCGGCATTGAAGTTGGGATCGGGATTGAAATTGGGATCAGGATTAAAATCGGGATTGAAATTGGGATCAGGATTTAAATCGGGATTGGGATTTTCATCTTCTGCCACAGAAGGGTTTAGTTCAGATTGCACGATCGCTGCAGTGACTGTAGTGGACATGCCTCCACCAAAGCGTTCGATGCGTTTTTGCGTTGGATTCGGATATGCCGCATATAAAGAGCGGTCCTGATATAAGAAATCAAATCCGGATGTGAATCCTTCTGCGGACGCACCTAAAATGGGAAGACGGTTATTCAAACTTTTTATTTGACTCGCTAACACATTCGATGATGCCTCTAGGTTATTAATATGCGTGAAACTTATATTAGACAGTGTGTCCAAATTTGCATACATTTGGTTCTGAGAAACTAAAAGGGCGTTGGACTTCGCCATAGAATCGAGAATCCTTTCTTCTGTCTGTGATATCATGGCGGCTAATTCCAACTGAGAAAACTGCAGTCCACGATCATTGTCGTTGACTTGATCTGCCATCGTCCTCAATGTTTTCCGCCAATCTGTTTTTAATTCATCTACGCGTCGATTTAACATTTCTGACGTGTCTGATGCCATTTGTTGTCGGGCATACTCCACATAAAACACCAAAATAATCGTGATGATGACGATGGATATAATTGCTATCCACATCTATCCTTTAATAGAGTGGAAGAAAGTTTACGATATCTTTCTTCGTCTACAACTTACATGTCTTCTTCTAGCATAATCGGATTATGAAGATTGACCTCTAGGTTTTTAAACACTGTCTTCTTTGTGTCATCAGGAAAATGTAATGAACCAAAAGAATAACTAATAAACTCGCATTCAAATACTGTTACCATGTTTTCCGGTTTTTGCGTTTTCTTTATTTCACTATAGGAACACCACAATCCACTATTTGGACTTATAGATGTTTCATATTTTTTAACCAGTTTCCATACTGTATTTCGAGGTAGCAAAATTTCGTGCTCATCCATCAGGTCCATTGGACCTCTGAAAGGACCTCGTTCAACTGTATAATTCAAATAAAGCCATGGAATCATCTTCCTCTTCGGAATGCGCAACACGAACATGCAACAAGGTCGGTTTCCACATGTCTGGAATTTCCAGGCCACTGTAGGAGACATGCTAGTCGACAGATACGTCGGTATTCTCATCTCTTCGCCTATTTCCCATGAATTGTAGATCTGTTTTGTCTCGTTCACCCCGCGAAATAATAAAGGTAACGAAATGTTATTTGAAATCGATGCTGATTTATAAAAAGCATCATCGATGTTTTGAACGTGTTTCAGCTGTCGTTTCAATGATCTCCATACAGAATTATTGACGATATCGGATATATTATTTGCTGGTATAGTCTCTGTTTTAGATCTCCTTCTTCGCCGTATTTCTGATAACTGATTAATCAATATTTTTGTAATCATTTTGGTCCTAAGAAGGGTATTGATATGCAAATAACCGGTTTCTTTGTAATACTGAATAGATTTGACTTGCTCCTTGTTGAGAGATTTGTAAAAATCTTCAAATACGTCCCAATATACTTCCGCCATTTTGAAAAGATCTTCGTTATCCACAGAGTATGGAAATATAGGAGCAGGCCCTTTTAAACGCGGAGCTTTATTCATGGTCATCTATCATGAACCTAGAAAAATAATTCATTTCTCGTTAAAATTTGTTTTATTTGGACTTGGTCGGGCTTACAGAGCGATGACCACGTTTTGCATCATGCAAAGACTTTGTAACCTCACGTATCTCATTCAATCTATCGTTATACGTCTGCATCAATAGTCCGATAAGCACAATCGATAGAGCCCACATAACTATAGCACCATAACTCATAATATCTAGTGCATATTCCAACTCTTTGTCGACACAACCGCAAGTCGAATGACGCAATTCATGAATATACAAGAAACTAATGACAACTATAGACAAGCCCAGTAAACCAAAGACCGGGTGAGGTTTCCATCCCGCGGCAATACACAAGACTAGAATAACATTAATGGCAACAAGCACGATCAATGCATTCCGGTGCCATGTCTTCGAACACTCGCATGTAGTTATGTTAAGCTGATACAGGGTATACCATTGGGCCAAAGAAATAAGCGTGGATCCCATCATGACTAAATAAGTGACGATACCTGTAAGACCATATAAAGGACTTTCCATTTAATATCGATACATATTTTTTTCTAACACATTATCAAGATGGAAAACAAACCCGCCGATCGAACGTTCAAAGTCGTCAGTGCTAGCACTGACTTGTTCAATGAAGATGGCCGCTACTCCGGCACCCAGGGCAAGACGAAGGTGACTTCAACCCCCGGAAAAGCCGCCCAGCGTGCCGCGAGTGCCCTGTTCAAGCTCGCACGCAAAGCCGGAAAGCATGACAAGCACATCAAGTTTTCAATTCAAGAAGTGACTCGCGGAAGCCGCAAGCACACCTATTTTTATGAAGCCAACCAGGTCAAGCTCGACAAGCCCCTCGAGATCAAGTTCGGTGACCAGGTCACTCTCGTTCACTACAAGCTGGAACTCCGAGCTGTCGAAGAATTCTAAATTTACCTTATTTGAGTTCGATCCTTGCGACACCTTTTTGTTTGTACCACCCTTTGCCTCGGTTCCATAAATCGAGTGCCCGTTTAGCCTCGTTTTTATATGATTCGTCATGTCGATGAACCCACACATTCAGGTCTTTGTCTCTTTTTAGGTCTTCCCAGGTACGGATTTCCTCCTCTCTCGCATCGACCGCTATAAACGCATTTCGCTGTATAGTCCCGCGTTTCCAATGCCGTTGTTCGAAAATATTGTTCATGAAGTCCTCGTAATTCATATTCGGTGCCATCAGTGGCTCGTAGGTTGGATCCACAATAAATTCATAGGGACTCCTTAAGTACTCTTGTGCGTATTTCGCGGGAACGACCATGATTTCATCGTGAGTCCCGTAACTCCAAAAGGTGTCATCTTTAACCGTGTCTGGATGGACAAAGAATCGTGATACATCGGGGAAACGGAACAAATGGAGGAGATTGGCCCGGGCCATGATAACGTAATCATAATCGGCTTCGAGCTTGCTTCCGCACATCTCGGCGATATTATAGAACTTAATGATCTGCTTTAACTGTTCTTTAGACAAGGCACCGTTGAGGCCGTAGTGCTCGACACGCTGCACAAATGCGTCGTCGAAAACCTCCTCATAAAAGCCCCTATAGACAGCGTCCTCGTAAAGCGCCAGAGTAGCATCTGATGATGTATGGCTGGAACTCAAGAGCACATAGACATCGGCATCGAGTGGGGCCACGAGATTCTGATAGAAGGGTTCGATACACTGATGAAGATCATGAGGCTCACCCCAGACACAGACGGCATAACGCTTGGGCGTATGCTTGTGAATTCGAAAGTGATTCCACTGGAATAATACGTATGAACCTATCAAAAGAATTAACAAGAACAGGACGGTGTAAACGACGTAGTCCATTTATATTAGGGGATATAGAAACTACATTGCAAGGATTTTCTGTTTGAACTCATGGTCCATATTAATGATGCTCATAATCTTTTTATTGAGATCGCGTAGATTTGTTTTCGTAGACATTTTAATCACATCCACAACAGCTTTCAATGTATGCCTTTTTTGAGTTTCGGACTGACTCGAAGAAATACGCCCGTATAAAGTCTTATATTTATCAACAATGTCGTAAGTTTCATCTTCACCATCATCATCTTCATCTTCATCTTCAAACAAAGTTTGATCAGATTTATCGTGAACAAATGGTTTAACGCCGAATGTAGAAATGAATTTATAGTATTCTTCGAGACACATCCGAAGAGATTGGTTAATAACATTACGTGTTTTCTCTAATTTTCTTATTAGATAAACTTCATAATATTCAAGGCAGTATGCAGCTAATGACTCGACAATTTGTGTAACACCGTGATCCCTCTGCAAGTCGTCCCATTTACCACTTCCCATAGAAATATAGACCCTATCTTCATCACGATTGTATAGTACGCTGAGATCATCCAAATCTGGTTTTTGGGCTTTTGTGACCTTGTGAATCATTTCTAAAAAATGTGTTTGCTCGTATTGTACTGCGTCTCCTTTAAACGAGTCTGTCTGAAAACGAATTGCATCTTTTTCATATATTTTTTCAACTACTGCATCGAAATTCATTAACTCTTTTTTTGAAAATGACACTAAATGGTTTAGTTTTACAAATGTATCAATGTTTGAAATATAGTTATTCATCGTGTTATGCTGATTGATAATTTGTGTTATTTTAGGAACGGGTTGAACAATAACTGGCTCTTCTATGTATATACGATTCTTCAGTATGTATTCTTTAATTTCATCCGTCAAAGTAATATTTTTGTGAATTGCAGGACATTCTGCTTTTGCTAAGAAATGTCTACGCATAGCGGGTTTTCTAGATGTTTCATAATCACATCGAATACACTTATAAGGTGTGAGAGCTACCTTAGGCATTTCTTTAGCTTTACACTAGAAAATATGTTTGTATGTTTTTGTTTACGATACATCATATATGATATTTAACCTTTAAGTACAGATAAACAATGGACCATTAAGGACTCTTAAGGACGCTTAAGGATCGTTAAGGACTTTTAAGAACAACAACATAAAATAACAAAAATATAAAACGTACACCATATATGGTAATAGTATGTATATATGTAATTTATATATGGTACTGACACGAAAACAAACTTCTTTTTACCCCCTCTCTACACAAAATCAATAGGTATGAAAATATTTAAATTACTTTTTGAAGTGTGTTGTAGACAATTGTATAATTTATTTATTATTTGTGTTATTTTATGTAATTATGTTTATTACCACAAATGGTATATAAAAATACTATAAATAGCTTCGAATTTTAGTGGACTCTTAAGGACGTTTAAGGACTGTTGAGGACTCTTAAGGACCTTTAAGGACTGCACAAAAAATAACAGGAATAAAAAACATAGACCATATATGGTAATAATATATATACCAACAACGTAAACATGGTATTTTACCCCCTTAAAAATGTTGGGCAAAAATATTTTAGAGAAACTCATTTCGTGTGTGTCCGTGAAGTACGTTTCTTAGCTTGTCGATAATTGTAGTTAAATTTGTCTGATCCATGCTGTCTTCAGATGCGGGAGTCTGATCCATTTCAGACATGAAATTATTCATCTGATTGTAATTGTTGATTGTTTGATTGACAATCTGCTGTTCAGTTTTTATGCGATATAATCGGCTTGTTAATACGGTGTCTTTTATCTCCTGGGTCAATGTTATATCGGAAACCGTGGAAGGACAAATACGTTTCATGATAGCAAGATGATAAGTCATACAACTTTTTTTCGGAGTGTTATACCCGCATCGAGGACATGTGTAAGGAACATGTTTCATTTTACAATATAGTAACGCTCCTTATCTTTAAGTTGTTTTATGCCTGTTTATGTCATTTTATGCTCTTTTACGCCAGTTTGATTTTCGCGTTTTTTCATGATTTTATTCAACGACCCCAAGTGGAAAAAAACTTTTTGAACTTTTGAATTTCCAAAATTTTTTGGAGGGGGGGTAAAATCCTAGGTACCATGTGTTGGTTCAAAAATCTCTATATTTGCTTTAATAATACCAGATATTCACTCGCATATTTTCGCATATTTTTACATATTTTTGCATAATTTCACATAATTTCACATATTTTTCTTAATTCATATAAAAGTGATATAACTATAATGATTAATTGAGATCTAATAAAATGACATATTATCACATAATATTACATAATATGCAATAATATGCGATCATATATCCTCTGCGCATATCAATTTAAGAATGAAGCATATAAACTAAGTAACAAGTAAAGATTAGATCCTCAAATGTATCACACGTGCAACAGAAATACAGCCTCGTATTGGCACGATGTTCCGTTGTTTATCGGTTGCGACTGCGATTCTGATATGCAAAAGGAAAAAGAAAAGGAACTATGTAACATGGTCGTCGAGATCCCGAAAGACACGACGGCGAAAATGGAAGTGGCTATCGACGTACCTTTGACCCCCATTCAACAAGACCGGTTGAAAGACGGTCGACTCCGCTATTATGACTCCCCGATTCCATGGAACTATGGAATGTTTCCTCGGACATGGGAAAATCCCGTACACCCGCATTTCATCGATAACCAAGTTCTCTATGGTGACGGGGATCCTCTCGATGTCGTTGAAATCAGCGGAGTTTCGTTGCCCACGGGCAGCGTCGTGCCCGTCAAGCCACTCGGGATCTTCGCCATGATCGACGAAGGGTGTCTAGACTGGAAAGTCATCGCGATTCAGCAGGGAAACGCTCTTTTTGGCAAACTCAATGATGTGGCAGACGTGGAACGCGAGTTGCCCGGAGAACTAGATCGCATCCGAGAGTGGTTCCGCAGTTACAAGATGAGTACTGGAAAGCCTCTCAATCAATTCGCCTTTGACGAGAGGGCGCTAGACAAAACGAAAGCCTATGATGTGATTATAGAAACGTATTTGGCCTATCAAAAACGGGTGGATGCCCATCTCCAAAACGAAACTGAATCTGTTTGAGTGGTCGCGTCTTTCATCTCTTTGGGTGCCGGTGGTAAAGCCATATATGTGGTAATACGTCGTTCCATGTATTCATACCATTTCGATAGATATTCCAGAAGATAACTGGTTCTCTGCATCAAACAACTAGTGCCACGTAAAAGAATACTGGTTCCGTTCATCACGTCTTTCATAGCTGATATCTCTTCCATTTTCTTTTTTGTTATAAACTCTAACGGAATGTTTATGTATGTTTTGTGAATAGATACTTAGAGAGAGTTCGCGTTAGACTTGTTAATGCCGCCTGTCTTATTTCGTTCGACTCTGTTTAAAGCCAGTATCAAGAAGTACGCAGAAGTCAAACCACACCCTTATGCGCATCCTCCAAGCGGTCCTATTACAGGGTTTGCCTGGGAGCACTTGCTATACAGCGCTCTATGTGATTACCATGAAAGCAAAAAGGGAACTGAATCTGGAAACAAGAAGCGACTACTCGTCACGGAACCCGAGTGGAATCCTGAGTCTTCGGTGTCCGGTGTCGACGTGAAATACGATGGCCAAAGTTATTCCTGTAAAGGGTCCAAATATCTCGACGAGAGTCGGGTTCTAGTCACACCTTCTTATAGGCTGAATCGCTGTGAAAGTGATGCCGATGCGATATTGGAGATTGATCGACCGCATCGATACAACTTTGATTGGTACGCTCTTTTGGCTAGAGAGCACGTCTTTGTACAAAAGACGGGAATGAGATCGGAATCGGCATCAGAATCGGACTCAATAAGAATAAGAACAAGAACCAAGAAACGTAAGACTTCAAATAAAAATACAGAGTCATCAGTCGATATACACACGAAATACGACATGTTCTTGATCCCGGCATCTCTGACGAAAGCGGCGGGTTTTGATTGGACTTATCATACCGGTGTCGGGAAACTAGGCGACATCAACAGCTGGGAAACCCAATGGAAGAACGGGGTCAAGCTCGAAATGCAGACATTCATGAAAAAAGGTCGTCTACAACGCCGTCTTTATATCCTATGGGATCTCAGTGCGTTTAAGAAAACCATGTCATTCACATTGGACGAGAGAGAACAAGACGGTGATATGCCGTTTCCGGCAATTTACACAACCGAAGACATCATTCCGCCTACAGAAAAGACTCGAACGGAATAGACAAAGACAAAACACGGTTTCCGACAATTTATGTTCACTGAGAGTAAACTTGATATCATGAGCGGTGCCCCGACCTCGGTTCTCGGACAAATCACGGGCCTGACTCTCGGCGGGGCAAGTGTCTCGAATATTCAATTCAATATCGGGGGTACCACCCAGATGAGCATAGACTCAAACGGTAATATCGCGGCGAGCAATCTGGTGTCCTCGGGACAAACCGTCATGCGCAATCGTCTCGTCAATGGCGGCCTGCAAATTGATCAGCGTTATGCGGGGTCAAATGCCGTCTGTGTCGGCAATACCGCGGCCTCGGCTTCCAATGCCGCCTACGGCCCCGATCGCTGGCAGGCCTCTATGGGAGCCAACTCGGGCTTTTTAGCGGCCCAGCAGGTTCCTTTAAGTACCGCGGACCAGGCGGCGATCGGGGGTGTGTCGACAAAAGCGGTGGCGATTACCCCGGCGGTCATGCCCAACTTGACGACGGGTTTGACGACGTTAGTTACGTTCGAGGGGTCGAATGCCGTCGATACGCTGGGCGGTGCGACGGGGCCGACGTGGACTGGAACACCGGCATTCACGACGGGTATTATAGGCTCTACTGCGGTCAACCTTACGGCGAATACAGCAGGCAGTGCCAGCCCATCAACATATATGACTTATGGATATTCAAATACCAGCACCACTGTGTCTGTCGTATTTTGGGTAAGGGTCGCGTCTGTGCCATCTGCAAACAGTTCGAAGATTGTATCGATTGGCTCTTCCACAGTGTCCAATTTGGATATTGCTCTCACCACTGAATCAAAATTGTATTGCGACTTTTACAACGTGTCTAACAATTATAATACCAGTACAACCGGTGGAACCCCTATTCCCGCAAATACGTGGACTCATGTATGTGCTACATTCACAGCCGGTTCGGCAACAGGTGTCAACATTTATGTGAATGGCTTGCTCTATCAAAATGCCACTACCGTGGGAGCCCCATCAACATTGGCAATAACCATGATTCGCGTTGGCTGTCATTCTGCTCTGTCTGACGCTTTTTCAGGATATCTAGATGATCTCCGCATTTACAATCGCGTCCTCACCGCCCAAGAAGTCACGGCCCTGTACAACTACAATGGCAACTCGATCCCGATGCAGGTCTCGTCAAGTTTGTTATCGGGTCTCGTGGCGTATATCCCGTTTGAGGCGGGGTCGGTACAGGATGTGTTGGGAACGCTGACAGCGCCGGTGTGGACGGGGACGCCTGCGTTTTCTACGGGCAAGGTCGGGTCAACCGCCTTGAATCTGAGCGCCAACACTGCAGGCGCGCTTTCGTCTGCATCAACGGCGTATGTTCAATACACCACAAACGGCGTCACGGCTCTCCCCTTGACATGTTCTGCCTGGGTGTATCCGATGTCTGTGTCTGTTGCCATGTGCATATTCTCATTTGCAGGTCCGAATGATGGCGACTGGGCATTCGACCTTGTGATTAACGCATCTGGTCAAGTGTATACCGATTTGTCGATCGGGACCGTTGGGTCATCTTCGACTACGAGTTATGGAATAGCCGGAGCAGCAGCTACACTCATCCCCAATAATACGTGGACACACATTTCATTTACCATTAATTTAGCCACGCAATTACACGTGCTGTATTTTAATGGTGTTCAAATAGCGACGAAGGCACTCCCTAGCTCAGGAGTCATGGTGTCGAATCAATCTCCGTACCGCGCCGTGACTCAAATGCGGCTTGGAACTCGTGGCGACGGAAATTACAATGCCTTCCAAGGCTACATGGACGATCTCCGCATCTACAACCGCGCATTGACCGCCGCGGAAATCGGGCTCCTCGCTTCTAACACCCCCGCCATGGCGATCCCCAATTCCATTCCCTTCACCAACACGTCTCAACCCACTGGCCTCATCTCTCAGTTCACACTCAACAACACCCTCGCGGATGCCCAAGGGATCAACACGCTATCGACGACCGGTTCTATCTCTTACGTGTCGACTCTCACAGGGAAAGCCGCGTATTTCGCCAATGAGGCCAACACGAATAACACGGTCGCATCTCAGACGTTCTCGTCAAATTACCTGACGAGCAGCTACACGCCACCCACCAATTTCACCGCCTCAATGTGGTTTAATGCCAATAAATCGACCTATAATATGTTATTCATCACCAACTCTGCTCAGTCTTCGATTACCAATTGTGTGGTGATTTATATCGATGGCATCAATCAAGCGGCGAGTCTATGGGGTGCCTTTAATAATACGGCCAATACGGGTACAGGCTATCCGATTACATTAGGAAAATGGTATCATGTGGCCGTTACCTATGCAAACGGTACCGCGAAGTGGTACGCCAATGGTGTGCAATTCGGAAACTCTTTGTCCTATACCTACGCGACAAACGGATTCGCCTTGGGTGGTGGCAATTCGAGCGGAACCTATTTCCCTTATTCGGGATACCAGAGCGACTTCCGCCTCTACAATACCGCTTTGACTCAAGGCCAAATCGCTGCTATTTATAGCGCTGGTGCGGACAACTACGCCTCGAGCCTCGTCTCGTATTACCCCTTTGAGCCGGTAGCGCCTCCGACGAGCGGCTTGACGACGCTACTCACGTTTGACTCGACGACAGCAGATGCGCAAGGTACGCTGAGTGCTCCGACGGTGACGGGTGCGATCCGCGACTTGAGTTCTAATAACTTGAACTTGGCGACGGCGTTGAAAGGGAATGTCGCTTCGTCGTCGACGGCACCAGCTACATTCCCTAGCACCGAAGGCAGCATCTACTTCGACGGTGGTTCGAGCTCCTATATCGATTCGGGACTCCTCTTCAATTGGTGGCAAAACGGTGGTGTGACAGTAGAGGCTTGGGTCAATATTTCCACATGGGGAAGTGGGTCATCATCATCATCCACACAATATGCCATGATGGGTTTCATGAGCCCTACAAATGCCTCAGGGAACTGGACCTACATATTGGGTATTACTTCGTCTGGAAATCTCAATCTCTTTTGGGTAGGTGAATCAACTGATCTTGTGACTTCCAATACGATTCCTTTAAATACCTGGACCCATATTGCGATGACTTGCGACGGGTCCACAAATCGTCTCTTTATTAACGGTGTTTTAGGAGCGAGTGTTGCTGTTGGTTCCCCAACCGGGCCATCGTCTCCGGGTACGTTCTGTATAGGTGGCCGCTATGGAAACCAAATGTTTACCGGATACTTATCGAATATTCGTGTGGTCAGCGGCGCGGCCCTCTACACCGCCAACTTTACGCCTCCGACTGCCATCTTGACAGCGACCCCCTCTTCAGGAACCACCAAACTCCTCTTGCGCTCTCAACCCGGTGGATGGTTCTCGACCAGTCAACAAAAAATCGGCACCGCTTGTCTGGATCTGACCGCAAATGCAAATCCCGGATTTACTGCCAATAATACCCCCGCTTATGCATTGTTTTATCCAGCTACCAGTCCATCGGTCAATTGCACTGTTTCCTTCTGGATGAATATGTCGTCGACCAATCCATGTATTGTCGCTTGTTTCGGTACAGTAGGAACGGCTGGAACCAACTCGGGTGGACAAATTAATTTAGTCTACAACGGGGGTCTATACGCCAATTGGAACATAGGTGGTACAGAGTATGCTGGGTCACCTGCTTATAATACTATTAGTTCTGCGTTCTCAAGTGGAACATGGTATCACATCGCTTTCACTACGCAGCCCTCGTCATACATGAAACTGTACGTCAATGGAGCGTTAGTTGGAACATCAACAGTTTTAATTCCTGCGAATGCCGCCTTTTCAGCAGGTCAAATCACGTTATTGAGCATTGGTTGCCAGACAAGTGGATGGGGTAATTTCAAAGGCTATGTTGACGACTTCCGTATTTACAACCGCGCCCTCTCTGCTACTGAAATCGCTCAAATTGCCGGGAACTATCTTTATGACGTCCAAGCCGCCAATCCCCTCACCCCCACCGGTACCATGCAATACGTCGGCGGTCGTGTCGCGACTCAGGCTCTCTATCTCGCCAACGAAGGGAATGTCCTCGCCACTACTACCAAAGCCTCGAATTACGCCCAGTTCTCGTCTTTAAGTACCGCCCAGCCCTTGAGCGTTGCCGGCTGGTTTTATGTCACGAAAGCCCCGCTGTCTGGCAACTTATCGACCATTTGGGAATTCGGTACTACTTCCACGGAATCGGTCCAACTAACCTCAGCCTATGTGAGTACAAGCCAACTGTTGATCTACCCCTGGGCGGGTAACGGTAGCACACTCGATGGTACCGTCATGAATATCAATACCTGGTATCATATGGTCGTCACCTATGTGCCCTCTACGTCTTTCACCTTCTATGTCAATGGCGTTCTCGTCATGAACCACACGTCGAGCGTGACAGCGGGTGCCGCGTCTCAGCTCTTCTATATCGGTGATTCTACACGGTCGGATCTCAAGCGCCCCTTCGCCGGCTATGTCGACGACCTCCGCATCTACAATAAAGCCCTCGCCGCTTCCGATGTCGCGACCCTCTATTACGCCGGACAACCCAACGCCTATGCTCTCTACCAACAACCGATCGAAGGCCAGAATATCGTGGACCTGGCTCTGGGGACTTCGGCATCATCATCCATGACGGTGAGCGCCTGGCTCAAAAACAATACGGCGACCGCGCAGTCGTTTAGCTTGGCTTTGAATGCGGCGAATCCGGGACTGACGACGTGGATTCCGTTTGAAAACGGTAGTGCGGCGGATGTGATGGGGACTGCAACAGGACCGGTGGCTACGGGTGCTTTGACGCTTTCATCTAGCACTTATAAAATCGGTTCTAGCGCCGCCAATTTAACAGCGAATACCGCTAACTCGACCGCTGTATCTGCATTAGTTTATAACAATATCAGTGTTCCATCAGCATTCTCAGTATCTTTCTGGGCGAATCCATCAACAATTGGTGTCAGTTACCAAGGAATGGTTTGTTTAACAGCTCCAGGATCTTCTTATGGCTACGATATTGCTTTAAATTCATCAGGTGTTTACATAGATGCTTATATTTCAAGCGCAAATTCAACTAATGCAATCACTGCAACTGCCGCCGGTCCTATATCTGCAAATGCATGGTCGTTCGTAGTTGCAACTATGTCTGCAACCCCGTCTGCAGCTGGATACAACTCGCTATATATCAATGGTGTGCTAGTGTCTTCTGTTTCGATTGGAAGCGGTTATTTGGTCGGCTATACTTCATCGAATGCTGTTTCGACTATGACGATTGGTGCATTCCCAGGAGGTACACTTGCCTACAAAGGCTACATCGATGACGTTCGCATCTACAACTCTGCCCTCTCTGCCGCTCAGGTTCAGCAGCTCTATCAGAATAACGCGAATTCAACGACTCTCTCATCTTACCTACTTCCGCGCTCCGTCGTCTACCAGACCCCGAGTATCTCAGCCAACTCTTGGCAGAAACTCGCCTTCTCTGTTCCCGGAGATCTCCTCGGCACGTACTCGACGGATACGACCAAAACCCTCACACTCGCTTTGTGTCTTGGAGCTGGGGCCAATTGCTCGACTTCCAATGTGGCCGCTGCCAGTAACAATTCGTCCAACGTCTGGCAGAACGCCCTCGTCTATAACGCGTCTGGGGTCCAGATCCTGGGGGCCTCGAGCAACAACTTCCTCGCTTCTCCCTATAATTCGGTGTATCTGACAGGGGTACAATTAGAAAAAGGAACACTGAATACGCCATTCGAAGTGCGACCTGCTGCTCTAGAACTCGGGTTGTGTCAGCGGTATTTCGAAAAGTCGTATTCCCAGGCCGATGCACTCGGGACGGTCACGGCCAACAATGCGGTTACTTGGGCGGTCGTCTCCGGAAATCGTCCCTCTTTCGGAGTCCAGTACAAGACCGTTAAGCGGACAGCGGCTCCCACGATCACTGTCTATAATCCCAACTCGGGTAGCACCGGAACTGCGCAAAACAATGACGCGTCGACTAACGGCTCCGTCACCTTAGAACGCCAAGGGGATGCCGGGTTCGGGATGTTCTGGCCATCGGGCAATTCGGGTCAGACCCAGGGCCAAATGATCTCGGCGCATTTTGCGGCGGATGCGGAGATATAGAAAGGTTTCATCGCACAACAAAAAAAAAGAATATATAAATTTACTCCAGGTCTTCCCAAGTGTAATCACCACCACCTACTACAATGACATCATTTTTTCCGTCTTTGATAACCACCACATCACTATCATTATAACCATTCCCCGAATCATAAAAGAGGACAAAGAGCCAGATCAGGAGAATAAACAGGAAGAGGCAGACAAACAGGATCACATAGAAGTTGTCGTGTGAAGAGGTTGTCGTCGTTGTTGTTGTTGTATAGCTTCCGCCACCGCCGCCACCTCCTCCGCCACCATTGTTATTATTGTTATTGTTATTGATAATCGTTGTTTCATTTCCGCCACCTCCAACTGGGACAAAGAAAAAGCCGCCACCACCTCCGCCACCAGATCTCCGCACAATCGTCGTGAAGTCCTCTTGGACAGGCATGAGCTCACTCTCGGTTTTCACAACCGGGTGCTTTTTAGATTTGGGCGGCTGCGTTAAAACATAGGCTAAGATAGCTAATATGACCAGGGCAGAAATCATCCATGGAATACAACACCATCCCATTTCGTTTGTTTACTTAGTACGGTGATAAAAAACAAGAAACAAAAATAATTCTATCGGATAGCACATAATATATCATATCTTAGCAAACACAAGACCTCATGAGTGCTCCGACTAGCATCTCCGGGCAATTATCCAATCTGGTCATTGGAGGTCAAACCGCGTCGAACATCAATATAAGTGTTGGAACGGGTGCCGGTCTCAAGATTAGTTCGTCGGGGGTGACGGTGCAAGGTGCTATTATCGGGACGACGATGGGTCTCGGCAAGAACCGGCTTCTCAACGGTGACATGCGCATCGATCAACGGAATGCGGGAGCCGCCAAGATTCTGGGGTCCTCTTCGAATGCCGCTCCTCTCAGCACCTATACCGTGGATCGTTGGCAAGCCGCCACCGGAACCGCCTCGGGCTCTCTCGTCGCGCAACAGGTGTCCTTAAGTAATGCCGATGTGGTGGCGACGGGTCTATCAAAAGCCGTGCAACTGAGCCCGGTGCCAATGAACGGACTCTATGCCTATGTGCCTTTTGATGGATACAGCGCCTCTGACACGATAGGTGGTTTCACCGCATCAAACGTGACGGGATCGCTGTCCTTCTCTACAACTAATTCCAAAATAGGGACGAGTTGCCTGAATTTGACAGCAAATCCTACAAATGGAACAGCTGTAACCGGTGTTTCCTACACCGTCCCATCATCCCTATCTCCACCCATAACTATCTCAGCCTGGTTTTGTCCAACTGGCTTCAATTCTTATCAGTTTATATATGACACCGGGAGCTTGAGCTCAGCGAGTTCGTATTCTGCCTTGTCATTGACGATTCAAAATTCGAATATATTGTACGCCACTGTATACATCAGTGGTGCATCGTCTTATCAAGCTCTTTATTCAGGCGTAACCTACGTCGCCAATACATGGTACCATGTCGCATTGACAATTCCCTACGGAGGTGCCATGTCTTTGTGGCTGAATGGAACGCTCGTTGCATCGAGCGGCACTCTGCCTTCGACAGGTCGCTTTGTTGATTCAGTTGGCAACTCAATTAATCTAATGCGACTCGGGAGTACGACACAAAGCACGAGCGGTACTCAATCATTCCAAGGATACATCGACGACTTCCGCGTTTATAAAAGGGCCCTAAGTGCCTCCGAAATCGCCACTCTCGCTGGCAACGTTGGTCTCCCTCAGGCTCCTCCCGCCAATTACGTTCAGCCGCTCGACTACAGTACGCGATTGACGTTTGATTCGACGACAGCGGATGCGATGGGAGTCCTCGCTGCACCTACTATCGTTGGTACAGCCACTTACAGCACCGATATAAAAATAGTAGGATCGGCTTCTTACGATTTCTCAACAAATCCATGCGCTGGCGTTCCACAACGCTCTTTGACCTATTCGGTATCTGTACCTTCGGCATTTTCTACATCAGTGTGGATATATCCTTTGCAAGTGGGCACAAGTACACAATCGGTCGTATCATTCCTAGGTGGAGGAACGTACTCTTTTGATATTGGACTGAGCTCTACAGGGGTGTATCTTGATTGTTGTTTATCTAGTAACACAGGAACTTTGAATCAAATGGGCTTCAGTAATTCAGCAACATATATTCCGGCCAACCAATGGACTCATATCGCTACAACTATGAGTTCTACACCGTCAACTGCCGGCACTCTTTGTCTTTACATAAATGGTGTTCTCATGCTCTCTAGCTCTACTGTCAGTGGCTATATTTGCGGTAATAGTAGCACAACCGCTGTAAATACACTCATGTTTGGATCATGGAAATCCGTTCAATCATACACTGGTTACGTCGACGACTTCCGAATTTACAATCGTGTTCTGTCGGCTGCCGAAATCGCCTTGTTGGCGGGCAATGTCAGCGCCCCTCCCGCGCTCACCAGCTTGCCGATGCCCGTTATTGCGGCCGCCACTCCCGTCTCGTCGGGTCTCACCTGGTTCTTAGACCCCAGCGTGTCGACGTGTTATTCAGGGTCGGGATCCAGCATGACCAATCTGGCGGCAACCGGGGGCAGCGCCACACTCGGAGGAACCTACTCCTATGTGTCGCCTTTCGGAGCAGTTTACATTCAAGATACCGGATCTAGCGATCAAACCAATTTATCATACTTACAATTTCCGACAGTCACGAATATTGCCACCGTATCAATGTGGTACTATTTGAATTATCCAGCTACTGTATCTGGCTTTTATCTAATCGATTCTCGGACTGGAAGCTCTGGAGGTTATCTTGGACTGTGGTCAGGAAATATTCAAAACGGCGGGGACTGGCAAACGAGTGGCTACGTTAATGGTGGAGCACTTCAGACGTTCACTTATAATGCACTCATGAGCGTCGGTCAATGGATCCATGTGACCTTCCTCGCTCAAAATATCAATTCTGATGACTTGACCCTCTTCTCAAGATATAATCAAATCGCAGGAGCCAATGTAACATTTGGACCCATTATGATCTATAACCGCATTATCACTCAAGCCGAAAACACAGCCAACTACAACTTGTTCTCCGGCCGGTTTAACAACGTATTGCTGACACAACTCACTTTTGACAATAATACGACTGATTCAATGAAGCTGCTCACCACACCCACCGTCACGGGCACCATGACGTATAACACGGCCAATCCCCGTATCGGCACCGCATGCCTCGACCTCACCGCGAATACTTCGGGAGCCGCCTCGGCCAGCAAGATGCTCGTCTATCCCTTTACCGCGTCTCTGCCCATAACGGTCTCGTTCTGGATCAATCCGAGCACGACTTCGGCTGGAAGTGCGACGTATATCGTTCCCCTCATGATCGGCAATGCCACCACTTGGGGCTGGGAATTTTCATGGTCTTCCTCAACGGCTCAAATGGTATCGGATGCCTTTATGGGAGCATCGTCTCGTTCGACGACTCCTACTTCCGCTGCTACGACTGTGTATGCCGGTGTATGGACCCATGTGGCCGCCACGTTGGTCGCTGGAGGCCAGAATATCCTCTATTTGAACGGCGTGCCGGTCGCCCAAGCCGCCCTCGCATCGGGCGCGTTAACGGCATCGAATGGAAACTCGATTACCAATATGCGGATCGGTAGCAGTTGGGATGCGAGCAGCGGTCAATATGTGTATCAGGGTCTCATAGACGATGTCCGCATCTATAATACGGCTCTCACACCGATTCAGATCATGGCCCTCTCGCAGGCCCAGAGTTTGACGACACAACTCACGTTTGATAATACGACAGCAGATGCAATGGGTGCGCTGGGTCCCGCATCGGTCACGGGCACCATCGCGTATAGCTCCACGTGCAAAGTCGGGACGACGTGTCTGGATCTGACGGCGAATAGCTCAACCACAACTTCTGCAAGTTATTCTATCGCGTTGCCAACAACCTTCACGGTCTCTTATTGGATGTACATTGGCACAGGCTCGCGCGTGCAAGTCCCAATCAGCTTCGGGACTAGTTCGCTGCAAGGATGGCAATTTGTAATTGGGTCAGGCAACACCATGGCGATCGAGTCCTTCCCGAACGGCGTAAATTACACGACAACCTCATCTTATGCATTAACCGTTGGTCAGTGGTATCACATGTGCGGTGTTTATGTTACAGGTGTTTCATGTACATTATATGTGAATGGTATGCAAGCTGGATACATTGCACTTGGATCTGGCTCATTTAATTGCAATACATTGTTAATTGGCAATCAGACTACTACAAGCGGTAACAATTCAGTTGCCTTCCGTGGCTACCTGGACGACGTTCGCATCTACAACAGCGCCCTCATCCCTTCCCAAGTCGCCGGTCTGTATTATGCCTCTCCGAATACCGCTCCCTATGTGATTTACCAACAGCCCATCGAAGGGACCAATGTTGCCGATCTCGCCTGGGGAACGAGTAACGCGTCCTCCGTCACGGTGAGCGCCTGGATGAAAAACAATTCGGCTATGAGCAACGCCCAGCAATTTACGCTGGCTCTCAATAACAGCGCTCTGAACAACTCCCTCTACGCCTGGTACCCTTTCGAGAACAATCTCTTCGATGCCAGCGGAAATCAGGGACGACTCTCGAGGACAGGTACCGGTGTGAGCCTCAGTTCCACGGCCAAAGTGGGATCGTATGGTTTGGCTATCACTGGAAATTCTCAAACGGCCAATGCCTCATCGTCATCGTACGCGCAAATCCCGAGTACGCTCCAAAACACCAACGGCTTCACGGTCGCGATGTGGTTTTACTATACCGGTCCGGCGAGTCTGAGCGCACCTTGCTACAGTCTTGTGTATATCTATGGTCAGAACGGCAGTGCTCCCGGTGGTCTGTCGCTGTTTATTGATACCGATTCTCAGGCAGGTGGAATGGGCTGGTGTTTTAATACGTATACGGCGACGACCGGCGGGCAAAATGCCTTTATCACCAAAATCCAAGCGGTTCCCAACACATGGGTGCACATTGCTCAGACCAGTGACGGGAATTACACATCGGCCTATATTAATGGTGTGGCGGTCAATGCCCCGGTCGTGGCATCGGGTGCCTTTAACAGTGTGACCGGGGGTCTCTGGCTCGGATATACTCCTTACACCTCCGGTAACAACAGTGGCATTAATGGCATCTACGATGATGTCCGCATTTATGGGTCCGCCTTAACTCCGGCTCAGGTATGGCAGCTGTATCAGGCTAACGCGACTCAAACCGCATTGGCCCCCAATTTGCCGACGCGATCCTATCTATATACTACCCCGTCGTTGCCGGCGAATACCTGGTCCAAAGTGTCCTTTACGGTGCCGGGTGATATAGCGGGAACCTGGGGAACGACGAATACGAGTGCCGGATTGACGTTGGGTCTGACGCTGGGGGCCGCATCGAGTTATACCCTTCCTTCTCAAGTGGTCGCCACTACGAGCAACGCCACGGTGTCTTCATCGAGCAATTATACGATTTGCTCGTATACCACAGTTGGCTCGGGGACCTTTACGGTCACGTCACCTGGTTTCATCGATTTCTTGATCGTCGGAGGTGGTGGAGGCGGTGCTGGAGATCGCGGTCCCGGAGGCGGAGCCGGAGGATGCATTTACGGATCGAATGTCCCGATTGCGGCTGGAACTTATGGAGTAACAGTCGGTGCAGGTGGAGCCGGTGGATACCAAGCCAACGGTGGAACTGGTGGTAATTCCTCTTTCTCGGTTTGGACGGCTTATGGCGGAGGAGGTGGCGGCTTTTACACTACCGGGTTTGCTGGTGGTTGTGGTGGAGGGGGTCACGGGCAACTTGGCTTTGCCGGTGGAGCTGCCAAAATCGGAGGTCAAGGATTTGCTGGCGGAAACGGATACTATAACGGGACGGCAGGAGGAAATCCCAGTTCTGGAGGAGGTGGAGGTATCGGAGGTCAAGGAATCACCGCGAACTCGACGGGAGGTGGTGATGGAGGTCCCGGATTGCCATTTGACATTAGCGGAACCTTGACATATTACGGAGGTGGAGGCGGAGGATCCAAAGATTACGGAAGTCCGAGCACATACAGCGGAAAAGGTGGTATCGGTGGTGGAGGTGCAGCAGGTCAAAGTTCGGGTGCCGGTGGTACCAGCGGAACAGCAAATACCGGTGGAGGCGGAGGCGGTTCGGCCAATTTCCCTGTTGCCACAGGTGGAAGCGGCGGTTCCGGAATCGTCATTATCCGCTATGTGACTGCGGTTCCCACAGCCGCGGCTGCCTGGAACAGTAATCTGTATCTCACATCCAACAACATCCAGATTATCGGTGGATCGTCCAACAATTTCATGGCCAATGTCGGCAATTCTCTCTTGATGACAGGCGTACAGCTAGAAAAAGGACCCCTCGCAACGGGCTTCGAACTCCAGCCGCTGGCTTTAGAGCAGAGCCTGGTGCAGCGCTATTACGAGAAATCCTATAACCAGACGGATGCGGTGGGAACGGTGACCATGAACGGAGCCGCGTCATGGTCGATCATCTCTGCGAATCGGCCTTACTATCCATTACCTTTTAAAACACCGAAGCGGATGGCACCGAATGTGACGCTCTATAACCCCAATAGCGGGGCGGTGGGTACGGCGCGCAACGTGACAGCGAGTTCCGACGGAAGCTGCAGCGTCAACGGATCTGTACTCAACAATCCTGTCGGCGACACGGCCTACAATGTCTACTGGCCCTCGGGTAATACGGGTCAGACGCTGGGTAGCCAGATTGCGGTGCATTTTGCGGCGGATGCTGAGTTATAGAAACGGGGTTCCGTCCCTACCTATTACGTAGTGAGAAGCAGCAAGGTTGCGCCTTTGGCGCTACCCGTACGACGGTCTCGCTACTACGTAGTAAGCTCGATGAAAGTTGAATGGGGTTTGGATGAGGAGTTCGTGCGGCATTCGTATAGGATGTCCACAAGAGTTTGCCGCGGATGAGCCTAATGGCCGGTAAAATGTTGTGGATAGGTTAGATGATATACTAGATCTGCACGAGATTCACATCTAAATCACGTAGTGATGAATATGAGTGCAAGATTCCGTGTACATTCTAAAGGAGATGCGGCTCCGCCGGATTCGCTTTGTCATCTCACACAAAAATCAGCACTCTCACTTTTTTTGTTTTTGTTTTTAGAACAGGGCAAAAAAATTTTAAGGGGGGGGGGTCGCCGAATAATTTTTGAGTGAAAATATACCTGTTTCTTTTTATGACACCATATATGGTATATTGTTTCTTACTTATTTATACTTATGGTATTGTTCTTACTTACTCTTTTCTACTGCAAATTACTCTTTTTCACTCTTTTTCGCTCTTTTTTACTCCTAAAGAAAAATCAATGAGCCCTAAACTCACACAAACGAACATACGGCTGACACACAATGTAGTGTTTGATCAGTGGATAGTCTTCAAAGACGGATAAATCGGGTGTGAGTCGTGATGGCCGAGTGACGGCCAGGATATACCGTTCCGGGTGTGGTAATCTCGAGATGTGTTCCAGATTTGCAATGAGAGCTCCCTGCGTCAGCTTGGCCGGAGATACGTGATACGGATGTTGTTCGACCCATTCTATGATAGGCCATTGTGTGTATGAAAGCAGGTTTTGCTCCGCGAGAGCGCCATAGATGATTTTAAGTTGCTGGTCGATAGTTGGCTCACGTGATTGAGACGTGCGATTGTAATAAGCATAGGGGATGATGCGGAATGCTTCTGATTTAGAAGAACGGGTTAATTCGAGGATGAACTCGTCGTCGCTATCGTCGTTTTCTCTTTCTCTCACTTTTTCTCTTTCTTCGTCTGCATGAACATCCATGGATTTAGATGGTATAGCAGTGCAACACCACTGCATAATTCAATTATGTTATATGCGTATTGTTTAAGTTCAGCAATTTTACAAAAAATAGCAAAATTTGAAAAAAATGGAATTATTATTTGATATAGATACTTGTGCTCTCTATCTCTACCTCTTTCCCATTCAAAGATGTCTTATTCCGCAACTGATCTCTTTGCTCTAAACCCTGCTCAACAAGCTAAGCATGTTAGGACAAGACTGATTAAGGACAATAATATGAACACTATTGCTTGTTTCCAATGGAATATGTATCTCATACGTAATTCAGATGTAATGGATCTTAATCGCGACATAGCCTTACACATGCTTCTCGGTTTTAAAGCGATGTATGAAGAGGAGGACACCGAAAACAAACTCCTTCACACGTTGCCTGAATTCGCTCGTTTGCGCGAAAGCGCGATTAAACGAATTCGTTGCGATATCGAGACTCTGGAACAGTCGATTGACTCTACTGGTATGTCTTGCTAAATGTGTTCGTATGTATAATGATTTCTGCGTTCATGCCGATTTTGTATTCATAGAATGATTGCTTTGTCTATATTGTTGTTGTATTCATATAATGATTGCTGAGTTTATGATGTTTTGTATGTATTATATTTTTTTAGAACTTAGTCAACAAACACAACCACCCATAATAACTCATACCTTCTCTTTATCATCCACCCACACGTTACTTTGCCGTTAATACACTCAACTTACTCCGGAACTTTCTCGAATCTTTTTGTATGTTCATGACCTCGTGAACGGGTTCTTGTAACCGGAGCATTTCTTCGTCGTTTATCATGCCATTTTCCTTATAGTAGTACTGACTTGCGGCATCATGGAAAGTCTGACACAGTTTGGCAGTGGTGAGACTGGTGATCAATTTATTGGCTTTGGGATCTACCGTGAGTTTCCCGTTTTTGTCAGGATATTCATAACGATGACGCGACGTGTCCGTGCAAACATACATGTGATTCCCGTCTTTGTCCCTTAGAAGGTTCTTATCTACGAGCATCGCTACCCCTTCCTGGCCTTTGTATAAGACCTCTTTGGTCATGTGTTTTTTGAGAACAGTACCGACGTGATCAGTGTCATCTAAATCGAGGGTATTGATCATGATGTTCTGATTGGTCGTATTATTTGTGTTATTGTTATGGTTCGTCTTGGGTTGTTTGGCCATATCCACGATGGTGTCTTGGAGTTTATCTTGATTGGATTCCACTATTTCTGTTCTTTCTTCTAACCTAGCGATCTGGATATCTTTGTTATGAATTAGTTCTCTCATAGTTGCAATAATACTCTTTTTTTCTTCTACTTTTTTGGTTAAAGAAGTAATTTCGTCTTGATACTTTTGTTCTGATTCGCGTAGTTTGGTTTGCATGGATTCTAATTCATTTTGATGCTTTTGTTCATATTCGTTTAGTTTACTTTGCAACATTACTAATTCTCTTTGGTATCTCTGATCTGATTCGTTTAGTTGTATTTGAAACCTTTGTTCTACTTCTCGTTGTTCTTTGAGTCTACAATTATGCGCAATATGATATTGCAAATTTTGTTGTGAAGTAAACACTTTATTACAATGGTCACATTGAATCGTTGCTGTTTGTCCACGCAATTCTAAACAATACTTAGCATTACTAAGATGATAATTCAGATTTTTAGTAGTACTAAATACTCTTTTGCAGTATTCGCATTCTTTACCTGTCATTTCTAATACACTCTATTAACATAAAATCTTTAAATGGCTTAATAAAAAGTCCTACGCCGTTAATAAAAAGTCCTACGCCGTTAATAAAAAGTACTACGCCGTTAATAAAAAGTACTACGCTATTAATAAAAAGTACTACGCCATATGGCACCCGTGTCGTCACTTCTTTCTTAAAAAAATAACCTTAAAAGTTAATTCCAAATTTCTGAATTGTTTTTTAAGGTAAGTTTTCATAGTATAAAGATTTTGTAGTTTGATTTCAAAAAGTTTTTGAGAAAGACCTGTCCACACACACAGTAAAAGTGTGTGTGTGTTTACCCTATGGCTGAACACTTTCTGTAAAAACTTTTTAATTTTGTCTAAGACTCCTTAGAAAGAAGTACTTAAAGAACTCGAGTAAAAATAAATTGAAACAGAAAACTGGTTTTGAAAACACGATCTAAAACCGGTGCGGTATTCGTGTGGGATGTCAAAGCGAATTTTGCGAAGCAGGATGTTCTTTTAGATGATACACGGTATGTGGCACTAATGACGGTATAGATTCTGTGCGAATCTTGTATTGCATTTCCCACAGTACTGGCCATTCATAGTCTGCTCTTTGGGGCAAATTCTCGTGGGAGATCACATACGAAATCCGCACGAACTCCTCATCCAGAATTATAAGTAACTTTCATCGAGCTAACTACGTAATAGCGAGACCCTCGTACGGGTAGCGCTTCGCGCAACCTTGCTGCTTCTCACTACGTAATAGCTAGGGAGGGAACCCCGTAAGGGAACCCCGTTTTACATCCCAAATTTCTTAATCAAATCAATAGCACGCGGATTACGCATAGAAGCATTATCCATGACACCGACCCGATTTTTAGTCGAGACGTATTCAGCAGACTTGGGTCTAGGCATGGGTGTCGCAGATCTGGGTCTTTTCTCAACAGACGCAGTTTTATTGTCTTTAGCATCGGATTCAGCAGGTGAGGCCGCAGCCGATCCAGTCTCTGTCTCTGCAGACGAGATCTGAGTCGAGATCAACGGTAGCGATTTTTTCTTGTTGTTCGGGGGAACGGACGACATAGGGAATTTCTCTGTACTGTGTAGAGATATGTCCGACAATCCGAGAAATGAAAGACCCGTCACTCCAGCTCGAAGAATTCCCGTTGTTACGCCTGTGCCTGTACCTGTAATACCTGTCCCAGCCAGATCTCAATCTAAAAGGGACAGCCCAATAAGGATTGCTATTCCGGAACTAGGACCGCAAGCACCACCATTACCTGCATCTGACTCAGTCCCTATAATCACACAATCGCCTCAATCACAACTGGCTACTCAACAAAGCCATCTTTCTCTCATCTCTCAGGCCCCAGTGTCTCAGATTCCCGTAGAACCGGGTCCGTCTCTCATCCCACGTGCGAGTCAAAGTCTGTTACGATCACTGTCCCAATTAATGTCAGCAGCTCCTTCAGAACACGAAACTAACAATGACACTGATGATAATCACATTGATGATAATCACACTGATGATAATCACATTGATAATCACACTGAAGAACAATCACCACCTATGAAAGGTCGCCTGTTTATCGGTCCGCCGCAGATTCCGACGACGTTTACTCTTCCTGATGGACGCGTTCTCACATCCGACTCGTCACCCACACCCACACCCACACCTCAAGATAGAGATCAAGATAGAGATCCATCAGCAACCTCGGATTTCTTTCCCTCCACTAGCAACGTTGTCTTCAAAGACGTAGATGATGCCATCCGCTATAATTACTATAACAAACAATCCCACAATTCTACTATCTGCGATATGCTGGCTCTCTATCTCAAAGGCCAGAAGATCCTGTATACCGAAGCCAAGACGCACTGCGAAATGAAGCTGAATCTGCTCATGTTGCCGTCGATCTTTATTACCTCGGCCTGCAGCATTCTGGGTCCTGTCCTCAAAGACACCCAGAACGGGATCACGGCGATAAGCGGCTTGAGCGGTCTGACGGCGTTTATTCTGGCCGTCATCACGTATTTGAAGCTGGATGCGAAAGCCGAGGCCCACAGGACATCGGCCTATAAATTCGATAAGCTGCAATCCTACGTGGAATTCAATTCGGGCAAAGTCCTGTTTCTCGACCACTTTTCGGAAAACGTGGAGACGATTATCCTGGAAGTCGAGAAGAGCGTCCGCGAGATCAAAGAGACGAATCCGTTTGTGCTCCCGGAGCAGATCCGCTACGACTTCGCGCGGCTCTATGGTACCAACGTCTTCGCCGAAATCAAGCGGATCCAGAACTTCGAGATGAGTATGGTGAATAAACTGAAAGATGTCTACAATTCCATCAACGACGTGGAATGCCGCCTGAAAGTGCGGATCACATCCGAGGATACCAAACTGTACGACAAACTACAGGACAAGAAAAAAGAACTGATCGACAAGGTCCTCCGCATTCGCGAAGAGTATCACAGCATCGACACGGCGTTCGAACAGGAGATTCGGCAATACTTTAATTCGTGTAATCGGCGGTATCAGATTTGCGGGTGGTTTAATTCTTAATTATAGCAGAGCCAGCAAAAAATGTATTTATAACTATATGCCTTGTATTTATCAATGAACACCACGTCTGTAACACAGCCCCTCCGATTTCGAAACGCGTCTCCAAAGTCGGGAGATGCGTCTCCCTTAAGTGGTTCCTTCACTCCTCGATCATCATATCGGCCTTCGAGTGTAGAAAGGGATTCTATTATTGAATTAGAGATGGATTGGGGACCAGAAGAGGATGATTGTATCGTCAATGGAAGCTACACGATCCGTTATCCGCGACTTCCGTTGAAACGTCAAATGGCAGTGAGTTATCCACCGGCCTATTACAAGAGCTTGGCGATGGTCCTACCTTTGCAAGCCAAACACATAGAAAATGAATTGTGTGCTGCTGCAACATTTGGATACCAGTTTGAGGGAATTATCGAGCGCGCTCGCGAAGACTTTCTCTATCGAAGCGTGTACCGACAGAACCCGAGCACTTTCAGAGACCGATTCCAGCATACCATCGAGTACTTGGTCGAGGTAGGCCGGATGACGAAAGAGGCGGGGGCGATGGCCCTACGAGCCGCAGAAGCTATCCGTGAATAAAAAACGGAATTATTTCATCAAGAAACCTAGTATCCTAATCATGATGTCTAGTATCTTCACGGTTCTCAGCCTGTTATTACAAAATAAATTCATCGTGGGGCTTGACCTGCTCCATCTGATGCTATTGTGTCGTCAGACACATCGCGATGCCACCGAATTACTGGTCAGACATCACGATCCGCTGTTTAACAAACTGCGACTGTATGTCATCAAAAAAAGCTGGAAAATCAAACCGGGAATCGGATACGCTCCGCCCAAAAACCTCGGTTGTATCTGTAAAAAGTTGCATACGTATCAATATTCATACCATATGCTTAGCCAATTGATTGGTTGGAAGGGTAATAACTTCAAGCAATTGACTGAACAGAACCCACTTCTAATGTACATCTGGCATAAGAGCCATAGGAATGCGATCGTTGTTTGGGGCTTCTGTCCCAACGAAATCGACAAGACTATTGCGATGTTCAAGCGAAAGCTCGATCACATGCTGATGGAGCACATCCGTCACTTAGAATAGAGCAGTATGGGGTCATTTTTTTATGAAGATACTCCAAAACATCAAGAGTAACAGATATAGTTGAGCATAACTGTAAAACCGATAAAAAACGATAAAAAACGATATATACTTAAGAACAATATATATAGTTAAAGAAAGTCAAGATGCCTCGTCAACAATTACCTAAATTGGTGTGCCCGCGATGCTCCTACGAAACGAAAGAAAAAGGCAGTATGAGGCGACATTTTTATATAAAAAAAGAAGTCTGTCCGGCTAGTACTCATGACATAGAGTTGACAGATGAGATTAAAGAATATGTGCTGAAAAATCGTCATTATCCTATCCCCAAAGAAACTACGTTAACTCAAATCATCAACAACAATCAAATGATCAATAACTATATCGGTAATATGGATACATTCGCCAAATTAAACCACGTCTTGAAATACAAACAAATGGAAATACAGGATTTCGATGAAAAAATTGAAGAGCATTTCGAACCTAAGTTGCCTTACTTGAATAACATCAAACGTGAAATTGTGTTTGAAAAATTCAACTTTTTTGATATGCTTCATGATATGATAACCGCCAAACATCCGTCTATGAAAGATTTCAACTTCTTTTACGATAAAGATCAGGAACGCGTCAAATTATATCAAGGTGACAAATGGTGCGAGTATTCAAAAGAAGAAGCTGCTATGTATTTAATCGACATCTTAGTCTCGAATTATTTGGATTACTATGAAATGTATTTAATTCGCAAAGCCATCTCTTGCAATTTACAACAGAAATCAACGATTCAAGAAAGTATCGAAAACTATTATCGGTTCACGTCTGCTTTTGGAATCAAGCCATTTGTTCAGGGCAAAACGGATTCGCAAATTCTATATAATTCTTGCGAGTACCAAGAAGAACAGGATCCTATTGCTAGTCATCGGTTGGTGGATCATTATTCGTCTGTATATTTAAGGTGTAAAAATGAAGTGAAAGAAAGCCAAAAGAAAGAACTCTTCAAATCTGTTATCGACATGTTCAAGACATCAACGAAAACGAATATTCTGGAATTAAATAAACTTGTCATGGAGTTAATATCGGTTAACAAAGAGTTCAAAGAAGCCATTATGTAATTATCGGTTTTTATCGGAAAATATCGGTTTATGTATGGTTTTTATCGGTTATTATCGATCTATTTTTACGTAGTTTATAACATTTTATTACTGTATATGGTAATGCATTTTTAATCTTTTCATTTTCATGGTCTTAACAACTTTGTTACCCCCCCCTCCTAAATTTTTTTCATGAAAGTTTTTTCAACGCACTTTGTTTTGGGGGTAAAAGACGTGATTGTTTCATTTATATTACCATTATCGGTTTATGTGTGCTTATTATCGGTTTATGTGTGGGTTTTATCGGTTTATGCTAAGATGGTTTCCATCTCCGTTTATTCCAAATTCTGGAAGTAGTTATGCTGTATTTGCACTATCGGTTTATATCGTTTATTATCGGAAAATATCGGTTTATGTACGGTTTATATCGGTTTATGTTTATGATGAATTTATACTTTTATTACCACAACTCGTAATGGTTTTTTATTACTTTATTTTTTATGGTCTTGTCAAGTTTTTACCCCCCCCCCCAAAAAAAAATTGCAATTTGAAAAATAAATTCACTGACTTTATTTCATGTGTCCGTGTTCTTTTCTATAAGAATCGTTAACATGAAAATATCGTTTTTTATCGGAATATGCGCGGTTTATATCGGTATATGTAAGGTTTTGGTGTGAAAAGAGAGAAAAGGAGAGAAATGGGGAAGAATGGGGAATGGAGAGAGAAGCAGATAAATATTGATTATCGGTTTATGCGTGGTTTTTATCGTTTTTTATCGGAAATTATCGGTTTTCATCGATCTATTTTTACAAGCATTTTGACTTTTTATGACGATATATGGTAATAGTTTTTCGTTCATTTTATTTTTATGGTATTCACACCTTTTTGACCCCCCTCCCAAAAAATTTCAAGTTACAAAAAAGTTTTTGAAAAAAAGCTGGAAAAAGAAGAAAAATGGACATATCTCTTTGCTATAAAATTCAGCATTCAAAATCAACACCGAAAGCAACATGAGTACCTGGGAACTCTTTTCAAAAGGAGAGCACAAGATTTACTTCGACATCAAAAAAAAAATGTATACCTGGAAACTCTTTTCAGGAAGAGAGCTTCTGATTTATTCGTTTCCTTCACAAGCACGAGATTTCCATTCTCAAAACACGATTGCTAATCATCGCGTCATTACCACTTATAGTGCTGAGTATGATGATGACACAGGCACGCTAAGTACCGTGTGCAGGGAACGTAGAGCTCCCGCTGTCAATCCACAATCTCAAGAAGTCTCGGTAGGACGAGATCGTACATGTACTATCTGTAATCCAGATCCCACCGTATCTGGATTTCATTGCCGACTTGTCTTAGAGGGGAATGTTCTCAAGGTATTGGCCGGTGCGTTCGACCCCTTTGGTAATCTTGTCTTGTCTTATTTGAATCCGCTCCACGTTCCTAAATACAATGCAACCGAACTAGCCAAAATAGCTGAAATTGAGTTGTATACTAACGACGGCTTCTGCAGTTCTATGACTATCGTAGATCGACCAATCCCACCTGGATCGTATCCCAATCATATGTCATATATCATATCCGCGTTTGGTGTCCCGTACACCCTCGAGACTATCTACGTTCAAAAACTCAGAACCAAGATATTGAAACCCGGGCGCATCTGTTCTCAGGGATGTCTCGGTATCAGCCCCGCTGAGCTGTTCCGGCAGATCGAAGCGGGTACCTACACCGGCTTTCCTCTGAAACATGGCGACACGATTCGTCTAGGCGAGAAGCAGATATCCGTTTCACTCCAATAAACGAGAAAAATCAACAGGCCACCGTCAAGATCGGGCCATTATTTTTGTTAAACGCCGTTATACTCGACGATAGCTTAACGATATACACGATAGACATGACGAGCATCCCCACAAACAAACTATACACAGCAATGCTAGGCCATTGGTATCGTTTGAGCTGATTGAAAAAGAGGAATATGGAAATAATGCCAAACACAATCAGCAGAATCGTTGATATCCAGAACATGACAAAATTGAAAATGATATCAGACACCTGTTGTTTACACGTGTTATCAAACATAACTCTGCAATTTTTGATCAGCGATGTAACAGCATCAGATACGACGCTTGTATTTATATTTGTCAGTTGGGAATTTATAGAATTCATATTTGTTTCTTTTTCTATATGTAGATTTTTGTGACAACAGAGTAGTAAGTCATGATTCTTTGGGATGATCTCTTGATTCGTTCTCGTGGTATACCGATTCCGCTATATCGCAAACCCGAAATCTCGCAGGCCTACCACGAAAATCGCATCAAAGTCTGCGCGGATTACGAACACTATTCGGATATGATCCTCGTGAATCATTTGCGTTGGAAGCGGATGGGAAAGAGCTCTCAGAGAACACGGGGCAGTTTATCGGTCAGGCTGGAGCCCAATCATTTTCCATATGATTTAGAACCGGGTATTGCTCATTTGGTCTTATGGTCTGTCATACCCCTTTCAGAAGGACAAATGCATCGGAAGATAAAGGATCAGCTCAAGCGCATGTATAAGTCAGAAGTTGAATACATAGCATTTGTTAATTTCGTTGAAGATCAAACAATACGAGATTTATGGCACGCCCATGTATTTGCAAGACCGCAAGGCTCGAACTTCTTCTAGCTAGTTTACTAAAAAATATATCCGATATATGGTAAGATGAGTAAAAGTAAAAGTATTACTAAATCATTAGAACACACTTTATCGAATACTCAACTCGAATTAAAAGAGGATGCCAAGAGCGTTTTCGATAGCTTCGACGACGCGGACTTCTTCGGCAGTAAAGCCCAGCATATTTATTTTACTTCTCCGGTGGACGCGGGGAGTGTTAATCAGCTACAAAAGGAAATCCATGATGCAAATCAAACCATCCGAACAGATGACTTCTTCGGGGCTCCGAAGCCTATCGTGATTCATGTCCGATCTCCAGGCGGCAGCGTTTATGACGGTATTCGTATGATGTCGATTTTCAAAGAAAGCCGAGTTCCCATTTGTACGATGATTGACGGACACAGCGCTTCGGCGGCGACGTTTCTGACTATGTTGGCCCCTTACCGTGTGATGACTGAATACAGTATGTGTATGATTCACCAATATTCTAGCTTCCAATGGGGATCTCGTGAGACTTTAATTGCAGATATCATGGAAGCTGACTCGATCTTTGCGGAGGTGCGAAAGATGTATTTACGCACTTCGAAATTTAAAGCCAAAGAGCTCGATGAACTATTGCGTCACGACCTATGGCTAAATGCCGATGTCTGTGCTCAAAAAGGGATGGTCGAACGGGTTTTACGTTGTGATAAAAACCAGTTGAAGCGTAATTCCTTTAATAACTTAACAACGGACCAGTTACTCAAAAAAACAAATTACAATTCTCTCTATGTTGAATGCGACGGAGGATTAACCAAAGTGGACCAAATTCTTCGCACCGATATGGTTGTGAAACCCATTCTGTTCCATCCGGCGAGTATCACAACCACTTGTGAGGGCGAGTTCATGTTTAACGGGATTGCTATGATTCCGCGTATACAGGTATTGAGCTCTCGCATCCCCACGTATTCTGTTTTGGACAGTATTATCACGATGGATGACTACCTGCCCATGCTGTTCTGTACAAAGAGATACATGTACGAACACAGTCATATCACAATTAATATGCTATATATGAAGATGTGGTCACCTATTTTCAGTGATATGGTTTATAACAGAGAAATGCTGATGTCATACATCAAAAAAATATTGGCTTCGAAGACGAAGCTGCCGGCTAAAATGATCGACAATATTGACAAGAGAATCATCTTGTTAAATGCGGCGGAATGCTTGAAGTATAAATTGTGTGACGAAATTATTCGGATGTAAACTTTTTTGTAAAAGGTTTGTTCAGATTTTTTTAGGGGGGGGTATAAAAGTCTTATTACGATACTTTTACACTCTTACAAAAACATAATACCATAGATGATGTACACACAAGAAAAACACTCAAAATAATAAAGGCGGATAAACGGGGAATATGGCGGATAAACGGGGAATTCGGCGGATAAATGGGGAATGTTTTTGATGGGGGAAAACGAATAGAACTATTCAGTAACAACTCACGGCCTCTCAAAAATGTTTTTCCCACCCAGAATTTTTTTTAGGGGGGGGTCTAAAAGTCTTATTACCATACTTTTACACTATTACAAAAACATAATACCATAGATGATATACACACAAGAAAAACACCCAAAATAATAAAGGCGGATAAAGGCGGAATATGGCGGATAAACGGGGAATTCGGCGGATAAACGGGGAATCCATATAAAGGTAATGTATTGTATAATAAATAGAGAATGCCCAAATCTAAACTACATCCTTATACATGTCCTCGATGTGATTACAAAACCAGTAAAAAAGGAGACATGAAAAACCATCTTTATGAAACAAAAAAGACATGTCCTTGTATCGTGAAAAACATAGAACTAACAGACGATATAAAAGAGTTTATTATGACAAATCGCCTGTATCATATAGTAGACGAAGTCAAAGTTACAAATCAAACCATCAATAACTATAACACTATGAACAATTTCATCGCGAATATGGATTATGTCGAGAAAATAACAAAATTAGCAAACCATAAACAATTAGAAATAGTCGATTTTGAAAGTCAAGTAGAGGAAGAATATCAACGAACTGTTAACAAACTTGATAGAAATACCTTTAAGTACGGTTTTTCTTTAAATCATCAAAATTTTATGGAAATCATTGACACACTTACTAAAGCACTTCGAGGTGATAAACGCAATGAATTTATCGAGCATATCAACTTCATATACGATTCAAAACGCAAACGTATTCGTGTATACAATTCTGAAAAATGGGAGGATTTACTGGTCAGCGCAGGCTTGAATTACTTGATCAGCACAATTGCTGCATATTATCTAGAATCATACGAAACGTATTTAATCCGAAAAATAAATTCAGCAGCGTCTATAGTGCAACAAACAGAGCAACAGAAATGCCTCGAAGATTATTATATGTTTTTGGCGTGTTTTGATGTAGACCCTTACGTCAAAGGCAAACACGATGCCCAGATCTTATATACACAGGATTCGTCTGAGTTCAACCATACTCCTACCGCAGATGATATTGATGCTCATAAGTTAGTCGATAAATTCACAGGTATATATACGCGCATTGATGAATCATTGACGAATTCTCAAAAGAGGGCTTTACACAAAGAAGTTCTCGATACCATCAAATCCAATACAAAAAATACAGTGACAGAAATAGATAAGAATATTCTTAATTTGATTAACATTGATGAAGAATTCAAAACGCATATTATGAATGGAGTATATGATTCCGAATTATAATCAACTTATGCGACACTTCTCGTAACTTGTCGTTGTCCCTGAACCTACTATCTTGTTGTATAAGTACACTCCATCAATGCTGTCTGGATTTTGATAATAAACCCGCCTCCATACCAGTATAGTTTGCCCAGAAAGAAATAATTATGTGCGGGTAATACAAGATGAGCGCCCCCACATACAGCGTCGGCCAACTCGCCAACTCTAACGCCACACTCTCTTTGGGGGGGTCATGCGTCACGTCGGCCATCAATATGGTCACCGGATCCGGAAAAGTCACGATCGATGCCAGCGGTAATCTCATCACCACAGGGGGTGTGCAAGCCGGTGGCAGTCTAGCCCCCAGTTTCACGAATCGTGTCCTCAATGGAGACATGCGTCTCGATCAGCGCAATGCGGGATCCAATCCCGTTTCAATCGGCAATACCGCGGCTTCTGCGTCGAATGCCGCTTACGGCCCCGATCGCTGGCAGCTCTCGGCGGGAGCCAACTCGGGCTTTTTAGCGGCCCAACAGGTTCCTCTGAGTGCGGCGGACAAGGCCGCCATCGGGAATGTGTCGTCGTATGCGACGGCCCTTGCGCCGGCGGTCATGCCGTCCCTGACGACGGGCCTGACGACGTTGATTACGTTCGAGGGATCAAACGCGGTGGATACGCTGGGCGGGGCGACGGGGCCGACTGTGACAGGAACGCCGCAGTACGTGGCGGGCAAGATCGGGTCCACTGCGGTGTATGTGGCAAACGAGGCCAATGTCACTGCAGCGACTCGAGCCGCGAACGTCCTGATGTACTCTTATACCCAATCGACTCCGATCACCGTATCCTGTTGGATTTATGCGACCAAGTTCAGCTCGACTGCATCGACATGTGCCGTACCCTGGACGTTTGGGAGCGCGTCCGCCCAATCCTTGAGTATGCAAACCTATTCGACGAGCGCAACAACAGCAAACGTGTCTGCTTCCTACGCTGGAGTGGGTGTAAATCCATCAACGGTCATGTCAACCAATGCTTGGTATCATGTCGTGTGCACCTATATGCCCGGTATATCTTTTAGCACATATGTGAACGGAGCCTTTATCGGAACGAACACGAGCAGCGTTCCCAGCAGTTTCGGAAGCGCAAATGGACTCTTCAGTTTAGGAGATTATACGAATGTGGTCAATGTATCCCCTTTTGCAGGCTACATCGACGACTTCCGCATTTACAACCGCGCCCTCACGCAACAAGATATCACAGCCCTGTACAACTACAACGGCAGCACGATCCCGATGCAGGTCTCGTCGTCTCTCTTGTCGGGCCTCGTGGCGTACGTGCCGTTCGAGGGCGGGTCGGTGCAGGATGTTCAAGGGACACTGACAGCGCCGGTGTGGACGGGGACGCCGGCGTTTTCTACGGGCAAGGTCGGTAGCACCGCATTGTTCATGAACAATAGTGCGAATGTTTCTGCTCAATCCAAGGCATCAAATCAAATCGCTTACACCGGTATCATTCCTCCTTATTCATCGCATACAATGGCTTTCTGGGTAAACATGACACAGATTACTAGCGGATTTAGTTTCATTCTAGGTTTTGGTTCTACATCGACAGATTGTGCCGGATTGGGGTGGCAAGCATCCACAGGTAATTGGTCCTATTTCCTTGGCGCTGCAAATGTGACAACTACTTACACATATACCCCAACTGCAAATACATGGTATCATGTTTCCCTCCAATACGTTCCAGGGACAAGTGCCACGATATTCTTTAATGGTGTCCAGGTGTCTCAAAACACCTCGAGTATCCCTGCGAATCTCAATGTTTCAGGGGTCTTCTTCAATATAGCCGATAATTATAAACCAGGTGCGGTTCAGCCATTTGCCGGCTACCTCGACGACTTCCGCCTCTACAACCGCATCCTCACCGCCGCGGAAATCGGGCTCCTCGCCTCCAATACCCCTGCCATGGCAATCCCCAACACGATTCCCTTCACCAACACCTCTCTGCCAACAGGCATGGTCTCCCAGTTCACGCTCAACAACACCCTCGCTGATGCGCAAGGGATTAATACGCTGTCGACAACTGGCTCCATATCGTATGTTAATACTCTGACTGGGAAAGCCGTGTACTTGGCCAATGAAGCCAACACGAATGCGACAGCAGCTGCTCAGACCTTCTCTTCAAATTACTTAACCAGCTCCTATAATCTGCCGACAAACGTCACAGTGTCAATGTGGTTTAATGCCAAGAAATCAACAGTTAATATGTTGTTCAATACAAATTCAACTACATCTGCTCTATCAAATGCACTCGCAATATATATTGATGCATCGAATTATCTTTGGGGTGCATTTAATAGTACAGCCAACACAGGCAGTGGCTATCCGATTGCGCTGGGCTCATGGTATCATGTAGCGGTTACTTATTCAAACGGTACGGCCAATTGGTACGCTAATGGTGTTAAAATTGGTAATACATTGTCGTACACATACGCTGTGAATGGATTCATACTGGGTGGTGGGCGTGACGCGACCAACATTTACCCCTTCGCCGGGTACATCAGCGATTTCCGCCTTTACAGTAGCGCCTTGACTCAAGCCCAGATCGCCGCTATTTATAGTGCCAGCGCGGATAACTACGCCTCGAGCCTCGTCTCCTATTACCCCTTCGAGCCGGTGGCGGCGCCGACAAGTGGCCTGATAACGAATCTGACTTTTGACTCGACCACTGCAGATGCCCAAAGTGGAGCATCGGTCACCACGACGGGAGGAACTATGACATACAACACCAGCATTCAAAAAGTCGGTACAGCTTGCCTCGATTTAACCCTGAATTCTCAGGGAGCTGCACCCAGCAAATACCTGATATACTCACTTCCTTCTATGCCTGCTATATTTACCATCTGTTTCTGGATGCAAATGCCATCCTTCAACGGCTATCCGATGCCGATTGCGATTAACGGTCCCGGGCTAGAATACGAATTCGCATTCAACCCATCAGGCGGGTTTTATATAAACAACATGGGTTCGAGTACAGTATCTTACACATTCTCCACAAATACATGGTATCACGTATGTTGTGTCTTCGGTGCATCCTGCACTGCCTATATTAACGGAGTCAGCGTGGGCACGGGCACTACTGGGATTACTACAAGCGGCTCAATTACGACTCTTACTGTTGGATCATGCACAGCAAGGACCAACTTTGGTTTCAAAGGGTATCTAGACGATTTCCGCATCTACAACCGCGCTCTATCTGGTACTGAAATCGCTCAGCTTTACTCCGGCAACCTGTACGATGTCCAGGGCGCGTATTATCTCGCCTCCACGGGCACCATGCAATATGTCGGTGGCATTGTCGGCACTCAAGCTCTCTACCTGGCCAACGAAGCCAATCTCGCCGCCAATCAGAAACCCACGAACTCCGCTGCGATCTCATCCTTCAATCTGAACACCATGACTTCGATCAGTTGCTGGTTCTATATGACTGGTTTGCCTGCGTCCACTTACACATCGTGTGTGTGGGACATCGGTGCCGGTACCGGGACTGAGAATCTGGCCTTGTACATTCAATATGCCTCGTCTACAGCGGCTACCGTCTATGCCGGGCCTACTGGCAGCAGCATCGCTTACGGAACCCAAGTCAAAGCTAATACATGGTATCACGCATGTATCGTGTATAACCCGTCGACATCGACTTCCTTATACATCAATGGTGTTCTCATCACGAATGTGTCGAGTGCTTCAGCAGCATCTACTGGACAAACCATACGACTAGGTGGAGCTGCCGCCTCAGTCTACAATTGCCCCTTCGCCGGGTACATTGACGACTTCCGCATCTATAACAAAGCCCTCGCTGCTTCCGATGTTGCCGCCCTCTATTACGCCATCCAGCCCAACGCTTACGCTCTCTATCAACAACCGATCGAAGGCCAGGCCCTCGCGGACTTGGCTCTCGGGACCAGCTCTGTGTCATCCTCATCGATGACGGTCAGCGCCTGGCTCAAAAACAATACCCCCACAGCGCAGTCGTTCTCACTAGCGCTCAACGCCGCGAACCCGGGCTTGACCACGTGGATACCGTTTGAGAACGGCAGCGTGGCGGATGTGATGGGCGGCATGACGGGCCCTGTAGTCACGGGCACATTAGCGCTATCATCGAGCACATACAAAGTGGGCGCGAGTGCACTCGATTTGACGGCCAACACGGTTGGTGCAAATGCGACTAATTATGTTATGTATGCTCTTCCATCTGTGTTGTCGCCACCTATTACAATGTCGATGTGGTTCAATATGTCTTCATTACCAGGTGCGTCATATTACGAAGTGGTAATGTTTGGCACTCCACAAAGTGCCAACGTTAATTCTGTCGATATCGGCATCAATTCATCGAGCATTTATTCCAACTTTTACATCGGTAACACTAGTCTAATCACAGTGAGTTATTCGACAGTTTTGAGTGTCAATACTTGGTATCATGTTTGTATAACGATTCCATATGGAGGTACCGCTTACATGTATTTGAATGGTGCACTTGTTACATCCACGGCAAACATGCCGTCTAGCGGCACTTTCCAAACATCTGGCGGGTACTCAGTAAATGCGTTGAAGATTGGTGGGCATATGATGTCTACTGCTGCGAACGGGGCATTTAAGGGCTATGTCGACGACTTCCGTCTCTACAATTCCGCCCTCTCCGCCGCCCAGATCCAGCAAATCTATCAAAATAACGCTTCTTCCACGACTCTCTCGTCTTACCTGCTCCCGCGTTCAGTCGTTTATCAAACCCCGAGTATCTCAGCCAACGCCTGGCAGAAGCTCTCTCTGACAGTCCCCGGAGATGTCCTCGGGACGTACTCGACAGATAACACAAAAGCTCTCAGCCTCGCCCTCTGTCTCGGTGCTGGCGCCAACTACTCGACATCGAACTTAGCCTCCACGTCCAACAACTCTTCGAACGTGTGGCAAAACGCCCTCGTCTATAACGCGTCTAGCAACCAGATCTTCGGGGCCTCGAGCAACAACTTCCTGGCGAATCCGTACAATTCCGTCTATTTGACGGGTGTGCAGTTAGAAAAAGGAACGTCGGCCTCACCTTTCGAGATCCTGCCGCTCGCGACGGTGCTCCCCTTGGCGCAACGGTATTACGAGAAGTCGTACTCGCAAACCAACAGTGTTAGCTCAATCACAACAAACGGCGCTATCGGTTGGTCGGTGTTGGCGAATAACTTGCCGGTTCATACTGTTCAATACAAGACCCAGAAACGCGCCGCACCCACAGTTACTCTTGTCAATCCCTCGACGGGTACTGCTGGGTTCATCGCCAATGGGGATGCTGTGACGAGTGGGGTGGGGACTCTCTCGAGTGCGAGTGATAAGAGCTTCGGGGTGTCGTGGTCATCGGCTAACAGCGGTCAGACCGTGGGCCAAAACATTTTAGCGCATTTCGCGGCGGATGCTGAATTATAAAGCGGAGGTTCCCTCGCGGGGTTCCCTCCCTAGCTATTACGTAGTGAGAAGCAGCAAGGTTTCAAAATCGCCAAAGGCGCTACCCACACGAGGGATTACCATCATTTGAAAAACCGTGTTTTGGCGCATGGAGTGTGAGTGCGAGATTCGTGTAGGATTACAAAGCGAATTATGCGAAGCCGGATCTCCTTTTGAATGTACACGGAATGTTGCACCCAGTGATGTGAATCCTGTGCGAATCAAGTATGAACCTATCCACAATATTTTGCCGGCCATTTGGCTCTTCAAGGCAAACTCTCGTGGGAATCTCATACGCATGCCGCACGAACTCATCATCCAAACCCCACCAAACTTACATCGAGCCGAAGGCGAGACCCTCGTACGGGGAGGGAACCCCGTTAGGGAACCCCACTCACATCAAGCAGTAGATGTCTCATCCGCAGAAGCGATGGCCCCATCGAACATGAGAAAGTATCCGCCATTCTGGGTCGGTGGTTTGCGCGACTCGAACACCTTGCGCGCATCGATGACACCGGAACATCGATTAATCAGCAGTTTAATCATTTCGACATCCGCTTCGAAAACTTCTTTGTACTTTCGGTATTTTTTATCCTTCAGTGCCTTATGGATACAGGATTCAACAAAAACGATATCGTCGGTCTTAAACTGATACATTATGTCAATGTTATCAGCCCGACTAGACTGGTGTTCTCTGATGCGCCGTTTCAGGTCCGAGCTGCGTCCGATGCGATACAGATTGAGCTGGTCGCTGGCCTTGAACACATAGATATAGCCTTGCTTTGGCTCTGCATTCGAGGGACGCTGGTTTCGGAGGAGCCGTTCGTTGTCGAGTTTCATGCCTTCCAGAAGCTGATGTCGGTATTTGATAAAGTTCGCTTCAACCTCTATAAAGTATTGGCGAACCGCGCGACCGTTCTTTGCTGCGGAGGCCATACAGACCATCTTGAAGCATTCGGGGGTGAGCATATAACGGACGCAATGGTTGCTCTTTGCTTTTTTAGGGTCTTTGTATTTTGTTTTGGTATAGTCTATGTTTAGTTTGTAGGATGAACGAAGAGTAGTAGTTAATACTTTCTTTGATGCTTGAAGCCATTTGGCAACTATACTGAGTTCAATCACGAAGTCGGTAGGTAATGTGTTTTCGTTGTAGAATTCGAACAATTCATCAACGAATTTGGCAGGTACTGTAGTTGTCTGTTTGATGAATTCAGCTGCAGTGATCATTTTTTATACTTTAAGAAAACATTTTATTTTGATTGGCATGATAGCCGCCAATTCAAGTGTTATTGTTTAATTATATTGTTTTTATGTAATAATTTTAGATGAATGTACTGTCATCAGTTGCTTATGATATTTCGTGTACATTTGTTCAATTTCAATGAAGTATTGACGAACAGTAGGTCCATTCAGCGCAGCAGTAGCCATACAAACAAGCTTAAAACAATTGAGTGTCAGCATATAGTTGATGCAATATTTACTTTTAGGACTTGCTGGATTTTTAGTTTTAACTTTAGTGTAATCAACATTTTCAGTATATGTTGCCTTCAACGTTTTACTCAGCTCATGTTTAGATCCGTTCAACCATTTCGCAACCAGATCCAAGTTAACAACAAAGTCCGTAGGCAAGGTATTCTTATCATACAAAGACGCAAAGTCATGTGTGAATTCTTGCGGTACCTTCGTATATTTAGAAACAGCTTCCAGAACACTTAGCACCGACTTGGATTCTTTAACCACGACATCAGTTTCCGGTACACTATCCATAGCCTTTTGAATGATATCCAACGTGCAGTTATAGAGTTCTCCACCTACACAGTATTCTTTCAAAATGTTGTGGATATGTTTTTCAGCAATACGCGGATTACCGACTTCCTTAAATATTGCTATTTCTACGCAGCAACCATATGGGGTACCGTACCGCTTTGATAAATAGATTTTCAAATCTGCTTCATTTTTGCATAATGTCATCCCGATTTTGTAATGGTCAAGTCGGAGTACCTTTGAAGTTGCACCATAGAGGAACCCCATTTTCATAGAAAGTACGCGCTGTGGCCTTAAGTACAAATGCGCCACCATACGTTTCAAAATCGTCAAAGGCGCTACCCATACGACGGATTAGCATCAATTTTGAAAACCGTGTTTGGACCGGGTATGAGTGCCGAATTCGTGAGGAATTTGAAAGCGAATCTGGCGGAGCCGCCTCTCCTTTTGAATGTACACAGAATCCTGCACTAATCACGTAGTGATTTAGATATATATCCTGTGCCAATTTCGTATACATTTTTCACAAAATAATGCTAGCCATTGGCTCTTCGCAGCTGACGCTCGTGGGAAATCTTATACGAATGCCGCACGAAAAGCCATCCCAGTTCTAAGTAATTGCTTTCGAGCGCAGCGAGACCCTCGTGCGGTCGCCCTTCGGGCAACCTTGCTACGCTAGGGGAGGGAACCCCGCGAGGGAACCCAGTTTACCACCAACGCCGATACCGAGACGCGGTTTCTAATTGATAGAATAACGCCGTGGTCTCCAAATCTTTGATACGCTGACGGGTTTCAATATCCGATTCATTTTTGAGGCGATGCGTCTCTAAATCGGACTCGTTTTGGGCTTTTCGAACATTAATCGCGGATACGTGCAAATAGACTTGAGATGTTTCGTTGATTTGCGTCCCTACATAATACCCGGCGACGATAGATGCCGTGCTACCTACAAACACGCCCATAAACCGAACAGGATTGGCTAAAATAATATTCATGTCAGTGATACTTCTCGTTCTCGACACCCTGTTAAGTACATATCCGTTCTATGCCACGACACGTCTCCAGGCACATATCCCGTTTTTATTTTTGACCGATTTGTATGTGTTTCCATCATTTCCCTTTTTGGTCTCTCCGCAATGCTTATTCGCGGGAAACGGTGGAGAGGGTCGATTCGCGTATTTGTCTGTAGTCCGAGCGATGTCACCCTGTTTTTTTCCTTTCATCGCCGCGAGTTTCGCTGTGAGTGTCGCGCGCTGTTCAGAAGTTAAACTGAGCGGATTATTTGATGATTCGATTGCGGATTTGATATTGCGTGTCCAAATAGACCGGCATCGAGGGCCGCATGACCCTGTTTCCATAGAGCGCAAAATCTGCAAAGCTCCATTATAGGAATGGACAAACGGCATTTACTACACCTTAGAAATATAAAAAAGTATGCTCTTCTCCAATCGTTTTTCGCTCTTTTTCGTGTTTTTTGTCGAAAAACGGGAAAAACGGACTTATTTCTAAATTTAATTATAGTTACTTCAAGAAACTTCAAGACACTTCAAGCAACTTCAAGCAACTTCAAGCAACTTCAACAAACAAATGGAACAATCTACTTCTCAAATGGAACAATCTACTTCGGAATCGATCTTTGACATCTGTGATAAATGGGGCGGTAAAAATGCTTCGTTTTGTGAAAAGGTGCTTTCTAGTTCTTCGAACGTGAGTGGTTGTTTCCAGACTATTGCTCGCAATCCAAAAAAACTGATGGCACTACTTAAATTGGGTTCTATTCTGAATTTCTACCAAAATACAGCATACATTGCTTTATGCGACCCGCAACGTCGTGCGGTACTTCTAGCTCTATATGAGAACGAGAAGTATGGAGAAATTGATGAACATCTTGAAGAAATTTTGAAAGATGAAGTTCTACCTAGTATTTCGAAATTTGAAGTCGAGTTTGATGATATCGCAGAGTTATTCCTTATCATGAAATATACCAAACAAAATCCCGGTTTTGATATCAAGCAAACCCCAGTTATCCATGAACTTTGCAGTTTGATCCATATTGGATGGGCAATTGCACTCTTGTATAAGCCAGGAGATAACTTTGCTCTCGATGCTATAACCATGAATAATCTTCCTGTTGGACAACAGAAACGCTTCGCTATCGGTCAAGATCGTCAAAACCAACTCGTTGATTATCAACATTTAACTGAGTTGGAACAATTCAAAGACTGTAGTAGCCTGTCGGTAATGAAGTATGTTATCAAAACTAACGAAGGCCTTTGGAACGAAATTTTAGATTTTGTTCTAGGAGAAGATACACTGTGATTTTTAGGTGTTTATCTCTCTCTTTCTATCTCTCTTTCTGTACATCATTATATTCTGTATTGTATCTTTATATTCTGTATTGTACATCTTTATATTCTGTATTGTACATCATTATATTCTGTATTGTTTATCTTTATATTCTATATTGTTTATCTTTATATTCTTTTTCATTACCACCAATGACGATACAGAGACGCGGTTTCTAATTGATAGAATAAGTCTCCAAATCTTTGATTCGTTCTTGATTACACGACAAACCGAATGCGTCCTTTATCTTTGACTCGCTGCTTGGCCTTTTTAGCTTTTTCGACGGCCTCTCGCGGGATTTCGTCAGGAGTCCGCGGAGATCCTCGGTTGATGTGCCGACTGGGTCTGCACAGCGGGAATGTTCCGCGACGGCTCGCTACATCTCGACCGCATTCCGCGTACGTTCCGTCGCCATTTGGCCGGTTCAGGTCCACCCACTTTTCTTTGAACCAGCGCTTCAGACCCGTGTTTTTCAGTTGGCCTGTTTGTGCGGATGGTGCGTCTGCCGCAGGTGCCAAGGTCTCATAAGTCCCACCACGTTCTTTGTACGTCTTCACAATCCATCCCGATTTATAGGCGCTCGTAGGGCTCAAAAACAGACGGTCCGCTTCGGCCTTGATTCTCGCATACAGACGCGGGTTCAATGGCTTATTCTTAGGTTTAGGCATTCTCTAAACTCAACTAAGATTTTAGATCAAACCTACTTAAAGACTCGGATCCATATAATCTATAATGATGCGGATGATTCTTCAGACAGTTAACACGGCGAGTACTCTCGCGCTCAAAGGCGTTTTTTCTTTTGCGGTCGGGGTATTTGCAATTGGATCTGGGATCGTTTCTGCATGGTTCTATGTAATCGACTTTATGGCCGGTATGAAGGTCGAGAAGAATCCATTTGCGTTGCAAAAAGCAGCTGTCGATTATGCTACTGAAACCTCCTTCTCGGGTAGGGCTTATTCTAGTCTTTGGTTCAATCTCTCTACGTCATCTTCATCATCCAGTCGCGTTCATGTCCTCCACATCGTTCCATCAACTGAATGGAAATCGAAAGAAAAAATGAGGAATTATGATGGCGATGCTACTAAAAGCGAAAAGAAGAAGCAACCCATCCTCTTTATTCCATCTGGATGTTCTCTAAACTACATCGAGTTCCTGGAATACTTCTATGACCGGGAAATCTTCGTCCTGGATCTTCCTGATTGGGGGGTCAGTTCGTCTTCGAACTCGAATTCTAGTTGGTCACTGAATGTCAGTTCGTCTTCGAACTCGAACTCGAACTCGAATTCGAATTCTAATTGGTCACTCAATGTGGATACAACTCCCCTTGCGGATTGGTATCGTTATTACGCGGATGTAATCGGCCAGGTCGTGACAAATATCGGACAAGATGTGGACATCGTGGGTCATTCGCTTGGAGCCGCGGTTGCTCTCTATGCGGTCAAGTATTCAAATTCAGATTCAGTTTCAAAATCAAGTACCAATACCAATCTAACCCTGATTTCGATGCCTGGGCTAACAAAGGATATGACGGACCTCAGTACCATGAACTGGTTGCAAGCGACTTTGTTGATGTGCTACTCTTTTCCGCTGTACCTGACTGTTCCCGGTACCAAATTCCAAGTCTTCTATTGGATCGAGGTGTTCTTGTCATGGATGGATCCTATAACCCATTATACTGGGATCATGGCCTGTCGAGGAAATGGACATCGGTTCTGGGCGCGACACGTGACCCTGAACAATACATGGGATCCGGTGTTTGTAGATGACCTCTTGGAAGTGGCCCATATGAACCAAAACAAAAACCAAAACCAAAAAGTGACCATGTGGTTCGGGGAGACCCATACTAACATTTTCCGGCACTTGGGTCTGATCTCGCGACTTAAGAACGCGGGTATCGACTTGCAGTATTTCGAGACGTATGATGATCTCTTCTGCAATCCTCTAGTTTAACATTCGGTCTAGTCTAAAGGCCCTTTCTTGTTTTTCGACATAATCCAGACGACTTCTCCCTCTGTATTCTTTGTTTCGTCTTCCGCTTTCCATCCGCGTTTGATATAGAAGGCCTTTAGCTTAGGGGCACACCATAGCTTCACTTCTGTAAAACCGAATGAATGCGCGTAATTCTCGCCGAGCTGCAACAGCCGATCCCCTAGACCGCGATTCCGGAACTTGGGAATAATATATAGATGGCTGATGAATGGAATGAAGCGCTGGCGGTCGACCGCCACACAGCCCATGAACTCGACGAGGGTCTGATTTGAGTTCTGGATATCGTCTGTCATCACATAGAGTACGTCTCCTTCTGTCCAGGTTTTCTTGATGTATTCATCGGAATACATACTACCCCATTCCGATTGCAGTGCCTTCACGACATCCATCTGGATATGGACGGGTTGTTCGATGTAGGGTTTGATCGTGTATTGACTTGATTTGACGATCATCGGACATACCAGGCCTTTATCGGCTTGGAACTGGCAATGGATGCTGGATAACTCGATTTTCCCAAAGTCGACTGGTTCTTTTTCTTTCGGTTTATCTTCTTCTTTTGGTTTATCTTTTGGTTTTTCTTCTTCTTTTGTTTCCGAAGGTGTAGGGGGCGGAGTTACAACAACCGGGATAAACTTTTCCACATAGACTGTCTTGGGAGCTCTAGATAACGAGATGTAAAAGAGCCCCAGAATGAGCAAAAACAATATGATCCAAGACCAGGTCTCCATCTTCTTTCATGTAGGCGGAAAATGTTTAGAGGCGATCGAGCGCACGTACACAAGCACAAAAACAAACTACATAAACTTAATGTTTTTTAGGACTTGTTTGTTTCTTGATGCGTGGTTTCTTATTTTGAGTTTTCTTTTTGGGACTTTTTGGCTTAGATTTGCCTCCTTGAATACTGCATCCTACACAACCTTTTTGCTCTTCTTTTTTGGCTTCTTGTGTCCGCGATCCTGGAGTCCTAGTTCTGGAAGGTGATTGATGAGTCTTATTTTTTTGATGAGTTGTTTGTTGTCTAGATCTGAAAGTTGATTGAGTATTTTGTTGTCTAGATCCTGAACGTGATTCAGGAATAATAGGTCGTGCTAACATTTCTCCGATCTCAAAATTATGCTGAATGGATTCAGTTATTTCATCATTTAATTCACTAAGTTCAATATCGTCAGGTGTTATTACTTTTTGGTAAGGTAGACGGGTTAGTACCTTTGTGTAAATGTTCTTCAAATGATTGTCATTCTCATAATATAGTTCTAAAAGAGTTATATTATCTTTGATTTTTTGATTAAGATGATTAATTTTGTTTGAGTACTCAATTATACTTTTACGAGTTTCATCTTTTTTGATTTTGTTATCATCAGTTTTGCTCTTCTTGTAAATCGCGGTATGTAATCTGTAGAGATTGTATTGTGAAAGTAATATACTCATAACAGAACGTCTTTGCGTAATTCCACTTGTGATGTCATCAATTAAATTCTTCGCATCTCTATCATGTGATTCTAGTTTTGATAAATATGCATAAAGAACCAAAAAAATCTTAGTTAATTCTTCTTGTTTCTTAATGTAGTTCATTTGTATTTTACAGTTAAAGAATATTTTTTCTAATAATCTCTAATTTGTCTAATATCTTTTCCTCTGATTCAGGTGATATCGGACCCCCATACACGATTCCCATACGGTCTCCACGGAATATGGTTTTCGCTGTTTTGAGCACATCTTCAATGGTAACCTCCCTTATAGCCTTCGTATACGCTGCTTCGTCATAGTCTCGGCAATAAAACATAGTATTTCCCATATAGAAAGTACGTTCAGTGAAGCTCGATAACCACATGGCTCTTCTGGCCAAATATCGGTGTCGATGTTTCTCCAAGACATGCGCGGTTACCTTCGATTTCAGCCGAGCGGGTGATAGCGCATGCATAACATGCTCGATGCTTTTACTGGCTATGGCATCCTCAGAACTCGAGAACTCTATTTTGACAAACCCCATATACTTCATGATGATGGGTTGAACCTGAATAGAGTACACGAGCCCGCGTCGAGTCCGCATTTCTTCATACAAAACCGATGTCAGGCTCCCGCCTAGAACATGGCACAACAAGACGAGAGCCTGTATAGACCCGTGAGGCGAGTCGGCGGCCAACCCGGGAAACGTCAACTGGGTCGTATATTGCGGCGTATCGTAATATTTTACCATGATGCTATACTCGTATTTGGGTGTCAATGGTTTTTCTATATGCTTAGGTGCATCAGATGAAATCTTGATTTCAGGGAAACGAGACCGCAGATCCCGATAAATGTGATTTCGGCATTTCTCTATCATTTTTTCTGGACAGAACACGACGATGAAGCTGTTCTTGACCCGTTCGCACCGCTCGTGGAAGGCTTTCAGAGACCGGTTTGTGGCGTGTTTTAGGGCGGCTTCAGTGCCGATAACCGGGTGCACGTAGGGATGTTTCGGGGGCAAGATAGAGGCGATTCCTTGGTCGTTCATGATCTCTTGGTCTGATTGGCTGTACATCTCCTCGAGAACGATGTGTCGCTGTGTATCCAGCTGATTATCGTGGAAAACCGTGGAGAACGCGAGTTCGAGACAAACATCGATCATGGGAGTTGCATCTTTGGCGAGCCCTCTGACAAAATAGGTCACCATATCTTTTTCAGTTACCGCGTTATGCATCGCGGATGTGCGATCCAGTTTGGCAAGGAGTTCTTTGCTCCTATGCTCCTGCGAATGAATGAAATGCAGGTGCTCTAAAAAGTGGGCATAACCGTATTCGGACGGCTTCTCGTAAATAGACCCGCTATCAAAATACACTTGAATAGAAAATAGATTATCTTCACATGGGATGAACCGAGTCAGGTTCCGGTACTCATCCATGTGCTTTGATAGTCCTAGAGAAAAAGAGTTTATGCAGTGAATGTCTATTAGAGACGGATTCTCTTCAAATTATGTGTGAGTGCGAGTGAGACATCATGCTCATCTACATCGTGTGAATTCATGATATTATTGATAAACCGGAAGAACTTCATAGAGAGAACCGATGTTTTTGGATTGCATGTACTCGCGGTATACAATCGAGCGTACGCCATTATGACATCGCTATGACAATGCGTATCGTGATTTACGTCATATTCTGGTGTTGTGTAGTCGCGTTCGTCTGTTTTACGTTTGCCTTTTCCTTTCGATTTCATCATTTATAGTCTTTTGTTCTAGTTGTTTTAAGTACTTTTGTACCATTTTTACTAAAATTGGATTTTGGACATAAAAATAAACAAATACAGATGTTACCAGATACAGATACACATCCAGATACACATCCAGATACAAATGGCATCATCACGCCAGTTCACCAACGTGCACTCTATGCAGTCTATCATGGACTCGCTCTTTTGCGAGGCAGTCGACCTGTGGCTCGAGATCAAGTCGACTGATGACCCGATCTTCGAGCGTTATCTGATGAAGGAGTTCCAACACGTGTTTTCGGATTACGTCAAGTGTAAGGAGCGGATGATGCATGATAAGCAGAATCAGCAGACTCATATATCATCTATCATCGATAAGAAAACAAAGGGCTACGAGAGCTTCAAGAGCTGCAAGTGTAAGAACCCGTCTCCCAAGTTGGGGACGAGTAAGAGCAAGAGCAAGAGCAAGAGCAAGAAAGACTCATACTCATACACGGATGGTGACTGGAATGCGAATAAGCTCAAGAACAACAAGGATCACATCCTGTATATTCCCATCTGGTAGGTAGCATTTTTTATTATTGAGCATCATCACCATCGTCGAGCACTTCTTCCGTCTGTGCATCGGCTGCATTTTGAATCTGCATCTGACGTTCCTCCCACTCTTCGCGCTTGAAATCGGGGAGTTTCGAAATAATCGCAGGAGAGGAGTGCATGGATAAGTATGGCGCAGGTGTCGCCTGGAATTGCAAACGACTTCCAGCTGAAACTGACTGATCTGATAGGGCTATAAAAGGCTTTGTTAATCGTGCAACCGAACGCAAATTGTCATTTGAATTCCTATCAAAAGGAAACGCTAACTTCTCGTTGCAAACCATTTCGCCTTGGGCGTTGAACATACACTTGGGCTGGTAATCCATTCTTTTTATTTAATAGGCATATTTATTTCCACCTTAATAAGATCCGTATGGAATTACGCATGCCGGCACCTTGTGAGGATTTACGGTTCCATTTGAGATATAGGTATCCAAGCATGCCACAGAGGTGCCAAAAGTGGCACACGTACCCTCTTTAAACGGTACAGAGGGATCACAAGAAATAATCCCGTCTCTGGTTGGTAGTTTCGGCTTTTGCAATAATTGTTTGTCTACAACTTGTAAAACAACCTCTGGACCCACTTCGAAAGGTTCGATATCGATAAGAATAGTATCATTGCTCAAATTCGTACTGTTTTCTTGGCCATTGCCATATTCCATGTTTATCTCGTAAGATCGATTAGCTATAGGCAAACTCATTGACGCTGAATTATCTGTCTGCGTCGGATCGAAGGGATCCGGGGTTGAGTAAATCGGAGTCATTTCAGGTGGGGGAATCGATTCAACGCATTCGATTTCACCTTGCGCATTCCATAGGCAGCCTTCCATTGAATAGTATGTATGTCTACAATGGGCGCAGGAAAAAACGGACGCGCTTCTTACTTTAAATCATCATATCTATTGTGTGATATCATTCAGTATTGTATTATTTAATGGAAAACTCACCGAAACAGGTTAATAAAGATTATCTGGATAGTCTTCTACAGAAATCCTTATTTGATTCTGCAGCAGCGCAAGCTTTAGCCGTGATTGTGATCTTGTCTTACCGACAAAACAATCCCCTGTCGCAATACTTAAACAATGCTCGCTCTGCAGCTCGTTTCTGGAAATTCTGGGATTTGGCCTACACTTTGTACAATCTGTACGGGCCCTCTGATACAGATGAAGCGGTGACCGACCGTGCTTCGAAAAACTGTCTTCGTCAATGGATGAAGAGCGGAAACTGGAATGCCTTGAACGGTGATTTCCAAATCATTGATTCGCGAGATAAAAAATGGGTATACAATTACGTAAAACATCTTGCGAAAGAAAAAAAGATATCCTCGGAACACTTGGTCCTAGTGATGAAGCATGTTCATTGCGCGCCTTATGTGGTCGCCCGACCTACTACTCAAAAGTAGATTCGCGGTCAGATTACTCTTTATTCTTATTTTTGCGTTTTTTGTTCCGGTTTTTCTTGCGTTTTTTGTCTTGATTTTTGTCTTGATTTTGGTTTTGATTTGGTCTGTGCTCTTTCTTGTTTTGATCTGCATTCGAATTGGTATTTAGTCGGTCATACAGGAAATGTATCTTGGAAAACGGAATCCCGTGACTTGGATCATTCATCTGGCCTTCCCATGTCATCTTCCCCAAGTAATCCCGGTAATGGAACTCCGTAGGACGTGATCGGTTTTCTTGCTCCCCGGCTATATACTTGAATCCGTCTACACCGTGACGACGTTTGATGTTGTTCACCATATAGAAATTCCTCGACGGGACTATACCCAAGACAGAATCTAGGGACACGTGCAATGTCAATATTGGATCATTCGATGCGTGCTTTAGGCGGTACTTAAAGAACTTGGCAAATAGGCGTTCATAGAAGAGTGCTTCGCCCGTTTGGTAATAGCTTTCGAATAGACTACGCCACATGAGATGCGCCATGGTGAAGAAGTAGCTGCATACACATACACGGTTTTCTTTTTCTTTAAATAGGCGGATATGCACCGGTGTAGCCAGAGAGTAAATGCGGCACACGAATACACCGTTTATATCGAAATCAATCCAGCCGTTATAAAGAGGTCCGATTACCCCGATAAATGATTCGAATATCCGAGCATTCAGTAGATGATTAGCATCAGCACCAGAATCAGATATGTGCGCACGGAGATGCTTGACCAAGTCTGTGGCTACTTTATTAAAGACGGCATCATGAACGACGAACTCTATGCGTTTTGGATGTCTAAACTTCGATGATGGCACCGCCAGTTCGCCCACTAAAGCCAGGTAGGACTGTGTCTGGCACCATGAGAGAAGGGATTCGCGGCAGTTTTGTATGTGGGTAGTTACCGCATTCTTGTCTAAACGAGCTCCGGAGCTGACACGCGTATCCCATAGCTGTCGCTCTTTCAGCCAGGGGATCATGACGTAGGTCTCTAAGATGCGGACGCGATTCATGGTTTTGTCAAGGTCTTTATCGGGTGCCATCAGAAAGATGTTACTGAGCATGTTGTATTGGCGTTGCAGTTCAATGATAGGGTGCACGGCGACGGCATCTTGATACTTGACCTTGGGAATAAACTCGAATAGTTTGGGATGCATGTAGATCCAATCCACGAGTTTGATGCCCATGTAGTTGACCATAATGATGTATTGATTGAGATGCATGCCGTTATTCGCTGTGAACATCATGTCGTTTTTCAAGTTGCGGACCAGGTAATCCCCGAGATCCATCAGATCCTCTGCCGGATTCGCGCCGAACAAGTCGATGTCGAGAGAGTCGCAAATATCGTCCTCGTCATAGACCCCGAGCTTCTCATCGGATGAAGCGATAGATAGACCCGCTTGTTTCATAAAGTAATGGATAGCCCAGCCGCCGTTGTACATGTATGCCTTCCGGGTTTTGAGGAAATCGCGAATAAGAGACTGGATGCGTTCCCATGCTTCGTGTCCAGGGTAGATGTACTTTTTTTGGAAACACGATAATGTCGTATCCGAAACTACTTCGTAGTTCTTCATTATAGTACAGTGATAAAAAAAGAAGGTTCAAGGGGAGGGTGTTTTTTTTAGAAAAAGTTTTACAGATTATTAGAATTTTTCTCTCACCCACACACACAAAATATGTGTGTGTCGATAGGGGTTTCCCTCCGAGATTTTTTACAGAGAACTTCATTTTTTCTACTTTTTCATTTTAGTCATTTTTATGTAATTCTAAATTCTGGAATTAAAAAGGACGAGTGTTTTTAGGGGGAAGGGCCGCAGGGAAGTGTTTTATGTTGATATCAAATGGCTTAATAAAAACATTAATCTGTTTAGTAAAAACACTAAGCCGTTTAGTAAAAACACTAAACCGTTTAGTAAAAACACGAAACATTGACTTAAAGCTAATTCTCTCATATAATACAAATGTCAACCAACGAATGTTCTTTCTGTAAAAAAACATTCTCTAGTCCTCAAAATCTTCAACTGCATCAACGTAATGCCAAGTATTGTAGGGAATTAAGAGGAGAGAACGAAGGATTACATACATGTCAGTATTGTAAAAAAGAGTTTTCAACTAACCAAAATATGCAATATCATATAGTTCGTTGCTCAGCAAAAGTATATGTCGAAAGAGAAGAAAACTACAAAAATCAGATCAAACTTCTAGAAGAAAAAGTAAACCAATATGAACAAGTTTCGCAAGAAAAATCAAATCAATATGAACTAGTTCTCGAAGAAAAAGCGTATCAACTTGAATTATGTCTTCAAGAAATAGAAACCCTCAAAGATAAAATACAGCAAGCAGAAGCCAAAAACAAAGAAAACGAAAATATCATCCACTCCAAAGAAATTATTATTGCCAGACTTGAAGCAACCAAAGATGGTCTGGAATCGACCAAAGACAGTCTCGAAGAAAACCGTGATAAACTCCTCGATACTATCACACACATTGCCAAGAAACCCACAACAAATACCAATAACACAACCACACATCGCAATATTATCGTCAACACCCTCGACTTGCAGAACACGGAACATATCAACAAAAAGCTCAAAGACAACATGACCAAGGAAATCCTGTACAAGGGCCAAGAAGGGGTTGCCATACTCGTACAAAAGCATCTGTTGCTAGACGACGACGGTAATCAGCTCTATGAATGCACAGATCAATCGCGTCAGAAATTCGAATACAGGAATCCCGAAGGCGATATGGTATCCGATCCGAAAGCGTTCAAACTCATCAAGAGCCTGAAGAATTCCCAGTTGTGCGAGACCTTTCATGATGCCGCCAGCAAACATTACTTCCGATCCGATGGCGGGCTCAATGACGAAGAAGTCCTGCGCCTACATTCGCCGTTACAAGAAGTCATGAACATCGAGAAGGATTCGACCAAGTTTCGCGGTAAACTCAGCGTCTTGACTGCGAAACAGAGATGAAAAGGAAAGAGAGAGAAAGAAAGAGACTAGTACGTCCTATAAAGATCGTCGATGTCTTGAACCACCACGACCTTCTTGCCGGTCACGGTCCGGAGACGGTCACAGAAGAAGACGTGCTCGCACATACTCATTTTACCCGTGAAATCGAATGAAGCCGTCGCCCAGCGAATACGCGGATGCGTCAAGATGTCCGATTGAATGACCGCAAAGCCCGAAAAGGCCGACATGACATCCACCACCGCCGGGCTCTCCGGTACAGTAGGCAGAGTGTTTCCGGCGATCGGTCGCGCCGTCGCGCACAACACGCATTTCTGGAACAGGCAATGCGGATAATGGGTATTTCCCTCCAAATCATGGAAGCTGAAGGTGTCGAACGCCGCCTTGAGTTCCACGATCTGATTATCGGAGACAGCCGTCGGGGTTTTCACATTAATCCCAAAGGATTTCAGGTTGCTTATTGTGTGGATTTGCTTGGTGTAGGGTGTGAGCATGCCGATGTTGTTCTTCGCAGGTTCGACCGCGAAGAAGCGTTCCAAAACGTCAAAAGGAAAGAAGATGTTGCTGTCAACGAACACCGTCCACTCTGACTCTAACGGAACGACCGCATCTACCAGGGCATTGCGCAGCTTGGCGAGAGTCATGGTGCGATTGAAGTTCTCACCTTGATGCACGTAATCCTTGTCCAGTTTACCCGCGATCAATTTGCCTTTGTGGGTCTCGAAGAACTTGGTCAAGTATTCACGCGTATCGTCCTTGGAATCGTTCTCCAAAAAATAGTACGTGAACTGGCAATCGTACCGCGCCTCCCAATTGCTGAATTGTTTCGAGGCAAATCGCATGTAATCTCCCGTATTACGATACAAAGCCAGAACGCTGATATTTCGGATTTGATTCACACCGTCATGCAATACTATTTTTTCGGCGGGAGGTGGGATGTTCAGGTTGAGCGTCCGGCTTAACCCACGTATATTTGTTTCTTGTGAGGGTAATGTATCGATGACTTCTTTCATGTTTTCACTGCTCATGGTACGTTAACTTTGAAGTTACTTTATTCAACATATTTTATATCGTTTTGGTTGAACGACAGTCTATTTTTTGTCTTTGTCTTTTTCTTTTTCTCTGTCTCTGTCTTGCTTTTTATCCTTATCTTTTTCTTTATCTTTTTCTTTTTCTCTGTCTTGTTTCTTATCTCTATCTCCTTCCTTGTCTCTTTCTCTATCTCTTCCCTCTTTATCATTTTGATTCCCTTTGTTTCCATCTTTTTGAAGTTTCATATGATCTGGAAGAGCAGGTATATCTAATTGTCCCGGTTCGTTGTTTGTTTTTGAGTCATCGTCCTTATTTTGCGGACCTCGACTAGCCATAACACCTATAATGAGTCCAATTCCAGCCATGCCTACGAAACCAGATGCTAACAGTTCCATCAACTTTTTGACTTTACTTACTAGAATATATTTTACGATTCGAACAGTGATAATAGAAAAAGAAAGAGATTCTCGGAACTTTATGATAACGGACAGCCCTCTGAAACGAAGAATTGATACATTTCTTCTGTGTCGGCCCATTCATAGCATTTCTGATTTTGCCATTTGAATCCATAGTTGCTCGCTTGTCGAAGATATTGCTGGTAGTAGTTGATCGGTTTTTGGTCATAAGCGCCAATCGCACCGTAGAATAACTCTAGTGCATCTAGCTCAATCTTGTTTTTTACAAAAACATCGAGTAATTCAATACCGTAGGAAGGCAAAATACTGGATACATATTGAATATCATCAACTTTACATCCTTGATCACACAACCATTGAAGAACCTGGATAATGCTATCTTCGATGGGATCTTCACTGACAAGATTAATGCTATTCAAGTATTCTTCTAAGAAGACAAAGAAATCGTCGATAGATCGAGGAGGCTCTCCTTCGCGTGGCCATCCATTACAACGAATGAATGCGAATGCCATATTAATTGCATCAGGTCCAAGAAAGCAGATGTCTTTCGGCATTTTAATTCAAGTCTAATCCAAGAGATTCTTCCATTTTTTCTAATGTCGGGTCAAGAGCAGCAGCACTAAACTGCGTTTTTATCAAAGCCTTACTTCGACTTTCATCGATCTCACTTCGTAATAGCGAGACCCTCGTACGGGGAGGGAACCCCGTGATGTAACCCAGTACTGTAAATGGCGGGAATTCATTTTTTTTATTTTGGTATGTTAAACACAAACCATGTCCGGAGGATATTTTCAGACAGCGTCATTATCGAATCTGTATTTCAACAATGCAGCTGCAGGTGATGCTGTCCTTCGCGCGGCCTCGAGCAACGCGAGTCTCCAACTCGGCGTGGGTTCGAATGTCGCCGCAATGGCGACGCTTAATTCAAGTGGAATTACCGTCGGGGGTTCTATAGCTCCTCGATCAAACAATCTCTATAATCTCGGGTCGGCGACCAATGCCTTTGCCAATATTTGGAGTTCGAATATCACGGCCAGTAACATCAACTTGGCATCAGTGTCCGTTTCGACTATTAATGCCAGCAATCTTACCCTCAAGACGGTGGCTACGTCGAACATTACCGCAAGCAATGTCATTCTCACCAATCTCTCTAGTGCCGCGGGTGCTGCTGGGGTTATCCCGGTGACAGGTATACTCGCTGCCAACATCGATCAAGCGACCCTCAATCTCGGTACCGCCACAGCCAGCACCGTCAACATTGGTACCGCGTCGGCGACTCAGACCGTCAACATCGGTACGGGCAGTGGGGTGACCACGATCAATATTGGTGGGGCCGGTGATACTGTCAATGTAGCCGGTACTCTAACCTATATCAACACCACTAGCACGACCACTAGCGACAAGTTCATCACCCTGAACAAGGGCGGTGCGGCCAATTCCGGGAGCTCCACGGGTTTCCTCATCGAACAAGCCGGAGCGACTGCTGGGTACATCCAAACGGATTCTACCGGTGCGGCCTTCCTCGTCAAAGCCCCTCAATCCGTGGGTACTGTGACTCTCGGTTCGTCGACCGCCGGTGGAAACCAGATATCCACCACCAAAGGTGGGATCCTCGTCGATGGTGCCATCCTCCCTGCCTCCAATGTCCTCTATGATATCGGTTCGTCAAATGCCCGTTTCCGTGACATCTACTTGAGCGGCAACACGATCAATTTGGGTGGAACCAAGATCTCGATCGACAGCACAACATCCAATGTCCGTTTTGCCGATTCCCAGAACAAGCTCAAAACCATCGTAGCATCGGCCTTGCAAATCGGTGATAACACCGTGACTGGTGCGCAGGTCTATACCCTATCGAACGTAGCCGGGGTCATCCAATTCATGTCAACGTCTAACGGTGTGACGACCGCAGCTCCCGTGGGCGCTTCCATCTCCAATCTCTACTCCTCGAACGGACTCATCGGTATCGGTAATAGCAACCCAGCGTATGCCCTCGATGTCGTGGGAACCATCAATGCCAGCCAGGTCTTAGTGAATGGAGCGGCATTGACAGTGGGAAGCGGTGGTAGCGGAGGTACGGGAACCGGCTCGATCCTCACAGTAGATCCCTCTCAGCTCTACACTATGAACCAACTCTCGAAATTGATGCCGTCTGACGCGAGTGCGAGCGATATGTTCTCGTATAACGCTATCGCAGTCTCGTCTGCTGGGGATCTCATGGCGGTAGGAGCGTCTCAAAAGAACTCTGGTGCCGGGAAAGTCTACATCTTCACCCGCAACACGGCTTCGGCTTCCAATGGCTGGTCAGCAGTGGCCTCGTCGGCTTTCGCTGTCAACGGCAGCGATGCGGGAGCGGCTGGCGAGAATCTCGGCTCCTCGGTCTCCGTGGCTCAAGACGCGAGCGGCAACAAAGTGGTCCTCGTCGGTGCCAGCGGCAGCAAGAAAGCCTACGCCTATGTGTTTACGACGACGGCAGTCGGCAGCTTGACGGCGAATAAATGGAATCGTGTCACGATCGCCAGTCAATCGGGCTCATTTGGTGCCTCGGTGTCGATCGTCTATGCTTCCGCGGTAAGCGGGTATTATGCGGCTGTCGGTGATAATGTCGCAGCAGGCAACGTGTATACCTATTTCCTGCCTGTCTCTTCGTATTCTCCTGCGGCGAGAACCACTGTGAGTGGAACCGGAGCCTCGGATTATGCCGGGTCCAGTGTGTCTCTCAGCGGTGACGGAGCCTATTTGGCGGTCGGTGCTCCCGGAGCAGTCAATGCTACTATAGCCGGTGGTGCTGTTCTCATCTATGCCCGTAGTGCTTCGGGAGCCACGGCCACCTACGCCCTATCCAAAACCCTGACAGCCAGTGATGCCGCCGCCGGTGCTCTCTTTGGTTCCGCTGTGGCTTTCGATGCCACCGGTGCCAATCTCGCCGTCGGTGCTCCCGGTGCGTCTACCAGCAGTGGTATCCAGTCCGGAGAGGTCTATGTCTATAACCGAGCGGGTTCCTGGTCCGAATCCAAGCTCCTCGCCGCCGAAACCGTCAGCGGAGATGCTCTCGGATCATCTATTACTATCGATGCCACTGGTCTCTATGTCGCCGCTGGTGCTCCCTATGCCGCCAACAACGGCCTCCCGAGCTCGGGTGCGGCGTATCTCTTTGCCTACTCCAATGCCTCGTGGTCCTACACCCAGAAGATCAAGCCCCTCGATCCCGCTCCCAATGTGTCGTTCGGCCAGATGCTATCGCTCACCAGCGGAGCCAGCTTCGTGACTGTCGGGGCCTATAACAATACCGCCTCGGCTGTCAGCTCCGGTGCCGTCTACTGGTACAACACCCAAGTGACCAATTTCCAGTTCAATTCCTTAAGTAATGCGGTCACGATTTCGACGAACAGCGGCAAGGTCATCAACGTGATCGGGTCCAACATCGGTGTCATGAACTCGAATCCCCTCTACCCTCTCGATATTTTGGGCGATGTCAACTTCACGGGAGTCATGCGATCCAACGGCATCCCTATGGCATCGTTGGCCATTAACTCCAACTCGGATCCTCACTTGGGCATCACCCCGGCGACCGTGATCACCGCGAATATTGCGGCATCGACTGCAGGAATCAGCTATTCTAATGCGTCATTGGGCAGCAACGCGCTCGTATTTCCCAGTAACACGACTTCCATCGTCTACATGCCCAATTCGGTCACAACCACCTCGGCGACAACGGGTATTACCTTCTCGGCACTGGTCAACTTTGCTTCTCTCGATTCATGGAGTCCTTTCATCAGCTTGAACAGCAGCGGGACACAACGTTGGCAGTTTGGTAATCATCCAAGCGGTTCCTTCTTCTTTTATCAGGTCAAGTCCGATGGTGACAATTATGGTATCACGAGCAGCACGTCGCTATTCACCGCTAATCAGACAGCCCTCTTTACCGCTTCTATGGCAGCCGATGGCACAATGGCCTTTTACAAGAACGGAGCGGCTGTGACAGCGGGAACACGCGCAGGATCATCGGCTTCTCGTGTCCCTACCAACTTTACGTACACCAACGTCTTCTTCGGACCTATTCAAGGATCCATCTTCTTCGCCGCGGTCTACAACCAGGTCTTGACACCCGCGCAAGTCTTGGCCCAATACAACCAGCTGAATGCGATCGCCCCTTCTTATGCCTACAGCCTTTATAAAAACGTGTCGATCGGGTCCAACTTGTACCTCGGTGTCGGGAAGACCAACGTCATCTACCCTCTCGATGTCGCCGGTGACGTAAATTTCACGGGCATCTTGCGGTCGAATGGTGTGCCGTATGTGGGAAGCCAATGGTCCTCGAGCAATGGCTACTTGACTTATAGCAGCAATGTTACCGTCGGTGGCACCTTGAATATTCAAGGTCAGCTCCTCCAGAACGGTGCCCCGTATCAGGGCAGCCAGTTCTCGACCGTCTCCGGCAACATCGTGTACTTGGGAGCGGGATCCAATCTGGGTCTCGGTGGCAATAGCAACGCGGCAGCGGCGCTCGATGTCCTCGGTGATATCAAGTTATCCGGCAATTTGGTGAATTCCTCGACCAGCTTGAACTTGGTGGGTAGCACCATCAATTGCGTCGTCAATTCGCTCACTCCGCCATCGTATATGACTTTCAGCCCTAGCGGGGCGGTCGCCACGGCGGCAACCAACGTATCGGTAGGTGGGCTCAATTACACCATTTACAAAATCAACAGCGGATGCTCGATGACTCTTACACAATCGGCATCTTGTTACTTGATGTTGGTCGGTGGTGGTGGTGGTGGGTCCGGTGGTGGTGGTGCCGGAGGTGGTGGAGGTGGTGTCGTCGTCTATGGTGCTGGCAGCAACAATGGTCATATCGCCTATAACTCGAGTGCTTATACTTTCGCGGCGGGAACCTACACCGTCAGCATCGGTGGGGGTGGTAACCCCGGTGCCAACTGGAGCAACGCCGGAAATGGTGGAGAGACGAAAATCGTGGATGCCAATAATAACGGTCCCACAATTGCTATCGGTGGTGGAGGGGGTGGCAGTGCCGGAAATGGCGGAAATAACGGCGGATGCGGTGGAGGTGGTGGAAACGGAGGCGCAATCGGTGTCGGTTCTCAAGGTTACAATGGTGGTCACAACGGTATCGGAGGTGGTGGAGGTGGTGCAGGTGGTGCCGGTGGAGATGGTGATTTCGGACCGCCTGGAAACGGTTATGGTGGTTCCGGGTATACATGGAATGTCGGAACCTACAGCGTCACGGTCGCCGGCGGTGGTGGAGGTGGTGGTCTCAACGTGCCCGGTGGTAGCGGTGGTGGTGGAGATGGCAGCTACTGGGGTTACTCCGGAAATCCCGGCGCGGGTAATACCGGTGGTGGAGGTGGTGGTACCAACGACATCTATGGTGGTGGCAATGGACAAAACGCATGGGGTGGGTCCGGTGTCATCTATCTGGCTGTGCCCAATGCGGCGACGGCTGTGTATGTCGGCTCCAACGCCTCGGTGGGTCTCGGCGGCAACACGGCTCCCCAGTACGCGCTCGATGTCAAGGGTGATGTGAATGTGTCCGGCAACTTTAAAGTCAATGGTACCAACCTCGGTGCGGGTCCCTCTGCCCAATATACTCCGGTGCGATATATCCGGTGGTGGATGAACGGTAGCTCGGTAGGTACCGGGAACGAATTCACAGAGTTGAAAGCGTTTGATACATCGTTTAATAACCTTGCCCTCGGCAAAGATGTAGCACCGGCAGTCGGAACGTATTCCTATGGAACTCCTTCGATGATCACAGACGGTGATTACAACACCCAAGCCAATTATCTGGCAATGACTGCAGGTCAAGCAGTCGCCATCACCGTCGATCTCGGTAAAATCTATACCAGTGTTGCGATGATCCAGCTCTGGGGTTACTGGTATGACGGACGTACCCGCAACGGGGTTCAAGTCGATGTCTCCACAGATAACTCGACCTGGAACACTATCTTCGGACCCCAGAACAGTGTCCTATGTACCGGCCTCGTCGTTCCTGTGCCTCTCGCCAATATCTCGATCCCCAACACGATCGTCAATAAGAACTGGAACTTTGCACAGTCGGATACCTACGGATCTGGCACCCCCTGGTACCAAGCGTCTATTTCGACGTGGACCGCTGGAACGACCAAATCGATTTCAGCTGCACCCCTCTGGACCACGCTCAAGACAATCGGATCTGGAAGCGGCATGACCTATGTCAAGATCGATATTACCGCCTTTGCCGAGTTTAACCAAGGTAATAGTGGTAATGGCGAATGGGATTGTGGATTTATCATTGCTCGCGGTACCACAACATCTAATTTGAAGCCGATTTATGTCGATAGCTTCCCCAACTCACTGACGAGCGATACCACAAACACCAATTATACTGGTACAGATGATATCGGAAATTCTGTTTATACTCGACTCAATACTATTGGCATTTATCCGGATCAAAATGTTGATTCTACTCCTCAAGAGCATTCGGCCTCGGTCATTGATAAAGTACAGAGTGGAGTGACCTATTATTATGCGATGATTCCCGTTGCCAGTCTATGTTCCAATTCGAGTATAACAATGAACGGATGTTATAATGCTGGTACAGGAGGATACTTGGAAAAAGGTCCTTCCTCCATTGTCGTCGAAGAAATGTTGACGGGCACTACTGCAGGTACCACCACCGTCGTGCACGGTGGGACGGTCCTTCAAGTCCTGAGCGTCACTACTAGTGACCAGACTCATTATAACACCTCTTCTTGGACGGACATCAGTTCTCTTCAAATTCAGATTACACCTAAGAAGGCAAACTCCAAGATCATTATATCAGGTACTGTTAATATTGGTGGTGGCACTGGAGACAGTCGTTGGACTGCATTGATGCTGCGACGCAATGGAACTAATCTAAGCAGCGGTACTTCTCTTGGAACAGGAGGAACGCCTTGTTTCACAGCTGCTCAAATCAACGATACGTTTATGGATTACATGGTTGTTCCCATCCCCATTAATTACGTTGATACACCTGCCAGCATGTCTCAACAAACGTATACAGTTGCGATTAATACAAATTTGGGAGGTGGAAGCGACCGATCTGCATACCTGAATCGCTGCGAACGCAGCGGTGATGATGCTTATCGGCCTGTGACCGTCTCGACCTTCACAATTATGGAAATCGACTCAGAAGACACCCTCTTGACCTCGACGGGTACTTCACTGCAGGCGATCAAAATGAACTACCGCGCTTCAGTCACCTCTAGTGGATCAACTGTGGCGACGGGTTGGCTCGATATGGTGAATAATCTCAGCACTACGATATGCAACGGTGAAAACACCTATACACCCGGCTATCAGCTCGTACCGACGACTGTCACAGTCAGCGGTAATAGCATCAAGGGTCTTAAGGTTTCACAGCCGGGTATTTACACGATCCATGTACAGCTAGCCTTAGCTGGATTCGGCCATTTCGACTTGGCCTATGTACGAAGCGGTGCCATGTATGCCTTCTATTACAGTGCCAACGAAACCTACAACGCCTACAGTCAAAACACCGGAAGCGTCAGCATCTCGCTCAATGCGGATGATGTTATTGTAATGTATTCAACTCAACCTATATATGCTAATACGACAAGCGAATCATTGAGTCCCACGGTGACTGTTCCCTTGTCGACGATCTCCATCAATTTGGAAGGCGGTGGCAACGGAATTGCTACGACCAGCTCTCCCGGGTCGGTGCAAGTCGGCAGCGGTTTGAGCGTGACTACTGGTGGAGTGTTATCTTTGGCACCTGCAATTGCTATCTTTGAAGAATCCTTCCCAAGTCAACAAGACTATACCAATTCTCTCGGTAATGTTGCCACTTGGAATACTCGAATTCTGAATAGCACACAGTTCAATAATTCCGCATTGACACTAAGCAACAATCAAATCACCATTCCGATTGGAACCTATCTGGTACGCGCTAACCTGACAACGACAAATGCACAGCTATTTAAGAGTCGCTTGTACAATGTGACAACCTCTACAGAAGCGCTGACAGGTTTGGTTGGCTTTGGTCAGAATCAAAATAATCTCGCGAATTGGCCAACGATTCGTTCTGAAATTGAAGGTGTGATTGTAGTATCGGCTCAGAATGTGTTTGCTTTGCAACAGTATTATACTTTAAATATTGGCGCAAATGAAGGTTGGGGTGTCGGTGCGGGAGACAATGAAATATATGCCCGAATCAGCTTCATGAAAATCGCATAATCATAATCATAATAACTCATATCTTATTCATTTCTTTCGCCAACTATGCGCTATGTCGTCATACTTGCGGGACGATTCTACGGTGCCACCACGTACCATCATAAAAACGATGCAAAGAAAAAAAGATGATTCATATAAGTAAAAGATATGGCGGCGATATTGGGTTCCGGTCCGACCGTCAACTCGCTATATATCAACTCAAACGCATGTGTCGGTATCGGCAAATCCAATGCCGTCTATCCTCTCGATGTCGTCGGAGACGTGAACTTCACCGGGATCTTGCGTTCCAACGGTGTGCCCTATGTCGGTAGCCAATGGTCGACGAGCAACGCGTATCTGACCTATAACAGCAACGTCTCGATCGGCGGCAACCTCAACTTTAATGGTGCACTCATGTCCAACGGAGTCGCCTATGTCGGGAGCCAGTGGTCGACGAGCAACGCGTATCTGACCTATAACAGCAACGTATCCGTCGGTGGCGACCTCAATTTCAACGGGGTCTTGCGTTCTAACGGTGTGGCCTATGTCGGCACTCAATGGACCAACAGCAATAATGCGATCACCTATGCCAACAATGCCGTCTTGGGTGGATCGCTGTATATTAGCGGGGGGATCTATCAGAACGGTGCGCCGTATCAAGCGGGAGGCTCGGCCGCGATTGCCGGGCAATCCAGTTTGGCTGTCGCCGGAAATACCATCACGATTAGCGGCCTGAATTTGTCGGCGGATGGTGGTGCGTATCGCATCCTCTTTCAAGCCCGTAATCCGACTGCCTCGACTTTCAACTATCTTATGTACATCAACGGTGATACCACGGCTGCCAATTACTTCACCGAAGCCATGCAGGCTCTCGGTCGCACCGATTTGAGCACTGCCGCGATCAGTCCCGCGGGTGCCAATGCGACTCACTTCTTCACGATCGATCTCGTGGCGGGTGCGAGCGACGGGTATCACCAGGCCAATATTAGCGGTGGGTACTCTACGGGCACCAATACCGGTAGCGGCTATGTCCAGACCTATAAGAACTTCATGATCCACAAGGCCACCGGTAATGTCACAAGTCTCACGTTCACGAGCGACCTCGGATCGGGTAACGGATTCGATGCGGGGGCTTCTGTCGTCGTCTATCGCATCAACAACATCGCCACCCCCATCTCGGGTCAGGGGTCGATTCTGTTGGGTGAAAAGGCGCTGACGAAATCCGATGTGCAGTCGGCGGCTTCGTCGAGCTCCTGGACCCCGATCACTTGGTCGGCGACCAGCATCGACGGAAACGCTTTCGGGGCTTCGACCGTTCCGTATACGTTTGTGACGGCCAGCTCCTATGTCTATATCAAGACGACCTTGACGGTGGGTGCGGACAACGGAGGCTATGTGCAATTCCTCCTCCAATACTCGACGGACAACGTGAACTGGACCGATTATCTGGAAGGCCCCGGAACGACGGCCCAAGGTCAGGTCTCGTTCGGAACCAGTATCGCGGTCAGCGGTGGGACCTACGCTTTGGCCCCCTTGATGTGGGAAACCCGTCGAGCGCTCACTCACACCTCGGGTCAGACCTATTATTTCCGACTCCAATACCGTATGCCCAACGCTACGGGAAATGCCTATATCAATCAACAGGCGTATGCGGGTTCCAACGCCTATGCTCTCGCGAATTCGTATTTGTCGATCCAGGAAATCGGTGCGGCGGCCCAAGGATCGGCTGGCGGTTTGACGGTCGCGGGTTCCAATGTGTATTTGCCGGCCGGTTCCAATCTCGCTATCGGCAAATCAAACGCTTCGTATGCTCTCGATGTGGTCGGAGAAATAAACGCGTCTTCAAACATTCGCATCGCCGGCCAGAGCCTTCAAGGTTTGGGCGTGCCGAATCAGGTCGTGCTGACGAGCGGTTCTAATGCTACTTGGACGGTGCCAACTGGCGTGACGGCAATACAAGTTGAGATGGTGGGTGGTGGTGGGTCAGGTGGATATGCGCCTACGTCTTCAGCTGCAGCTGGAGGAGCTGGAGGAGGCGCAGGCGGATATATTCGAGCAACTTTAAATGTGTCTTCTGGATCAAATATAACGTATACTGTCGGAACTGGTGGAGCAGCACCTAGTACAGCAACGACTGGATCGGCAGGAACCAGTACTACTATTTCGTATGGTGGAAATACAGCGACTGCAAATGGAGGAGCCGGGCCGTATTACAGTTCCGCCACAAATCCTGTTCCAGGTGGCGTGGGAGGAACGGTTTCTATTGGTACATTGGCAGTTAATTCGAGCCTCCAAGTCACTGGTGGGTCAGGTGGAACATCCGTTGATGGAGCTGGTGGAGGTGGTGGAACTGGTGGTTCAAGCTATTTTGGTGGTGGCGGCAGTGGTTGTGGTGTTTACTCTGGCGCTTGGTATGTTGCACAAGCAGGTCAAGCTTATGGATCTGGTGGCGGTGGTGGTGGAGGGGGTGGTACATCGTATTATCCTGGTGCCGCAGGTGCCCCCGGTGTCGTCATCATCACCTACTTCACCCAATCGGGCCTGCCCACGAACTACACGGCGACGGCCCCTCTCAGCATGACGGGCACGACGCTGAGCATCGCGGCGGCCACGAGCAACGCACCGGGTGTGGTGCAGGTGGGAAGCGGGTTGAGTGTGAATTCCAACGGAGTATTATCTGTTGCATCAACAAGTGAAGTTCCCGTATTGTATGCGTTACCTAGCATTGGTCAAGGCTATGTTCCATATAGATTCGCAAAATCGTCTTCGGCAGTCAATCCTACTCAGTTATACTTTTCCTATGCAGATACTGATCAAACAACAAATAATTACAGTACATTTACATGTCCATCTTCAATTTCACAACAACAAAATTGGCACGGATTTGTTGGATTCTATTCTGCTACTGCTAACCAATTTGTTTGTATTACAATCTTAATCTATACTGGCACCTCTGGTGGGGGAGGCAGCTTAGTATTTCAAGGATCATACTATCAATATGTCACTCCTGTGGGTACAGCCATGCATTTACCCATAGCTTTTATGACAAAATTATCTAGCGGAAACTACTCTATTTATATTGGCCTATTGCCAAATGGGTCAGGTGTTACCCTTGTTCATGACACTGGACATTCACAGTATCTTACATTTACACCAATCTAGTCGCTTGATATCCAATATATTTTAGAGGCCGTTCACCAAACGACATACCAATCCAAACGTGAGATGTCCACACATTCACACCTTTATTTTTACCTAAAGCATATACGCATATGTTGAGTCTAACCTACCCATGGATCCACCTCTAGAGCACATCCGCGTGTTGATGTCGTTGGACGACAGGCGTGTTCCAGCCGAGATCGAATACCCCGACAATCCCACCGATATCACAGATATGATCTTCGTAGATGAACCCGTTTGGGATTACCCCAACAAAGAGGATCAATTCCCCTATTGGAACATGAATCGCTTCGGGATGTCTAAGACCCTATTTAAGGAAAAAACGATTTATATCGCCGGCGAACACGAGGATTATTATGATCCCAATTTCTTTATCTATAACGATGTCATTGTCGTCGACGAAACCACACAGGAGCCACACATCCGCATCTATGGCTATCCACGCGAGGTCTTTCCGCCGACGGACTTTCACGCCGCTATTCCGATTCTGAACCAAGACTCTATCTGGATTCTAGGGAGTATCGGGTATCAAGACTGTAGAGGTATCATGATTCAGGTCTGTCGATTGCATGTTCCGACGATGAAGATGGAGCTGATCCGAACGACAGGTGATATCCCACCGTGGATGGATTTTAGTGAGAATAAGTGCGATTTAGATACCGATGGAGTCACAATTCGTTTGACTGCCGGGAAGCAATCCTGGGCTTTCGATACAACGACGTGTGTGTTTACAGATATTTGAACCGATTTATAATTTGTCAAAAAACTTTTTCTCTGACCCTCTGAAATTTTTAGGAGGGGGGGGGGTAAACAAGGAGTCATTACCATACTTTTCACTCTTCAAAAAACATATTACGATATATGATAATAAAAAACAAAAAACCTTAGAATTAATGCGTCTCAAAAGAGCTCCAAACGGCTCCAAACGGCTCTAAACGGCTCCAAAACGCTCCTAAAAAGAGTATGCCCGAGAATTGAAATATATGGTACTAAAACCCGTGTAAAAAGTGTGTGTCTAAAAAAGGCGCTAAATGGCGGAAAAAAACGCATTTCCAAAAACAAAAACAAAAAAAATTCCTCTGACTCTCTAAAATTTTTAGGAGGGGGGGGGTAAAAGATGAGCCATTACCATACTTTTTAGTGGTCTAAAAACATATTACGATATATGATAATGAAAAACAAAAAACCTTAGAAATAATGCGTCTCAAAAGAGCTCCAAAACGCTCCAAACGGCTCCAAACGGCTCCAAACGGCTCCAAAACGCTCCTAAAAAGAGTGCGATAAATAGTTACGATAAGTGGTAATAAAACCAGTGTAAAAAGTATGTGTCTCAAAAAAGCGCAAAAAAGTCTCTAAACGTCGCTAAATGGCGGAAAAAAAACGCATTTCCAAAAACAAAAACAAACTTTTTTGTCTGATCCTCTGAAATTTTTAGGAGGGGGGGGTAAACAAGGAGTCATTACCATACTTTTCACTCTTCAAAAAACATATTACGATATATGATAATAAAAAACAAAAAACCTTAGAAATACTGCGTCTCAAAAGAGCTCCAAACGGCTCCAAACGGCTCCAAACGGCTCCAAACGGCTCCAAAACGCTCCAAAAAAATGATACTATATAAAAAGAAGTTGCTACAATAGATTAGCAATGTCACGTCGAACTCAGTTGAAACATTATGAATGTCCTCGATGTGGTTATGAAACATCCAAGAAAGCCAATATGAATCGCCACTTTGAGCACAAGAAACACCCGTGCCCTACCTTGGTCAACAAACTGGAATTGACAGAGGATATCAAACAGGAGGTCCTCACCAATCGCATTTATGGCGTTGTCACTCCGCCTGTGGCTCCTTCTCTCAATCAGACCATCAACAATATCCAATACATCAACAACTATGTGGCCACGTTACCTTCTCTCGCCAAGTTAGAGACTTATCTCGCACATCAGAATATCCAGACAATTCCTATCATGGAAACACTGGAAAACAAATTCCAGTCTAAGATCCAGCGCCTAGAACGCCTCCCGGCCTCCTTCATTCTTAAAGCCGACGATTTCTTGGATACGATCAATGCGGCCAGCTCGTCCTCTAACATCGAACACATCAATATCATGTACAATACTTTGACGCAGAAGATCCACATCAAAGACGGGGATAAATGGTCCGAATACATCGAGGAAAAGGGGATCAAACAAATCATGGAGTCGATTCAGGAGGTGTATTTCGATATATACGAACTCTATCTCATCCGGAAGCTCCACGAACACGAGAAGGCATGCCACCTCTCCGCGAAAACGCTGTTCGAAGAACTCCTGTTAGAATACTACGGCTTTATCGTGTTCTTCGGTCTGGAACCCTATATCAAAGATAAGACTGATTCCGAGATCTTGCATCCAGAATCCCATGAATCTGACACCGATGACGAGTCGTCGGATCAGATGACCATATACGATAAGTACATCGTCAAGTTCAATCAGGTCCATAACGCGGTCACACCTCAACAGCGCAAGGCATCAAAAAAACGTGTCCTCGACATTATCAAACGGAATTGCCAGGCTTCTCTCTCTATTCTCAACCAGCAGGTAGCGGATCTCTTTCGCATGGATGAAGAGTTCAAGCGGAGACTATTATCGACGAATTGAAGTAGACATTTTTCGCGATACACTATCGTAGATACACTATCGTAGATACACTATCGTAGATACACTATC
>Ga0114959_10000096_pt1 | contig 81174 bp, 51 predicted proteins | sample C_130625_EF_Meta_FD_87317 | JGI IMG/M metagenome (GOLD analysis project Ga0114959, IMG submission 87317) | Freshwater microbial communities from Lake Croche, Canada to study carbon cycling - C_130625_EF_MetaG | ecosystem: Environmental > Aquatic > Freshwater > Lake | place: Lake Croche, Canada...
ATGAAAAAGATTATCAAACAAGTGACCACTTATTTTTTGCAACACATCTTGTGCTAAATCAAATTGGTAAATCATTAAACCTAAACTTTAAAAAAGTTTAATTTAATTTTAAAGGAATACTTATCTGTATTAAATTACAGATTGCTGATATAAAATTTCTATTGCAAAATCTGGGTTCAATCAATGGTTTAATTGTCGCTTATACATTTGAATGGTATTTTCCAGACCAAAGTAAAGCGCATCACAAACCAAAGCATGTCCAATACTTACTTCATCTAGCCATGGAATATTTTTTGAGAAAAACTGTAAGTTCTGTAAATCCAAATCGTGGCCTGCATTCAATCCAATATTCAATTCTTTAGCACATGAAGCAGCTTCAAAGTATGACTGAATTATTTGTTTATTCTTAAAATGAACTTCAGCTTTTGCTGGGTCATTCTTCGTTGATTCTAAAATTTTATATGCAACAGCATATCCTTCTGTATAAAGTTCCACTCTATCCGCAGAAACTAGTGCAGCTCCTTCTATCATTTCAACTATAGGATCTACAAATATGGAAACCCTTATACCAGCTTTTTTGAAAATTGAAATAATATGTTTTAAGTATGCATGATTGGCTATTGTATCCCATCCATGATTGCTAGTTAATTGTCCTATTACATCTGGTACCAATGTAACTTGATGTGGAACTGTGGCTAGAACCAACTGCACAAACTTATCTTCTTGAGGATTGCCTTCAATATTAAATTCAGTAATAATCGTTTTTTTTATATCAAATACATCTTTGTAGGTAATATGTCTTTCGTCAGGCCGTGGATGCACTGTAACTCCATCTGCACCAAAACTTTGTACGTCAATAGCTACTTTCTCAATGTTTGGATTATTTCCACCTCTACTATTTCTTATTGTGGCAAACTTGTTAATATTTACACTGAGTTTTGTCATGCGGCAAATTTAGTTTTATTCACACACGGAATTTTATATCAATAACAGTTAAATACAAAGCGTTTCATTCTTAATCTATTTACGTTAGTATTTTCTGTAATAAATGCTGCATCATTCAGTAAATCCCAAAAAATTTTCAAATGCTTAGCAAACACATTCACATGCTTTGCAGAGCAATTCAAGTCTTGTGCAGAGCAATTCAAGTCTTGTGCAGCCTCTTTCGCATGACATGCAGTCAAAGAATCATGACAAGCAGGCATATTTGTATTGTATTACCCCTACATTCTGTACTAAATTATTTTCTATCTGAAGTGAATTACTTTAAGTTAATGCAAATTATTATTTGGCTAAGGCTAATTATTAGCAATTAAATTGTGATGATTATATTTTAATGAATGCATTTACATTGAAATAAAAATCATATATACGTTAGAAATAATTTGCCTCTTTAAAAATGAGAATTAATGTATTTATCAGTCAATTCAACGAAAAAAACTTTTCAACTAATTCGAAAGATTATTTTTGACTGATTATTTAGTGTTAATATTTATAAACAATGGTAAAAAGACTGCTTTATCTAAGTTCATTTTATTTCACCAAACAGTTTTATGCGTCATTGGTAATCATTGTTACTTTATTTGTTTTAGCTTACTTTTTCCCTGTTCTATTTCAGGTTTCTATTATTTGTTTAGTAGGTATTGGAACAATTACTTTAGTAGATTTAATTCTTATTTTTTCTATTATGAAGAGTATTACCGCAACTAGATATTGCTCAGAAAGATTTAGCAATGGCGATGAAAACAAGGTTAGCATTGAAGTAATAAATCATACAAATATTCCTATAAATGCTACTATCATCGACGAAGTACCTTACCAGTTTCAAGCAAGAAATTGGGAGAAAAAGTTGTCAATAGCACCCAAGAAAACTAGCCCAATAGAATATACATTGCAGCCAACTGAAAGAGGTTTTTATACTTTTGGATTAGTAAATGTTTTGTTTACCACTCCGTTAAACATGATTATTCGCCAAGTGAAAACAGGGGAAGAGAAAAAAGTAGCTGTTTATCCTTCCTACTTTCAAATGAAGCGATTTCATTTGCTTGCAGTAACCAATCAATTACAAGAAAGCGGCTCTTCTAAGATTAGGAAAATAGGGCATAGTCTAGAATTTGAGCAAATAAAAGAATATGTATTAGGCGATGATTATCGTAACATAAATTGGAGTGCTACCGCTAGGAAAAATAGTATTATGGTAAATACGTTTATGGATGAAAGAAGCCAACAAGTAATTTGCCTTGTTGATAAAGGAAGATCTATGAAAATGCCTTTTGAAGGTCTGACTTTATTGGATTACGCAATCAATACTACGCTTTCATTGAGCAATGTGGTTTTATTAAAACAAGACAAAGCAGGGTTAATTACTTTCGGAAAGAAAATGGGAAATTTTATTTCACCAGAAAAGAAGCCTACCCAAATAAATAAAATTTTAGAAACACTTTACAGACTAGAAACCAACTTTGAGGATAGCGATTTTGAAAGCTTGTATAGCACTGTTCGCTATCATATAAAACAAAGAAGTTTGCTACTTTTATTTACCAATTTTGAAAGTATGTATGGATTGGAACGTCAACTACCTTATATACAAAAGTTGGCTTCTCATCATTCTTTAGTAGTGGTTTTCTTTAAGAATACCGAGCTTAATGATTTATTGCATAAGAAAGCCAATACAATTGAAGGTATTTATACTAAAACCATTGCCGAACAATTTGCTTTTGAAAAAAGACAAATGGTAAAAGAGTTGAATAGATATGGAATAATGACCCTCTTAACTGCTCCCAAAGATTTAACTGCCAATACACTGAATAAATATTTAGAAATAAAATCTAGGAATCTAATTTAGTTAAGTTATTAGTTGTTAGTTAAAAACTGATAAAACCCGAAATTATTTCTTGAGTTTTTTGCCTCCTTGCCTCTTTGCCTCAAAATTCTTTGCCTCCTACCTCACCGCTTTAATCATTCTATCATTTTGTTGTAAATCTTTTTTAAGAGTTGTTTTATAACCATAATGATGAAAAAGTTCTACTGTCTCCCTCCCAAGTGCTTGGTTAATTTCAACATAAATAGCTCCACCATTTGCAAGATGTTTCAAACCAAACTTGGCTATTTTATCATAGAAAATCAACGGCTGTTCATCAGGAACAAATAAGGCTATGTTTGGCTCAAAATTCAAAACTCTCTTGCTCATTTCCACGCTTTCATTGTCTTTTATATAGGGTGGATTACTGATAATGAATTCATATTTTCCAACATTCTCCCAATTTGACTCATCTAAAAAGTCTAATTGCTTGAATTGTATGTCAACTTGATGTGTTTTTGCATTTTTGTTAGCAACCTCAAGTGCATTTTGACTTATGTCTACACTTGTAATACTTGAATTATGCAAACGCTTTTTCAAAGCAATTGGAATACATCCGCTACCAGTTCCAACATCTAAAATAGTAGTTGATTTATTGTGATCTACCTCATTCAAAAGCCATTCAATCAATTCATCTGTTTCAGGTCGAGGAATTAATACGGATTCATTCACATAAAAACACATTCCCGTGAACCAAGCTTCATTTAACACATATTGAATGGGTTTATTTAACATTAATTCATTTGAAATTATAGTCAATTGGTCTAGCTGTACTTGAGTTAGTAGCTCGTCCTTTAATACAATTCTATTTGTTTTGGAAAGATTGGTTACTTTTTCCATTACCCAATTAGCAATATTTGCAGCCTCTCTACTGTCATATAATTCTAGAAGTTGTTTATTCAATTGTTGAAATGCAATATGAAATGTCATGGGGGCAATGTTACCTACATTTACTTAAAGTGAAAGCTGTAAACATTTATATATGAAGCAAGATGAAGCATACATGTACCGGTGCATTCAATTGGCACAATTGGGTAGAGGCAATGTTGAGCCGAATCCAATGGTTGGAAGTGCATTAGTTTATAAAGATGAGATTATTGGCGAAGGGTATCATGCAAAATATGGTGAAGCACACGCAGAAGTAAATTGTATTAATAGTGTTTCGGAAGAAAATAAACATCTTATTCAATTTGCTACACTTTATGTAAGTCTAGAACCATGTGCCCATTTTGGAAAAACACCGCCTTGCGCAGATTTAATTGTCAAAGAGAAAATACCTAAAGTAATAATTGGCTGTAGTGATTCATTTGAGCAAGTAGCAGGCAAGGGAATTGAGAAATTGATTAATGCGGGGATAGATGTTAAAGTTGGAGTTTTAGGAAAGGAATGTATTGAATTAAACAAGCGCTTTTTTACTTTTCACAATAAAAAGAGGCCATATATTATATTGAAGTGGGCTGAAACCAATAACCAGTTCATTGGAACAAAAGATGAAAGGCTGCTCATTACAAATGATACAACAAATAAATTGGTTCATAAATGGAGAAGCGAAGAAGCCGCCATTTTAATTGGAATGAATACAGCATTGCAAGACAACCCTCAATTAAATAGTAGGCTACCTATTAAAAATATTCATCAGCCAATCAGATTGGTTATTGATAAGCACTTGCAATTACCTTCTACTTTAAACATCTTTAATCCCTCGCAACGTACCATACTTTTCAATTATATAATAGATAAAGAAGAAAATGGAATCCTATTTGTCCAGATAAATAAAGACAAGAATTTGCTTGAGGAAATTTTATCCGCTTGTTATAAATTTGGAATTCAAAGTATTCTAGTTGAAGGAGGAGCAATCACATTACAATCATTTATTAACCAAAACCTTTGGGATGAGGCAAGAATAATAACTAATACAACATTATCCATTAATGAAGGAATAAATGCTCCTAAGCTTTTGTTTAATAAATTAGCCAATACTTTCATGTTAGAAAATGATAAAGTAAATATTTATGAAAACAAATTTTCTAAGTCTTAAGCTCTTTAATATCTACTGTTGAATCACTTATAATTCTTAAAACTTTCTCGTTACAATAATCCACTAATTTGCTATTTTCTACTACTATCTTATATGTTTACTACAACTATTTTAATAATGTGGATAACTTTTTTATTAAACCATATAGGTCAAAAAAATACTCGGCAATCTACAACTTGTCAATTAATCAATCGAAATCATGCTAATTTTATTTGATTTCAATCAAAAAACCTTTTATAAAGTAAAACTTATTAATTAAACTTCATATTATTTTTTTTTACAAATTGAGAATATGTGGGTTACCTTTTACTCAATGTTATTTTTGTGTTAATTTTTTATTCTACTATTGCTGAGTCAAATGAAATAATAGTAGCATTTTTTCGTTAAAGCTGCCCTATTACGAAAAAAAACTAATGCTCTAATAAATATTCTATCACTTGTTTTGGTGATGAATTTACGACCGACCTCTAACGATGTGTGTTTTTTTGCTTGTATTATAAACGCTTACATTCATTTGTAAGCGTTTATTTTTTTCACACTCTTTCCACACTTATTTTTTTATTTATCGTTACCATAACTATTGCAATTATTTTTGCTGCAATTGGAATTGATTGTTTAAACAATTCTGTTCCAAAATCTTTATTACTATGGGTTTAATTACCCAATTTTATCATTAATAAAAATATATCTGTACCCAAATTTTAGTAAATGAGTTTATTTCAAGAGCAAAACAATGAATTTCAAGAAAGACATATAGGTCCAAATAAAAATGAAACCAATATAATGTTGGAAACAATTGGGGTAAAAAGCATGGATTCCCTAATTGACGAAGTAGTTCCAAGCACAATTAGACTTTCACATCCTTTAAAACTTCCAAGTGCTATTTCTGAATTTGCTTATTTGCAAGAACTAGCTGTTGTAGCAAAAAGAAACAAGGTATTCAAAAGCTATATAGGTCAGGGATACTATAATACAATTACTCCTAGTGTCATATTAAGAAACATATTTGAAAATCCAGGTTGGTATACACAATACACGCCATATCAAGCAGAAATAAGTCAAGGACGTTTGGAAAGTTTATTGAATTTTCAAACAATGATTTGTGATTTAACTGGTTTGCCTATAGCAAATGCATCTTTGTTAGATGAAGCTACAGCTGCTGCTGAAGCGATGAATATGATATTTCATCATGTTAATAAAGGTAGTACTATTGAAAAAAATCAATTTTTTGTTGATGAGTTTGTTTTTCAGCAATCGAAAGATGTATTAATTACTCGTGCTGAACCTTTGGGAATTGAACTGGTATTTGGGGATTATCAAACGATTAGTATTGACAATCATTTTTTTGGAGCTTTAATTCAATATCCAAATAGCCATGGTGAAATAGAAAATTATACTTCATTTATTCAGGACATTCACAAACACAATGGATATGTTGTGTTAGCAACCGATTTACTTGCCCTAACGCTTTTAAAAAGTCCTGGCGAACTAGATGCAGACGTTGCTATTGGCTCAGCTCAACGATTTGGTGTTCCATTGGGATATGGCGGTCCACATGCCGCTTTTTTTGCAACTAAAGATGAATTTAAGCGTGGAATACCAGGAAGACTAATTGGAGTAAGTGTGGATGCTCAAAATAATCGAGCATTGAGAATGGCGCTTCAAACAAGGGAGCAACATATAAAGAGAGAGAAAGCAACATCTAATATTTGTACGGCTCAAGCACTTTTAGCGAATATGGCAGCTATGTATGCAGTTTTTCATGGTCCAGCTGGATTAAAAAAGATTGCTGAAAGAGTAGCAACATTAGCTTTAGTTCTAAAAGAATCTTTACAAGATTTAGGATTTGAAGTAACTAGTAATTTCTTTTTTGATACAATTAAAGTGAAAGTATCAGTTGACAAATTGAAGCCTTTTGCCATTGAAAACAATATCAATTTCTATTATTTGAACAATGAGGAGGTGCTTATTTCATTAGATGAAACCACTTTTCAAACCGATGTATTAGATATTGCTTATGTATTTTCAAAATCTATAGGTGGAGATGAAGCTGATATAACTGTAGAAAGTGAAGAACCGATAGTTTACCCAGATTATATTGCAAGAAATACCACTTATTTAAAGCATCCAGTTTTTAATACCCATCATAGTGAAAGCCAAATGATGCGTTACATTAAATATTTAGAGAATAAAGATTTATCTCTAAACACAAGTATGATTTCTCTTGGAAGTTGTACTATGAAACTGAATGCAGCTTCAGAAATGATACCAGTAAGTTGGTCTGCCTTTTCTACAATTCATCCTTTTGCGCCTTTAAATCAAACAGAAGGATATCAACAAATAATAGATGAACTTAGTGAATATTTATGCGAAATAACTGGTTTTGATGCTTGTAGTTTGCAACCAAATAGTGGTGCTCAAGGAGAATATGCTGGATTGTTAACTATTATGGCTTATCACAAAGCAATGGGAAATACGCATAAGAATGTTGTGTTAATTCCTATTTCTGCTCATGGAACCAATCCAGCAAGTGCTGTAATGGCAGGAATGAAAGTTGTTGTGATTAAAGGAACGGAAGATGGTCATATTGATGTAACCGATTTGAAAGAAAAAGCAAATCAATATAAAGATGTATTGGCAGGCTTAATGGTTACTTATCCTTCTACACACGGTGTTTTTGAGGAAACAATTAAAGATATATGTGATACAATCCATCATTTAGGCGGATTAGTATACATGGATGGTGCAAATATGAACGCACAAGTAGGCTTAACTTCTCCTGCTAATATTGGCGCAGATGTGTGTCATTTGAACTTGCATAAAACCTTTGCCATTCCTCATGGTGGAGGTGGACCAGGCATGGGACCAATTTGTGTTACTAAGGCACTATCACCATTTTTACCTCAACATTTTATTCATTCTACAAGTCAATTAAATGTAAAGGAAGGAAGCTATCACTCAGTTTCTGCAGCACCATTTGGTTCAGCATCTATTTTACTAATTAGTTATGGCTATATCAAAATGTTGGGTGCTGAAGGTGTTACTAATGCTACTAAATATGCTATTCTTAATGCAAACTATATGAAAAGCAGATTGGAAAAGCATTATCCTATACTCTATACTAGCCATAATGGAAGGGTTGCACATGAATTTATCATCGATCTTAGACCGTTTAAAGCAAGTGCTAATATTGAAGCAGAAGATGTTGCAAAGCGTTTAATTGACTATGGATTTCATGCACCAACTATGAGTTTTCCTGTGCCAGGAACAATCATGATTGAACCTACAGAAAGCGAAGACAAAGCTGAGTTAGATAGATTCTGCGATGCAATGATTGCCATTTTCTATGAGATAGAGGAAATCCAAAAAGGGGAATTAGACAAAACAAACAACCCTCTAAAGAATGCTCCTCACACTCAGAATATTATTTGTGCTGATGAATGGACTTATCCATATTCAAGAGCAAAAGCTGCTTTTCCTTTGGAATATGTGAGAAAAAACAAATTTTGGCCAAGTGTTGCTAGAATAAATAACACTTTTGGAGATAGGAATTTAGTTTGCACCTGTGAACCTATCGAAAGCTACCTATAAATCGTTATAACAATTAGTACCTAATTACTCTAATTGAAAAAATACACTCGGCAAAGCAATTAAAAAACCTTTGCTTTGCCGACCAATTTTGGCTTGTTAATATTTGAAAAAATGATTTATAGGAGTAAAGCTCCCTTGCGAATTGGCTTAGCAGGTGGTGGTACCGATGTAAGCCCTTATAGTGATGAATTTGGCGGTGCAATCCTCAATGCGACACTTTCTTTATATGCTCATGCTTCTATAGAGCCTATTAATGAAAATAAAATCATTATACAAGCATTAGATCGTAAAGAAGTTGAAGAGTACGATTGGGCAACTGCACTTCCTATTAATGGAAAGCTCGATTTACTGAAAGGAGTTTACAATCGTATCCAAAAAGATTATGGCATTTCAGCTAAAGGATTCAAATTAAGCACTTATGTTGATGCTCCAGCAGGAAGTGGTTTAGGAACTTCTTCTACATTAGTTGTTGCCATAATTGGTGCTTTTGTTGAAATGCTCAACTTGCCACTAGGTGATTATGATATTGCGCATTATGCTTATGAAATAGAACGTAATGATTTACAATTAAGCGGGGGAAAACAAGATCAATATGCCGCTACATTTGGTGGGGTAAACTTTATGGAGTTTTATGGGGGAGATAAAGTAATTGTAAATCCTTTGCGAATAAGACAAGAATATTTAAATGAACTTGAGCACAATTTGGTGCTTTATTATACAGCTACAAGTAGGGAAAGTGCTACTATTATTAAAGAACAGCAAAGCAATGTTGTAGATAAAAAAACAAGCTCTGTAGATGCCATGCACCAACTTAAAGAACAATCTCGTATGATGAAAGAAGCTTTACTTAAAGGAAGACTTCATGAAATTGGAGAGATATTAGATTATGGTTTTGAACAGAAAAAGCTAATGGCTAAGAGCATTACAAATAATCTAATAGATGAGATTTATACTGCTGCTAAAAAAGCTGGTGCAAGCGGAGGCAAAATAAGTGGTGCAGGCGGCGGTGGTTTTATGACTTTCTATTGTCCTTCAAATAATCGATATCAAGTAATAGAAACCTTATTGAAATTTGGAGGCGAAGTAAAACCTTATCAACTTACCCAACATGGTTTAACTACATGGACTACCAAATAAATTGCATAACCTTTTACTTTTCTAAATACATTTTCTGAATAAAGAAAATTACTATAAAACATGAATGATTCTCAAAACAAAATTGCTTCCTTAATTGAAGCATCTATTTCAGTAAAACAACACATACTTTCTGATAAAGCTCTTTTAGAAACAATTGATGCTGTAGTTGAAGTAATTACCAATGCATTCAAAGCTGGAAACAAGGTTTTATTTTGCGGTAATGGAGGAAGTGCTGCTGATGCGCAACACCTTGCTGCTGAGTTTAGTGGTAGGTTCTACAAAAACAGAAAAGCACTACCAGCAGAAGCATTGCATTGCAACACATCCTATTTAACTGCTGTTGCAAATGATTACAGTTACGATGTAATTTATGCAAGATTAATTGATGGGATTGGGGTAAAAGGTGATGTATTACTTGGCTTTAGTACTTCAGGAAATTCCGTAAATATTATTAAGGCTTTTGAAGTGGCTAAATCTATGGATATAATTACAATTGGATTAACGGGTGCTAGTGGTGGTGAAATGAAACAACTTAGCGACTTTTTATTGAATGTTCCTAGTACTACCACTCCAAGAATTCAAGAAAGCCATATCCTTATGGGGCACATTATATGTGAATTGGTTGAGGAAAAAGTATTTGAATAGTCATTAAAATAAAGGGTTCTAATAGGTGTAAATGGAAGAAATTACCAAGCAAGCAAGTTGTAAAGAAGCTATTATTTTAGCAGGTGGATTGGGTACAAGATTAAGAAGTGCTGTACCAGATTTGCCAAAATGTATGGCACCAGTAAATGGAAAGCCTTTTATAGGTTATGTAATAGAATACTTACAAACTCAAGGAATTACCACTTTTATCTTATCGCTTGGTTATAAGAGCGAGGCTATTACTGATTACATTACAGTATCTTATCCCAATTTGAATGTTAAAATAGTAATTGAAGAAGAACCTCTTGGTACTGGAGGCGCTATTAAATTGGCTTGTAGTAAAGCAAGCGAGCAAAACGTAATTGTAACCAATGGCGATACACTTTTCTCTGTAGAATTAAAAGAGCTAATTCAATATCATTTGCAATCTCAATCAAATTGTACTCTTTCGCTAAAACCAATGAACGATTTTGATAGATATGGAGTTGTTGAATTAACTGATACTGGCAGAATTGCTTCTTTTAAAGAGAAAAAATATTACGAGTCAGGCTTAATCAATGGGGGTTTGTATGTTTTGAATGTTGCTAGTTTTTTAAACATTCCTTCTGAACAGAAATTTTCTTTTGAAAAAGACTTTTTAGAAGCTTATTACCAAACCATTCCCATGTTTGGTCAAGAACAGGATGCTTATTTTATAGATATTGGTATCCCAAAAGATTTTCAACAAGCACAAATAGATTTTGCTACACTTTCATTTTAGTTTTTAATAGATATTTGTTGAAATCAACTACAATCGAGCAATTAATTAATCTGAAAATAGGCGCATCTCGTTACAAAATCAAACTGTACAAAAAGCAGTAATAAACCAAAAAAAAAAAATCCCACACAGCATCTTTACCAATTTCATAATAATTTAAAAAGGTAGAAAAAATGATTGATTTGAAGACAGTGGATAAAACTTGGACACTTTTTCTTGACAGAGACGGGGTTATTAACTATGAAAAAAAGAATGACTATGTAAAAACCTGGGATGAATTTAAGTTTTATGACAATGCTTTAGATGGTCTAACTTGGGTAAAAGATTTGTTTGGAACTATTGTAGTTGTAACCAATCAAAAGGGTGTTGGTAAAGGTGTGGTTACTACATTTAACTTAAATACCATTCACCAAAACATGATTGCAGAAGTATTGCTTAGGGATGGTAGAATTGATAAAATATACCATTGTCCGGATTTAGAAGACGATGCTCCCAATAGAAAACCCAATGCAGGCATGGCATTTCAAGCAAAGAAAGATTTCCCATCCATCGATTTTTCTAAAAGTTTTATGGTAGGTAACAAATTGAGCGATATGGGATTTGGGCGAAATGCAGGAATGCATACCGTTTTTGTAGCTACTACAAACCCTGAAGTTCCTTTTCCGCATCCATTAATAGACTTACGCTACAACAATTTTGGTGCTTTTGCTTATGATTTAACTAAGTAATTTCTCTTCAACACATAGGCAAATAGATACATTGCTAATTAATAAGAAAAATGTACCCATTCAGGCAGTATTTTAATATAATTTCTTATATAATTAATTGAAATAGGTATCTATGTGCCATTAATACTATTTACTTTAATAGAATATAATCTTAATCATAATGAGTTAAATGGGTTCTATTTATCATTAAAATTATATGGATAATATTTTTCTAAGTGACTATATATTAAATTATAAATCTTTAAAATAATCAAACATAAAAATGATGCAGAAACTAATTGTATGCAGTTCTCTCCTTCTTTCTTTTATAGGTGGGCATGCCCAATCATTATCAAAGGAGAATTACCTGAAAATTCAAACAATAGAAAAAGGAATTAAAGGCTATTCTTATGATATGATAAACAACCAACATTGGTTTCTTCGTTTTCAATCAGATAGTTTGTTTACTAGAGGATTTGTACAGGCGCTGAAAATTAATGGCTCATTTAATTATCGTTTCGATTCTATAAAGAGTGTATCTAAAATGTATGCACCGGATAGCAGCTTTCGCATTTTTACTTGGCAAATGATGAAAGATTTTACCTATTACCGTCAGCGTGGTGCTATACAAATGCGAACAAAAGATGGTAGTTTAAAGCTTTTTCCATTGTTTGATATTTCATCTTTTACCAACAAACCAAACGATTCTATTAGAGATTGTAAAAATTGGATTGGGGCTATTTATTACAAAATATTAATGAATTACGATGGCGATAAAAAGGTATATACCCTTTTAGGTTATGACGACAATGGCCCAAGAAGCAATAAAAAATGGGTGGACATTCTCACTTTTAATGAAAGTGGTATTCCTCAATTTGGTGGTAAATATTTCAATTTTAAGTTTGATGATACTGCCAAAAGGAAAACTAATATTTCTCGCTATTCAGTGGAATATAAGAAAGATGCAAAACTTAGGATGATGTATGATGAGGAAGGCCAAATGATCATATACGACCATTTAACTAGCGAAACCAATGAGCCAGAATTTGGACATACGTATATTCCTGATGGAACATACGAGGGCTTTAAATGGGTGAATGATCATTGGGAACACATTCCTAAATTAGCGAATCTTTCTTTAGAAAATGGCAATGCACCAATTGAAAAGAAAATATTGGATGATGATGGAAATTTTGATCAAAAGAAATTAAATGAAATATCCAAGCAAAACCAAAAGCAAATGCAATTTGAAGAAGACAAAATGAATAAAAAACCTGCTGACTCCCCTAAAAAGAAGAAAGCAACACCTCCACAAGAACGGGGAGAATATTGATTTTAGGGGCAAAGAGGGGATAGGCAAAGAGGCAAGGAGATATTATTGGTTGAGAGATTAAAATACTTGTTTATAAAAGCTACGTGGATATAAATAAAAAAGGTCTTTGAAGTATTTCAAAGACCTTTTTTATTCTTAATCTAACTATTCCGATTTGATAATTTTTTCATTCACAACACCGAAATCTGAGCTTACTCTTACATTATAAGTACCAACTTTTGCATTGTTGAAAGAAGGTAATTCAAAATGATTGTATCCTTTAATGGTATTTTGCTTTTGTTGAAATAGCATCTTACCATTTATATCAAAAACACTTATTGAAATAGCTTGCTCTTTTGTGGTAATAACATTTATTCCTGACGCAATACCTTTTACTGGATTAGGATATACTTCTACTTGAAAAGGTTGATCGTTAGGAGCATTTATGAAAGTAACTGAAATTACATTGCTATAACGGTAACTACCATCTTTATCTATCATTTTTAGGCGATAGTATATTTTAGACTGGTAAGGGGTATTAGATTTATCAGAATAAAAATATTCATTCAAAGATGTTTTTCCTTTGGCTAAAAGCGAAGTAACACTCTCAAAATAAAGCCCATTTGCACTTTTTTCAATAACTAAGTAAGCAGCATTAATCTCATTGGTTGTATTGATAATTATTCTTGCTTCATTATTTTCCAAAGCAACTGCTGTAAACAATTTTAATGTAGTGGGAAGGGGTAGGGTAAGGGAATAACAAATTTCTACTCTTGCTCTTCTATTTGAGTCTGGTGATTGAGCAGATTCAAACACCATAGAATTGTAAGGATTGTTTTCAGTTTTCATCCTCATCATTACCCCATAATTGCTATTCGGATCATTCACCCAGTCTTGAACAAAATTGGTCATATCTACTGTATAATCTTGTGCAGTATTGCTACTTTGAGCCAATTCTTGTTGAGAGTTACTATCTATTGCAGGAATGTTTGAAAAGTTAAGATTGATAGCATTCCAAGGAGAAACAATTTTTTGCATCAATACCGAATTTGCTGTGCCAAAAGTTGGGCTGCCACTCAATCCATTTAAAGCACCCGTTTTTTTGGCAAATAAATACAATTTGGCATTATTGATAATTGCATTTTTAGGAATATTTGTCACATCATATTTAATAAATGTTCTTCCATTATACAAAGGAAGTCCAATGCTATTTGCGGTCCAAGTAAACATAGTAATTTCATTTTTACTACTATCTGCTATAGAATTAGGTTTATTATCCATTTTAACTGATATAAACTTGCTTGAAGCATCAACAGTGGACGTCATCACAGATTGTGAACTATTCTTACCAGAACAGTTGCTAAAAAGAGCAGTTACTTCATCGGGGGTTATTGTCCTATTGTAAATTCTTATTTCATCTAATGCCCCATTTAAGAAATAGTTATTAGTAGGATATTTACCCAATATTAAGTCATAATTATTTGTAAAGGTTGTTTGTGGCAATCCTTTAGAAACTAATTTATTATCAACATACAAATAAGAAATTGTATTGTCATATACAAATACAACATGGTACCATTTTCCAGTTCTCAAAAGTGGTGTAATGCTGTCATATTCTCCTATACCAGCCCCATAGAATGAGATATTTGAAGTGTCTGTAGGCGTGCTGCAAAAATTAATTCCGCTAAAATTTCCAAAAGGAGCATTTCCAAACATGCCGTCATAAACTCCATTTGAGGTTTCAAAACCTTTGTTGAATAACGCATTTCCTGAACACAAATCATTTGAAAAAGCATTGATTTTTACCCACAGACTAAATGAAAGTTTATTTCCTGCATTCAAAGAATTGCTATTTGGAATTCTTATAAAACTGCTAGATCCATCAAATGAATAGGAACTGAAGGGATTTCCGAAACGGTCTTCAGCAAGAGTGGCACTGTTAAAAATAGGGTTGTTGCCATTGCCACTAGAATCAAGGGCATTGCCAGAAAAAGGATAATAAGCCATTAATCCCTGGGATAAATTTACTTGTGCGTTTAATCCATTCGTAAAAAACATAATTGCAATGATAATTGCTGCTAGCTTGTAGCTTAGTGGTTTTTGAAGCATAAATATTATTTTTTTTATTTAATTTTATAATAATTGTATTCGAAAAATGAAAGATTAGAAAATACTTTTTTCCTTTTGTTAATTAACTGTATTCATTTGTAATTAATAAATAGGATGCTTTAATTATTGAGTGTACATACAATTAGATGCCAGTTGGTGGAGTGATATTTCCTGAAGGTTTAGTTGTTTTCTTTGGTCTTTTACCCAAAATAGTAGTATCATAATATTTCAAAATCTGTTTCAAATCTTTTTTATGGATTCCCATTAAATCTATTAATGTCCAGTGCATTTGGCTTACAACTACACTGCGCAATTCTTTTCCATCAGATGAGCCATCTTTTACACCACCTTTCCCATCTACTTGTGCTTTTCTAGCACTATGGTAATTATCTAAAAATTTCTGGGTATCTACATCTCTGCCCTTATCCAATTTTGCTTTATTTGTTTTACAAAATGTAGCAACCCTATCCATCAATATTTCGGCATTAGCTCTAGTAACATGGTTGTATTCTTTTATACCATTAGGATATAATGTGCTAAAAAGTTGAGGCTCTTTTGCTAGATGATATTTGGCATCTGTATGCAAATCTTCCGTAACATATTGCATAAATGCCGCAACTATTTCATCTACAGCATCTGTTTCAACTTCTTTTTCAATTACATCTTTGTCTTGGGTTTTTATCCAAGCATCATAAGGGTCTAAAACCAATTTTAATTCTCCAATAAAATTGGTAAGCTGGCCATTTTCATTATTGGCACTTAAATAAGCATAGTGTTCGTAGCAAAATTTGTAAAACACTTGATGACCTTTGCCTATATATGCAAAAGGATTTTTAATTAGATTAGTAAACATGAGACGATTAATTTAAGCCACTAATGTAGGATTTTTTAATAATTCCAATTTAAATTTTATAAAATTACTATAAGGGAACACTTAAAACAGTAATACAATTGTATGTAAGCAATATGGAAACTCTTATCGTAGTAAAACAATTGTATGATAGCAATAAGTAAACTCTTATTACAATAATACAATTGTACGATAGCAATAAGGGAACTCTGATTGTAATAAAACAGTTGTATGATAGCAATAAGGGAACTCTTATGGTAAAATAACAATTTTAAAGCGGAAATAAGGATTCAACTAAGTGTCAATATCCCGAAAGTTCAAAGCATTCGGAATGTTTAGTAGCTAATCAAGTTTTAAACTCTCAAAAAGTTTAAGAGAGAATCATTCATAGTAATAAATGTACAAGGCAATCTTAAAAAATTCCACTTTCCCAAAATCAATCTTTTAAACACATATTTAGCAGTAAATACCATTATCTCCACCTAAATTTTCATATTAAATCGGGTTGAGTGCCATTTATGTATCAATTATTTAGAAATAAAAATAATTTTACTATCATTGCCACGTATTACAATTCTTAATTGATATTGAGATATGAACCAAATTTCTTTCAAGTTATTACCTCAATCGTTTTGCAACTTTCTTTTGTAGGTCAAATCAACGATTTTATCTAATACTCATCACACATTATAAAAACTAACAAACCCAAAATGAACCTTATTATGAATAAGCCAACAACCATCAGAGAAATAAGTAACCTCCCATCAAAATTTGTAATAAATACTTTTTATAATATAGTCTATTAAAACAATCATCATGAAGAAAAAATTACAATTAGTTGTAGTAACTTGCTTTACTTTATTAAGCACATTATTCGCTCAAAGCCCGAGCATTTCTGTTTTCTCACCTACAACAGGTAAAACTGGCGATCAAATTATTATTGCAGGTGCAAACTTTACGGGCGTTACCAATGTATTATTTGGTGGGGTGCCAGCAAGTTCCTTTACTGTAATAAGTTCAAGTGCCATTATTGCCTTTGTAGGTAGTGGCGCTACAGGTGATGTTACTGTTGTAAATGGTAGTGGTAGTGGCACATTAGCTGGGTTCGCTTACATAGCATCCCCGCCTACTATTACATCGTTCGCACCCACTTCAGGTGTTGTAGGTACAAGTGTAATTATCAAGGGAACCAATTTTAGTACAGTAAGCACTAATAATATAGTGTATTTTGGAGCAGTAAGAGCAACAGTTACTTCTGCTTCAAGTACGCAGCTAACCGTAACAGTTCCAAGTGGAGCTACTTTCCAACCAATAAGTGTTACCAATCAAAACTTAACAGCTTATACTTCAAGACCATTTACAGTTACTTTTTCTGGTGGGGGTACAGCTTTTAATGCCAATACTTTTTCATCTGAAATAAAAATAAATACTGGAAATGGTGCAATCAACCCAAAAATAGGTGATTTAGATGGAGATGGAAAACCTGATATTATATTAGCTAGCCAAAAAAGTAATACCATTTCCATTCATAGAAATAGTTCAGCTTCTATAGGAAATATCAGTTTCGATAATAAAGTCGATTTGTCAATTGGTACTAACCCATTGGGAACAGCAATAGCAGACCTTGATGGTGATGGAAAACTTGATATTATTGCTACTTCATACCAAAATAACAATATCAGTATCTATAAAAATAATAGTACTGTTGGTGGCTTAGTTTTCAATTCTCCAATTAATTATAATGCCAATACGCAACCAACAACAATTGCCGTAAGTGATTTTGATAGTGATGGTAAGCCAGATTTGGTTGTAGGAAATGTTGGTTCTGCAAATGTTTCTGTCTACCTAAATACCAGTACGGGAGGTATCATTTCATTTGCAAATAAGGTAGATTTTACAGTAGGTAGTTATCCTTGGGAGATTACCGTTGGTGATATAGATGGGGATGGTAAATCTGATATAATTACTGCAAATCAAACAAATGCATCAGTTTCCATTTTGAGAAATACGAGTACAACAACAGGAACTATAAGTTTCGCAAACAAATTTGATATTACAGGTACAACAGGACCAAGGGGCGTTGAACTTTCAGATTTGGACAATGATGGGAAATTAGATATTGTTGTTTCAAATGTTAGTACCTCAGTTATAACCATATTTAAAAATGCAAGTACAGTAGGAAATATCGGTTTTTCAGGTAGAACAAGTTATGCTACAGCAACAGGTGGTTTTACTTATGATGTAACATTGAATGATTTTGATGGTGACGGAAAGATTGATATTGCAGTATCTATTGGTACTTCTGCTAATAAAACATCATTATTTAGAAACATAAGTACTGTTGGAAATATTTCCTTTAATACTGTTGTTAATTATGCAACAGGTAATTTGATAACTTCTCTTAATAATGCCGATTTTGATGGTGATGGTAAGTCAGATATTGTTGCATCGAATGACAATGCTTCAAATAATTTTATATCTATACTTCGCAACCAAATAGGCTCACCTACTATAACTTCCTTTACACCAACTTCTGGACTTGCTGGTACACAAGTAATTATCAATGGTTCTAATTTTACAGGTGTTACAGGAGTAAGTTTTGGTGGGGTAGCTGCGGCTTCTTATACCGTTATTTCTTCTACAGCTATTTTAGCAAACGTTGGTAATGGTGCTTCTGGTAATGTTGTTGTAACTACTGCAACAGGTGCTGGCTCATTAGCTGGTTTTACCTACACTGTTCCAATTCCAACAATCACTTCCTTTAGCCCAAGTTCAGGAACAATTGGTTCAACAGTTACCATTACTGGTACCAATTTCAGTACAACTGCAGCTAATAATATTGTGTATTTTGGAGCCGTAAAAGCTACAGTTACTTCCTCAACTGCTTCTTCATTAACTGTTACAGTTCCTACTGGAGCAACTTACCAACCTATAACTGTTACTAATAATAATCTTACAGCATATTCATCTAAACCATTCATTGTAACTTTTACTGGTGGAGGTACAACATTCACTGCCAACACTTTTGGTGGTAAGAAAAATTTTACAACCTTCGATGGTACCAATACAGCCACTATTGGCGATTTTGATAATGATGGTAAACCAGATATTGCGCCTGCAAGTGGAAAAGTATCTATCCTAAGAAACATTAGCACAAGTTCAAATGTAGCTTTTGCAGCTAAAGTAGATTTCGATGCTAGTAGCAGTGCTATAGGCGGGATAAATTCTGCTGATATAGATGGCGATGGAAAATTAGACATATTGTATTGTAATGTTACTCAAAGTACATTAGGAATTCTAAGAAATATTTCTACAGTTGGCAATATGTCCTTTACAACAGAATATACCTTTCCTACATCAGGTAACTCAAACTATATAAGCATAGCCGACTTTGATGGCGATGGTAAACCTGATATTGTTACAGGAAATCCTAGTAATGGTACAGTATCGGTATTTTTAAATACTAGTACAGTAGGGAATATTTCTTTCGCAACCCTAATAGATTATACTACCGCTGCAGGCTCATATATAGTTGCAGTTGGCGATATAGATGGAGATGGCAAACCTGATATCGCTGCATCTAACCAAAATTCCTCAACTGTATCCGTTTTAAGAAACCTAAGCACTGTAGGAGCTATTTCTTTTGCAACTAGTTTGTATTTTTCTACAGGAAGTGGTCCTCGTTGTGTTTCATTAGGTGATATTGATGGTGATGGAAAACTAGACATAGTTACAGGTAATAGTTTTGCCGCATCTGTATCTTTATTAAGAAATACAAGCACAGTGGGCAATATCTCTTTTGCCACTAGATTTGATTTAAGTACAGGTGCAAGTACTGTCCCAACCCAAGTAGCGTTAATAGATTTAGATGGAGACGGTAAAATTGATATTACTACAGCTAACCAAACTAGTACCAATACGGTTTCAACTCTTAGAAACAGAAGTAATGTAGGTAGTTTCAGTTTTGATGCTACAGTAAATTATAGTGCTCCCAACAATCCTTATGGCATTACGGCGGGTGATATTGATGGTGATTCTAAACCAGAAATTATTGCTTGTACTGATAATATTAATGATATTTCTGTTCTTCGTAATCAAATTGGTTCTCCAATAATAACTTCTTTTACACCTACCTCTGGTCCATCGGGTACGCAGGTTATTATTACAGGTTCAAACTTCACAGGGGCTACTGGTGTAAGTTTTGGAGGAGTAGCGGCTTCTTCCTTCACCTTTATTTCTTCAACAACAATTATAGCAACTGTAGGCACAGGTGCTTCTGGAAATGTAGCAGTAACTACCGCTACTGGTGTAGGTTCATTAGATGGATTTGTTTTTACCTTACCTCCTCCTACTATTACTTCTTTCACTCCAACTACTGGAACATTAGGCACAGTTGTTACCATAACTGGTACTAATTTCACTAATGCAACTAGTGTAACATTTGGTGGAGTAGCGGCATTTTCATTTACGGTTGCTTCTGCTACAACAATTTTAGCTGTAGTTAATAATGGTAGTGCTTCAGGAAGTGTAGCTGTTACAACAGCAAGCGGTACTAGTACTCGTGCTGGTTTTACTTACAATCCACCTCCTCCATCTATCAAATCGTTTAGTCCTACAATAGGAACTAATGGCACAATTGTGACTATCAAAGGTGTCAATTTCTTAAATACTACTGCTGTTAGCTTTGGGGGTGTAACTGCTACTACTTTCTCAGTTTTGAACGATTCTACTATATCTGCCCAAGTAAGCAATGGTGCTAGTGGAAATGTAAGTGTGACAAATGCTATCGGAACAGGCGTTTTAAGTGGATTTGTTTACAGTACTGTTATTAATAAAGTATTGATAATTGGAGCTGCATCTACAACAACTTGGATGAACGATATTCAAACTAAGTTAACTGGAACAGGGAAATTTGTACAAGTGGACGTTTTAGATGCAAAAACCAGCACACCTACTGTTGCAACTTTATTAACCTATAAATCTGTTTTAGTTTTTTCAGATGCATCTTATAGTGATGCTACAACGCTAGGAAACAATCTTGCTACTTATGCTGATGCAGGTGGTGGTATTGTTACGGCTACTTTCGCTTGGAGTGTATCACCGCTTCAAGGAAATTTTGCTACCAATTATCAAGTGATAACTCCTACTGGTTCACAAACAACTGGGGCTCAATCATTAGGTACTATTTTCTTGCCATCTCATGCCACAATGCAAGGAGTAACCAATTTTAGTGGTGGTAGTTCTTCATTTAGAAGTACAGCTACTACTTTAACGTCTGGGTCTTATGTAGTAGCTAATTGGACCGACGGATTACCACTTATTGCTGTAAGAGATAATATAGGGCCTGCTAAAATCAATCGGGTAGATCTTAATTTTTATCCCCCTTCTTCTGATGCAAGAAGTGATTTTTGGTCTTCTTCTACTCAAGGTGCTTTGTTAATGGCTAATGCACTTCTCTATACTACTTCATCTGCTACTGCAATTCCACCAACTATTACATCCTTCTCTCCAACATCCGCAGCTGCCGGTACAACTGTAACCATTAGTGGTACCAATTTCACAAGTGCAACAGCCGTAAGTTTTGGTGGTGTGGCTGCAAGTTCGTTTACTGTTGTAAATGCAACTACTATTACTGCTGTGGTTGGTGCTGGTGCTAGTGGAAATGTAAGTGTAATCAATACTTCTGGAACTGGTAGTTTGAGTGGTTTTGTATATTTACTAATACCTTCTATCAGTTCGTTCTCGCCTGCAAATGGTTGTATAGGAACGTCTGTAAACATTACTGGAAATAATTTTATTGGTGTAACATCCGTAACATTTGGCGGTAATGCTGCTAACTCATTTGTAGTTAATTCATCTACGAGCATTACTGCTGTAGTAGGTTCGGGTACATCTACTGGTGTTATTTCAGTCACTACCTCAAGTGGTGCAGCCAATAGTTCAAATAGCTATATAGTAAGCACAACTGGTGGTGGTATTGATTATGCGTATATACCTAATCAAGGTTCCAATAGTATAAGTGTAGTAAATCTCTCTAGCAACAGCATTCCTTCTACAATCAACTTAGGCGGAAGTCCTTATGGAATAGCCTTAAAGAATGATGGTTCTTCGGTATATGTGTCAAGTACTAGCGGAAGTGTTTATGCAATAAGCACAGCAACTAACACAGTCACAGCAACTATTATTTCTGGCGGTTCATCTCCTTATACATTGTGTATTAGTCCTGATGGCTCTAAAGTATATACAGGCAATTATAGTAGCAACAATGTTAGTGTAATCAATACGACAACCAATACAGTCATTGGCACAGTATCTTCTGGTTCGGGTCCATTTGGTATTTGCGCAAACCCTGTTGGCAATTTTGTATATGTATCTAATTATTCTGCTGGAACAGTAGGGGTAATTAATACGAATTCAAATACACTCATTGCAACAATACCAGTAGGTAGCAATCCAAATGGTATTATAGCTTCACCAGACGGATCTAGAGTTTATGTTGCAAATAGAAATTCAAATACAGTTAGTGTTATCAATACTTCTTCTAATTCTGTAATTGCAACGATTAATGTAGGCTCTTCTCCTAATGGAATTACTATTAGTCCTGACGGTTCTACGGTTTATGTTGGTAATAGTGGTTCAATAAGCGTAATCAATACAGCTAATAATATAGTTACTTCTACAATCACGCTTTCGGGTACGCTTCAAGGATTAAGTGTTAGTGCAGATGGTTCAAAATTGGTTGTTACAAATTCTTCATTTAACAACATTACCATTTTTAATACCGCTAACAATACAGTCATCTCAACAATTTCTGGTTTTTCAAGTCCTGCTGGATATGGTAACTTCATTGCCAATATTGGCGGTACACCATGTTCTGTTCTTCCTCCAACTATTACATCTTTCTCTCCAACAACAGCACCTACTGGTACAACAATTACCATTAGTGGTAGCAATTTCACTGGTGCAACAGCCGTAACCTTTGGTGGTGTAGCTGCAAGTTCTTTTACCGTGGTTAATAGTACTACTATTACAGCAATTGTTGGTGCAGGCGCATCAGGAAATGTAGTAGTTACTACTCCTAATGGTACAAATTCGCTTGCTGGATTTATATACAATCCTCCACTTCCAACTATAAGCTCATTTAGTCCAACAGTTGGAACAAATGGTACAATCGTTACTATAAAAGGTGTCAATTTCTTAAATGCAACAGCAGTAAGTTTTGGAGGGGTGGCTGCTACAACTTTTACTGTTCTAGATGATAGTACGCTATATGCACAAGTAAGTACTGGCGCATCAGGAAATGTAAGTGTAACAACTGCTAAAGGCGCTGGCGTTTTAGCTGGTTTTGTTTATAGCTCAATACAGTATTGCAGTCCAAATACAGGTGCTGCTTTGCATACTGCTAGTGCAAATTCATTAATCAATTCAGTAGCTATTTTAGGTACTACACTTGTCAATTCAAATAATGGATCTCAAAATGGGGGATACACATTATTCCCTGCTATTGGATCAACCACTGCAAGCCTTATTAGAGGAAACATTTATTCGTTGATTATTTCTGTTTCTGATGCATCAATTGCTTCTCTTTGGATTGATTTTAATCAAAATGGTACTTATGAAAGTTCAGAATGGACGCTGATAACTGCAAACGGAAGCGGTACTTTAAATATACCTTTTAGTGTTCCAACCAACGCAACATTGGGTCTAACAGGATTAAGAATAAGAACAAGAGTAGCAGGTGCACAAAACGGTTCTACAGATGCTTGTACTACTTTTGGATCTGGAGAAACAGAAGAATATTTTGTAACAATTGCAAATGCAGCAGCAGCACCTGCAATTACTTCATTCACCCCAACTAGCGCTACTACAGGAACAACTGTAACCATTACTGGTAGTAATTTCACCGGAACAACTGCTGTATCTTTTGGTGGTGTGGCTGCAACTTCTTTTAATGTTCTAAATGCAACTACTATTACTGCTGTGGTGGATGCTGGTGCAAGTGGAAATGTAAGTGTAACCAATGCTACTGGAACTGGTAGTTTAAGTGGATTTAATTATTGCGCTGCGGCAGTTTCACAAACAACCAATCTCTCAGGATGTAGCAGTGTAGTTTACAAGGGTAATGCATATACTAGTTCTATCGTATTTGTTGATACTTTGAAAACAGTGCTAGGTTGTGATAGTGTTTATAATAAGGTAACTATTACTGTAAATACCCCAATAGTACCAACATTTACCCAAGTGGTGCCAATTTGTAGTGGTGGATCATTTGTTTTACGTACGACTTCAAATAATGGTATTACGGGTACATGGTCTCCAGCAATCAATAATGCTGCAACAACTACCTACACTTTCACTCCAACTGTTGGACAATGTGCTACTACTGCAACTATGACCGTTACTGTAACAGCTAAAACAATCCCAACATTTACCCAAGTTGCTGCAATTTGTAATGGAGGAATATTTACATTGCCAACTACTTCAAATAATAGTATTTCAGGTACATGGTCTCCAGTTATTAATAATACTGCAACAACAACTTACACATTCACTCCAACTGCGGGACAATGTGCAACTACTGCAACTATGACTGTTACCGTTAATACGCCTGTTGTCCCAACATTTAGCCAAGTAGCTGCAATCTGTTTTGCAGGCACTTTCACATTGCCAACCACTTCCAATAATGGCATTTCAGGTACATGGTCACCAGCTATTAATAATACTTCAACAACCACTTATACATTTACACCTTCGGCAGGTCAATGTGCAACAACAACTACTATGACAGTTGTAGTAAATGCTCCTATAGTTCCAATATTTAGTATAGTAGGTGATATTTGTATTGGTAACACATTCACTTTGCCTAGTACTTCTTTAAATGGAATTTTCGGTTCATGGTCTCCAGCTCTTAATAATACAGCAACTACAACTTATACCTTTATTCCTATTAATGGTCAATGTGCAGTTCCAATTAATACTACTGTTAATGTAAACAAGCCTACTTTTTCCATAACCAATTTGTCTATTTGTGCCAATGCATTGCCTTATAGTTGGAATGGATTAATCTTCAGTGCTGCTGGTTCTCAAACTAAAACAGGTTTTGTAAATAGTAAAGGATGTGATAGTATTGCTACTTTAAATTTAACTGTTAAAACAGCTACTTCTTCCACAACCAATTTATCTATCTGTGCAAGTGCATTACCATATAGTTGGAATGGATTAATCTTTACAAGTGCAGGGACTCAAACAAAGACTGGTTTAATAAATAGCCAAGGATGCGATAGTAGTGCTACTTTAATTTTAAAAGTCGGTGCTGTAGCAACAACTAATCCAATAAGTTTAAGTGGCTGTAATAGTGTTATTTATAAGTCCAAAACATATACTGTTTCAACTGTAGTAAGAGATACAGTTAAGAGTGTTTTAGGATGTGATAGCATTTATAATTTAGCAACTATTACCGTTACAATACCTACAACTCCAAGTGTAAGTATAAATGCTACTGCCACTTCAATTACTCCTGGTACAAATGTTACTTTTACTGCAACTCCAGTAAATCAAGGTATAACTCCTAGCTATCAATGGTATAAAAATGGAATAATTATTTCTGGCGCTAATAGTTCATCTTACAGTACTAATACTCTTGCTAATAAAGACAGTATTTATGTATTAATTACTTCTAGTTTAACTTGTGTTACCAAAACAACCGCTATATCTAATTCTATTATTATTACTGTCAATGCTGCACAATATACTTTGAGTGGTTATGTAAAAAATCCACAAAGTGTTACAATACCAAATGCGATAGTAACATTAAATGGCAGCAATCCCCAAAAAGTAATCGGAAATTATAATTATAGTGTTGCCCCTAATGCTAATTATAGTATTAAAGTGGCTAAAAACAATGATTCTGTAAAAAACAATGGTGTATCAGTAATAGATGCTATTCTTGTTCAATCGCATGTTTTAAACAAAACGATATTAAATTCTCCTTATAAGATTATTGCTGCTGATGTAAACAAAAGTGGCGATGTTTCTACAATAGATATATTGTACATTAAGCGTTTGGCTTTAGGTATTGATACCACTTTTTCAGGTAATCGTTTATGGGCGTTTGTAGATAGTGCCTATCAATTCCCAGATGTGACCAATCCTTTCCCTTATAAGGATAGTATTCTTATTACCAACTTAACATCAAATAAAGTAAATCAAAACTTTATTGGTGTGAAACTAGGTGATGTAAATTACGATTGGGATGCATCATTGGCAAAGGGTACAACTAAGCTAAATACCCCTATAGAACTTTTCTATAACAATGTTGATGCAACCAATAAAGAAGAAATAAGAATACCTATTTATGTAAACAACTTTAAGAACATGCTTGGTATGCAATACACCCTCAACTTTAATAGCAAAGTCTTAGAGTTAAAAGGAATAGAGCAAAACAAAATGAATATAGAGTATGGTATTCAAAAATCGAAAGAAGGTAAAATTGGTTTCTTGTGGAATGATGAAAAGGGAGTTGCACAAACATTGGCAGATGGCAGCGTATTAATGGAATTGGTATTTGCTAAGAAAGCTGCTTTCACTCATGAAGACTTTACATTAAGCAATGATATTGCAAGTATTGAAGCTTGGGATGGTAATTTAGTAAAACATGCTATTGTAAAAACTGGTGGTAGCATACAGCAAAAACAAGAAGTTATCATAGCTAAAGAAAGTTGGGAAGTAGTACCCAATCCAACTACAGATGGAAAAGTGAAAGTAAGTTTCAGCTTGAAAGAAACTAAGGAAATTGGGTTGAAACTAACCAGCTTAGATGGAAAAATATTGATGCAGCAAAAGTTAGTTGCACAAAAAGGAATGAATACTTACAATATCAACCTTCAATCTCAACAGAAATTAGCGAAAGGAGTGTATTACCTTCAAGCTAATGGAATAGAAAGGGAGAAGGTGAAAGTGATAGTTGTAGAATAACTGGTTACGATTGATATTAAACAAGCCGTTAGTGAGTAAATTGCTAACGGCTTGTTTGTTTATATTAGCATATTGTAAAAATAATCAGAGGGATTTACATTAAATTATCATATAATAGGCTATAAGTTTTGTTTCAGTTTTTTTTATATAATGTTTATTTTTTAAATAATGATTTTAGTATCCTGCCTGGTGAAAGTACCAAGTATCCAACTTTATACCTAATAGAATGATTTTTAAAGTACTCTACATTTTTCTTTTGAAAATCTTCATCAATGAATAAACTTGTTTCTATTTGTACTTTTTCAAATGAAGAAGCAATTCCGATTAAATACTCTGATTCAATGGATTCATGTTGTTGTATATTATTAAAATTTCCAGTATAAGTAATTATTTGCCCTATTTGTGTTGACTCATCTGGAGTAATAAATGAACCTGAAAAAAAGCGTTGTTTGTAAATAACAACTTTAGAGAAATATCTTGACAATAATTGGTCAAATTCTTCCTTATACAATTCTTTAACATGAAAAGGATTTTTATAGTTCCTTCTATCGGTATACACTAGTTTATTTGGTGTTGAAATAATAAAAATTCCTTCTGGCTTCAATACTCTCTTTATTTCAAGCATCATTTCTTCATGTTTATCATGATGTTCTAAAGTTTCAAAACTTACTACTACATCAAAAATTTCATTTTCACAAGGAATTAAAGCAGCATCCCCTTGTTTAAATTTCAAGTTTATTTTGGAGTATTTTAAGTTAGCCCGTTCCACAGCATCTGGATCTATGTCTACCCCAATTACTTGGATTGCATCTTGAGAAAGTAAGTTAGACCCATATCCTTCTCCACTGGCAATATCCAAAACAGTCTTACCTTTTACAAATTTTTTTGCAATAGTATATCTATGTAAATGTTCACTCGTGTTTTGACTTAAATCTGATGTTTCTAATCTTTCACCTACTATATTCCCCATTTAAATAATATTTTTTCAATGTGTTTTTAATATTTTCCAATTTTTTATACTGCAAATATTGAATTTTAAATTGAATTAATTTTTCTATTTAATTCTATTTTTTTTCATTTATTTATTTTCAAAATGATTGAAGCCAACTAAGCCCTATTTAAGAATATGGGTTGTCTGTTCTTTTCCAACCTTATTAAATAGTCCTTTCGCTATATTATTGATTAATGTTATTATCTTATTTTTTACCCATTTTGTTTCTTTTATAATCTAAGTAAGCTGCAATGATATAAACAAATAATAACAGTTTCTTTTTTCCATAAAGTATGTTATTTTTAATTCTATTTACTAGCGCTTTCTTTCTTATTATACTGCCTTCTTTGAAAAGATTAGGATACAATTTAGATACATAAAAATAATTTCTAATCATATAATAAACCCTTAATGGAGAATGTAATGTTCTCGGAGTCATTTTTCCAGTTTTAAACGACCTAAAATAGCTAACAGTACCAAGATGATGATTTAAATAGATATTAGGAAACTTCATTATTTTAAATCCTTTTGTTTGTGCCTTATAACAGAACTCCAAATCTACTTCATCAATAAAAAGGAGTTCGTCGAATCCTCCTGTTTTTTCAAAAACACTTAAATTTATAATGCTTCCTGAAGTGATTAAATACTCAATTTCTTGAATGATACAAGATTGGATACCAATTCCATTTTCATTTTTTTCATGTTCAATTCCAAACATTGCAATCTCTTTTGAATTCAATTGGGTTTTGATGCAATCAAGATAATTAGACAAATCTTTTAAGTCAAAATAAGAATCTTGATCCATTGTTAATAACCAATCATAGCCTTCATTTATAGAAAGCCTAGAAGCTTCATTAAGTCGTTTTGCAATTCCTCCATTTTCTCCATCATGTAATAAAATAATTTTTGAATTTTGGTTACACCAATTCTGAATCTCTGAATTTAGTGTACTTGAATTATCGTAAACATAAAGTCTATCTATAGCAAATAAATAAGAAGCTATATTTTTAATTACATCTGTGTTTGGATTGTAAAGAATAACTACACCTGCTAATTTCATATTGTAAAACAAATTTGTTTAGAAAATAAACATGGTGCAATAACCAACATTTTATTGGTTTATTTAATAAAAAAGTATTTTTTTTTATAAATCATATTTTTAGTTTAAGACTAAAACTTCTTTAATTTGCTTGAATATTTAAATTTTATGTTATTAGTTCCTCTTATACATACCCTTGGTTCATATCTCCGAAGACCTAAAAAAAGAGAATGGATTCGTTTCGCACATAAATTTAGAAATAATGTAGGATTAGAGATTGGGGGCCCAAGTAGTTTTTTTAAGCCAGGCAACATTCTTCCGATTTATGTTTTTGCTAATCAAATTGATGTTGTTAATTTTAGTTCTGAAACTGTTTGGGAAGGAGCTATATCAGAAGGGTATAATTATCATTATTTTAATAATAAAGTAGGTTATCAGTATATAAGCGAGGCTACTAATTTGAGTAAAATAAAAAATCAGCAATATGATTTTCTACTTTCATGTCATAGTCTTGAGCATATTGCAAATCCATTAAAAGCTTTGTTTGAATGGAAAAGAGTTCTAAAAACCAAAGGTAAATTAGTTGTAATCCTTCCCTTTAAAACAACAACATTTGATAATAAACGACCTTTCACAGAGTTCAATCACATATTAGAAGACTTTAAAAATGATGTTGATGAAACCGATGAGACTCATTTTGACGAGATTATAAAACTCCATGATGGGTCAAAAGAAAAAGATTTTAATGGACTAGAAGATTTGAAAGAAAGACTTTCAAAGAATGTAACTCTGAGATGTGCACATCATCATGTTTTCAATGAACAAAGTGTAGCTCAAATGCTGAAATACGTAGGATTTTCGGTACTTAAACAAGAAACATTGCACCAATTTAATTTAGTTACAATAGCTGAACTTACTTAATAAATCATCAAATTATATATGCAGTTGCCCCAAGTTTCTGTTTGCATTCCTGCTTATAAAAACACAAGTTTCCTAGATAGAGTCTTACAATCTTTGGTTATTCAAACTTTTTCAAACTTTGAAGTAATCGTAACAGATGATAGCCCTGATAATTCAGTTGAATTGTTCTTGAAAAAATTTGAAGGTAGATTGCTAATTAAATACTATAAAAACAATCCTGCATTAGGTACACCCGCTAATTGGAACTTTGCAATGAAGCAGGCTAGGGGTACCTATATTAAATTAATACATGATGATGATTGGTTTGCATCAGAAGATGCTTTAGAAATATTGGTAAATACATTAGAAATGAATAACCAAGCAAACTTTGTATTTTGTGCTTACAATAATATAGACGTAGAAGCAAAAACGAAACAAACAGTTATTGCCCATCCATCTTTCCTTAGTAAAATAAAACAAGATGCCTTGCATTTATACACAGAAAACATAATTGGGCCACCTAGTGTAATAATGCATCGAAATTTATTTAACTTTCAATTTGATGAGCATTTAAAATGGGTAGTAGATTTTGAAGCCTATATGCGAAGTCTACAAAAAGGCAATCAATTTGTTTTTATTGATAAACCACTAGTCAATATAGGAATAAGTAGCCTTCAAGTTACCAAAGCTTCTTCCCGAATAAGAGAAGTTGAAATCCCTGAAAATTTCTACATGCTAATAAAACAGGGAATTGGTATTCTAAATAAGATTTGGGTATTCGATTATTATTGGCGTTTACTTAGAAATGTAGGTATTAGATCTGAGAATGATATTATTGAAGCAGGTTGGGTAAATGAAATTCCTGTTCCAATATCTCGAATGATTCAATTGCAAAAAAATATTCCTTTGAATATTTTAAAAGTTGGTGTATTATCGAAATTCTTTATGGGATATTGTTTTATTACAAGAGGAAATATAGATAACAATTAATTATGCAAGTCTCCATTATCATCGTCAATTACAACACGTTTCAACTTACTTCTAATTGTATTCGGAGTGTAATTGAGCATACTAAAGGGGTATCCTATGAAATTGTATTGGTTGATAATGCATCAAAAGAATGTAATGCTGACTTATTTCTACAAGAATTTCCTGAGATTGTCTTAGTGAAAAGCACTATAAATGGAGGATTTGCAAAAGGAAATAATTGGGGGATAGAAAAAGCTAAAGGGGAATATATCTTAATGTTAAATAGTGATACCTATCTTATAGAAGATAGTATCTCAACTGCAATTAATCATTTTGAACAGCATAGCAGCATTGGCGCTTTAGGAGTGAGAATGGTATATCCAAATCTTAAAATACAGAATACTGCAAGAAGATTTAGGAGTATTCAATTGGAGTTGTTGGATTTGTTTCGATTTATTCCAAAGTTTAAATCCTATCCTAACAGGGCTAAACTAATGTTGGGTAAATATTTCAATTCTGACTTTTCTACTGAATGTGATTGGGTAAATGGTGCTTTCTTTATGTTCTCAAAATCTATATTAAAGAAATTATCAGCTAAAAAACTTGATGAACGCTTCTTCATGTATGGAGAAGACCAATTATGGTGCTATCAATTTAAACAATTAGGGTTTCCATCTTATTTTCTATCTAATACTACAATTGTACACATCAATAATGGTAGCACCAATAAAAACAAGCATTTGCAACTTATACTCACTATGATTAAAAATGAATTGATTATCATCCAAGAACGGAAGGGGAGAGGCCTGTATTATTATCTTTTCTGCTGTATTTATCTTTCTAAAGAGTATAGCAGATATGCTATTAAATATCTTTTATTGAATATATTCGGTAGGCGATTATCTTAGGTTTTATGGACTAGAATATCCTTACATTTTAATTGTACAATAGAAAATCATAGTCTCATTCTAATCCAGTGTAGCCAAGGCCTTGTTTACAATATTCCCCCAATAGTATTCTTCATAGAAACTATTTGGAGTGGTTATAGGGTGATGAATGTTGGCAATAATGGCTTCTGCGAAAACATTCCAATCATTGTCTGGAATTACAATTAATTTGTTTCCACATGCAATTGTATCGGCGCCTAATGCACCCGTTGCAGCAGAAATAACGGTGGTATCATAACCCAATGCTTCTACCAATTTTGTTTTTATGCCCCCACCACTTAGCACTGGATTGATAAAAATATCTGCTGCTTTAAAATAGAGTTCAATATCAGGTACAAGTCCAGCGTAAATGATATTTTTATCTACAAAGTCTTTTAGACCATTTAGTTCTTCGGGCAAGCCTTTACCACAAATAATGATTTTGTAAGAAAGATTGGTTGCTAATAGCAAAGGATTTATTTGATAAATAATATCCTTTACTGCTTGATAATTTGGAAAGTATTGCAAAGCACCATTAAATAAAATAATGGCTTCATTTGAAGAAATATTATGCAAGCTTTTCACCTTATCAGCAGCAGCATCTTTGTCTAATGGTATTGAATCTAATGGCAAACCAAACGTAATTACATGGCATTTTGATGCTTGTAAACCAAAACGGTCAATCATTAATTGTTTGTCATCTTCTGAAATACAAAACACAACATCTGCAATGGTTAATACCCATTGTTCATACCATTTTAAAATCGGCCACCACTTTCTCCCTAGAGATTTGAAACGTAAATATTCTACATTATGAGTATGTATGATAAGTGGAATATTGCAAAAGGTTTTTACAAGCCAACCAAGCCAACCCATATATGGGTGTTCCAGCATGAAGAAGTTGATTTGTTCTTTTTTAATTAAATCTCTTATTCTAAAAAAAAGAGATAATTGCAAAAACTTGCTCAAACTTGTTTTCATCCAAGGGAGTAGCGTGTAATGTTTTGCAAGTTGAATATTATTAGTTGAGGTACTTACTACCCATAAATCTGCTATGCTTCCCAAATACTCATTAAATTGTGCAATAGATTTTTGACCACCTGTGTTGTATGGCAAAATATCATAGGAAACTAGGGAAACTATATTTTTCTTTTTCAAGCAATAAATATTTTAGGTGTTGCTTCGTTTTGGAATAGCAACTACATAAATGAATGGAGCTAAAAGAAAGCCTAATGAGGGTATTAATTGCATTATGCGATTGAAGATTGAGGTTGTGGAATTAACCAACTTATTAGCATAATGTGTATCCCAAAAGCCAGGTTGAATGGCACAATCAAATCCTGATTTATTTGCATATTTTCTATGCATTTTAAAAGGAATTAAATTCTCTGCCCAAACACCATATTCAATTTCACAAGTATTAGTGTAAATGTTTATTGGATTTGGAAATATGCCTGACTCTATAAACTTATTTGTTGCCAATTGAATTCCTTTCTTCTCAAACCCTTTGGTTTTTTTAGCAAGTTCTAATACTTTCTTTTCATTAAGAGAAGGAAAATTTGTTTGGATAAAATCTATTCTATGTTTCAAATAAACCTTCTCTGTTTTTGTATGGTGTATTACATGCTGCAAGTTCATTGCAGGATTATGGAAGTTGGCTGTAGTAGATGAATAAACAATAGCCGAGGGTTGAAACTGATGAATGGATGTATAAAAAGCATCTAATTGATAAATATGTTCTATTACATTTCTAGATGTAATAATATCACAAGTAATCCCTTTTTGATTGATTATTTCTAAGGTTTGATCAATATCACCAACAATATATTCATCTACATCTATTTCAATTGCTCTTGCAATTAATAGTGCATTTTGTTTCCATTCTTCTAAAATATCATTGTAAATAACTTTTTTACAACCAATCATTTTAGCCAAAATATAAAGGCTTCCAATGCCAGCCCCATAATCCATTATTACTACTTCATCCACATTTTTTTTGGATAATGTAATGCTATTATATAAGATATGCGCACTCGTTTGAATAGAAAAGAAGAGTCTTTTATAATGACTGCCCACGAAGTATAGCACGCCATGTTCTGACAAGCCAAGTTCATTCACGCGTATAGTGTGCATCAATTGAAATAAATGCTCCGCTTTTTTTTGTAGTAATAAGCCAAGTGTATCAGTATGCGGAATGAACTTATCCATTAAAATCTTTATGCAGGTTCAATAGCAATTAAGCTCGTTTTTTTTGGTAAGACTTCCATTCAAAAAAGCCAAAAATTAATACAAGTAATACCGCTAAGTAGGCTGCATATTTAGAAAGCTGTTCTCCTAGTTTAACCAATGATGGCTCAAACTTAAATTCAATAGTATGTTGTCCACTTGGTACAGGCATACCTCTTAAAACATAGTTTACTTTACAGTAATCTACTTTTTTGCCATCTATATAAGCATTCCAACCTTGGCTGTAATATATCTCACTAAAAACTGCAAATTGATTGCTATTGGCTTTGCTTTCATATTTTATATAATCATTTTCATTAGAAATGAATTTAATGGAAGCAGTAGAATCAAATGTTGGTTGATTGCCAACAATCGATTTAAAACTTTCATTAGTAAAAGCAGTAGTAGCTGGATTAAAATGATCTAAGGAAGTCATTTCTTCATTCGCGTCTTTTACAAATTTTACTTCTTTTACAAACCAGCAATTGCCCATTGCAGCCGAATTAGGCAAAGCCATTGTTTGCTTAGCATCTTTTTGGTCTGGTACAATTACGTATTTCATATTCAGCATATTCAATACTGGGAAACTGTCTTTTGCCATAGGATTACTGCCCCAAGCTTGTATGTTTTTATAAATTTGGTGTTCAATTAAGTCGTTGTAAATAGACAATTTAGCTGGATGGTATCCACCAATTGTATTGTGACGATAAGAACCAATTGCATCATTAAACGAAGTGCCTGCATCAAAAGAAAAGCCACTACCATTGAAAGCAGCAAGATTTAAAACTCTATAATAACCTGGGTCTTTATCTAATTGCAAATCAGCATTGTACTTTTGATATGATTGCTCATAAGTATCTGCATCTACAAAGTTTTCATCAGTAAAATACCTTTTTCCAATGGGCATTAAATCAATCATCGCCAATAAAACGAAAGCAGCAATGATGATTGGTTTTTTAATAAAATCTTTTGAATAAGCAAAGATGGCACCTGCTGAAACCGCCATGATACCAAGTGAACGAAGCATGTCTTTGAGGTACAAGCTTTTTCTATCTTCTATCCAAGCAGTCATATAGCTTCTTATAAAGCCATCATTACCTTTTAAAGCACTTTCTAGATTTTTCTTTAGCGATAAAGTATTGGCATTGCTAAAGCTAGCAAACAAATAAAATGCAACTAAAACTGCTGCACAAGCACCTGTAATGTATAAGAATGGTTTCAATTGTTTGGCTCTTTCTTCTTTTGAAGCATCCATAAATTCTTCTATGAATAGTACTGCCATAAGTGATAATGACAATTGAGGCATTACTAAAGACATAGAAGGTGCACGGAACTTCTTATAGAAAGGTAAATGGTCGAATAAGAAATAATTCACACCTTCTAAGTTCTTTCCCCAAGCCAATACAATTCCTACGATGGTAATTGCTAGCAACCACCATTTGTTTTTATTTTTACTTAATACAAAGCCTGCCAAACCTAAAAGACAAATAAAAGAGCCTAAATAAACTGGACCAGAAGTGCCTGGTTGATCGCCCCAATAAGCAGAAGCGGCTTGATACAATTGTTGAACAGCTTGTTGAGGAATTTCAGATGAATTTTGTAATAGATTAGCTACTTTAGATTCTTCTCCAAAGCTTGTAGAACTACCACCACCAAAAGCATTTGGCACCATTAAAGTAAGTGTTTCTCCAATTCCATAGCTCCATCTAAAAGCATAGTCTTTATCTAATCCTCCTACTGTTTTATTTTTCTTTTCAGTATTACCAAGTGTTAATCCACTACCACCGCCACGCATAGTTTCTTTGGAATATTCATAGGTAGGAAAATAACTATTTGACACTGTAAGAACAGCTAACAAAGAAGTAACACTAGCAATTAATCCTGCGAAAATTAAGTGTTTGAAATCTTTGGTTTTAATGATGCTCCATAAAAATGGAATGGTCATACATACCACCATTAATAATGTATAATAAGCTATTTGTTGGTGACTTTGGGATAGCAATCCGGTAGTTGTAATCATCATCATGATACCACCCCACCAATATCTTTTTTTGAAAAGTAATTGTAAGGAAGCCAAGATTGCAGGTGCATAAGCCATTGAAAGCAATTTGGTGTCATGCCCTGCTGTAATTAAAATTGAATTGTATGAACAATAGCCATAAGCAATACCACCTGCAATACTAAGCCAAGGATTTACCCCCATTACTACACACAAGAAATAAAGACCTAAGCAACAAAAGAATAAATAATAAGCCGGTTTTGGCAAGCCAAAAGTGAGTATTTGGTGAAACCAATATACACTTACATAAGCAGGGTCTTTACTATCCATTGCTATTTGATAAGCCGGCATACCACTAAACATACTATTTGTCCACAATGGAAAATGACCTGTTTTGGCTTTGAATTCAAAAGATTGATTGGCCATTGCTTTCCATTGTACCACGTCATGCTGTTCAACTACTTTTCCTTCTAATGCAGGTTTACAGTAAATAACAGATAATACTAAAAAAAGAACTACAGCAACAACATGTGGTAGCAATGCTTTCCAATTAAAATGCTTCATATAAGTTAACTAATTAAAAAAAATATTTAGTAAGGGAATGATTGACATACGCAATTTCTAAGGAATCAGAACTTTAATATTTGATAATTGAATAATTCCTTTTTCTTCGCATACTTACCTAATGCCGCAAATTAATGGCTTTTTTTATGGCTATTATGCTATTATTTGAATATCATGGTGCAGTTACATTTGTTTTTTAATAGAGTAGCATTGATTTGCAACCTCCTTTTTCTCTATTGTTTTGTTGTAAGACATACCAAAGATTACATTCAAAATGTTGAACTAAACAGCATTATTATCACTTTGGGATGGGGGGCTGCCTTTTTTTGGAATCTAATACTTCATATTTGCTTGGCTTATTTAAAAATTAAACACTTACCAATTGTTACCCCGAAGTGGTTATTAATATTAAATAGCGCATTTCTTTTGTTTCAAATTGTATTTCTCTTATTCGGCTAATTTTTTCAACCAATTATATTTAGATGATTACGCATATTCTCAAGAACAGGCCTACAAAGCTTTTTATATTTATTGCTGCTTTTTTTGTTGCTAATGCTTTAATAGCTGAATGTATCGGTGGTAAGATTTTTTCTTTAGAAAAGTTAATTGGGCTTACTCCATCTAATTTCACTTTATTCGGGCAGAGTGGTTTGGCATTTAATCTTACTTGTGGTGTATTGCTATGGCCGTTGGAATTTATTATTACAGATGTTGTAAATGAGTTTTATGGCCCAAAAGCAGTAAGAACAATTAGCTATATTGCTGTTGCTTTAATTTCCTATGCTTTTTTAATGTTCTATATTGCCATTCATGTTCCTGCAGCTGATTTTTATTTCACTTCTGGTGTTAATAAAGGTATTCCTGATATGCAAGTAGCTTTTAGTGGCATTTTTGGACAAGGAATGTGGATTATACTAGGAAGTTTGGTGGCATTCCTTGTAAGCCAATTTGTAGATGTATATGTATTTCATAAAATAAAAGCTGCTACAGGCGATAAATGGGTATGGCTAAGAGCTACAGGGTCAACAGTAATTTCTCAGTTGGTAGATAGTTTTGTGGTATTGTATATTGCTTTTAAGTTGGGGAATAATTGGTCTTGGCAATTTGTTTTAGCTATTTGTTTAGTGAACTATACTTATAAATTCACAATGGCAATTGTACTTACACCAGTTATATATTTCATTGAAAAAATGATTACAAAATATTTGGGTGAAGAGGTAGCACACAAAATGAAATTAGCCGCAATGGGCAAAGAAGAAGAAATAGTTTAATCTAAAATAATAGGAATGTTTGAAACTGCAATTGAACAAGTATTACAATTTACCAAGCCATTACATACCATTACTAGAACTTATGGGGGATTAATCTTGCCTGGTACATCCACTCTTTTTTTTGTGAATGATAATGGTGTGGCAGTTACATGCAAACATATTGCTGAGTTAATATTGCGGGCTGAAAGCATCAATCACTCTTATAATCAATTTAAAGTTGAAAGAAGCCGGTTGCCCAATGACCATCGTTTTAAACAGCATCTTTTGGGCTTGGAAACCAAATACAAATTCCAAAAAGACACTACTGTACAAGTGAAAAACAATTTTGTGAATAGTTTTGATAAGATTGAAGAGATTGTGGCGCATGTGCACAATACTTTAGATTTAGCCATTTTAGAGTTTAAAGGATTTAACCAAAAATACTATCAAGGACATGCAGTTTTTTTAAAAGATAGTAGCAAGATTAAACAAGGAAAATCTTTGTGCAGAACAGGATACCCTTTTCCTGAGTTTAATAATTTCAGACACAATACTTATACTGATGACATAGAATGGATAGAAACTGGCAACCCAAATTCTCCCTCTTTTCCAATTGATGGAATTGTTACAAGGTTTGTTGGCGATCCACAGTCGGGTAATATTTCAGCTATTGAAATGAGTACACCCGGTTTAAAAGGACAAAGCGGCGGACCTTTATTTGATGCCAACGGGGTTGTTTATGGGATGCAGTTTGCCACCAATCACCTGCATTTAGGTTTTGACATAAAAGACTTAGATGTTTTTAATGATGGCAAGAAAAGCAAAGTATCTAATTTCCCATTCTTACATGTTGGCTTAACCATTCATGTGGATAGAATTAAAGAGTTTTTGCGTTCCCATTCTATTCAGTTTACAGAATCTGAATAAACATAGACGTTTGTTATTTATTTATTCTCTCACTATTCAAAAAGGTCTATTTAGAGGAGAATTGAAAAGCATTTTAGAAAGTTTTTTGTAGAGTTTGGCTCAAGCTACTATATTTGCCACCATCCAAATGGCTGCGTAGCTCAACTGAATAGAGCATCTGACTACGGATCAGAAGGTTTTAGGTTTGAATCCTAACGCGGTCACAGAATAAAAAGAGCAGCGAATTCGCTGCTCTTTTTGTTTATGGTAATTACTAGATTTTAATAATTATTGTTAATTAAAATAAGTTTTACTTAAGACAATTAACTATCTGTTTTAGTAATGATTAATAAAATTTGCATAGCTGAAACAACAAAGCCAAAACAAACAATTATTTGTATATGTATAAAGCGTTTATATTCGTCAATAACATTTAAGAAATGAAAGTAACTAAGATTCATATAAAAGATTTCCACCAATTCAAGGACTTAGAGATTGATCTAACTTATCCAAAAGGCCATGAGAAAGAAGGACAACCTTTGGAAAAAGTTTGTTTTATCGGGCAAAGTGGAACAGGAAAAACCAAGTTGTTGGAATTTGTTGGTGGGTTGACTCATAATTGGGGTGTCTTAAGAAACAAATATTCATTTAAATCAAATAATGGCTATATCAAGATTGAAAATTTCGGAATTCACTATGAACAATCTTTAAGTAACAGTAATGGTTTTGGTTACAATATTCAAAACATTTATAACAGCGAGTGTGAAAAAATAGAGTTGGATTATTTTTTAGAATTTGACAAAACCATTTTTGATAGAGTAAAACACAAACTGATATACTATCCTGCAGAATTAAAATATGAGATGGGAGATGATGTTGATACTTTTAATTTCAAAGAAAGAGAAGTAATTGATTTTAGTATAGAAAATGCAACCGCCATTTGGAATTTGATATTAAACGATGTTCAAAAATACCAAGAAGATGAGTTGAGGATTAGACAAGAGATTTCTAGGGTTGTTGAAGATAAAGCAAATGATTTTGAAGCGATACAAAAAGCGTTGGAACCTTTGGCCGAGTTACAGAAAAACAATTTTAATCCAATATTAGACTTAGCTGATAAATGTTTAAATCCAATCCTTAAAAAGTTTAGACTAAGGGTAAAGACAAAACTAGATATTCAAAAGAAAGACGATATTGGATTTATAAAAATAGAAGATTTTGATGGAAACGAAATACCGTACGGGCTTTGGAGTACTGGCACAAAACAAGTAGTACTTAGTGCTTTGCCTTTATATCTTTTAAAGCCAAAGCATACCATTATTTTATTTGATGAACCTGAGCGTTCATTGTATCCTGATGTACAAAGGGAAATTGTTGATTATTATTTATCATTAACTAAAGATTGTCAACTTTTCTTCTCTACTCATTCCCCAATAATTGCCTCTTCATTTGAACCTTGGGAAATTGTAGAGCTAATTTATAAAGATAGCGAGGTGAAACAAGAACTCTATTATACGGGAGAAAGGCATATTGATAATTATACCATTTCCCCTAATTATCTTACTTATGATTTAATTCTTAGTAAAGTTTTTGATCTTAAAGAAACCTATCCAGCAATACGAGATGAAAAGATTACTGAAATATTAATGATTCGCAACCAATTAGAAGAATTAAAAAAGCAAAAGAACCTTAAAACGAAAGAAGGAAAACTTTTGACAGAGAGATATATGAAATTAGCTAAACTCCTAGCTTGGGACTTTAAAATACCTATGGATGAAGAAGCTTGATAAAAGAAAAGCCAAAATATTAGCTACAGCTTATAAAGAATGGGTGGATGAGCTTGAGAAAAACAATTTGCAACATGATGATCACAGTATAAACAATAAATACTATTATGATGTAGTTGCAAACTTGCTTTTAATTCAAAAAGGATTGTGTGCCTATTCTGAACAGTTTTTATTCGACTCGGAAGAATTAGAAGCAGCTTTTTGGAAAGATGGTGTATTTACAAAAGGTAAATTTCAATTCTTTGGAGAGTTAGAACATTATGATGCTTCTATAAAACATTCAGGAAGAGCATGGCTTTGGGAAAATTTATTTGTTGCGCACTCAGACTTGAATCGTGCAAAATGGCAACATCCTGTAAAGTACGCTTTAAAACCTGATGCGGAAGATTACGACCCATATAAATTGCTTGAATATAATATTAGTGAACACAAGTTTCTTCCAAATAGAAAAATACCTTTTAAGCAACAAGAAGAAATCTTAAACGATATTAAAGTTCTTGGTTTAAACTATACACCTTTAATTCAAGCAAGACGTTACACGTTAAAATCTTTAATTGAAGAAATAGAATTTGAACAAAAGACATTAGCTGATGCAAGAAAAACCCAAAGAGAGTATGTTACGGCATTTGAAATGATAATAATGCAACATAAAATAAAATAAAACCGATTTCTTTTTCTCCTATCTATCAGTTAATCTGTTCATTCCATTCAGCTAAGGATATTCCATTACCCAAAATCATCTAAAAACAGCTTTAAGAATCTAATTCCCATAGCTAAATTAACCTCATTCAGTACTGAGAATCCAATTCCCATAGCTAATTCGTCCTTATTCTGCATATAGAATTGAAATTTTATGACAACTTTGCGACCTAATAGTATGTAGAATTGAATTTTATTACACAACGACAGAAAATGGCAATTGGATTTCCTTTTAATGAATGAAATAGTTCCTTTCTTAATTTCATTTATTAGTGTAAGCATTTTATCAATCAACTCACTATTATTTCAGTTATAATTCATTTCCCCAATAAAAAAAGCACCTACAAAATACATTGTAAGTGCTTTTCTTTTTGCTTAATAGTTTTATAGGATAACTATTGCCCTTGCCCTAAAGAATATCCTGCTTTGCCATCAAAATTGTACAAATTCTCCGTTTTAATTACATCTATTCCCAACCAAATTGCCTTGGAAAGAAACTTTACAATGTCGTCTTTGCTTATGCTTGCACCTTCTAATGGTTTGAAACGGCATCTCCAATGATCTGTACAAAATGTTTCTTCAAAACCTTCTGGCCAAACCTTTATTCCACGGTTGGTAATCATTGAAAGTTGCACTTTTTCTGTTTCTATTTCCTTTACTTTTTTTGCCAATTCATCGGGATTGGTTCCATTCCAATGTACAAATAAATCTACCCCTACCAATTCCTTTTTAGCGGCTGCTTTCCTAACATAAGGTTTTAATGTTAAAGCAGAACCATTTGCAAAATTTACAGGCTTTAAGGTAGCTGGTTTTTTTCCTAAGTTTTCAATTACTGCATCTGCAAATTCTTTTGTACCTACTTTTTTTACACTTGTTCCTTCTTTGTAAACATCATAAGTATGTACGCCATCTTCAATTGTTTTCAACCAAGCGTTTTGTACTTTTTCGGCTACATCATTTTGCCCAATATGGTTCAACATCATTACTGCACCTTGCAATAAACCAGAAGGATTGGCTAAGTTTTGTCCCGCTCTTCTTGGTGCAGAACCATGAATGGCTTCAAACATAGCGCATTGCGTTCCAATATTTGCTGAACCTGCAAGACCAACAGAACCTGCTATTTGTGCAGCTACATCGCTCAATACATCTCCATACAAATTAGGCATTACTATTACATCAAATGCTTCGGGGGTATCAGCCATTTTAGCTGCTCCTATATCTATTATCCAATGTTCGTTTTCTATTTCAGGATATTCTTTCGCAATTTCATCAAACACTTGGTGAAACAATCCATCAGTTTGCTTCATGATATTGTCTTTGGTAAAGCAAGTCACTTTTTTTCTGCCATATTGTTTGGCATATTCAAAAGCATATCTTACAATTTTTTCACAACCTGGGCGACTAATTAGCTTTAAGCACTGCACCACTTCATCAGTTTGTTGGTGCTCAATTCCTGCATACAAATCTTCTTCATTTTCTCTCACAATTACAATGTCCATTTGTGGATGTTTGGTAGCTACAAACGGATGTAAACTATTGCAAGGACGCACATTGGCATACAATCCTAAAAACTTTCTAGTGGTTACGTTCAAGCTTTTATAACCGCCACCTTGTGGAGTAGTAATTGGTGCTTTTAAGAATATTTTGTTGCGTCTAATTACATCCCAAGATTCTTTGGCAATGCCCGCAGTATTTCCTGCCAAATACACTTTTTCTCCTACTTCTATTTCTTCAATTTCTATTTTAGCACCTGCAGCCAAAATAATTTTCAATGTGGCATCCATTATTTCTGGACCAATACCATCTCCTTTTGCAACCGTAATTTTCTGATTCATATTTTTTAAATTTTATGTCGCAAATGTGGGCGGCTATGTTCATAGTGTTTTATGCAACTTCGTTATGTTTGTCATAAATAAATTTTATGAATTATACTTTGCATCAGTTGCAAATATTTCTCACCATATCAAAAACCCAAAGCATAACTAAGGCCGCGGAAGAACTTTTTCTATCGCAGCCGGCAGTATCTATCCAATTAAAAAACTTCCAAGATCAGTTTGATATTCCACTTACAGAGGTGGTTGGGCGTAAGTTATTTATTACTGATTTTGGTAGAACAATTGCTATTGCAGCGGAAAATATTTTGAAAGAAGTATATGCTATCAACTACGCTTCGCTTGCGTATAAAGGGCAACTTTCTGGACGATTAAATATTTCGGTAGTATCAACAGGCAAATATGTGATGCCTTATTTTCTTTCTGGATTTATGAAATTGCATCCTGGTGTGGAGCTTATTTTAGATGTAACCAATAAAGCCAAAGTGCTAGAAAGCTTAGAAAAAAATGAAGTAGACTTCTCTTTAGTTTCTATTTTGCCTGATAATATGGATATTGAAAAAATAGAACTAATGAGTAATAAGTTGTTTTTCGTAAGCAGAAGTGCCATAGAAGGTTTGAAAAATGATTACACCCATATTTTAGAATCATCCACATTTATTTATAGAGAAAAAGGGTCTGGCACTAGGTTGCAAATGGAACAATACATTGCTGCACACCATCTTCCCATTGGTAAAAAAATAGAACTTACCTCTAATGAAGCGGTAAAACAAGCGGTAATTGCTGGTTTAGGTTGTTCAATTATGCCCTTAATTGGCATTAAAAACGAACTGATAAGTGGAGAATTGACCATCATTCCTATTGAAGGATTTCCTTTGCAAACCAACTGGAATTTAATTTGGTTGAAAGCCAAAAAGTTTTCACCTGTCGCTCGTGCTTTTTTGCAATATTTGGAACAAGAAAAAGCATCTATTATTGAGAATAATTTTGAATGGATTAATCAGTTTGTTACTACTCACCACATAAATTATTGACCACATAGGCACATAGTCACATAGAAAATCAGCGTTAATGTATTATAAAAAAGTAAGATAGAACACATAGATATACACTTTAGATATTAATTCTATATTATTTTTTAATAAAACAGATAATTATGGTTGATATATAAAAGAACAAATAACTATGTGTCTATGTGCCTATGTGGTGAGAAGAAACATCAGTTTTAATTTTTCAAAGTCATTATGTGATAAATGTTACCCAATAAGCATTTAATTCTCAACACATTTGCCACATAATAGTGAATATGGATTTACTCGGATATTTTTTAGCATTGTTTGTTGGCATTTCCTTAGGATTAATAGGAGGGGGGGGCTCTATCTTAGCAATGCCTATTTTAGTGTACATATTTCACTTTACGCCGCATACATCTACTAGTTATTCTCTTTTTATTGTAGGAATATCTGCCTTAGTTGGCTCAATAAAACATTATCGACTTAAAAACTTACACCTACCTGCTGCCATTATATTTGGTTTGCCATCCATAGTAAGTTTACTATTGGTAAGAAAATATGTTTTGCCTAATATTCCAACAATCATTTTTTATATAAATGGATGGAGTATTACCAAAGACATTCTGATAATTATTTTTTTTGGATTGCTAATGATTGCCGCATCTTTTTCAATGATAAGTAACAATAACGACTATCAAAACAATAGTGCGCCAAATAAATTGAAACTAGCACTAATAGGATTTATCATTGGAATTATTACTGGATTTTTAGGGGCTGGTGGAGGGTTTCTTATTATTCCTGCATTAATATTTTTTGCTGCACTAACTATGAAACAAGCCATAGGTACATCATTAATTATCATTGCAATCAATGCATTAATAGGTTTTGCAGGTGATGTATTAAATAAAGTACCCCTCGATTATTCATTTCTGATTTACTTCTCGTTAATATCCATCATTGGCATTTATATAGGTATTTATTTATCTAAAAAGATAGATGGCAATAAACTAAAGCCTGCTTTTGGTTGGCTTGTATTAATTGAGGGTATTTATATTATTTCTAGGGAGATTTTCTTTAGGTAGATGAAAATTACCAATGTAAAAAAATATTTTCGATGCATTACAAATCTGTAAAGCCCTTTTTACAATATTTTCAAGGCATTACAAATCTGCGAAGCCCTTTTTATAATATTTTCAAGGCATTACAAATCTGCAAAGCCTAAATTATAAAATGAATCAACCAAATTGGCTATGCATTTCTCAGAACAAAAGGTATTAGAAATAGTGGGTTTTATTGAATAAAGGTGTTTGATATTTTTCTTCTAAATATTAAGCTTTTCATTAATTAGCTTTACTTAGCGCGGTGGATACACCTCAGTCTATAATTATACAGAACAATCATTTTTGGGTTTCCAATCTTAGAGTCGTTTTTTGGGAAGAAGAAAATGCCCTAATTGTAAGCGATTTGCATTTTGGGAAAACAGGGCATTTTCGCAAAGCAGGAATTGCCATTCCGCAATCGGTTTACAAAGAAGATTTGCAATGTTTGTTTGATGGCATACAGTTTTTTAAAGCCACACAGTTGATTGTTGTAGGCGATATGTTTCATAGCATTCAAAACAAAGAGTTGGATTTGTTTGAGCGTTGGAGAAACGATATTGCATCAGTAGCCATCCATCTTGCAAAAGGTAATCATGATATTTTGTCTTCTGAGTGGTACCAAAAAGTGGGTATTGAAGTGCATGAAGAAGCCTATCATATAAATGGAATTTGTTTTCAACATGATTTAGAAGACACACTATCTGTTGATAATAATAATCTAAATCACATATATACTTTTACAGGACATATTCATCCGGGAATAAGTATGCGAGGGTTGGGTAGGCAAACCATCCATGTGCCATGCTTTTATTTTGGAAAGCACCATGCCATACTTCCGTCATTTAGTAAGTTTACGGGTTCTGTACCAATCAAACCTAAAAAGGGGGATACTGTGTTTGGTATATTGAATAATCAATTAATTAAAGTACAATAAATAGTAGATAAAGGAATGATTAGTACAACAATTTTATTGCTGTGTTGTGCAGCTTTTGTTGCAGGTTTTGTAGATGCAATAGTTGGAGGAGGAGGTTTAATTCAAGTGCCCTGCGGGCTAATATTACTGCCACAACTTCCAGTATCGAATGTAATAGGCACTTTGAAATTCCCTGCTTTATGCGGAACTAGTTTTGCAGCATATCAATATGTAAAAAAGCAAAAAATTAATTGGAGCGTATTACTAATAATGATGGGTATTGCGTTAGTGGCTGCTTTTTTAGGTTCGCAATTGCTTACTGTGGTTAGTAATAGTTTTATGAAGCCAGTCTTATTAGTTGTGTTAAGTTGTGTTGCCATTTATACTTTTTTGAAGAAAGATTTTGGTCAAGAACACCAACTGCTAATTAATAAAAAACAATTGCTTATTTATTCAGTGTTTATTAGTTTGTTTCTTGGGATTTATGATGGATTTGTGGGGCCAGGCACAGGAAGTTTACTGGTACTTGCATTTGTAGGTATCATTGGTTATGATTTTTTAACTGCTTCTACAAATGCTAAGATGGTCAATTTGGCTACCAATTTCGGTTCTGTAGTATTGTTTTTTATTAAGGGAAAAATTATTTGGAATATTGCGTTGCCTATGGCAATTTGTAATGGTTTGGGCGGAATGATAGGGGCAAAATTTGCCATTAAAAAGGGGAATAAATTTGTAAGAATATTTTTCTTGTGTATTGTATCAGCAACTTTATTAAGATTCGGGTTTGATATTTATTTAGGAAAATAAACTGGATTAAAACTAAAAAAGCTACTTCTATTTGAAGTAGCTTTTTTAATTTATGAGTTAAAGAAGTATTTTTATTTACGAATAAATACTTTAGGAGAAGCATAATTTACAACTGGAGTTGCAATTTTTAAAATGTAGTTAGCGTTTTCTCTTACAGCAGATGTAATATCAAGTGAAAGTGTATTAAGTCCTTTTGATGCTGAATAAGCTTTGGTATAAACTACTCTACCGGAACCAACTTCAATTACATTTAAAATGATATCCATAGATTCAGTTGCATTTAATTCGCAATTGAATCTGCCATTGCTTGGATTTGGATATACTTTAACTGCTTTACTCATTTCAGATATTAAAATTGAATCAGTATGAATAGGTGCTTTTGCAAAACCAACATTACTTAAAGTATTATTGATTGTTCCATAACCGCCATTAGCCAATTCAATTGAAAATACAATAGTTGTTACATCTGAAAGATCGATGTTAGCAGCATTTGCAATGCTTGTGAATTCAGCCAAGCTAATGTTGTATTCTTTTTGTTCAGCAGCTAATGGAATTACAAAGCTGTATTGATTATCCCAAGTGCTGATTGATTTTTTAAGTATTGTTATTCTAAGATTGTTTCCACCGTTTGCAGAAAAATGTAAGTAAGAGTAATCACTCAAATTTTCAACTGCACCACCACCTTTTACAAGTTTGTAGATAGTTACATAATCAGAAGTAGCAGCTTCTACATGCACATTTCTATATAATGGGTAATCAGTTGTATAACTACTATCAACTGCATTTGAAACAGTAAAGTCTGTTAAAGTAGTGGTGTTAGCATTATAATCGATTGACCAATTACCATCATTTACATATAAAACATCTTCCAATTTATTTCCAATAACCATTCTTACATCATGTTCGTAAGCATCATGCACTGGAATACTAACAATTGAATTGCCATTAGCATCTATTGTAAAAGGATAAGATTTAGTTACTTTATTAGATTGTTCGCTTAGTTTTTCATCAACTTCAAAATAACCGCTAGTGTTAGCTGCATTGTTTTGAATATTAAAAGTTAATTTACCAGCACTTCTATTTGCTTTATTCACATAAGTTTTTGGCAAATCAGCAGCTACAGCGAAAGCATTAATTGGCGCAATTGCACGTAATTGGTGAATTACTTCTAAAAGCATATCTGTTACAAGATATGGAGCTGAAGCCCAAAGTTGGTAATTATACATTACATCGTCGTTTGTATAATCTTTTGTTAGCCAATTAGATTGGAAAGAAAATTCACTTCTTCCAGTATGTTTACCAATAGTAAAACTAGTTGCATATTCCAAAAGACCATCTTGCTTTTTTAAGGTATAGCGTACAAATTCTAAACCTTCAAGAGTGAATTTGCTAATATCAATTATTTCAGAACCTTTCAATCTATCACAAACAGGTTTTGTATGTGTGTAAATTGAACCTAAAGTTTTAGTAGCAAATGCAACTGCTTTACAATTTGATTTGCTTGTGAAATCGATAGAAATTACCTCTTTAGCATTTGTAAATCCAGTAATATCTGTTGGAGATGTGAAATAAGCATCATATCCTGTATCGTATACTCTTTTTGGCATAATATCTAAAAGAGAAACGGATTGAATTGAAGGATTATTTCCACCAAATAATGCAAATTGACGAGGGTTTATTTTTGTTAACCTTGCGTAGTTAATTGGTGCATTTTTACCTGATTTGTAACTATTCAACATTCTTCTTCCTACAATATCACCTAAGCTTTTGCTTTCTAACCCACCAGTGTTCCCAGAGTTTACAACACTTCCATCATTTGTTGAAGGATAATCGTCAATATTTGAGATACAAGTTTTAGAATCTAGAGTTGCATAAAATATCAAGTCATTAAAATCATGATCGCATTGTACATCATCTCTTCTTATGTCTTCAAAACCAACTACCAATCTTTCAGATTTATCGTCGTTGATTACAACTGTATGTCTTTTTAAATTAACATCAGCTTCAGGATTAAATGCAGCATTTGAATATAATATGTCGCTTTTAACAAGCACTTTACCTTGAGAATCATCCCATCCATCCACTATTAATACAAATGCAATACTTGTATTTGCAGGAAATTTTCCGATATATAATTTGTCACCACCATTTAAATCTCCTCCAAAGCCAGAAAGAGATGCATTGGGGAAAATGATACTTATTTTTGATGCTGATGGAGCTGTTGTAGGTGGGTTATTTGTTGGATAAGAGTAATATCCCAATGCATTTCTATAAGTAGCTCCTTCACTTACAAAAGTGATCCATACATTGGATTCTTTTGCCAAATTGATTGTTTCAGGGCTACCACTTGATATTAACTTTGGATTGTAAATTGGAACGGATCTTCTTTCAGGTAGGGTTGCATTTATTCTATCTTTAAAATTAGAACTTAACGCATCTGAAGGATTAACTAAATGGTCAGGAACTCCAGCCCAATTATATGTGTCAACATAGGTAAATTGTGCTTTCGGAGAAATTGAGATTAATAAAAATAAAATCAAGGTTGTAATTAATGTAACATATTGCTTCATGGTACGAAGTATTTTTAGGGTACTTTGCAAAAATGCTTCTAAAGCTAAAAACAAAAAACCCCTTAAACAAGGGGTGATGTAATAATATATTTTTTTTACGTTGGTTTTCTTCAATATTTAATTATCAATTCTGTTAAGCTAAATGAGAATAATAAAACTACAATAAATATAGAAAGAATAGTAACACATTGCTTAATCACATTTTTTTGGTATGAAGCAAAAGCTGATCTTATTAAAAAATAAAAAACCCCTTTTGCAAGGGGTTTTAATGCAGTAATAAGGCTTTTGTACCTAATTGTTATTTCCTCAAAAGTTTTGCTATCAATTCAGACTTGGTTCTAACGCTCATTTTTACATAAACATTCTTCAAATGGTCATTAACTGTAGATGAAGAAATACCTAAAACGGCTGCTATTTCTTTGTAAGTAAGACCTTTAAGTAATTCATTAACCACGTCGCTTTCTCTCGTAGTTAAGCTTGCTGTAACTTCTTCAAATCTATCTTGAGGCTTATGTATTTTTTTGAATAGTTTCATAGCAACATCAGGAGTTATTAATGCACCCCCACTTCTTATAATGTCAATATTTTTAATAAGGTCATTAATATTAAATGGTTTTAGAAGATACCCATTTGCGCCACGTTGAATGCAATCGAAAATAACACTTTCATTATCATTCCCTGTGGTTACAACCAAATGAACATCCTCCCATTGTTGCCTAATAATACTTATTCCTTCTAACCCTGAAATACCGGGAAGTCCTAAATCGATAAAAATAACAAAAGGTTCATCCAATGTATTTCTAGCTTCCAAGAATGCCTCCATACTATTGAATGAAAAAGTAATATGCAAATCTTTCTGCATATTGATAAATAGCTCAAGGTTTCTTCTTAATGGACGATCATCTTCAATAATTCCAACAGTAATCATATAGCTAATAATATGGTTAAAACCTACAATAGGTTTTGCAAATGCCGGTTAAAAATATTTAAACACTTTATTCAGGTACAAATATGCTCTATTTTGTTAAGTTTTAGCTATAAATTAGTGAAAAGTGAATAAAAAATATCAGATAATGCGTCTTATATTTTTAAACTTGGATTTGTAAAACGGTTGCCATACTTTCGCACACTTTTATAAATTTTTGATGCCGTAACATCAAGCGAACATTTTTAATAAAAGATGTCCGTCTTAATGTGGCCTATTGTTTAATCTTAAAATAGTCACATGAAACTTTCACAGTTTAAGTATGATCTTCCTTTAAATTTGATTGCGCAGCACCCTGCCAAAAAAAGAGAAGATGCCAGAATGATGGTAGTGAACCGTAAAACGGGCACAATGGAAAACAAACACTTTAGAGAAATCATGGATTACTTTGATGATAAAGATGTTTTTGTTGTAAACAATACCAAAGTATTTTCTGCAAGAATGTATGGCAGAAAAGAGAAAACAGGTGCTAAAATTGAAGTTTTTTTGTTAAGAGAACTCAATAAGCCAAATCGTTTGTGGGATGTAATTGTAGATCCTGCAAGAAAGATAAGAGTAGGTAATAAGTTATATTTTGGCGATGATGAAGAATTGGTTGCAGAAGTAATTGACAATACTACCAGTAGAGGTCGTACAATTAAGTTTTTGTGGGAAGGTACTGATGAGTCTTTCAAAGCGATGCTTGATAGTTTAGGTGAAACTCCTTTGCCTAAGTACATTAAAAGAACACCTGATGCAGAAGATAGAGAACGCTATCAAAGCGTTTATGCTAAATATGAAGGAGCTGTAGCTGCACCCGTAGCTGGATTGCATTTCAGTAAAGAATTGATTAAACGTTGTGAAATAAAAGGAATTCGTTTTGCAGAAGTTACCCTTCATACTGGTTTAAGTACATTTAGACCAATAGAAGTTGAAGACTTAAGCAAACATAAAATGGATGCTGAATACTTTGAAATAACTGATCAGGCTGCTGCTATTATTAATAAAGCAAAAGAAAAGAGTCATCGTGTATGTGCAATTGGTACTACTACTATGCGGGCTTTGGAATCTAGTTTTACTGCTCAGAAATTTGTAAAACCTGTTGAAAGTTGGACAAATCACTTCATTCATCCTCCTTATGATTTTAGTGTTGCCGATAGTTTGGTAACTAATTTTCATTTACCTAAAACTAGTTTGCTTATTATGGCTTGTGCTTTTGCAGGTTATGATTTAACTATGGAAGCTTATAAAAAAGCAATAAAGGATAAATACAGATTCTTCAGTTATGGAGATGGATTGTTGTTTATCTAACTAGAGGCAAAAAGGGGATAGGCAAAAAGGCAAAGAGATTTTTCCCATTGAACCATTAGAATTCTATATTTAAATTAATTATTCGCCATTTATTTTTTCGTGAAATAAATGGCGAATTTGTTTGTATCCATACCTATGGCGGTATAAATTAATTTTCCATTGTGTATTTCAACAACTCTTTTAATAATAGACATTCCTAAACCAAATCCTTTAATTAAGCTTGCATTCTCACCTCTAAAAAAAGGGATATACATTTTTTCTTCTTCTTCTTTTTTAAGTGTATTTCCTTTATTTATAAAAGTAATACATACATCTTGATTTGAGGTTTTGATAAATACATTTGCTTTTTTGTCTGAAGAATACAAATAAGCATTCTTTATAAGATTTCTAAAAGCAGACTTAATTAAAACATCATTTCCTGAAATAACTAATTCCAATTCATCTTTTGGTTCATTTTCAAATTCAATACTTAAAGCTATATTGCTATATAACCTTTGGCACTCCTCTATGCTTTCATATAGCAATTCATCAATGCGTAAGTTAGGTAGCGGAATAGAATTGTCAATTTGTTCGTATTGAGAAAGTATTAATAATGAATTGGTGAGTTCTATTAATTCAGATTGTTCTTCTTGTAGTGAAATTAAAATCTTTTTATATTCTTCAGGTGATAGTGTATGGTTTATTGCAGCATTTGTTTGTGCTAGCATAGTAGTTAGTGGCGTTCTTAATTCATGCGAAGCATGCTGAACAAAGCTTTTTTGATTTTCAAAACTTACTATTAGTCTATCTAACATTGCATTGAAATTCTTTGCTATTTGTTGTATTTCATCCTTTCCGTTGCCTTCATCAACCTTAGTGGTCATATTGTTGGCAGTAGTTTGTTGAATTTGTAGATTTAGTCTACTAAGTGGTCTAAATGCTTGTTGTACAACAAAAAATGAGAAGAAAGCCGAAATTAAAATACCTCCTCCAAGTACGCTTATCAGTATTATTGAAAGATTTTTTAGCTTTCTAAAACCTGTTCTATCAACTGCAGAGCCAATAATGTAAATGCTTAACTCTTCATTATATATTCCAATACATTCTGCATTATCTAAATCAAAACGTATTTCTTTTTGGCGCTTAATTTTTTTTAAATCAATTGAATGTAGATTGATTTTTACTGTGTCTGTTTCTAGATAAAGGATTTTTTCGTCATTGGTTATTAATAGTACTTGTTCATTATAGAGGGTTTTTACCTGTGTTATTTTTGCAACTTGTTTTGAACTACTATCAATTTGTTCTTGATATTGATTTAATACTGATGAACAATGAGACTTTAATCTTACATAAAAATCATCTTTACGAAAGTTTTTATAAAGCACATAAATTGTTGATGTAGAGATAAACAATATTAGTGCAACAAAAAATGTAAAGAATATAGCAACCCTTACCTTAAGGTTCATATTAGATAATTATTCTTTTATGTAATAGCCGAAGCCAGCTTTGGTATGAATCAGTTTTTTCTCGTAAGGTTTATCTATTTTATTTCTCAAAAAACTGATATATACTTCAATGGTATTGGTGCCTGTATCGAAACTCATATTCCAAACACTTTCAAGGATGTCTTTCTTTGATACAACTAAATTCTTATTTCTACAAAGTAAATTGAGTAGGGAGAATTCTTTGGCTGTAAGTATTATTTCTTGATTGCTTCTTTTTACTTGTCTATTTTCATAATTAATAACCAAATCGGCTATTTTTATTTCACCAAAACTATCTATCTGCTTTTCAGATCTTTTGATAAATACATTTACTCTAGCAAAAAGCTCATCGAAATAAAAAGGTTTTACAATGTAATCATCTGCTCCATATTCAAAGGCAATCATTTTATTATTAATTTCTCCTATGGCAGTTAGCATGATTATCGGAACTTTTAAATCATGATTTCTAAATTCTCTACAAAGAGTTAATCCACTTTTTTTTGGAATATTTACATCCAAGATTATTAAGGAATATTTTGTTTTATTAAAAAGGGTTTCAGCATCTATTGCATTGGCTGCTACATCTGTTTCATACCCTTTTCTATCCAATTCTTGCTTAATTACTTCTCGTAATTTAGGCTCATCTTCCACCAATAATATCTTGATTGTTTTTTCTTGAACTTCCATTTTTATTTATTTGAGCTTGATCACTATAAATCTATATTTCCTTTAATGAAGCTATTTGTTTTTAACCAATTAAATAGCAATTCAAGCCAATTACTGTCTTCTAGTTTATTATTTAAGCCAAAACCATGTCCACCTTTTTGATATAAATGAATTTCACTCGCCACATTGTTTTTTTGCAATGCTAAATAAAACGCAATACTGTTGCCTACAGGAACTGCCTTGTCATCCGCAGCGTGCATTAAAAAGGAAGGAGGTGTTTGTGCAGTTACTTGCAATTCATTGCTATACAAATCTATTTTTTCTTTTGTTGGCTTTTTACCAATCATATTCTCTCTTGAGCCTTTGTGTGCCAGACTATCATTAAAACTGATAACTGGATAGGCTAGTACCAAAAAATTTGGCCGAAGGCTGGTATTTTCTTTGTTTTCTATTAATGATGTAGTAAAATGAGTGCCAATTGTAGCAGTAAGATGCCCTCCCGCAGAAAAACCCAACACACCTAAATTGTTTGCATTGATGTTGTGCATTTTTGCATTGTCTCTCACAAGCTTTATGGCTTGTTGCAAATCCATTTGAGCCACAGTTTCGGGGTCTATGATGCAGTTGATATTTTTTGGCTGCCTATATTTCAATACAAATGCAGTTATTCCTCTTTTATTCAGTGCTACCGCCACTTGGTAGCCTTCATGGTCAATGGCTAATCTAGCATAACCACCGCCGGGACAAATAATTACGGCAGTATTGGCACTATCTCTTTTTTGTGGGTAATATACATACAAAACAGGCTGGTAATTTCCTTCTACACGACCCGGTGCTGGGATTGATTCTGTTTCAAAACATGGCTTTGAGTTGGGAATTTTATCAATGTATAGTGGTAATACAGTTTGAGCAATCGTCATATTACAAAATAATAGTAGGGCAAAAAATGAAACATTTTTACAATTCATATAGGCAAATATTTTACAATCGTTCCTTATTTAAAAATAAAATTTTAATAAAAGAATGCACAAATAAAGCATTTATTTAATCATTCTTTTAACTTGTTTCAAATTTAAAAGAAAAGTTTTTGTTTTAAATTATTGATTTAACTTTTTATTGCCCTTGAGAAAAGAAGGAAATAAGCTCGGCTTCTATTTGAACCATTTTATTGCAAATTAATATTTTGAATCAATCATTTGAATTAATAGAGTATACAATTAAATATGAGTTGAATATATTTATATTTAAATAAGTTCTTAATTAATAGTTGGCAATAAAAAAGTATTTTGATTATTAGTTGGTAAATAAATGAGTAATTGTAAATGACTTTGACTATATGTTGGCGAACAATCTGCCAATGTTACTGCTTTTGAATATATGTTTTCTAACAAATGTATTAATGCAAATGCTTTTAGCTATTTGTTGGCGAACAATCTGCCAATGTTACTGCTTTTGATTATTTGTTTTCTAGCAAATGTATTAATGCAAATGCTTTTAGCTATTTGTTGGCGAACAAACTGCCGATGTTACTGCTTTTATCTATTTGTAAACAAACAAATGTATAAATGCAAATGAAAAAGCCCATTTGTTTACAAACAAAGGGGCTTCGCATTATGCGTTAATTAATTTATCTAATGAGGATTAATAAATACTTATTGCATTCATATATACAATTATTAATAACTAATCTTTTCAGTACTGTCTTTCCAAATTTTAAAAGCTTCAAGAGCTTCTTCTCTCAATAATGGGTATGTTTTTAATTGTCTTTTATCAAAGGGTAAAGCAATTTCATCATATATAAATTGATCATCAAAATTAATTGATGCAGCGTCTGCTTTTGTATTTCCAAAATACATCCCTTTCAATCTTGCCCAATAGATTGCTCCTAAACACATAGGACAAGGCTCACAGCTTGCATATATCTCACAATCAGTTAATTGAAAAGTACCTAATGTTTTGCATGCATTTCTTATGGCAACCACTTCAGCATGTGCTGTTGGGTCGTTACTTGAAGTAACTTCATTAGCACCCACTGCAATTATTTCTCCATTACGTACAATAACTGCCCCAAACGGACCACCATTTTTGCTTAATACATTATCAATAGAAAGCTTGATAGCTTCTTTCATAAATTGTTCGTTCGAATTACTCATAATATTAATTGTATTTTTATATACCACATAGGCACATAGACACATAGATAAGGAGATATATCATGTTTAAAAATAATTATAATAGAAAACTAATTTATTTTATAAAATATCTTTAGAATAAAGAAAGGATTTATAAAGTAATGCTAATTGTAAAATTAAATTATTATCCTTTTATTACTATGCTACAATGTAGTTATGTGGTAAATTAGTAAAAGCAACGCTAAAATGTATTATAAAACTATGTGTCTATGTGCCTATGTGGTGAAAGCTAGTTATTCTGAAAATAGCTTCTTCAAATCTTTCAACTGGGGCACAAAGACTCACTCTAATAAAGCCATTTCCTGCGCTTCCAAATATTCCTCCGGGAGTAATAAATACATTGCTTTCATACAAAACCTTATCACTTAAAGCATATCCATCAGCATGATCGTCTGGTATCTTTGCCCAAACAAACATACCAACTTGATTGGTTGAATAGGTGCATTGTAATTTATCAAGCAATTCGAAAGCCTTAGTTCTTCTAGATTTATAAATAGCATTTATAGAATCATACCAAGATTTATCTAAACCCAAAGCTACAGCTGCCGCCAATTGGAGAGGTAAAAACATGCCACTATCCATATTGCTTTTAAAGCGCAATACTTCCTCTATTCTTTTGCTATTTCCTACCAACATTCCTACTCTCCAGCCTGCCATATTCTGGCTTTTACTCAATGAATTTAGCTCAAGCACCACCTCTTTTGCACCTTCTATCGAAAGCAAACTGCTTGGATGTTCATTTAAAATAAAACTATAAGGATTGTCATGAATGAGCAGTATTTGGTGCTTTTGTGCAAATGAAACTAATTGTTTTAGGATATTTTTATTGGGTAATTCACCCGTAGGCATGTGCGGATAATTCAGAAATAGCAGTTTTACCCTACTCAAATCTTGCTTTTCTAGCAATTCAATATCAGGATGCCAATCGTTGGTTTCAGATAGCTCATAATCTAAACAAATACCCCCTGCAAGTTTCACCGCACTTCTATATGTTGGATAACCAGGGTTAGGAAGCAATGCGCAATCACCCTCATTCAAATAAGTCATACATATATGCATGATGCCTTCTTTACTTCCTATCAAAGGAAGGATTTCTGTATCGGGATTTATGGTAACTCCATACCATTTTGCATACCAATCTGCAATGGCTTTACGTAAAATCGGCGAACCTTTGTATGATTGATAAGCGTGTGTATTAGGCTTAGAACTTTCTTCATGCAAAACCTTTATCACATCAGGATGTGGCGGAAGATCAGGACTACCAATTCCAAGATTGATGATTTGTTTGCCTTGTTTATTCAGCTCTTCTATTTCTCTCAGCTTTTGTGAAAAATAATATTCACCAATACCATTTAATCTATTAGCAACATTTATTTTATCTAAAGATTCACTCATGTGATTTTATTTTTTATTTACCGAATAATAAGAGGGAAGGGTTATAATGGGATATTTTATTTAAGAATACATGCTAATAATTTTCTCTCATTGGTATTTGTCTTAAAAACTATTTTCCTTTTTACTTGAGAATAACTCCTTGCCTCTTTGCCTCAAAATACCTCTTTGCCTCTTTGCCTCCTTGGCTCTTTGCCTCAAACTAAGATTGCCCGCTTTTATACACTCCAAATACTTTTAATTGTTGGGTATGATTTGTTATACCCAGTTTTACTTCTTCAAATTGTAAAAGTGAGTTGAATTCTAAGTCAGCATAAAAACTATATTGGAAATTTGTGCCAGCAATGGGCATACTTTGCAATTTACTCAGGTTAATACCTTCTGCAGCAATAATGGATAGTACATTGGCAAGGCTACCCTTTGTGTGATTGGTGGTAAACCAAATAGAAGCTTTATTAGCATCAATTGCAATCTGCGATTCATTTATTCTACTTAATTTAAGGAAACGTGTATAGTTGCTTTTTTGGGTATGAATATTCTCCGCAACAATTTCTAGTTGGTATAAATTAGCTGCAAGTTCACTCGCCACTGCTGCAATATGCGTACTTCTTCTTTGGTGCACATGCTTTGCACTAAGCGCGGTATCTTCTGTTTCTACTAATTTCCAATTTCTTTGTCCCAAATATTCCATGCACTGTTGAATAGCCATATAATGCGAATGCACTTCATGAATATCCTCCAATTTTACCCCCTTATTTACCAGTAAATGTTGTTGAATGGGTAAATAAACCTCCCCGACTATTGTGAGGTTCTCAGCATTTTGCAACAAGGTATAATTAGGCAGTATGCTTCCAGCAATCGAATTTTCAATAGCCATTACACCACCTGTGCTCTGAGCAGCATTGCTTGTAATAGATATTAAATCTCTAAAGTTGGCACAAGGAATCACTTTTACATCATTTCCATAAAGTAATTGTGCAGCCACTTGGTGAAAACAACCTTCATAACCCTGTATTGCGACCTTATTCTTTTGTGAATTCTTCATTCTAATACTTGAAAATTGGCAAAAAAAATCCTAACCCATTCAGGTTAGGATTGTATTTATTAAGATTTTTATGAAATAATAATTAGCAAATGGCAATCCTTTATGGGTATAAAAGACTAAATCGAAAAGAGTGATAAGATTGTATTAGTATGATTAATTTCATATTGGGCAAATATAAGTAGGGGAATAGTATATAAAAGGTGTTTCATTGAAATTTATTTTACAAATGCTTAGAGGCGTTGGAAAATATTCAATAAAGTGACGGTATTATTAAAAGTTGTTTAATGGATTTGGGTGTTTATATTAAAATAATTAGGTGCCTTAAATTGAAAACTAAATGCTTTTTGTTTTTCAATCTTATATCTTGAAAATGTACTTAAAATAAATTAGTTCTCGGTAATTCAAATGCAACCATTATTTAAAATTTGGTAAGAATCTCTAAAAAATAATAATTTGATAACACAAAAACGGATAGTTAGCTAGTGATTTCGGTTTACTTTGTAACAAATAAATATATTGTTATGAATAAAAAATGTACACTTTCTATTTTGGTTATTAGTTTTTTGACAACTTCTGCTTTTACATGTTTCGCACAGATAACAGATTTACAAACAATTAAAAGCTTATACACCGCCCCAGGTATTGTATTGCCAAGTGCAAAACTTAATGGCATAGTACTTTCGGACACAATCAATAAAAATGTAAGTAAAGGAAGTGCCATTGTACAAAGTGGTAATCAAGGGATTAATTTTTATACTGGCGTAAATGCTTACTCAGTTGGTGATTCTGTTTCAATAGATATTACCGGCGATTCATTAATCATATTTAAGAATGCTTTTGAAATTAAAAGAAAAAAGGGCATAACCAATCCTGCACCCATTGCAAGAGGAATAATTGTGGTCCCAAAACTTACAACAATTGCAGATATTAATGCGAATATTGCTATAGTACAATGTACTTTAGTTAGAATAGCCAATGCAACTGCTTCTCCTGCCGGATCATTTAGTGGTGCCAAAACACTTACTGATGCTACAGGAAATATTACTTTATACACTGGAACTACTTCCACTTTTGCTTCTACCACAATGCCAACAACTCAGCAAGATTGGATAGGATATACGATTGTATTTAATACAACCAATGAGTTTGAAATTAGAAGTTTAAGCGATATTACTGCGCCACTTCCATTGTCATTTACTTCATTCAAAGGAAGTGCAGAAGGCGTTACTGCATTATTAAGTTGGTCAACAGCAGATGAAGTAAATACCAATAAATTTATTCTTGAAAAAAGTATTGATGCAGTAAATTTTTCACCAGTAGCTACTATTTTATCAAAAGGCGGTACTGCCAATAACTATTCCTATAATGATGCTAAAAACGATAAAGGAACAACTGTTTATTATCGTTTAAAATCAATTGATAATGATGCAAGCTTCCATTATAGCAATAAAATTAAAGTTGTGTTTGCAAATGGATTAACTGAAATATCAGTATATCCAAACCCAGCAGTAAATACAATAAAAGTGAATTATAATTTGCTAAGAACTAATACTAATGCTTTAATTGTAAATGCAGCAGGAAAAACAGTTAAACAATTTCAATTAGCTGCTAGAACTACTTCAATAGAAGTAAATGTAGCCACACTTGTTTCAGGTGTTTATACCCTTAAAATAGAAGGATTAAAGGCAACTACTAGTTTTGTAAAAAAATAGTAAAGTATATAAATATTAAAAAAAGGCTGTCTTGCAAAGGGCGGCCTTTTTTAATTGTATATAAGTAATTGAATTCCTCAAATTTGTATGATATCTACTCAAGTTAGGCGACAGAATAATAAACGTATAATTGGTATTTGCATTTACTTGGTTCTGGAAGAATGTAGATTGTAACATGCAATTTGATTTATCTCGCTATGACACAAAATAAAAAAGGCTGCCAAATATTGGCAGCCCTTTATTAAAAAATGTATTAGGTATACAAGTAGTACTCCTAAATAATTATTTACTTGCAGTAGCGAATAAATGCACATTCACCAATACATCACTAGAAATTTTACCAACTCCGTAGTTCATTCCGAAAGTAGTTCTATCTAAAGAAAATGAAGCTTCTGCAAACAATCCTTTAGCATCTACACTGCGAATGTTAGTAGAAAACTTTACTGGAGCAGTAATTCCTTTTAATGTTAAAGTACCTTCTACATCAGCTTTTGTTGCACCTACATACTTTACAGTATTAATAGTGTATGTAGCTTCTTTGCTTTTAGAAAAATCTAAGAAATCAGCGCCTTGTAAATGACCAGCTAATCTTTCACCTGCTTCATCAGTAATTTTTAAAGATGTAAGATCAATTACAAATTTTCCACCAGTTAATTTGCCATTTAAAACAGTTACTTCTCCACTTTTCAATGTAAAAACACCTGGATGGTAGCCATCTGTTTTTGAACCTACAAACTCAACTTTACTCTTAGCAACATCAGCTGTATAAACATCTCCATCTTTTGTTGTAAAAGAATAAACCCCAACTGTAGCAGCTACAATTGCAATGCTTAAAATAATTTTTTTCATAACCTAATTTTTACTTTTAATATTTTTTATAAATTAATGGGTGCAAAATAAGCACTCAGTTGTTGTAACAACAACCTTATTTAAAATTATTTCTAATTTAAACAATTTTAATAGACTGTTTTGTAGGAGGGAAAGAGGCAATGAGAGAAAGTGAGAAAGTGAGAAAGAGAAAAGAGAAAAAGAGGTAAAGAGAGAAAAAGAGAAAAAAAGAAAAAAAGAAAGAGTTATTATTTATTAATAATTAGTTTATCGCAATAGTTTCCTAAATCCGAGTGTATCTTAATAATAAATAGACCATTACTTAATTTTTGGGTATTTAGTCTGTAAGTATTTGAATTGCCTTTTAATGTTTCTTTTGAAATTATTTTCCCTGAAATATCAGCTATTTCTATATCAACTGTTTTTACAATTTTATTGAATTGGATATTAGCAAAATCTTTTATTGGGTTTGGATAGATGGAGATACTTGGTGATTCTTTGTAGGTGGGGTTCCAAGCTTGATTTAAAATTTTACTAAATGAAATATTTCCTCCTTTTTCAATAATTTTTAAACGATAATAATTGATTCCATTATGCGGATTTTCATCTATAAAATGAAAGTTGTTTTTTCCTTTTTCACTTGAAGAAATAGTTTCAATATCATTAAACAATACACCTTCATTACTTTTTTGAATTACAAAATGTACTTTTTCAGGCACATTATCTATTTCCCATTTCAATTGGATATTCTTTGGGTTTCCAATAGCATAAAAGTTTTTAAGGTTAATAGGCAATGTAGTACCATAAACATATTTTCTAAAAAACTTCCATATTTCTGAACAAGCATTAAATCCTGCAATATCTGCAAAATATCCATTTAGATTAATTGCAGGATTTCCAGGATTGGGCCAAGCGTGTTCTTGTCCATTTATTTTGTAATACCAAACTTCTTTGCTCATACTAGAATCACTAGAATAATAAGCAACTGTATTTGTATTAAACTGTACTGTTTTAGTTGAAGTACATTCATCCTGTGTTTTATAATAATTAATCACTGTTTGTGTTGTTGGGCCACCTAGCCAGCCTGAAATACCCTTGCTTCCATTCATTGGAATAACAGAGTCGTTGGTTCCATGAATTGCAAAATAAGGAACTTTAAATTGGGAACTAGTTGTGCTATCCCATACGTTTTGATCAAAAAATCCTGCCACGGGTGCTACAGCTTTAAATATGTTTCCAGCATCTATAGCCAATAAATTACAAATAGCACCACCCTTGGAAAATCCAGTAGCAAAAATTGCATTCGTATTTATTGAATGCGCTACTTTCAAATCATTCGCTAAAGATTTTATGAAAACAATATCTGCTGAGTTGTGCCTAATATCCCATGTGTCACTTAACCCTTGTGCATAGCAAATCATAAATTTAGCAGTATCTGCAATAGAATTGAATCCTACACTATAAAACATAGTAGCATTTTGTGTATAGCCATGCAATGCAAATAACAATGGAGCATTTATAGGCAAATTGGTGGGTTTATAAATAATAAATTTTCTGGTAACACCATTAATTACGTAGTTAGTTAAAACACCATTTGCTGGACTTAAATTATTTGTTACCGGTGGGTTATTTGCTTTAGTTATAGGAATAAAAAAGAAATGGAAAACTAAAAATAGAGATAATAATTGTAAACTTTTTCTCATCGTTTTAATAAATTAATTTATTGAGCAATAATACCTTAAAAAAATTAATCTATATAAGTAAGGAGGATACTTTTTTTGAGTTAGTATAACAAGTAAAAAAATTAAAAAATTTTGAACCATTCATTGGTTCTTATAAGAAGATATTCATTTTAACCCATTCAATATAAAGCTCTACATTACTGCTTCACTTTAATTTATGTAAATTTTTATTTCACCTCTAGAAATTGTGCACGTTTTCAATTTGAATTTATTTTGTACACAAAATAGTGTACACAAGATTGTGTACGTTTTCCTGTGTACATTTATTTGTACACAGTGTTTTGTACACAAAACTGTGTGTGTTTCTAAAGGAAAAAGTTCACACACTGTTTAAATTCCATGTATATAATATTAAAAAAGAAAATTTTTTATTTGCAATTAAAGCAAGATTTTAGAATGGAAATTTCCCAAGGCAAATCGCTTTGCATCTTTGAGTAATAGAGAATATTTTTTGTGCTTAATTTTTTCAAGTAATAAACTTTTAAATTATCCCTTGCCAGAACGCTTCTTTGGTTTGCCGTATTTCTTCAACATTTTCTCTTTATGACTCACTTTCACGTTCACCTTTCTGTTTTTGGCAGATTTTTCATGAAATGCAGGCCCCACATCTTCTTTTTTTGGCAGCTTTACCAAATGTGTTTTCATTTTAATTTTTGGCTTTTCATCCTCTGTAAGCAAATCAGAAAATTCAAGATGAGAAGGTAATTCTTGAATAGGGACTTGGTATTTCATTAAAGCTTCTATTGTTTCAAATTGTTCTTGCTCGCGAGTGGCTACAAGAGAAATGGCAATCCCTTTTTTATCGGCGCGCCCTGTTCTACCAATGCGATGAATATAATTTTCTGGAATAGTAGGAATATCAAAATTGATTACATGCGATACTTCAGAAATATCTAAACCGCGCGCAATAATGTCTGTTGCTATTAGCATTCTATAATCACCATTCTGGAAAGATTTTACTGTATTTAAACGATGGTTTTGGTGTTTATTAGAGTGAATAACTCCAACTCTTTCAGGAAAAAGATTAATTAATTCTTCGTACAATTCATCGGCTAAATGCTTCGTAGCAACAAATATGAGGAGCTTTGTCATGCTTTCATCTTCTGTGAGAATTAAACGAAGCAAGTTGACCTTCGTATAGAAATTAGGTACTTTATAAGCTATTTGAGAAATATTTTCTAAAGGTGTTCCCGTAGGTGCAGCTTCAATTTGAATGGGATTATTAAAAAAAGTATCTATTAATAGTGATACTTCATCTGTGATAGTTGCAGAAAACATCAAATTTTGCCTTTTGGGGGGCAATAGATCTAGAATGTTTTTCAATTGGGTTCTAAAACCTAGGTTGAGCATTTCGTCTACCTCATCTATCACCAACTTTTTAATGGCTTTTGCTTTGAATGAACCATCATACAATAAATCTAGCAGCCTTCCGGGAGTGCCAACAAGAATATCCATTCCAGCTTCTACCGCTATTTTTTGGGTATTGATATTTACACCACCATATACTCCAATAGCTTCTACAGTTGCATAAGTTCCTAATTGTTTAATAGCTTCTACTACTTGCACTACCAATTCGCGAGTAGGCACAATTACTAAAATTTGTGGATGTCTATCTTTTGAATATTTCCATTGAGAAAGACAAGGCAATAGATAGGCAAATGTTTTTCCTGTTCCTGTTTGGGCAATACCACAAACGTCTCTTCCTCCCATTATTACAGAAAAAGCTTTTTGTTGTATTGTAGTGGGGTTAACAAAACCCATATCTGCCAATGCTTTACGCAAAGGGATAGATAAATTTAATTCGTCAAAAGTCATAATTAGTTGATCTCAATAAACTGAGATGTGGTCGAAGATAAATTATATGAGAGTGTACTGGAAATAAATTAAAAATGTTTCAAAGCTTCTCGCTTACTTAAATTGGGTAATTGATGAATAGCTACAAAATCTAGCACCCATTGTGCATTTGTTTTTGCATACTCTCTTAATGCCCATCCAATTGCTTTTTGAATAAAAAATTCTTTGCTATTTGCACAATTAAGAATATGTTTTGTTAGCATGGGAAGGTGCGTATGTGTGAGATAACTCTTTTGAAAAATAATGCTACTCCTTTTCAACCAAATATTTTCGCTTTTATTCCACTCTGTTGTAATAGATATTGTTTCAGGAAATAATTTAAAATATGTGCTTACACATTCCGAATTTAATCCATCTACTGAATCCCACCAACTATGTTGTGTAATGCAGTTTTCTATTAATTGAATGGTTTCAATTCGCCATTTCGTTTTATAAAAAGCCAATAATTGGATAGCCGCATAAAGAAATTCGCGCTCTTTCATTTGCCATAATGTACTTACACACAATTCAATTTCTTCAATATTAGAAAAAGCTATTTGCTTCAAAACAAATTTGGTGATTGATCTCCTTTCGGCTGCTCTTATCCCAATAAACCCACCATGATTTTTCATATATGCTTTACTCTGTGAAGCATAATTTTCATCAGCCTTTTCAAGAAATAGTTCTTGTAAGGTTAATATTAATTGAGTAATCATTACAATAAATATTCCGGTTATAAATATCTACCAGTATGGCTTAGTTTTATTTTCTTTAAACCGCTTGGAACACCACTATATACTAAACTTCCACCTCCATCTCCCGCTTCTGGACCTAAATCAATAACCCAGTCAGCGCATTTAATTACATCAGTATTGTGTTCAATTACTAAAAGTGAATGCCCATGTTCTATTAATTTATTAAATGAGGCTAATAATTTTTTAATATCGTTAAAATGCAATCCAGTAGTTGGTTCATCAAAAATGAATAAAATATGTCCTATTCCTTTCCCTTTTCCTAGAAAAGAAGCTAGTTTTACTCGTTGAGCTTCACCACCGCTAAGCGTATTAGAAGATTGCCCCAATTTTACATATCCTAATCCTACATCTTGCAATGTCTGAATAGATTTTGCGAGGTGTTTTTCTTCTTCAAAAAAGATAATTGATTCATCTACACTCATTTCTAAAACATCATGAATGCTTTTTCCTTTGTAGGTAACATCTATTACTTCTTCCTTAAATCTTTTACCACCACAAGACTCACAAGTTAAGTGAACATCGGCCAAAAACTGCATTTCTACTACTTGTTCCCCTTCCCCTTTACAGGTATCGCATCTTCCACCATCTACATTAAATGAAAAATGTTTGGGTAAAAAGCCCCTTACTTTAGATAGTGGTTGCTTTGCATACAAATCTCTTATTTCATCATAAGCTCTTATGTAAGTAATTGGGTTGCTTCTTGATGATTTTCCAATAGGGTTTTGATCTATCATTTCTATTTGAGAAATATAAGAAGTGTCTCCTGTAATTGCTTTATGTAGCCCCACTTTTTCAGTAGGTTCACCACGCATTTTTTGCAAAGCTGGATACAGAATTTGCTTTACCAAAGTTGTTTTTCCACTACCACTTACGCCAGTTATAACGCACAAAATATCTAAAGGAAAATTTACAGTAATGTCCTTAAGGTTGTTTTGTCTTGCCCCTTCTACATTAATGCTTCTATTCCATTTTCTTGTTGCTTTTGGTACTTCAATAGAAAGCTTACCGCTAAGATATTGCCCAGTTAGACTTTTTGGATTGGCAATTAGTTGATTATAATTTCCAGTTGCCACCACTTCTCCTCCAAGGTGAGATGCTAATGGACCCATATCAATTATATAATCTGCTTCTCGCATCATCATTTCGTCGTGTTCAACTACAACAACCGTATTACCCAATTCTTTTAAAGATTGAAGCACACCTATCAATTTTTCTGTATCTCTGCTATGTAAACCAATTGATGGTTCATCAAGTATGTATAAAGAATTAGTTAGGTTGCTTCCTAAACTTCTAGTTAATTGTATTCTTTGGCTTTCACCTCCACTCAGACTATTGGCAAGTCTATTTAATGTAAGGTATCCCAATCCTACATCTATTAAAGTTTGTAAACGTTGGTTAATTTCTATCAAAATTCTTTTTGCTACTTGTGCATCATGCTCAGAAATTACCAATTGATCAAACCAATTCTTCAAGTCTTTCACTTGCATTTCGCAAAGTTCACCAATATGTTTCTCATTTATTTTCACATACAATGCTTCTTTTCGCAATCTATACCCTTCACATTCTGGGCATTTGGTTTTACCCCTAAATCTACTGAGCATTACACGATACTGAATCTTGTATAAGTTCTGTTCAACTTCTTTAAAAAAGTCGTTAATACCAGCTAATTTAATTGCTCCTTTCCAAAGAAGTGCATATTGCTCTTTTGTTAAATCCATTATAGGGGTATGAACTGGAAAAGCATATTTAACAGAATCACGAATAAAAGCATGCTTCCACTCAGTCATTTTTTCTCCTCTCCAGCAGGCTATTGCTCCTTCAAAAACACTTAATCTCTTATCTGGAATTACTAAGTCATCTACAATGCCTACTACTTGACTAAATCCTTCGCATACAGGACATGCTCCATAAGGATTATTAAAAGAAAATAAGTTGGGAACAGGTTCTTCAAATTGCAATCCATCTAGTTGAAACTTATTGTTAAAATGGGTCATTTCACCCGTTTCAACTTGAAAATACATTTCTCCTTCCCCTTCATAAAATGCAATTCCAATTGAATCGCTCAATCTGTGCAAATCATCATCATCAAAATCTTTTGAAACAATTCTATCAACCAAAACATAAGAAGGAAAAGGTATTTGTTTCTTATGTTTTGCTGAAATGACGGATTTAGGATTTAGTAATTTTTTTAATTCTGTATCAGACTGGGTTATTAGTTCTTCAATCCTTATTGGATCTAGTAAATTATTATTTAAAGTATTGGGTATAGCTAATCTACTAAACCCTTTTGCCATAAGAATATTCAGTTCCTCTTTTATATCACGATTTTCATGTTGCTTAAATGGTGTTACTATTTGAACTTTTGTTCCTAATTGTAATTTACGAATAGTTTTAATTACATCTTGAACATCATCTTTCTTTACTATTTTCCCACTTACTGGTGAAATAGTTTTTCCTATTCGAGCAAAGAACAAACGGAGGTAGTCATAAATCTCCGTCATACTTCCGACAGTACTTCTTGGAGTGCGAGTAATCACCTTTTGTTCAATTGCAATTGCAGGACAAAGTCCTTTTATATAATCAACATCTGGCTTCACCATTCTAGCCATAAATTGTCTAGCATAAGCGCTTAAACTTTCTGCATAACGTCTTTGACCTTCGGCAAACAGTGTATCAATAGTTAAGGATGATTTTCCACTACCACTAACACCTGTTACTACAATAAATTTATTTCTTGGAAAAACTACTGATACATTTTTTAGGTTGTGCGTTCTTGCGCCTTTTATTACGATATCATTTTTGGTAATTTCTTCGTTTTCTATTGATAAATCAGTAGTAGAATTTTCGAATGAGGTACTTACTTTTTTAGCCATAATTGTGGCAATATAAACACAACTTTTACTTATAAGTTTATAAATTTATTGTCGTAAGTATTTGTGGAGTTGGTTTCTTAATAAGTTGATATCAAAGTTGTAATTATTACGCAAAAAAAAATTATATAAATTACAATTGAAATAATACAAAAGGTGCTAAAATGTATCTATTGTGAGTGTATTGAAGAAGTCTGTAGAAAACAAAAATTCCCACATAGTCATTTCATGGCTTTTTGCACATTCTTTTACTATGTTTTTTGTGAATAACCGTTAAAACGGCATAATACTTTTAAACATCTAACTACAAAAACTATTTGAAAAAATAAAACAATCTAACATTACATCGTGAAAAGTTGAGCTCATACTTAATTTGCTTCTTTTTTATTGGTATTTGTTTTAGGTTTTTTAGTTGCTTTATTTTTAAACCCCTTAGTTATGAAGTCGTTTGCCGATGCAACCGATACGCAATTGATTCGCGTATTTCAGAATGGAGAACAACAAGCTTTGGAAGAGCTTGTAAATCGCTACAAGAATAAGATTTTTAGTTCTATCTTATTCTTGGTTAAAGACGTACATCTTGCTGAAGACATCTTTCAAGAAGTGTTTATAAAAATTATTGACACTTTGAGAAGTAATAGATACAATGAAGAAGGTAAATTTTTGCCATGGGCACTTCGTTGCGCACACAATCATTGTGTAGATTATTTTAGAAAAATTAAAAATACGTATCTAGTTGCAAGTGATGCAAGCTTAGTTTTTGAACGTATTGGGGATATTGGAAATAATGCTGATTTAAAAATACTTAAGTCTCAGACGCATGAAAAATTAAGATTAATGCTTGATTATTTACCTGAGGAGCAAAAAGAAGTGATAGTTCTTAGGCATTTTGCAAATATGAGTTTCAAAGAAATTGCGTCTATTACAGATACAAGTATTAATACTGCCTTAGGTAGAATGCGGTATGCACTTTTAAATCTTAGAAAAATGATTGTAGAAAATGAGATTGTTTTATAGTTTCAGTTGGCTTGAATCTCATACTTTAATTTATTATTGATATTTAAAGGTTTTATCTGTAAATGGTAAAACCTTTTTTATTTATTAATACCATTATAAAGAGCCTATTTATTTTACTTATTTTCGCCGAAATATACATTTATGAAGATAAATACAATGATTGAAATGATGCAAAGTGGCAACACACCTGATATTTTATTTTGGGTGGGTTGTGCTGGTAGTTTTGATCAACGAGCACAAAAAATAACCAAGGCATTTGCTACCATACTTCAGAAAACTGGAATTAGTTTCGCCATACTCGGCAATGAAGAAGCTTGTACTGGCGATCCTGCAAGAAGGGCTGGAAATGAATTTCTTTTTCAAATGATGGCATTTCAAAATATTCAAGTATTAAATGGATATGGCATTAAAAAAATTGTTACTACATGCCCACATTGTTTTAATACGCTCAAAAATGAATACCCTGAACTTGGCGGGAACTATGAAGTAATTCACCACACCACTCTATTGCAATCATTAATAAATGAAGGGAAAATAGTATTAAAAGAAGGTGGTGCATTTAAGGGTAAAAGAATATCTTATCACGATAGTTGTTATTTGGGTAGATCTAATGACATTTATGAAGCTCCAAGAAAGGTATTGGAAATATTGGATGCAGAATTGGTAGAGATGAAGCGTTGCCGAAGTAATGGATTGTGCTGTGGTGCTGGTGGGGCACAAATGTTTAAGGAAGAAGAAAGCGGTAGCAAACGTATTAATATTGAACGAGTAGATGAAGCGTTGGCGACTGGAGCAAACATTGTAGCATCTGCCTGCCCATTTTGCAATACAATGATTACTGATGGTGTAAAGAATAGAGAAAAAGAAGACTCGGTAAGTGTATTAGATATTGCTGAACTAATTGAACAAAGTATTTAATTATTAAAAATGCAAATAGAACTTAAAGATATCTTACCTGAAGATTTTGCACCAAGCTCAAGAGTTTGGATTTATCAAAGTAATCGCTTATTTACAATGAGCGAAGCTTTCGAAATAGAAAGTATTTTAAATAATTTTATAAGTGACTGGGCTTCTCATGGAACTCCTGTTAAAGGATATGCCAATCTTTTTTATGGACAGTTTATCGTTTTTATGGCTGATGAAACTGGCGCTAACGTAAGTGGATGTAGCACAGATAGTAGTGTGCGGGTGATAATAACAATAGAACAACAATTTAAAGTAGATATGTTTAATCGCCAAAACCTAGCATTTTTCATAAAAGACAAAGTACAATTGCTACCTCTAGCCCATTTAAGTCATGCACTAATTAATGGATTTATAAATGGGGAAACCCTTTATTTCAATAACCTAGTTGCTACGAAAGAAGCACTACTTTCAGATTGGCTAACACCTGCTAAAAATACATGGCTTGGTAATCGAATGGAAGTTTTACAAGTGCAACAGCAATAATAGTTGGATTCTTTTGTGAGTGCTAATTAAATAGAACAAAAGTTTTTCTTGTCTTTATTGGATGAAGCAATAATGAAATTGCTCAATCTTATTTAATGAGTAATCCTTTCATTTATGTATTCATTTTTCTTTTAATTCTGTAAAGATAACCACATGAAGGATTTTTTATTTATCTCATGTAATTTATCAGATATGCTTAAACACTTCAATAAATTGTAATTACACATATATTTAGTACAATCTACTTGTATAGCCTTCATTAGCTAGTTGAAGACTTGAAAATGGTTGTTTGAGGCTTTCAATAGGTTGATTAAGGTTTTCAATAGGTTGTTTAAGGCCTATGTGCGGTTCTATTTTTTTCCTAATTCTATTAATTGGAAACAGATATCTAAAGAAGACAATTGTTCCTTCAATCTTTGAATATGCGTATCTGTAATAAACACCTGTCCACCCTCTGAAGTGCAAACCCATTGTAGCAAATTGTGCATTCTTTGTTCGTCAAGTTTTTCAAATACATCATCTAGTAATAGGATAGGAGAGAAGCCCTTTTTTTGTTTTAATGTTTCCCACTCAGCCAGTTTAAATGCAAAGAGTAGGCTTTTTCTTTGCCCTTGAGATGCTTCAATTTTAAATGGTTGGTTATCCATTTTTATAATTAAATCATCTTTATGAATTCCTTTTGTAGTACGACAAAGTATTGCATCTTTTTCTTTACTAGTCTGTAAAAGTAATAAATGCGCATTCAGTTGTAAATCACTATCATATTCAATAGTTACAGTATCGTCTTTACCCGCTATTTTTTTGTAAAATGAAATAGATAGTGCTAGAAAATCTTTTAAAAAAGCTTGTCTTTGAGCATAAATCCAATCGCCTTTTACGGATAATTGATCATTATAAATAGCTAATAAGGACTCGTTTAAATTGCCAGATTCTGCAGATTGTTTTAAAAAACTATTTCTATTTTGTAAAATCTTATTGTAATCAATTAGATGTTGTAAATACAATTTATCTATTTGTGATAGGAGTGTATCAATCAATTTTCTACGTTCTTCACTACCACCAATTACCAATTCTATGTCATCAGGTGCAATCATTACACATGAAAAGCGACCAATATGTTCGCTATATTTTTTGTACGGAGTTTCGTTTACTGTAAACTCTTTTTTGCTTGTTTCTCTTATAATGTTTATTACATCGTAAGATTCATTATGTAAGATGAAATTTCCCTGCAATCTCATTCCTTGCATTCCATGGTGTACATTCTGGCTTTCGGTTCGTGAGAAATAGCTTTTTGTAAATCCTAAATAATAAATAGCATCTAGCAAATTTGTTTTGCCACTTCCATTTGCACCACAAATACCAACAATTTTCTCTGTAAAATTTAATTGTTCTTGTAAGTAATTTCTAAACTGAACTAATGTCAATTGTTTTAGAAGAAGCATAGTTTACAAAGTAAAGCAATTGGATTAAAAAATATAGACATAAAAAAAGGCTGCTCAAATATTTAAGCAACCTTTTTTATTTTGAGTATTTACAAATTATTCTTTAATAAACTTACTCATCCATTTAGTTCCATTTTCTTCTACCAGTTCTAGCAAGTAAGTGCCACTAGTTAAAGTATTCGCATTTACTGTGATGTTGTTATTGTTCACTTGTGCATTTAGGCTCATTACTTTTTTGCCAGTAACTGTAAGAACATTTACATTGTAATTAGTTGATGTAACATTACTAAGTGAAATGTTCAAATTATTCTTAACTGGATTAGGGAAAATAGATATTTCCAAATCCTTAGTTTCATTCACCTTAGCTAATGGGCTATATCCAAATTTACCATTTTGCTCTACAGATTTAATACGATAGTACAATGTATTCCAAGATTGAGGTAATTTATTGTCTTGACTATTATAATTATAGATGCCATTTGCATCTAATGTAGCTATTGCGTCAAAATGCTTACCATCAATACTTCTTTCTACTACATAACTAGCAATATTAATTTCTTGCGTAACATTCCATTTTACCAAAACACCTTTATCATTCTTGGTTGCTGCTATTTTGGTAAATGATACTGGTAATGTAGTTGAAGATCCTTTTTTGAATATCAATTCAAAACGATTGTCTCCAAAGCTTCCTGAATCAGCAGTAATATTGAAAGCGTATTTAGGATTTGAACGAATGTCTTGATTTTTTGAAAGGAATTTATCTCTCAGTAAAATAGGCTGAGTTGTATCTAAACCATCAAAGTCATTCAAGTTGAAAGTAAATAATCCTTTAGAAACACTCGTAACTCCTAGTTTAACTGTATCAACTAAAATGCTATCAGGACGCGTTGCAATTGCAAGTCTCGTATTTCCTTTTAATGAAACTAATGTTTGATTTCCAGCATTAAATGAAACTGCATCCCAACTTTGAAGTACTTTAATATCACCATGATTGTTAAAGCGAAGTACAATTTCATCAACTTTTGTAGTTGTGTCTTTCAACATGGAAACCCGTATCTTTTTGTTATTTGAATTACCAAAATATTGATTATTAGGAATAGTGCCACTCGTTTTATGACTTTCTTGGAAAGTAACAGTGCTACCACCATTTGTTTGAACAAAAAATGCTTGGCCACTTGCTATATAATCTCCATTTGTATCATCATATCCAGTCGCTCCATTTGCTATTAATCCAGAAGAGTAAGTGGTATAATTGCCATTGCCATAAGGACTATAAGTGTACATCTTGTCTTCAATGCTAGCTGCATTTGTTGCTCTAAATGCACTAAAACTAATTTGAGATGGGTATGGATTTGCAATTAGTGAATAAATATGTACTGATGGATCATTCAAGTTTGCTTGTAAATCTCCCATTGTAATTACTCCTTTTGTTGCTAATGTAACTGCTTCAGGTGCAAGTGGTGTACGAGTATCTAATTGATTTGTACAAGTAGTATTAGTACTGTTTCTATTACCACGGATTAACATTCGATATCCTAAACCAGGAGTAAGATTATCAGAAATAGTGCTAGCAATAGATACCCATCTACTACCGTTAATTTTTGTATCATTATAATAATACATGCTTGGAGTAGCTCTTACACTATTGTCAAAACCATTAGCTGTATATTTATCTGTAGTACCTCCATTTCCACTAGTGCTTCCACATGGAGTACCACCAGTACCTACACCAGTTATATACACTTGACTCTGCCAAGAATCTCTTATTAATTGAGTTGTGGTGCTTCCAACATAGCTATAAAGTCTAGATGTTTTAGCAGGTATAAAACGTTCTACTATTACATTTCCTGAAATATAATTATCAGTTCCATTTGCAATCCTTGCCGTTCCAGTTGCACTAGATTTAATAAATAATAAATCGTTTGTGTAAAATGTACCTAAGGTTGGAGTTAACGTACCAGTGATGTTAAGAGTATCTACTGAAGAAACACCTTGTGCATTATTAACAATTATGTTTTTAACATTATTACTTACAAATGATCCACTCGGAATGCTCTGGGTAGTTGTACCATTAAACTCTAATGTACCGTTGCTTGCATTTATATTTCCTGAATTTGTAATTCCACTTGAAATTTGTAGAGTACCGGTTACTGTAAGCTTTGCATTTGTAGTTAAAGTAATGTCATTTACAGCTAAAGTGCCTGAAACAATTGGACTATTAGTTCCTGATGGAATAAGTATATCAGTAGAGGTTGTTGGTAAAGTGGAATTACACCAGTTCCCTGCAACTGATGTAACCGATGATGTTGCACCAGTCCATGTACCAGGTGTACAACTTGTAATAGATGCTGTACCATTTGTAAATACAAAAGCATAGTTGGAAGTAAGTAATGAAAGTGATCCTAGGCTAATAGTAATTGGATAAGAGCTAGCCATTGGAGTAGTTGCATTATAAGTTGTAGAAATAGCAGGTATACCACTTGGATCTACTATTGTTGATAAATCTTCTCCATTTACCGTTCCAGTAATTGAGTAAGTATATACACCAATTGAGTCAGGAAAATTTACTGTTTGATTATTAACACTCACATTTAATGGCGCAGGATTTATTACTCCTGTTGAAATATTATTAAAGGTGTATGTATAGTTATCGCCATTATTGCCATCTGTTACAGTTCCTGTAGGAATTAATGTTTTACTATTCCCTGCATCACTTGTAGCAAAACTTTCAGTTAAAACTGCAATGTCTGAGCCTTGAATTGAACCTGACGATAAAGTAGGTGAAACACTTGAAGTTGTAGTACCATCATAAGTTTTTGTATTTGCAGCAGCTGTAATTACTAAAGGTCTTGCAGTAATATTCGCTGTAAAGCTTGGTTGTGTAATAGTATAATTACTTGTAGGAGCTGTATATCCAGTAACAGTAATAGTTTTAGCTACTCCAACATGTTTATCATCATAACTATATACTGGACTTCCTGAAACACTAAATGATTCACCACCAACTAAACCAGAATATACAGCAGTACCCGTGGTATTAACTGAAGTTGTAGCATTATATACTTTAGTTACAGGAGTAATACCTGTTATAGTTAATGGAACAGCATTAATTGTTAAAATAACCTGAGTTCTAACAGCACTTTTTACGCTTGTAGTTGTATTTCTAGATTCTCCAAAGAATGTATAAACACCAACATTTGTTCTAGTAGGTGTTGAGAAACTACTACTTAGTAATAATGTTCCACTAGTAGCTGCATCATACCAATCTATTGTACTACCAGAAGGTGCTGTACCAGTTATAGTTCTTGCAGTTGCAGAGTATGCAACTGTTAAATCACTAGCTGTAGGTGCAACTATTGGTGGGGCATTGTATGATAAAGTAACTTTATTAGAAGCAAAAGCAACTGAGAAAGTACCACCACCTAAAGCATTTGTAAGGTCTGTAGTACTAATAGCGATTCTTGAATTTGATGGATTAGTACCTGTGTAAGTTCCAATAGTCCAGGAATAATTTGTAGCTGCATTAAAACTAGCGATTGTTCCATTTAAAGCTATTGTAAATGTTCCAGAAGTAGGGTTTGTTAAAGTACCAGCAATAGTCAATAAATCGCAGTTAGTTGTTGCTATACCAGTTAAATCACAGATGTACGATCCTCCTCCGTTCCAAATCATATTTCCTGAGGATGTTGTTATAAAAGTACCTTGTGTACCAGTACCAGCAGGGCTAATGTTTCCATTGACTGTTATGCTACTATTGGTGCTACCGGTACCTGCTAAAGTTCCACTAGCTCCAACTGTTATAGTGGAAGTGTTGGTACTGTTTAAAGTAAGCGTACCAGCATTTACATTGGTTGCTCCTGTATAAGTATTCGCTCCACTTATAGTTAAAGTACCAGCACCTACTTTGGTAATTCCAAATGTGCTTCCACTAATTGCACCTCCAACAGTTAAAATACCTCCATTAACTGTCACTTGTCTTGTTGCGCTTAACGCTACAGTACCTGTTCCTAAATTCAAATCTTTAGTACCTGTAAATGTAAAATCACCACCCCAAGTTTGTATATTATTTCTTGAATTTGTAATAGCAGCTGCTGTAGTATTGTCAATAGTACCACCATTGATTGCTAATGTTCCTGTTCCGATTGCGCTTGCATTATTAAAGTTTAGCGTACCACTTGTAAGTATATAACCCCCTGCATTAGCATTTGCACCACTTACACTTAAAGTGCCTCCATTTAAAATTGTCCCTCCTGTATAGGTGTTTACGCCAGTCAAAGCCAATGCGCCAGCACCCAGTTTAGTTAAACTAAATGCACCTCCAATTGCTCCACCTACGGTTAAGATACTGCTATTGATTGTTACTTGCCTTGCTGCACCCAGTGTAATTGCACCGGTTCCTAAATTCAAATCCCTAGTGCCTGTAAATGCGAAATCACCGCCCCAAGTTTGCGCATTATTTCTTGAGTTGGTTATAGCAGCTACAGTTGAATTATCTATTGTGCCTCCATTAACTGCAAAAGTTCCTGTACCTAAGGCACTTGCATTATTAAAGTTCAATATTCCAGCTGTTAAAATAACACCACCTGCTGAGCTTTTAGCACCAGACAATGTTAATATACCAGCAGAAATTGTAGTAAGACCTGTGTAAGTATTTGCACCTGATAAAATCAATGTTCCGTTACCAGCTTTAGTTATTCCACCAGCTCCAGAAATAACACCTCCATAAGTAAGAGTTCCCGCAGTAATAGTATGTGTTCTTGTTCCTGCATTTGTAACATTTCCTGTGCCTAAATTCAAATCTTTAGTACCAGTAAATGTATAATTATTACCCAGAGTTACAGTATTAGTCCTAGAATTTGTAATAGCTGCAGAGGTGGTATTGTCAATTGTACCGCCATTAACTGTAAAAGTTCCTGTTCCTAAAGCACCAGCATTATTTAAGTTTAGTGTTCCGTTTGTAAGGGTTACACCTCCTGTAGCAGTATTATTACCAGATAAAGTTAATGTACCTGCAGAAACAGTAGTTAAACCAGTATAACTGTTACTTCCAGATAGTACCAATGTTCCATTGCCGGCTTTAGTTACACCACCAATACCTGAGAAAATGCCACCGTATGTTAGGGTACCTGCGTTAATTGTATGTGTTCTAGTTACTGCATTTGTTACAACACCTGTTCCTAAATTCAAGTCTTTAGTTCCTGTAAATGCATAGCTTGCTCCCAATGTAATCGCATTTACTATTGAATTTGTAATTCCAGCTGCGGTTGTATTATCTATTGTTCCACCATTTATAGTAAAAGTTCCGGTTCCTAATGCTCCCGCATTGTTAATATTTAATGTTCCGGCGGTTAATGTTGTTCCTCCACTGTGTCCATTGTTTCCTGTTAATGATAATAAACCATTACCAGCTTTTGATAAACTAAAAGCACCACTTGTTGCACCATCTAATGACAATGTATTTGCAGTTACTGTAGCTATAGTATTAGCTGTTAATGTTACTGCACCAGTTCCAGTTGAAAGGTTGTTTGTACCTGTAAAAGTAAAATTACCGCCAATTGAAATTGGATTGTTATTGGATAATGTCAATGCACTACCTGATGTATTGTCAATAGTTCCTGTTGTTATGGTTAATGTACCAGTTCCTGGAGCTGTTGCACTAGATAAATTCAATGATCCTAAAGTAAGTGTAGTACCTCCAGAATGTGTATTTTTTCCGGAAAGTGTCATTGTACCAGCACCTGCTTTTGATATTTTAAATGCACCGCCAATATTACCGGGAACAATTAAACTTTTGCCAGCAGTAGTTACTGTTACAATCGCATTGTTTGAAAGTGTTACAGCACCAGTTCCTAAGTTCAAATCATTTGTACCAGTAAATGTGAAATTATTTGTCCAAGTATGTGCATTGTTATTTGTTAACGTTAAGGCACCCCCACTTGTATTGTCTAAAATACCTCCAGATAAAGTTAATGTACCTATACCAGGTGATGTTGCTGTTCTAAAGTTTAACGTTCCAGCAGTAAGTGTTGTACCTCCAGTATGGGTATTTGCACCATTTAAATTTAACGTGCCATTACCTGATTTTGTAAGAGAAAAAGCACCACTAATACTACCTCCAACTGTAAATGTACTTGCTGTAATGGTCGCAATTCTGTTACTATTTGTTAATGTAACTGCACCTGTTCCTAGATTTAAGGCTTGTGTCCCTGTAAAGGTAAAATCTGCGCCCCAGTTTTGTGCATTGTTTTGAGCGATTGTAATTGACGCCGCAGTACTATTATTGATGGTGCTTGCTCCAGAAATAGTAAAAGTACCAGTACCTAACGCATTTGCATTATTAATATTCAATGTTCCAGCCGTAAGTGTTGTTCCTCCTGAATGTGTGTTAGCGCCAGTTAATGTTAAAGTTCCAGTACTAGTTTTTGAATATGATCCAGTACCAGCTATAATACCACCATAAGTTAATGTAGTTCCAGCAGCAGTTCCAATAGAGTTTGAAGTTCCAGATAAAGAAATACCTCTATTTGAATTTAGTGTAAAAGTAGCAGATGAGTAAAGAGTACCCCCACCACCATTTAAAGTTATACTACCAGAAGTTGCTGCTCCAGGAATTGCTCCAAGTGCTCTGTCATTACTAATTGATAAAGTACCATTATTAATTATTGAACCTCCTGAATATGAACTAGTAGTACTAGTCAAAGTAAGAGTACCAGCACCTAGTTTAGTTAAACTAAATGCACCACCAACTACACCACCGATTGTAAGTGTATTTGCATTAACTGTTACTTGTCTATTAGCAGTTAATGTTACAGCTCCTGTTCCGAAGTTAAGTGCATTAGAGCCTGTAAATGTAAAATTACCAGCCCATGAATGAGGATAGTTTGAAGTTGTAATTGAACCACCAGATGTATTGTCTATTGTTCCTCCTGAAATAGTAAATGTTCCTGCGGCAGCACCTAAAGCTGTAGCGCTGTTAATATTTAAAGTTCCTGCACTTAAAGTAGTTCCTCCACTATAGGTATTTGTGCCACTTAGTGTTAAAGCACCTGTACCAGATCCAGACTTTGTTAAAGGGCTTGCTCCACTGATTATACTGCTAATTGTAACTCCACCTATTCCATCAATTACTACATTATTATTAGTAGTATTACCTAAGGCAACTCCCATGGTTCTAGAAACGTTTGCACCATTAAAGTTTTGAATAGTAAGCAATTGAGAACTGTTATTTCGAATGATAACATTTGGTATCCCATTTACAGTTACTCCACTTGGAGTAATTACTCCACTATTTGTAGTTGAACTGTTTCCAATAGTCATTGGAGCTGTTCTAGCACTTGTAAATTCTATGGCTCCAACTGTTTGATTTCCAGCTGCTGTTGTCATGTTAATTCCAACAGTATTTCCAGTAGAATTTGAAGCATCAAATTGGGCAACTTGAGATAAAGTAGGAACTATATTCGTACTCCAGTTAGCTGTAGTCAACCAAAGTGCATTGGCACCAGTTCCTATCCAAGTAATTGGAGTTGAACTGATTACTATATTACTACTTGTAGTTCCATTAGTTAAAGCTCCTGATGTCGGCGTTAAAGTATATGTACCAACTGCATCAAATTGAGCAATAGTAAATGTAGCTACACCAGCAACTGCAGCTACTGAATTTCCAGTTAAATTAGCAGTTCCACTTACTGTACCTTTAGTTAATGAAACTGTTCCAGTATATTCAACATCTGTTGAACCATCGGGGCGTTGAGCCAAGACGGTAAATGATGATAGGGATGTATTTAAACTTCCAGTTGTTGGAGGTATGGTTCCAAATGCAAGTTTAGAGGCAGCCTGTAAAGTAGTAAAAGTAGTTGCTGAGGTATATGTTGTACCAGAACTATTAATGGCATAAGCACGATAACTATATCCTGAATTTGCAGTTAATCCTGTAATGTTGATAGTGAAAACTCCTGTTGCAGCTGTGGTAGTTATATTTGTTACACCAGTACCTCCGATAGTTGGATTCGCATTTGTACCAGTTAAAGAATAAACTATACCAACTGTAGTTAAGGTTCCTCCTCCATCGCTTGTGACATTACCACCTAATGTAGCAGTTGTGTTCACAATATTAATTGAGGTTGGGCTTGTTACTGTTGGAGCAAAAGGTATATTAAAGCTATTGGAAGTAGCTGAAGTTAAACCAGAACTACTGAATGTAATTGTAGCGCCTGTAACCTGAGAAGAACATGTAGCAGTTAATCCAGTAAATGTTGCTGTCCCACTTACTCCTGCTCTAGAAGTTGTACCCCCAAGTGTCCAAGTTCCGGCTCCTACAGTTGCAGTAACTGTTACGGTACTTGCAGTTGTATTACCATATTGATCTTGAATGGTTACTACAGGTTGTGCAGCTAATGCAGCACCATTACTTGCAGGAGTCGTAGGTTGTGTTGTTATAATTAATTTAGTCGCAGCACCTACACCTATTGTTTGGCTAACCGTAGCATTTGTATAACCAGTTGCAATAACTACAATACTTTTTGAACCCGGACTTTGTAATAAAGTTGATAATGAAGGTGTAAAGGTAATTTTACCTGCTACTGTTGTATTGTAAGCAGATGTAGATAAAGTTGTACCGCCTACAGTAATGCTTGTAATTGAACCTCTCCATGTAGCATTTTCAGTAAATGTTACATCAAAAGGTGCATCTACTATAGCACTAGGGGCAGCTGTTAAAGTGATAATTGGTGCAGTAATATTAAATGTACTTGATGTAGCAGAAGTTAAACCAGCACTACTAAAAGTAATTGTAGCTCCAGCTACTGCTGAAAGACTAGTAGCTGTCAAATTAGTAAATGTAGCTGTACCACTAACTCCTGCTTTAGAAGTAGTGCCACCAATAGTCCAAGTGCCAGCACCTACTGCTGCTGTAACTGTAGCAGTGCTAGGTGTAGCATTACCATATTGATCTTGAAAGGCTACAACAGGTTGTGCTGCCAATACAGCACCATTACTTGCAGGAGCTGTAGGCTGAGTTGTGATA
>Ga0114959_10000102_pt1 | contig 78048 bp, 64 predicted proteins | sample C_130625_EF_Meta_FD_87317 | JGI IMG/M metagenome (GOLD analysis project Ga0114959, IMG submission 87317) | Freshwater microbial communities from Lake Croche, Canada to study carbon cycling - C_130625_EF_MetaG | ecosystem: Environmental > Aquatic > Freshwater > Lake | place: Lake Croche, Canada...
ACAGAAAAGCTCCAGTAATCCAATAAAAAAGGCTTGTCTTTATGGCTTTTAATATAATTTACAGCTTCATCGGCCATAGCTTCTTCAAGATGATCTCCTGGTTTTCCATGTCCTTTCCATACTGCCCAAGGTGCAAACCAGCATCCTTCAGGGCCAGATGCACTAGTGTGTGGAATATCGATATCAAATCCCTGATGCAAAGGATCATAAGGCTCGGGTCCTAAATGCCACTTGCCTATATGCGCCGTGGCATAACCAGCATCTTTAAACGCTTCTCCTAGTGTATAAAAATCTAAGTTTAACCGGGTGGCCGATAAAATAGATAATGCCTTTTGTGTCGGAGGAGCTTTAGGACTTAATTCAGCAGCAAGCCTCAGTGCTTTCACATGGCAACTCGCATCTGTTATACCTGTTTTTGAGGGGTATCTGCCAGTAATGATAGCACTACGCGATGCACAACAAAGAGGACTTGCAGAATAGGCATTTTTAAAGACCATGCCACTGTTAGCAAGTGCATCAATATGTGGTGTCTGATAATACTTACTCCCCATGTAGCCAACATCTCGCCAACCAAGATCATCAGCCAAAATAAATATAACATTCGGTTGTTGCGAAATTTTAGATTGACTATAGCCGCAGAGATGCATTATACAAACTAGCGACATTAAAAGCTTTAAAGAAATACTTTTCATTTTATTTTAATTTTGTAATAAAAACTATTTCAATTGATAAACTTTAGCCCTTATTTCCTCAATTGAACCAATAATGATATAATAATCAAATTCAAATACACTATTATTGTTTAGTATTACTTTTTTTACTGGTGCTATATAGGAGGTGGAATCATCATTAAACTCACCGCCTGGTTTACCAGCCATACCAGCCCAAAAAGAGGTTGCTATGGGTGTATAAACGCCCATCCCCCAATTAGTGCTATCAACAAATGCCATCCATTTTTCACCTACACTAGGATACCTGCCCCAAGAACCAGTTGATAAGTTTTTTACTTTTAGATTGCTAATAGTGTCATTCTTAAAAGGCAAATTACCAACGTATGCATATAATTTATGGAATGCCGATATAGGATAAACTGCTGGAAGCTCTTGGTCACAAAGTTTGTTTTCTCCATAAAGGGTATCTGTTCTGTGACAAGTAAGTTTACAATGTACTTTTAATGCGTTACCGTCCAACACATTCCATTGCTCCATTTCTGCTTCTGCAGGCTTATTTTTCATATCCCAAAGCATGGGTATACATTTTACATACAAAGTATTTCCACTTTGTTTAGTAGTAATAATTTGTGCCCTATTTCTATAGCAATCACCTACCTGAATAGGATTCCAAGGCCAGGGCGACCACTTAGGACTTTGTCCATCTGCTTTACGGTTTAAAGTTTTCCCTGCATAATAAGATTGCTGTATATAACGTCCTTCGTCGTGTATGTTCACTAAGTTTCGGGTACTGCCCGATAAAGAAATATAACTGATTGAGCCACCCCTAGTTAAATCTAATTTAACCTTTATTACGCCATTGTCGGTAATAAGCTCGGACGCACCACTAGGTACTGCCGTTTTTTGGGCATGTAATTTAGTGCAACTACAAATTACTATTAAAGTAGTTATCAGTAGGAATGTTTTATTTTTCATTGTTTTAAATTTAAGAATTAATAAAAATTTTATTTTAACAATTGCGTTTAGTAGCATTATATCCAAATTAGCTTAACCTAGAATGCAGATTCAAGGAAATGTAAATAATCAAGCGTATTATTTTTTCTAATTCCCTGTAAAAGGTTATTACCAACCTGGATTTTGATTTTGCTGCCCAATTAATGGGTTAGCATCAATTTCTGATAGAGGTATCGGGTACAAATAAAACTTTTTATCGAATGTTGTACCTGCTTTAATTGCATCAGGGGAAGTTGCAATGGTTGTTTGGAGGGTGCCCCACCGCTGAATGTCAAAAAATTCGGTTAACTCTCCCGACAATTCAAACAATCTTTCTTTACGCACTGCTACTTGAAACGATGTATAAGTACTGTAATTGGGGTCTGTAATGGATGGCAACGTAGTTTTTGCCCTTGCCCTTACTTGCTTGATGGCATCAATTGCTGCTTGGTCGGGTCCCATGTTTACCTCATTTTCAGCCTCAGCAAACATTAAAAGTATATCCGCATAACGCAACACAATGACATCATTAGCATGACCGGTATTGCCAGACGGGTTGGGGTCCTGGTATTTTCCTAATGCAATGCCCCTTGGCTCTGCGTAACCATTATAATTTGGTCCTGTATTGTACGTATTTAATCTTCCATTTCTGTCTATATAAGTATAAGCCATAGTGGTGTTTCGCCTATTGGTATCGCTTGCCACAAATAAATTGTAAAACTTAGGTGTAAAACCATAATTATATTGCCCCCCGCCCATAGCGAAAGGAGAATTTGGCGGGCAACTAGCAAATGCCAATAGATTTCCTTGACCAGTAAGATTAGAAAATTGAATAGAGAACATAATCTCATTATTATTTTCATTAGTTAACGAAAAAACATCTTTGTAATTGGTCAGTAAAGCATAGCCCCATCTTGCTTTATTATCCATAATATATTTAAACTTGTCACGCGCTAATGCCCATTTATCTGTTTGATTCAATGGATTACCCGCCATAGTTAGATAAACTTTTCCCAACAAACCACTAGCAGCCCCACTAATTACCCTACCCGTTTCGGATGCCGGGCGCTTATTGGGGAGGTTGGTTTCTGCTTCAGTAAGATCTGAAATGATTACATCATACACTTGGTTAGCAGTGGAACGAGGTAAATAAGCATCAGCAAGCGAACGTGTTTTACTTATCTTTAATGGAACACCCCCGTACAAGCGAACCAAATTGAAGTACGAAAGAGCCCTTATAAATTTAGCCTCTGCTATTATTACTTTTTTAAGGCTATCATCCATGCTAATGATTGGTACATTATCTATAACGCCATTTGCCCTATCAATAGCAACGTAGGCTTGTCGCCATACACCAGTTAGTGAAACATTGGTAGTACCATAAGTAAAGTTAGAAAAAAGTTGTCTTTCCGCTATAGTACTTTCTACATATTCACTAGGTAAAAATACCATGGTATACAAATTATTGTCCCAATCACTGCTTCCTCTGTTAAGCGCATTATAAACACCATACAACGCTGATACCGCATCTGATGATGTTTTATAAAAATTATCAGAAGGAATGCTTGAAAATGCTTGCTCCTGTAATTGTTTTTTACAGCTAAATAGTACAGGGATAAACAAAATATAAATATACTTTTTCATTTTATAAGCCTTTATAAATTAAAAATTAAGATTAACGCCCATTTCATAAGTTCTTGATCTTGGATAAGAACCTAAATCAATTCCAACAGCATTATTTGCTTGACCATAAATGTTAACTTCTGGATCAAAACCTGAATAGTTGGTAATGGTTATTAAATTAGTTGCTGATAGGAAAACCGAACCACTTTTGATTACTTTTCCAATTTTTGAAATATCGTAGCTAAACGTTACATTCTTTAACCTCAAAAAAGAACCATCTTCCAAAAAATAGTTACCCGAGGTTAGCGATGTTATACCAGTACCATAAGATGGATAACGAATATCGTTGGTAGGATTGGCAGGAGTCCAATGGTTAGTTAGCCAATCTTTTGTTTGGTTTGAAATTGGTAAACCTGATCGTATAAAAGCATTATTCAAATTCATTATTTGGTTTCCGTAAACCCCTTGAACAAAAATGGATAAATGAAATTTTTCGTAGCTGAAATCATTGTTGAAACCATAAGTAAATTTAGGGTTAGGGTTGCCTATAATTTGCCTATCACCATCGTCAATAACTTTACTGGTATCTACATCTTGTATAAGCCATTGCCCTAATTTTTGCACACCATTAAAGGTGGCAAACGTAGGTTGCTTATTCGCATCAAAATCACTAGCTTGTATCAATCGTAATGCTTTTAACCCATAAAACATACCATAAGGCTGACCAACCTGCATAATATTTGCCGGAGAATTTAGGTAATTGGATCCAGCTGCACGGCCCAACAAATAGGTTTTAGGTCCTAAATTGAGTATTTTAGATCTATTGAAACTAATATTAAATGAGGATGACCAATTGAATTTCTTTTTTTTAATTACATTACCTGAAAGTTGAATTTCAATACCCTTATTTTCAATAGAACCCAAATTGGCTAATCCTGTACCAAAACCAGAAGACAACGGCAATTGTAAACTTTGTAATAAATCTTTGGTTGTTTTTTGGTAAAACTCAATTGTTAGGTTTAATTTGTCTTTGAAAAAAGAAAAATCACCACCTAAATTACTTGTGGTAGTAGTCTCCCACTTTAAATCTGGGTTACCCAAAGATGTTGGTGCTAAGCCTGAAATTTGTTGACTGGTGGTGGTATAATTCGCCACATTTAACAAGGCCAGTGAACCTAATGGTCCTATGCCTTGGTTACCTGTAAGACCATAACTAACCCTTATTTTAACATTATTTACAATCTTGTTTTTTGGAAAAAAAGGTTCTTGTGAAAGTTTCCATGCAAAAGCACCCGATGGGAAATAGCCCCATTTATTGTTTTGGGCACATACTGACGAACCATCCGCCCTACCTGTAAAGGTAAATAAGTACCTGTTTAGCAACGTATAGTTTGTTCTTGCGTAAAATGATTGTAATGTTCTTAATGTTTTTGAAGTAGGTGTCGCAAAATAGGATGTTCCCAATTGCAAGGCGTCAAAGCCCAAAAAATCGTAAGGAAAATTGGTAACCGTAACATTTTGGGTCCTAGTTGTATTAGTTTGAAAAGTATAACCGCCAGTTAAATCTAACTTATTTTTATTATTAATCGCCTTTTGGTAGTTTAAAAAGCATTCAAAAATTTGATCTTCCGAAGAATAACTATTCGAGAAGGCTTGACCTTTATTATTAAAACCTTGTGACGATGTTAAAGGATAATATATTTGATGGATGCTATTTCTGCTTGTTGTGCCACCTCTAAGATTAAGGCTTATTGCATTCGAAATTTTGTAAACAGCCAGAACTGTAGCATTTAAATCTTTATTTTGTGTAACATCTTTTCTATCTTTTACAGTTGTAACAGGGTTATTGAATAAAACCTGACCCGTGTTATTCCCCTTTGTTGTTAAAGGGGCGTCTACAGGCAATAATGGACTAGATTGTTGTGCATAAAATATTGGCCCAGATACGTTGATAACAGCTCCTGTTCCTTGTTGTATTCCATTTAAGCTACTATTAGAATAGTTTAGGGTAGTAGAGATATTTAATTTTTCAGAAAGCTTATTATCAAGATTTATTTTAAAATTATACCTCGAAAAATTTGAATTGAGAATAATTCCATTGTTTTGGTAAATACTTCCAGAAATATTGTACTTAAACTCTTTTGAACCACCACTAATACTCAATTGGTGGTTTTGAGTAATGCCTGTTCTTGTAATTGCTTTTATCCAGTTGGTACCTTCTCCCGCTGAATCTGGTTTTGGGAATGCAGGTGAAGAGCCGTTATAGGATGGATTTAATCCTCTACTTATTTGATCATCGTTCCAATTCTGGGCAAATTCTCTAGCATTCATCAGTTTAACAGGTCTGCCTAAATCACTTGCCCCTACTCTTGCGGAATATTGTATTTTCACCAAACCAACAGATCCTTTTTTTGTAGTAATCAGCACCACTCCATTAGCCCCCCTTGAGCCATAAATAGCAGCAGCAGATGCATCTTTAAGTACTTCGATAGATTGAATATCGTTAGGATTAATGCCTGATAAAGCATTGGAAGGCTGACCCCATCCGTCTCCACTTGCTTCACCACCAGTAGGAAGTGGATAGCCATCAACCACGTACAATGGCTCATTGTTACCAGAAATAGAATTAGAACCTCTAATTCTAATACTCACATTACCATTGGGCTCTGCCGATGTTTGGGTTACGTTTACACCTGCTACCCTGCCTTGTAATAGTAAATCGAATGTGGAGCCGGAAACTTTATCCAAATCCTTTTGTGAAATAGAAGAAACAGACCCTGTAACATCAGATTTCTTTACAGATCCATACCCAATTACCACAACATCGCCCAAATCTGTAAAATTAGAAACCAACAGAACTTTACTAGCACTTTTTTCATTGTTTATTACTATCTCTTTTATCTTATGTCCAATGTATGCAAAAACCAAGGTACTCCCTTTATTAACAATTATCGAAAATTTACCAGTTGTGTCGGTAAATGTGCCTTTCTTTCCACCCTTTAAAGTAATAGATACTCCTAGCAATGGACGGTTGTCATCGGAAAAGACAGTACCACTAAGTGCAATTTTTTCTTGTGATAATAAGTGAACAGAAAAAAGAAGACACAAATTAAGCAGCAAGAAGGTTTTACTTTGTTTTAGTAACCTTTTTTTTTTCATTAGCATAGCAATTCAATTTAAAATAATTTAATAAAACTAGTTATAGAATTTTTGGATAATTATCTTTTAAATAATTTTTTTCAATCGATAGATAACAAACAGGGATCAAAATTAACTGTGTATTCAAAAAAACTATCCTGAAGTGTACTGATATTCTTTTTAGGTTTAAATAGTGGGAATTCACTTATAGGTTTAATCTTCATTTTACCCACTACTGCTTCCCAAATGCAGTTACACTTGTATCCAATGTCTTCTCTAAAATTAAAATTGTAAATAAAAAGAAGAGATCATAACAGAATTTCAATAACAGCTTATTAATAAAATAATATTAGACTTTCATAACACTTCAGGATAGCTCCCAAATAACCAAGTTATAAATTTGCAAATAATGTTATTAATGAGTGCCAAAAACGCTATTTATTAGTTAGCACAAAATAGTAAAACAAGTTTGTCTTATGTATTATTTCTATTTTGAGTAAAAAAAGAAAAAAATAATTATGCATCAAATGTCTGGCAAGCATGCAGATCTTTCAGAAATTTTTAATAGTGATGAAGAAAGGGTTGATTGGCACGATAAAACCTTGTGGTTTATTCGGGAGAAACGCGATAAAGCCGCTTGGCAAATTAGCGAATGGGAGGAATTAAGGGAGGCGGCTTCACAAATAAAAAACAGTGTACTGTCAAACCTTCACAATTATTTGGTTCAATTTGAAGAAAATGCCACTGCTAATGGCATTAAAGTACACTGGGCAAAGGATGCCAAAGAACACAATGTGATTGTACAAAAGATTCTAGAAAAAGAAGGCATTTTACAGATTGTGAAAAGCAAATCAATGCTCACGGAAGAGTGCGACTTAAATACGCATTTAGATAAAGTGGGTATTGAAGTAATTGATACAGATTTAGGCGAACGAATTGTGCAATTGGCTAATGAAGCTCCAAGCCATATAGTATTGCCTTGCATTCACAAAAAAAAGGAAGAGATAGGTGAGTTATTCCACACACATCTTGGCACGCCTAAAGGCAATTCCGACCCCATCTTTTTAACAGCTGCCGCAAGAGAGGATTTGCGGGAAAAATTCATTACCCGAAAAGCAGCAATCACAGGTGTAAATTTTGCAGTAGCTGAAACTGGTGAGTTTATAGTTTGTACTAATGAAGGCAATGCAGATATGGGCGCACATCTAGCAGATGTTCACATTGCTTGCATGGGTATTGAAAAAATTATTCCTGAACGGGCGCATTTAGGGGTGTTTTTACGTTTACTTGCACGAAGTGCCACTGGTCAACCAATAACTACTTATTCAAGTCACTTTTGCAAGCCCAAAAACAATCAGCAAATGCATATCGTATTAGTTGATAATGGCAGGAGCAATCAATTAGCAAAGCCAGATTTCAGAAACTCATTAAAATGTATCCGTTGTGGTGCCTGCATGAATACATGTCCTGTATATAGAAGAAGTGGTGGGCATAGCTATCATTATGCCATCACAGGACCAATCGGGGCTATTCTTGCACCTAACTTAGATATGAAAAAAAATGCCGACTTGCCATTTGCCTCTACGCTTTGTGGCAGTTGTAGTAATGTTTGCCCAGTAAAAATAGATATTCATGACCAACTTTATAAATGGCGTCAAGTAATTACTAAGGATGGATACGCCACTAAGGCTAAGTCTGTAAGCATGACTATTATGAACATGGTATTATCCAATCCCCAAATTTTTAAAATTGCTGGAAATACAGGCCGTTGGTTTATGCGTAATATACCTTGGTTGGTAAGTAATAAATTAAACCCTTGGTACAAGCAGCGAGAAATGCCTAAGCCACCCAAAGAATCATTTTCTGAATGGTATAAAAAAACCACAATTTAATTTATGAACAGTAGGGAATCTATTTTAAAAGCAGTAAAAAATGCGCAACCGCAACAGTTGCCACTTCCTGATATTGCAAAATTTAATAAACAAGAAAAAGGTGATACTGCAAGATTTATAGAAGTTTTACAAAAAATTGGTGGTGATGTATTTAAGGTAAATGATATTTTTGAGATAAAACAAATATTGCTAAATTCGTTTTCTAATGCAGAGCGTATAATTACAAACTCGCCTTTATTTGTTGATATTGCAGAAATTGTGGTTAATCAAGATGCACATAGTTTACAAAATACGGACATTACTATTTTAGTTGCACAGTTAGGTGTCGAAGAAAACAGTTCGGTTTGGGTTACTGATAAAAACATTGAGGTACGAGTTGTTCCATTTATTTGCCAGCAATTAGTTTTAATAATTTCTGCAACTAAGATTGTTCAGAATATGCATCAGGCTTATGAAATAATTGGTAAAGACGATTATGGTTTTGGTGTATTTATAGCTGGGCCTTCAAAAACAGCCGATATAGAACAATCGCTTGTTTTAGGCGCACATGGTCCCAAATCGATGACTTTATTTCTATTGCCATAGTTTACCCTTTGTAACTTGCATTCTAATGAAAGGCTTACTGTATTTAATCCAATTTTTTAAACTTTTATTCTTGTAACCCTTATTACATTGTTTCTTTATGGTTAATAGTAACAGAAATAATATATTTTTACACTTCAAGAACTTTGATATAATTTATGAGGGTTTTAAAGCATGTTATTTTAAAAAATATACCTACAAATCAAGATAATTGAATAATGTTATATCAACTTATTATAAAGAGTTTTGCAAATTTATGATCTTGATAGTATTTATGCTTGTTGTTAAAAAACTAAAATTAGATTAAAATATTTATTTAAAAAAATAGGCATTGTGCAATTTCCTAATTAAAAATTTGGTATGTATTAAAATAATTAAAATTATAAATTTAGTTAAACAGATTTATTATTAATCAAACATGAAAGAAAGAAAAATAATTGACCTTATAAATGTTGATAATTTTGCTGTTACTCCTAAATATTTACAAATTGCCAATTCAATCCTAAACGCGATAAGTGAAAATAAAATTAGTTTAAGTGATGTTCTACCCTCAATAAATGAATTGAGCTTCGAGTTAGACATATCAAGAGATACAGTTGAAAGAGGCTATCGACACCTGAAAAATCTATCAGTGATTGACTCTGTTGCCGGTAAAGGATATTTTATTAAAAAAGTAGATTTTGAAAACCCCAAAAAAATATTTTTACTTTTCAACAAACTAAGCGCACACAAAAAAATAATATACGATGCATTTATTGCTGGACTAAGTGAAAATACTACTGTAGATTTTTATATTTATAATAATAATTTTGGATTATTTAAAAAATTGGTACTGTCTAAACTAGAAGAATACACACACTTTGTAATCATACCACATTTTATTGAAGGTGGTGAGAACGCACATAAGATTATTAATCTAATTCCAAAAGAAAAATTAATACTTCTGGATAAAAAAATTGATGGTATTAAGGGGGAATTTGCTGCTGTATATCAAAATTTTGAACTTGATATTTACCATGCATTAGAAGATGCAAGAGAAGAATTAAATAAATATGAAATTTTAAAAGTTATATTTCCTAAAAATAGTTATTACTCAATAGAAATAGTTTATGGGGTAAAAAAGTTTTGTAAAAATTACGCTTTTGATTACCAAATAGTACATAACATTAATGAAGAGCGAGTGTGTAAAAGTTGCGTTTATATTAGTTTAATGGAAGATGATTTAGTAGTTCTATTAGAAAAAGCTATACAATCTAATTTTATACTTGGCAAAGAACTGGGAATCATTTCCTATAACGAAACTCCTTTAAAAAAACTTTTACTTAATGGCATAACTACTATCTCAACTGATTTTTTCCAAATGGGTGAAATTGCAGCAAGGCTAGTACATGACAATTCAAAGCAGCATTTTGAAGTGCCATTTTATTTAACAAAAAGAGCTTCTTTATAAAGAGGCTTAAAAAAATTAAACTATATTTATTGATAATTATTACTTTTTGTCAAAGATAAATCATAAAATAAGGGTAGCTATTTGGCCACCCTTTCTCAATTTTACTGCGACTAAACAATTAAAATTGATATGAACAAAAGTAGCGATTATGTCGGACAGCCGATATTTACCCAAGTGCTATCTCTTATAGATGAGGGTTTAATACAAGTAGCCTGCAAGAAGCATAATTCCGACAAGTTTTCTAAGAAGCTAAGCTTTAAAGACCACCTTACTACTATGCTATATTGCATTTTTGCAAGGTGTACCTCCATTCGTGAAGTAGAGACAGGGCTTGATTTATGTCAGGGTAAGCTTAACCATATGCACCTTAAAAAAGTACCCGCAAGAAGCACCCTTAGTGACGGCAACAAAAATAGAAGCAGCGAGGCCTTCGGCCCTTTGTACCAAAGCCTTTATCAGAAATATAAGCATACTATCTCGAACAGCCTATTGAAGCAGAGCATTGCCAGCAAGCTATACATATTAGATAGCAGTACTATTTCACTGTTTAAGGCCATTTTAAAGGCCGCAGGCCGCAAAAGGAATGATGGCAAAAGCAAAAGCGGCTTAAAAGTGCATACTCTTTTAAAGGCTGATAGCAATATGCCCAGTTTTAAAGCAATTATCAACTTTTGAGAAATAAAAATACTTTCAACATAAAAAGTGGTCTTATTTTAAATCTAGATAAGAATATTTAAAAATCATTTATGAGTTAAGAGAGTTTTCTCTTTTTTTCTATTCTTTTTCCATTAACACTGCGTGTTATTTAGACGTGAGTTTAAGGTATTTTATAAACATTTTTTCTGTTTTATGACCTGTTATAGCCATAATAGTAATCGCAGTGGTACCTGCTAAATACTCATTGGTAGCAAAGCTTCTCCTTGCCGTATGTGTAGTTAATAATTCCCATTTCTCAAAATCATTTGAAACAGTTGTACTGCCTTTGGTTATTTCCTTTGCGAATTTCTTTTTTAGACAAGGGATTTAAACCCCGATTTCTTTTAATTTTTCATTAAATTTCAGATTGCTAATTGCTTTAGGTAGCTAACTATTATACTTTTCAATAATTTTTTTTACCTTAGTATGAAGCGGGATAGCAATGGATTAATTACCCTTTTCTGTAACTATTTCAATGAACCCATCCTTTATGCTATTGGAATCTAGAACTGAAAAATCTGAACCCTGTATAACACCCTATTATAAACATATCTCTAATTCTTTCTAGGGAAGCATTTTTTAATTCAAAAGATTTAATCTCACTAATTTCAGATTCGTTTAAATAAATTGATTCGGATCCCTCGGTTAACACCTTGAATTTCTTATTTTTTGTAAGTCATGTTTTTATTTAATCCCGCTTGGGTAGCTTCTTCTAAAATTGTTCTTAAAGTTTTTATATCCTTTCCAATGGTATTAATTGAATGCTTTTGATTGTTCATAAATGCAGTAAAGTCATAATAAAAACTCATATCAATTGTATCGAAATCAATTTTTGTTTTGTAATAATCCTCAAATTCCTTAAACCTGAAATAAGTTTTTTTATAAATCTGTATAATACCAGCACTATATTTTTAACCAGTGTTTTGCACACCCCTTCCTCCTGAATTAGATAAGTTTATAACATTCTTATAAAATCCGAAAAATGTTTTGCTATGACCTTTTTTAGCTTCTAATTTATTAAACTCTTTATTTAAAAGGTCTTTAAAAGTTTCTTTATTTGGAGTCAAGTTGTAATTTTCGTTTTGATATTTGTAGAATATCTCTTTAATTTTTAATTCAATTAGTTCCAATCGCAGATTAAACTCAGGACCTGTAGGAAATTTTGATGTTTTAATTGCCTTTTAAGTATTAGTATTCCAGAATAACGGGTTTATTTTTTTTGTTAGGTAATATTTTAGTTTATAACCATTGTAGCATATTCTTGAAAAAATAACTGTTTCCTTTTTTAACTTAGCCTCCTTTAAATAAAATGAACTTCCATACTTTTAAATTAGCAAACAAAGGTATTGTTGAAACGAATCTGGGGTACAGTATGGGGTACAGATTTTTTTATTCTCTTTTAATTGAAGCATATTGTAATTTATCTCTAAAAGCTCACTAGTATTGAGTTTTAGATTAAATTAAGTAAAGCTAGATAAGGTTCAATAAAGTGTCAATAAGTCCCTAAGAGACTTGATTGCAGTAGTAAGAAACAAGGGATTGAGCATTATTTTGGCTACTCAGAATATGGATAGTTATAAAAGTGAGTATTTTGACTTCTATGCTAATGCACAATATCCATTAATAATGAAGCAGCAATCAATCAATGATAGTGTAATTAAAGATTTATTTGGGGTTTCAGGTAAGGATTTCTTGGAAATAAAAGAGTCAATTTCAGGGTTACAGAAAGGAGAATTGATAATTAAAAATCCTACTGCAATAACTTTGGGAATAGGTAAGAAATTCAAGAAGATTAAAGTTAGGCACTTGATATAAATGAGAAAGGATGTTCTAAAGGTGATTTGTACTTTTAAAACATCCTTTCTTAGTTTAGACCACGGATGAAGTTGCTCCTGCTAAAGAGCGTTTATTCTTGAATGGTGTCAATGCTTCAATATGTTCAGCATGGTCTTCCGTTTCAATGCTTTTAATATAAGATATTGTAGTTTTTAAATCAGATTGCCCCAATGAAGTTCTTATGAAATCAATAGGCTTGTTACTATTTGATAGTACACTGGCGAACGAGTGCCTAGCAGAGTAAGAAGTTAGTTTCATTTTAATACCTAAATCTTCACCTAACTCTTTTGTATAACTGTTTAACATTTTTGTAAACTGCTTTGTCTTACCCCTTATTTCTGTTGTTGATAATCCATTAGTAAGTATAGGGAAAATATAATTCTCAAGATTTTTATCCTTATTTCCCCACTTCTCAATAATTTTCTTAATCTCATCTGTCATTAATATGACTATTTTTTCTTTAACTTTTTTTGTTCTTAATGTTTTTGCCCGATAAAACTGAATTGTATTATCTGATATGTTTTTATACTGTAGAAGACACAGGTCTTTTACATTAATACCATTTGCCAAATAGATAAATAGCCACATATCCCTAGCTTTTTCCATCATTGACCCTTCTTCTAATGAGTGATAATACAGGTTTTCAATATCAACCATTTTAAGTGCTTTTTTTACATTTTTACTTGTAGGTATCGCATATTTCCCTACTCCAAAAGGGTATAAATCTTTTGTTATATAACCTTCTTTAATGGCGGAATTATAAATAGCACGAAGTGGTCTTAAATAAATTCCTACTGTAGAAACACTTTTATTGTTAGATAACATCATTCTTTCATATTTCTCTAACTTCATAGGGGTTATATCTACAAATCTTGCATCAGGAAAGTAATTACAAATACTATTCATTGCTGTTTTGTACGATTCTGCTGTTCCAATTTGGTCATTTTCAAAAAGCTCTTCAACCTTCATTTCAAAAGCACATTTAACACTGTCTCTTGCCCCTCTATTAGAGAAGTATTTCTTTTCAAATGCCTCAAATGAAAAGAAGGGGATTTCTTCAATAATTTCCCTAGCTTTATTCTCAAAGTCGTTCAATTTTAAACTCAATGACTTGTAAGGGTCTTTCTTTTTGTCCGCATGAACCAGTTTGAACTCATTTTCTGTTAGATAGACCCCTGTTTGATAATTCCTAGATTTTCTATCAAATGTTACTCTTAGGAACACCGCAAACTTTCCATCTTTTCTCAACTTTGTTCCATCATACCTAATTGCTGTTGTTGCCTTTAATTCGTTTTTACTCATATAAATTACTTATTTTTTTAAAAATGTTTTACTCATCCACCTATAACCAGCACGATGGGCTAAGGTGATTTATTTTTAAAATCATTTTTATTAAGTTTTATATAAAAAGTTAATAAAAAAGTTATTTTCCCAAAGAGACTACTTCTTGATTCCATAATTTCTCTTTTTATTCATAGTTAAAAAAGCATCATTTGAATCCTGTACATCCTTCATAGTACCTTTGTATCCTTCTTTCACATAGTCCATTAAAAGTTTCTTTGTGAAATACAAACGATTACCCTTTTTAAAAAAAGGCATTGTTCCTTTGGATGTCATCTTATATATTGTTGGTTTAGAAACTTTTAAGAACACCGCTGCATCATCAACAGTCATTAACTTATCCTCGCTTTCTTGAGGCAAGGTTTGAAACAAGGATGGCTGCTTCATAAATGCTTGACTAATAATAGTCATCATTTGTTCTTTTACTACTCCTTCAAGCATTTCCCCTAAAGTCCTTTGCATAATTGTATTTTCTATCATATTCGTTACTGTTTATTTATAAAAACCTTATATATATACCGTAAAAAATAATCTTCCAAAAATGAGAAAAGCCATCGTTTTGCGATGGCTGTGCTGGACACGATTAATAGTCCACATAATTATATGTGTAGATTGTCAAGTCATTTTCTTATATTTATTCTTATTATTATCTAATTATACCCTGTTTTATTTTGTGATGTAAAATAACGGGAAAAAAAGTTATTTTCCAAATTTTAACACCAAAAAAATTAATTGTATTGAAAAATATGTTATATGTGCCGTTCGGCACGTTTGGATGCAAAATGTAACCTATTATAGGTACATCTTCACGCAACAAAAGTGAAACATTTGGAGTAAATAGGTGGGAATTAAAGTAAATAGAAAAAAGAAAAAATGCCTTGAAACCCTTATCAGTATTGATTTATATATATTTGTTTATCATCGTTATATCATTGTTTATATGCCCAATCATGCCTCATAATCAGGGGGTCCCAGGATCATGCCCTGGTGGGCCCACAAAAAAAGCAGTTACAATTAAGTTTTGTAGCTGCTTTTTTATTTTATTCAATTTATCCGAACCTTAAAATCTCCTAATTCTCCTTTATCAAATTTGAATAGATAAACTAGGTTTATAGCTACCAGCTTTAATTTACTAACTCCTTACTTCAACATGGAGATAAAATATTTATAGTTTGAACCCAGATTATGCAATAGGATTTGTAGTGAGAACTTAAAAGGCAAAATAGATAAGTGTCTAGGGTTATTTTTTGAGTGAATTAATATTGGAATATTAAAAGGTCAAAAAATGCTTTCAAAGGCTTAGCTATACAGCGTTTTAGGTTCGTGATAAAATTTCTATTGCATAATCTGGGTTGAATTAATACTTTTTCAAGAAGTATAATACATTCAATTTTCAACAACTTCATTTCAATTACATACAAACAAAAATTACTTTTCTACATGATTAAAATAATTTCATGCAATTCATATTTTATTTCGTACATACGAATAAACATTTTGTTTATTAATTATATATTTACATTTAATTATAATTTAGTTTCATTTAATTAATAAATAATTTTGTTTTTTTGTATAATAATTTCAATCATTTTGTTTTTTGTTTCATTCATTTTAATAACATTTTCATTATTTAAAATCATATTTATGCTCTCTTTAAATCTAAAGACCATTTTCAACGCTCGTGGAATAGAAAGACCATATACATTTCTTGTCAATGCAGGTTTCACCTCACATACTGCACACATTTTGATCAATAGCCATACTAGAAACATCAAATTAGACCAATTAGAATTACTTTGTAAGGCATTAGTTTGCGAACCATCTGATTTATTTCTCTATTCTCCTAGCAATAACGACCAATTGGCACAAGACCATCCTCTCTTAAAATTAAAACAAGATGTCAAACCACAAAACTGGAAAGAAAAATTAGCTACAATGCCCTATAAACAATTAAAAGAAATAACAGAGCAAATAAATATTGATTCAAACAATATATAATCAAACCCAATTTACTTAAACTGATCATTATTTCTTTTATAACTATCTCCATAATATAAAACATATTCGAGTTCATTTTTTATTTCAAATTGTTTGCTTCAATTATCTACTTTCGTAACCCAAAAAAGGTAGTTAATAATTAATTAAAAAGTGGTTATTTATGAGTGATAAAAAGAAAGTAATGGTTACAGGTTGTTTCGACCTTATGCACAGTGGGCATGTTGCATTTTTAAATGAAGCAAAAAAATTAGGCTCCGTTTATGCATGTATCGGAAACGATGAAAATGTATTTCAATTAAAAGGAAGATATCCTGTAAACCACCAATATGAACGTAAGTATATGTTGGAAAATTTATCTGCTGTTACTGAATGTAAAATCAATTCGGGGTTTGGTATTATTGATTTCCTTTCTGAAATGGATGAGATTCAACCAGATATTTTTTTGGTAAATGAAGATGGTGCTACACCCGATAAAGAAAGAATATGCAAGGAACGCAATATAGAATACAATGTTTTTAGTAGAGTTCCACATGGAGATTTGCCTGTTCGCTCAACAACTAGCCTTCGTTCAGAATGTTTAATTCCATTTAGAATTGACCTTGCTGGTGGTTGGTTAGATCAACCCTTTGTATCTAAATTTTATCCCGGTTCTGTAATTACAATTTCTATTGAGCCTACTATGGAATTCAATAATAGAAGTGGTATGTCTTCAAGCACAAGAAACAAAGCAATAGAACTTTGGAAAACAGAAATTCCTTCTGGCGATAGAGAAAAACTTGCTAAGGTTTTATTTACTTATGAAAATCCTCCAGGTACTAAAATTATTGCTGGCTCTCAAGATGCACTTGGTATTGTAATGCCTTGCTTAAATAAATTACATTACAATGGAGAATATTGGCCAAATAAAATAGAATCAGTTGATGATGAAGAAACGATTAGTTGGATTGAACAACATTTGTTTTTAGTTACTCTTGGTCCAAGACATTCAAGTTATTCTGTATTAGATGATACCAATATTTCAGAAGAAGGCGCAAAAGCTTTGGCTGATGCTGCTGATAAATGCTGGGAAGCTGTATTAGCAAAAGATGTAACTACTTTTGGTAAAGCATTTACTGAATCTTTCAATGCACAAATAAATATGTTCCCACACATGGTAAATGAGGACATTTTAAAACAAATAGATAATTATAAAAGCAGGGTTGCCGGCTGGAAACTAAGCGGTGCTGGCGGTGGCGGATATTTGGTATTCGTAAGTGAAAAACCTCTAGAAAACGCTATTCAAATTAAAATAAGAAGAAAAGATACCAATTAACATTATAAAATAATTTAGAATGTCTATTCCAGTTGTTGATTTAGGAGAATTTTTAAAAGGTGATGCTAATACAAAAGCAAGTTTTGTACAATCACTTGGTGCTGCTTATGAGAGCGTAGGTTTTGTTTCTGTAACCAATCATGGATTATCAGATAAACTTATAGCCGAATTATATGAATATGTTCAATCATTCTTTTCATTGCCAGTAGAAGAAAAGAAAAAATATGAAATAGTAGAACTTGCAGGACAAAGAGGTTTTACAAGTTTTGGAAGAGAACATGCAAAAGGTAGTGATGCCCCTGATTTAAAAGAGTTTTTTCAATTTGGTCAAATTGTAGAAGAGACTGATCCAATGAAATCTATTTACCCAGATAATGTTCAAGTATCTCAAATACCAGCATTTAATCCAACATTGGAAAATGCCTATCGAGATTATGAAAAAACAGGAAAAGCGCTTTTACAAGCAATTGCTTTGTACCTTGGGTTAGATGAATTTTTCTTTGATGAGCATATTTACAAAGGCAATTCTATTTTACGTTGCATTCATTATCCTCCCATTACACAAGCACCTAAGAATGCTATGCGTGCCGAACAACATGAGGATATTAACTTAATTACTTTATTGGTTGGTGCCTCTGCTGATGGCTTGCAAATATTGAATAAGCAAGGTGAGTGGATTGGTGTTACATCTCTTCCTAATCAAATTGTAGTTAATGTGGGAGATATGTTACAAAGGCTAACTAATAATAAACTTCGTAGTAGCACACATAGAGTGGTAAATCCACCTCAAGAATTATGGGGTTCTCCTAGGTTTTCAATGCCTTTCTTTTTACATCCTAGAAGCGAAATGAGTTTGGCTTGTTTAGAAAGTTGTATCGATTCAGAACATCCTAAAGCATACTCAGACATTACAGCAGGAGAATATTTAGATGAAAGATTAAGAGAAATTGGACTAAAGAAATAATATTCCTTTTATCATAAAATAAGGCAAGTCAGATAAGAAATACTCTATACACTTATCTGTTTTGCCTTATTTATTTTACAATTGCTTGCACTTTGATTTTATTAAGACACATACCTTTTTTAAAAGCAGTTTTATTGCATAGTATTACTGCTTTTGGCGGCCCACAAGGTCATTATGGTATGATGCTTAAAACATTTGTTTCAGAAAGAAAAGATATTACCGAGCAGGAATTAATAGATTTTGTAAGCTTTTGCAATATGCTTCCTGGGGCATCTTCTTCTCAAACACTTACACTTATTGGTTATAAACGAGGTGGTATTCCTTTAGCAATTCTTACCTTACTTGTTTGGATTACTCCTGCTTGTATCCTAATGGGTGCGCTATCTTTTTTGCTAGATTATTATAATGATAGAGATATAAATATCCATTCTTTCCGTTTTGTACAACCATTGGCAGTAGGATTTATTGCCTACTCTACTAGTAAAATTTATAAGATAGCTATTACCAATTCTATTACTAGAATCATATTGATTGCAGCTTCTATTATTACCTTTTTCTTCTTTAAAACTCCTTGGGTTTTTCCATTAATCATTGTTTTCTCTGGCATTGTAACAAACTTTAGTAGCCGTCGTATTCCTCAAAAAGACATTCCCCCTAAAAAAATAAAGTGGGCAAATATGATTGTGTTTTTAGGGGTATTTGCAGTTGCAGGATACTTTTCAGAAACTGCTACCAATCACCACTGGAAAAACCACAAAGCATTCAATCTTTTTGAAAATAATTATCGGTTTGGAAGCTTAGTGTTTGGTGGCGGTGATGTTTTAATGCCTATGATGTACGAACAATATGTAGTAAGACCACAAACAGAACATATAAAAGCAACAGGTAGGGATGTATTACAAATGAATAAAACAGACTTTTTAACTGGTTCAGGAGTAATTAGAGCAATTCCGGGTCCTGTTTTTTCTTTTGGTGCTTTTACAGGTGGAATGGTAATGCGATCTGACAATACATTCGAAACACAATTATTAGGATGTTTCTTAGGCGCATTAGGTATTTTTTTACCAAGCCTTCTTATCGTTTTATTTATTTATCCGCTTTGGCATAACTTAAAAAAGTATGCAGCTGTGTATAGATCTTTAGAAGGTATTAATGCTGCTGTTGTTGGATTAATGGGTGGTGCTACCCTTTTCTTAATTAATGAAATCATTCTTTCTTCGAAAGACAAAAACTTCTTATTATTTATTGATTTATTAATTATTGTATCAACGTATTTATCACTTACTTACACTAAAATAAAACCACCTTTTCTAGTTTTAATTTGTATAATTCTTGGTTTTCTATTTTAACTATTATCAATTCAGTTAAAAAAAAATAGGAATACAATAAATAATAATTCAATCTTACTTTTGTCGGCTTATGTTAAAAGATATATTCTGGTGCATCATTATTTATTTATTGTATCGTTTCATTTTTGAATTGGTTATTCCAATTGCTAAAACTGTCAATAAAATAAAAAAGACTGTTACACAAATGCAACAAGATCAACCAAAAAACAACCAATCAAATACTGGCACGCAACAAACTAAAGGTTCTACAACTAATATCAATGATGAATACATTGATTATGAAGATGTAAAATAAGACGGAATTCTTTTAGTTAATCTGCCAAACTTCCTTTCCTCTTAGTAATTTATCAAGGTTTCCTTTTCCTTTAGATGCAATGGTTTCTTCTATTTGCTGAGCCATTACTTCTTCATAGCAAGCTCTATTTGCTTGATAAAATACACCAAATGGTCTAGGAAAATGGCCTTCAATTCTTGGATCATCAAACATTCTTACTAGTATCTGTGCTTTATAAAAATCATGTTCATCATGAATCCATAAATCATTTTCACTAATATTTTCTTCTTCTAGGTTCACTACTTTAGGTTTTAATCCATCAAGGATAATTCCTTTTTTATTATCAACTCCAAAGGTTAATGGTTTTCCTTGTTCAAGGAACAATACTTCCTGCATTTTAGAAGACTTTTCAGTAAATACTTCAAAGGCTCCATCATTAAAAATATTACAGTTCTGGTATATTTCTAAAAAAGATGCTCCTTTATGCTGATGTGTTCTTAATAGCATTGCTTGAAGATGCTTTGGATCTCTATCCATACTTCTAGCAATAAATGTTGCATCAGAACCCATTGCTAATGCTAATGGATTAAATGGATGATCTATACTACCATACGGAGTACTTTTTGTAATTTTTTGTTCTTCGGATGTTGGTGAATATTGACCTTTTGTTAATCCATAAATTTGATTATTGAACAACAAAATATTTACATCAAAATTTCTCCTTAATAAATGAATGGTATGATTTCCTCCAATACTCAATGCATCACCATCGCCAGTGATAATCCAAACACTTAATTCTGGTCTTGTAGCTTTCAAGCCACTTGCCACAGCTGTTGCCCTACCATGAATAGAGTGCATTCCATAGGTATTCATGTAATAAGGAAAGCGGCTACTACAACCAATGCCACTAATAAAAACGATATTCTCTTTAGGTATTCCTAGTGTTGGCATTACCTTTTGTACTTGTGCTAATATGGAATAATCTCCACATCCTGGACACCATCTTACTTCTTGGTCAGTAACAAAATCTTTGGATGTTAGTGTTGGAGCTATTATTTCTTCCGTCATAAATAAAAATCAATTTGAGCTAAAAAAGTGGGTGAAGATACATTACAGACTATTATTATAAATAGTTGTGTTTTCTACAATCAATTATGTCTTGCTATTTATTCTTTAATTTCTTTAGATGCTATTGGCTTTTTGTAAATAGGAACAGTACTACATGGCTCACCATACATAATACTTTTAGCAATTGGTCGCAGCTTGGCAGTTATCGCAACATACGCTGTTTCTGGAATTGCAATTTCACCACATCCTTTTACTACTACGCGTTTTTCTTCGTATTCGCTAATATCAAATTGAGCAATTCGTTTGCTGATGATGGTATTTATCAACTGCTTCTCATCTCCAAACACAATGTCATTTGCATAAGGTTGTAGTAAATTAGCTGCTAACATATATGCCCACATAGGAATTACAGCATCAGCTGTACAATTAATTGCAACGTTTTTGTTCTCATAGCTTTTCCAATCTATTTGTTGTAATGAAGCTCTATAGTCTTTTTCTTTTAGTATCAATCCCATGAATAGATAATCTTTCAAATCAAAAACTGCTATTGCTTCATTGGGATAAAATTGCTCCAAATCCAATGTTACTATACCGCTTTCAGTTACCTTATTTACTATCGTTTTTTCCATTATTTATCACTTTGAAAAGTGGAGAGCAAAAGTACAGTTATCAAACTACTAGTAGTTTCGCTATCCGTAAAACAAAAAAAGCCACCATGTTAATTGGTGGCTTTTTAATGTTTTATCTAATAACTATTAATAAAATTTGCTTCTATAATCTTTAATATCAGCTGCTTTCTTTAGTGCTTCAGCTCCTCTGTAAAATGCAGAGCGTTGGCTTTGTTGAATACCTTGCTTTAAAGATTGAACATCTGCAGTACTTTGTTTTGCGCCAATGTTATCTACTTTTATTGCATATACACCAGTATTTCCAACTATTGGTAAACTTACTTTTGCTTTCAATGCCTTATTAAATGCAGCACCTACTACTTTGTTCTCCATTCCTAAACCTGGTATAAAACCATTGCTATACACCAAACTATCCGCTTTTACTACTGGTGTACCTGTGCTTTTAGAAAGTGCTTCTAATGTTGTTCCAGTAAATTTACTTTCGATTATTTGTTTTGCTTTCTTCTGATTGCGAACCAATGATTCTACTTGTGGACGCAATGTTGTAGCTGAAGGCAATCCTTTTTTATTGATACTTGTAATAATTGCCACTACATATTTATCATTAATTTCAAATGGTTCAGATACTTCACCAACACTATGATCAAACATCCATTTTACCAAAGTTCTTGATTGTCCTAAACCTCCTAAGTAAGTATCATTCTCTTTAATATCTCCAATATTCAAAAGTCCTTTACCCAATTTTTTTGCATTTGCATCAAAATCTTCTTTTGATTTATTGCTAGATGCAAACGCTGCTGCTGCAGTACTTGCTGCCGCTATAGTTTCTGAACTTGCAATAATTGGTTTAGCTAAATAAGCAATCTTATAAGCTGGTTGTGGATTTTTTTGACCTAAAACTTCTATGTAATGATATCCAAATTCAGTTTTTACAACTCCTTTAGAACCAACAGTTTTATCGAATGAAAAATCATTGAAAGCTCCTGTCATTTGTCCTTGTGGGAAAAAGTCATAAACACCACCTTTTTTATTACTTCCTGGATCATCTGAATATTTCAAACACAATTCATCGAAGTTGGCTCCTGCTTTTATTGCAGTTTCAATACTATCAGCTAATTTTTTTCCTACGCTATCTTCTCTTTTTACTTGACCTGATCTTGGGTCTGAAGTAGAAATAAGTATGTGACGAACTTTAGCACTATCAGGCCATTGTTTGGTTGCTACCACTTTAGCAATTACTACATTGTTTCCATCATAATAAGGACCAAAAGTTTGTCCTACAGGCAATTTCAATAAAGTATCTTTTTTGCTTGACTCTACTTTGTTCTTAGAGAAATAAGAATCTTTAAAAGTTATTTCTGTTCCTACTTTTCCTAAATAAGATTTTACATCAGTTGCTGCACCAAAATCTGCTTTTAAAGCTTCAACTTGGTTATATACATTTGAACTATCACTTCCATTAGGAGTTGCGTCAAACGCTACATAGCTTGCACCTCTGCTTTCTTCATCTCTGTCATATTCTTTATGATGTTTCTTAGCATAGTCAACTATTTCTTCATCAGATACTTTTACTGTGCTATCTACTATTGTAGAGAATGGAACAGCTACATATGATATAGAAGATACTGCATTGTTATCAGCTTGCGTTTTTTCAATCATCCATTTTGGTGCATAAGCTGCTTGTTGCAATAAGTCGTTGTACTTAGAACGCAACTTTTGTTGGATAGATGGTTTTAAATAAGCTTCATTAATCATTTCTATTTGCTCGGCATTTTTACTCTTTTTAATTTGAGCAATGGTTTGCTTTGCTTTGTCAACATTAAATTGTTGTGTAGCTTCATCAGTAAATTCTCTTTTTAAAGGAGATGTTTGTGGATCAAACAAGATATCGCTCAACTCTTTATCAGAAACGGTAATACCTAGTTTCTTGTATTCATCCTCAGAAATAATTCTTTCTACTTCTTGGTTCCAAACAGTACTCATCAACTGCTCTCTGTTTCCAGCTTGCTGACCATACAATTTTTCCATCAAGCTTATTTTATCTTCAAACTCTATGCGCGTAATAGTCACACCATTTACTTGTGCTAGCGTAGTTGTATTTGAAAACAATCCACCTCCTCTTCCACCACCGAGTGCTCTATCTTGTAAAATAAAAGAAATTAAGGCTAAAGCAATTAGCCCAAACATGATGTAAGCACCCTTATCACGAATTTTTTGAATAACAGACATAATATTAATTGAATTAATAAATTTTTAGGACGGCAAAAATAGGGGAATAAGCCATTGTAAAAATTGTGGACAAAATACCCAATCTCAAGCCATTGTTGCTTTAGAGAATGTGGATAACTAATTATCTCTTTATTTCCTTTTTTTATCTGTGTTTCTTCCCATTAATTCCAAAAAATAATTTTCACATTCACCTCGTGGATAACTACCAAAACCTGTGGATAACCCTCTTTTTCTCTTTTTTATTCGTGGATAGATAGGGCATAAATACTTTTGGAAAAGTGCCCAATTTTCTTAAGCAACTTTTATTTACCCTTTTTTATCCATGTTAAGTTAATATGAATTAATTGTTAATTCTGAAATGTGACTAAAAGCATAACTTTTGGTACTTAAATGTTAATAAACCATTTAAATACTTTACAGCAAAGCATTTTAGCTATTTATAAAATTGTGAATTAGTGTTAATAACTGGCAGGTTATTAACTTTGGCAACTGGGTATAACTAAGTTATCCCGATATCCACAGCCGTAATAGTAGTAGTGGGTTATATAAATAAGTATTATTATTTAATTATTACAAGAGTTATGAACATTACAGAAGCGTCAAAAAAATTGAACAGCAATGGCTATCTAGATTTATTCATAGATCCTACATTGGATTTGTTTAAAGCCATCGAAGAATTGAAAAAAGAAAAGAATGCCATTGTTCTTGCACATTTTTACCAAGAGCCAGATATTCAAGATGTGGCAGATTATATTGGTGATAGTTTGGGGCTTGCGCAAAAAGCACAATCTACTGATGCGGATATTATTGTATTTGCCGGTGTACATTTTATGGCGGAAACTGCAAAAATACTTAATCCTTCTAAAAAGGTTTTACTGCCCGATTTAAAGGCAGGATGTTCACTAGCTGATTCTGCCCCGAAAGATTTGTTTAAAGCCTTTAAAGACAAGCATAGCGACCATTTAGTGATATCCTACATTAATTGCTCTGCAGATATTAAAGCATTAAGCGATATTATTTGCACAAGTAGCAATGCAGAAAAAATAATCGAAAGTCTTCCTGCATCGCAACCCATCATTTTTGCTCCCGATAAAAACCTTGGGGCTTATCTGAATAAAAAAACCGGAAGAAACATGCTTCTTTGGAATGGTGCCTGTATGGTGCATGAGATATTTAGCCTTGAGAAAATTACCAAACTAAAACTTCGTCACCCCGAAGCACAGGTAATTGCACATCCAGAATGTGAAGATGCTGTTCTTGCTGTGGCAGATTATATTGGAAGCACTACCCAATTGTTGAAATATGCAGTAGCTTCTCCCATCAATACATTTATCGTTGCTACCGAAACGGGTATTTTGCATCAAATGCACAAGGATGCCCCTTCTAAGACCTTTATACCTGCCCCGCCTAACAATAGCTGTGCGTGCAATGATTGTCCACACATGAAGCTGAATACCCTCGAAAAGCTCTATCTGTGTATGAAGTATGAGTTGCCAGAAATATTAATGGACGAAACTTTGCGCCAAGCTGCTAAACTTCCCATTGATAGAATGCTAGATATTAGTAGAAAAGCTGGTTTGATAGGATAGGGTTTTGTTTTTTTTTTCTTTTAAATCTATTTAAACATAGCCCACGGTTTTAACCGTGGGTTTTTTAATTGATGTAATAATAAATGGATTTATCCATTTTTATTCACAAATTATTATAAACCGTTAAAACGGTTAGTTTGGAATATGATTCATTTGTTCCCATGGTTGAAACCATGGGCTATGTTTATTGTAGATTTAAAATTTTTTCCTTCAAATTCATCCATAATAATTATTTTGCGCGTACAAATTGATTGTAAAGCAAAGTAAATATTAAAAATATGGACGACGGATTATTAAACAAATTAGCTAAAGGAAAAAAAATTGTAGAGTTTTGTAAAAATCGTGTTACTGAATTAGCAGCTACACCCAATATCAATGCAGAACATATTCCAAAAATTGAAGCCCTCATTGATTCAGCATTAGAAAATGATTCTAAAGCAACTGAAAACACCACAGGTATTGCGGAACAGAAATCGAATGAACGAACTGAACTAGAAATAAATGTATTTCATGTGGCCGCTGGGTTGGCTGCTTATGCAGAAAGCAAGAATGATTTGCTTTTATTAAGATTGGTAGAATATAACCAAAGCGATATTCAATCTTTTCGTGAATTGCCCTTGGTAGAATATGCAGAATTGGTTTCAGAGAAAATAACCACTGCTATAGCCACTGAATTAGCAGCTAAATACAATGTGAAAGCCAAAGACCTTACTGATTTATCAGAATCTATTGTTGATTTTAAAAAATATTTAGCCAAGCCTCGCCAAACCATTGCAGAGAAAAAGGCTTATAGACAAATGGCGATTATCAATGTAGTTGATATGGAAGCCGAATTAGCCAAAGTAACTCGTGCAATGGGTACTTATAAAAAAAGCAACCGTTTGTTGTATGAAATATATGAAGCCACCAATACCATTGATGATTTAGGTGTTGGAAAAGCTACGAGCAATGGTAAAATAAGTAGTGGACAAATAGATGCTAATTCTACAAAGTCTGTAATATCATTTCCTCAATTTAATCCTGCAGAAGCAATCACCTTTTCTGCAAAGGGTGGCGATTTGGTATTTAGTCTTCAAAAAGGTGGTGTAACTGTTGGTAATAAATTATTGGTTATTGATGGAACCAATATTAAAACAACATTAGGAGCCTTAAACGATGAAGGGGAAGAAATAGTAGCAATAAATAATAACGGAATGGTTGTTAACTGGTCAATTACTATATAAAAGAAGTTCTGGATTTTAATATTTAAAAAGGTAGTCAATCAATTTGGCTACCTTTTTTTATTGGCTTTGGTTAAGCCTAAATATTCTTTATTCGCCAGTTTATTCATTTTTTGAATAATTTTATTCAATTTGACAATAATTTTATTTAATAAAGAAATAATTTTATTCAATAAATGAATAATTTTATTAAATAAATAAATAATTTTATTTAATAAGTGAATAATTTTATTCAATAAATGAATAATGTTATTTTATAAGTGAATAATAAATATCCATTTAAATAATAATTAGATATTCATTTTGATAAATAAGTATTTAGTAATAGTAGAATAGATAATTGTATTAAAAATTGAATTATGTTGAACGCAAATTCTTATAAGATTATAGAATCACAAATTGAGAAAATAAATTTTCCTGAATTTATCAATTATAGATTGAAAGATAATAAAACCAATACGTATCAAATAGAATTAAAACTAGGCAAAGCGATAGGATTCTTTAGGAGAGCTTTTAATAAGTACAATCCAGAAGTATCCCTTTTGGTTACGATGAGTATAGAATTGCAATACAATCTGTTTGAACCATTTTTGGGTTTATTGCCAGAACATATCCGTCAAACCAGAAAAGAAAAACAATTGCAAGAAGAAATAGCCAACCTAAAAAAGGAATTGGAAAGTATGACAACACAAAGAGACTTATTGGTGAAAGTAGCTTCGAGGGGATAAGAAGGTATTAGTTATTAGTTGTTTTTAAGTGTTTATAAATTAAGATAGGCACATAGATGCATAAGTTATAAATGAATATTATACACCTATGTGTCTATGTGCCTATGTGGTGCATAAAAATTATCTTCCCATATACACCAATAGAATCTGAATATCACTAGGGCTTACACCACTTATTCTACTAGCTTGTCCAATAGTTCTTGGTCTTATTTTAAGGAACTTTTGTTTCGCTTCGCTCGATATAGCATTTATTTTTTCAAAGTCGAAGTTTTCAGGAATGTTCATATTTTCCAATTGACTCATTTTATTTACCATATCCTCTTCCTTCTTTATATACAAATCGTACTTCACCTGAATTTCGGCTTGTTCCATTGTATCCTCATCATAAGATTCTAAAGCAAGTGCTAATGAAGGAACCGCCTTTTGCATTCCTTTCAATCCCACATTTGGACGAAGAATTATTTTACTAGCTTTTTGTTTCTCGTCTATCGGCGAAGATTCCAAAGAATTCAAATAAGGGTTTATCTCATCTATTTCCACAGGGAAAGTGCTGAGTAGTTTTTTTATTTCATCAACGCCTTTTATTTTTTCATGCACTTTATCTAAACGTTCTTTACTAGCCAATCCTAGATTATAACTCTTTTCAGTAAGACGAATGTCCGCATTGTCTTGTCTGAGCAATGTTCTAAATTCAGCACGACTGGTAAACATTCTATAAGGTTCATCGGTACCCTTACAAACAAGGTCATCAATCAACACACCAATATAGGCTTCATTTCTTTTCAGAATTAATGGAGCTTCGCCTTTTATTTTAAGATGGGCATTTATTCCAGCCATTAAGCCTTGGCAAGCTGCTTCTTCATAACCCGTAGTACCATTTATTTGACCAGCAAAGAATAGGTTCTTTATCAGCTTGGTTTCCAAAGAAAGCGTAAGCTGTGTAGGCGGAAAATAATCGTATTCAATAGCATATCCCGGACGGAAAAACTTACAATTCTCAAAACCAGGAACTGTTCTCAAAGCTTGTACTTGCACTTCTTCAGGCAAGGAAGTAGAAAAACCATTTACATAGATTTCCACTGTGTTCCAACCTTCTGGTTCCACAAAAAGTTGATGCCTTTCTTTATCAGCAAAACGGTTTATTTTATCTTCAATACTAGGGCAATATCTTGGTCCACGGCCTTCAATCCTTCCTTGGTACATAGGGCTTCTATCAAAACCCGTCTTGAGTATTTCATGCACTTCATGATTGGTATAGGTAATATGGCAGCTTCTTTGTTCTTCGGGTTTTATTCTTTGTAAGTCTAAATAAGAGAACCCGGTAATCACATCATCACCCTTTTGTTCTTCCATTTTAGAATAATCTAGGCTACGACTATCCACTCTTGGTGGCGTACCTGTTTTTAATCTATCGCTTTCAAAGCCATAAGAAACCAGTTGTTCTGTAATTCCAGTAGCTGCCTTCTCCCCTACTCGTCCACCACCCAATCTTTTTTCACCAATATGAATAATGCCGTTTAGGAATGTACCACTAGTAACCACAACAGATTTGGCTTTTATTTCATTACCCATTCCGGTAATAACACCACAAGCTTTACCATCTTTAATAATGATAGAGCTCACCATGTCTTGGTAAAAATCTAGGTTATTGGTATGTTCAAGCATTTCACGCCATTTGGCAGCAAAGAGCATCCTATCACTTTGAGCGCGAGGGCTCCACATGGCAGGGCCTTTACTTTTATTCAGCATTCTAAATTGAATCATGGTAAGGTCGGTTACAATTCCGCTATATCCTCCCATTGCATCAATCTCTCTTACTATTTGTCCTTTTGCTATACCGCCCATTGCAGGGTTGCAACTCATTTGACCAATGGTTTGCATGTTCATGGTAATGAGTAAGGTTTTACTACCCATATTAGCTGCTACTGCTGCTGCTTCTGATCCTGCATGACCAGCACCTACAACTATCACATCATATTCTTGAAACATTTCTATTAATAAATTTAGTGTACAAAGATAGCTTCTCTAAAGGCTAATGATTTAATTCAATCTTATTGTATTGTTCCACGTGGAACAAGGAGTTAACCACATAGACACATAGATTTAACTGCTCTTAATAATATTTGTTTTTAGGAATTAATAATGATAACTATTTTATCTATTTAATAATAAATAACATAAGTAACCCTTTTTATTTTGTATTTAATTTCTATGTGTCTATCTGTTTATGTTGTAAAGTATTTGTTCCACGTGGAACAAATACTTTATTGTGCATAATATTGGGCTATATAATATTCTTCTTTTTCACGCATCTTCTTTATTTGAGCTTTGGTTTTATCTAGGTATCCACAAAGGTGAAGGCATCCATGAAAGAAAACCCGAAGTATTTCTTTATCGAATGATTCCTTTTGTAAAGATGCATTATCCCTTACTCTATCAATGCTTATATAAATCTCCCCAATAATTGGACTGTTTTTTTCGTTTAAATGGAAGGTAATTATATCAGTATAGTAATCATGACCTAAGAAATCATTGTTAATTTTAAGGATATATTTATCGGAACAAATAATAAAATTGATAGAATCTAGTTGAATTTGCTCCTGTTGAAATATAGAAGGGATAAAAGATTTTAATTGTTTCTTATAAGAAATAGGTAGTTTTTTGTCGGCATAATTAAGTTTAACTAAAGGCATAAATCTATTTAAAGAAGTAAATATAAATTGATAGTGCAAAAATGATGAATTGCTAATTACTTTTGTTCATAATGATTGTAATGTTATAATTAATAAGCAAACTAATGAGGAGATTAAGCGATTTAAAAATTGGGGAAGAGGCAATAATTCATTCATTTGAAAAGGATGATATCTTTATAAAATTAATGGAAATGGGTTGTTTGCCAGGCGAACCAGTAAAAGTGGTACAAGTAGCACCTTTAGGAGACCCAATATCCGTTTCGGTGGCAGGATATAATTTAAGTCTACGCCTAAGCGAAGCAAGTAATATATTTTTAGAATCATAAGTTATTGGAATTGATTGTCAATGAAAATAGGATTGTATTTCGGTTCATTTAATCCCATACATATTGGTCATTTAATAATAGCAAACCATGTAGCCAATTATACAGATGTACATCAGGTGTGGTTTGTAGTAAGTCCACAAAATCCATTAAAGCCATCTTCAACGCTTTTAAATGAGTATCACAGGTTGCATTTGGTGCAAAAAGCCATTGAAGGAAATGATTTCTTTAAAGCATCTGATGTAGAGTTTAAATTACCTAAGCCATCTTATACAATAGATACGCTCACCTATTTGCAAGAAAAATATCCTACACATCAGTTTAGTATTGTAATGGGAGGAGATAGTTTTCAAAACTTAAAGCATTGGAAAAACTACGAAATATTATTAAAGCAGTATGATATTATCGTATATAATAGACCAGGAAATAAGCTAGATCAAATTAGTGCGAAAAATATCCTTCAACTTGATGCTCCCCTTCTTGATATTTCTGCCACTGATATTAGAACTAGAATAAGAAACGGAAAAAGTATTCAATATTTAGTAAGTGATAAAGTAAAAAAAGAAATAGAAGAAAATGGATATTATAAGTAGTTTAAAACAAATTAAAATACTTAGGTATTAAAATTGCCTTGATGGCGCAAAGTTGATAAAAGAATAATACAGCTTTTTTTATTTCATCTCTATATGGATTCTAAACAGATTTTCCAAACTAATAACCCTACTCGCTGGCAAAGATTGATGTGGGGTTCAAGAATTATCCTACTCATTGTTTTTATTGCAATTGTAATTATTGGTATTACTTTAAGGAGTGTATCAAAATCAAATGAAAAAATTCCTGTAGATACCCGAGCAATTAGGAAAGTACTTTTACAAAATGAATCTAAATTTAAATCCAATAACCAGTTGGGTAAAGATTATAAAGGATTTAAAAAGTACATCAATAACCAATGGGCGGCAGGAAAAGGATGTGGGCAAGCAGATACAGCTTTGAATTTATCTACTTCTACCCTATTCAGTGATACATTGGGAATAAGGGCAGCATTCTATATGCCTTGGGACCCTCAATCTTTTTTCTCACTTAAAAAGAATATTTCAAAAGTAAATTTAGTAATACCTGAATGGTTTTTTATTGATAGACGAGGCGATACGCTTATTACCAATATAGACAAACCAGCTTACGATATAATAAAAGCAGCTAAAGTGAAAGTAATGCCAATGCTTTCCAATAGCTATAGAGATACATCTACTTTAGAGTCATTCCAAAGAATTATAAAAGATAAAAATAAACGAGAGAGATTTATTAAAGATTTACAAGCACAAATAAAACGCTTCAAGTTTGCTGGAATTAATTTTGACGACTTGCAAGAAATTAATCCAAAGAATAGCAAGTATTTAGAGCAATTTCAAAAGGAACTATATAAACAATTCCATGATGAGAAAATAGTTGTAACCCAAAATGTTTACCCTTTTACGACTAAGTATCACTACGATGTTTTAAATAGAACCAACGATTATCTGTTTTTGATGTCTTATGATGAGCATGGAGAAACATCAAATCCAGGTCCTATTTGTGGTCAGAAATGGATTGAATCATCTGTAGATTATCTTGTTAAAAAAATTCCTGCCAAAAAAATTATCCTCATGTTGGGAGCGCATGGATATGATTGGCAGCAAGGAAAAGACACTGCATTAAGAGTTACTTATCAACAAGCATTGGTAACCGCTAGAGAAAGTGAAGGAATTATAGATTTTGATAATGATACTTATAATTTGCATTATCAATATTATGATGATAAAGACATAATACACGATGTACATTTTGTAGATGCTGCTACCAATTTTAATACAATACGCTTTGCGACTGAATATGGAATAGCGGGTACTGCATTGTGGAGACTAGGTTCAGAAGATAATAGAATTTGGGAATTTTATACTATTCCTATGACTAAATCAAGTTTGGCAAAATTTAATTTTAAGGAGTTTAATAAAGTATCAGGAAGCAATTCGGTAGATTACATAGGAGAAGGGGAAATATTAGATGTTCTTGCATCGCCAACAGATGGTCAAATTACTACGGAAATAGATGATACAAGCATGTTGATAAGTGAAGAAACTTATAAGGTGTTACCTTCTTCATATGTTGTGAAAAAATTTGGTAAAACCTCTTTACCAAAATTGGTACTTACTTATGATGATGGTCCTGATCCAAAATACACCAAGCAAATATTAGATACCTTAGCTTTTTACCATGTTCCGGCTACTTTTTTTGTAGTAGGTATAGAAGCAGAAAACAATATTCCATTAATAAAAAGGATTATTAAGGAAGGACATGAGATAGGGAATCATACGTTTACTCACCCCGATATGAGTAAAGTAAGTAGGGAGCGAGCATTACTAGAAATGGATGCAACCAAGCTCTTAATAGAAGCACTTACTGGTAGAAGTATGCTTATGTTTAGAGCACCATTTAATGCAGACAGTGAACCAGAAAAAAATGAAGAATTAGTGCCTGTTGCACTTAGTAGAACAAGAAATTATATTACTGTTGGTGAAAGTTTAGATCCAGAAGATTGGCAAAAAGGAGAGCTTAAATATTTCAATGCAGATACCATTTTTAGGCGAGTAGTAGCTGCATATAAATTTAATTTAGATACCAAATTTGATAGTAGCAATATAATTCTATTGCATGATGGTGGTGGAGATAGAAGTCAAACTGTATTAGCAACAGGAATGATTATTAGGTATTTTCAAGCAAGAGGATACACATTTACTACAGTTGCGGATTTATTAGGAAAAAAGAGAGATGATTTAATGCCATTTACTGATAGTAAGAACTATTACCAACTCAAAGTAAATTATTTCTGGGCAGAATTGGTTTATTATGCAAGCCACTTCTTCTTTTCCTTGTTTCTTGTATTTATGTCAATTAGCGCTTTAAGACTAATTATTTTAGCAATACTATCATTTTTACAACGAAATAAAGAGAAAACTATTGTATTTAATGAACTAGTTGATAGTTATCCATTAGTCTCTATAATAGTACCGGCGTATAATGAAGAGGTAAATGTGGTAAGTTCATTGAATTATTTATTAAAATGTGACTATCCTAATTTCAACATCATTTTTGTAGATGATGGCAGTAAGGATAAAACATGGGAAATAGTAAATAAAGAGTTTGAAAATCATTCAATAATTAAACTATTTACCAAAGAAAATGGAGGAAAAGCATCTGCATTAAATTTTGGTATTGAAAAAACTAATGCAGAATTTGTAGTATGCATAGATGCGGATACCAAACTTGCTTACAATGCAATAAGTTTGATGATGAAGCATTTTTTAATGCAGTCAACACCATTAGAAGAGATAGGAGCAGTTGCAGGAGTAGTAAAGGTAGGTAATGAAGTAAATATGCTTACCAAATGGCAAAGTATTGAGTATATAACTAGTCAAAATTTCGATAGAAAAGGGTTGGCTTATGCAAATGCTATTACAGTAGTTCCAGGGGCAATAGGGGCATTTAAAAAAGAAGCTATCGATAAAGCAGGAGGTTTTACTACAGATACTTTAGCAGAAGATTGCGATTTAACAATTAGAATTTTAAGAGCAGGGTATAAAGTAACTAATGAACCTAAAGCTATAGCTTATACAGAAGCACCAGAAACAGTTAAGCAATTTATGAAGCAACGATATAGGTGGAGCTTTGGTGTGATGCAAACATTCTGGAAACATAGTGATCAATTATTTGGCAAAAAGAACAAAAATTTAGGATGGATAGCTTTGCCAGATATTCTTATATTCAAGTATATTATTCCTTTTTTCTCTCCCATTGCAGATATACTAATGATATTTGGATTGTTTACAGATAATGCAAGCAAAATATTGTGGTATTATTTATTTTTTACTTTAGTAGATACCATCATTGCTTCAATTTCATTTCTTTTTGAAAAAGAAAATCCTATAAAATTAATTTGGTTAATTCCACAACGATTGATTTATAGATGGCTAATGTTGGTTGTATTATATCGATCTTTAAAAAGAGCATTGAAGGGAGAATTGCAAAATTGGGGTGTTTTAAAAAGAACGGGCAATGTGAAAGACGTTGTTTTAACCACATAAATGTTTTTTAAGATGATAAATTGCAACATTTATAACGAGTTTAGTTGATATTCTTCGTTTATTTGCCTCTTAATAAATAGTATTTAACCTCAAATTTAATAAAATGAAAGCAACGGATATTCAAGTGCAAAACGAAAAAGAAACACGTGGAGGATTTGGTGAAGGAATTTTTGAGATAGGTAAAGAAAATGATAAAGTAGTTGTACTAACAGCAGACCTTGCAGGATCTTTTAAGTTAGGACCTTTTATTAAAAACATACCTAACCAATTTGTACAATGCGGAATTGCTGAGGCAAATATGATTGGTGTAGCAGCAGGATTAACAATTGGTGGAAGAATACCCTATACCACAACATTTGCTAACTTTAGTACAGGAAGAGTATATGATCAAATTCGTCAAAGTGTAGCTTATAGTAACAAAAATGTAAAAATCTGTGCTTCACATGCTGGATTAACTTTAGGAGAAGATGGAGCTACTCATCAAATATTAGAAGATATTGGAATGATGAAAATGCTTCCTGGAATGACAGTAATTGTTCCTTGCGATTTCAATCAAACTAAAATTGCAACAAAAAAGATTGCCGATTATGAGGGTCCTGTTTATTTAAGATTTGGAAGACCAAAATGGCCAAACTTCACAAAAGAAGATGGAAGCGATTTTGTGATTGGTAAAGCACAGATTCTTAGCGAGGGGACCGATGTTTCAATCTTTGCTTGTGGGCATTTAGTTTGGAAAGCAATTGAAGCAGGTAAAATTTTAGAAACTAAAGGAATAAGTGTAGAGATAATCAACATTCATACTATTAAACCTTTAGACAAAGAAGCAATTATAGCGTCAATTACCAAAACAAAATGTGCTGTAACCTGTGAAGAGCACAATATTATTGGAGGTTTAGGTGATAGCGTTGCACAAGTAGCATCAACCAATTTACCAATACCAATTGAGTTTATAGGGACAAAAGATACTTTTGGAGAAAGTGGTACGCCAAAAGAACTTCTAACTAAATACGGTTTGGATTCTTCAAATATCGTAGCAGCTGTAGAAAAAGTAATAAGTAGAAAGTAAATAGATAGAAGAATAAATAATTTTAAAAGCCATTAAAGCATCATAGTTTTAGTGGCTTTTATTTTTGTATAATCACTTTTGTACCTAAAGGAATTGTTTTGTATAACTCGTCTATATATTCATTTTTTGTGCTTACACATCCTTCTGTCCAATTTTGAAATTGGTCAATTGCAAAATCTTCATGTGGCCAAACACCGTGTATTCCAATTGATCCGCCAATTTTTGCATTTTGAGGTATTAACCCTTGTGCTTTGCGCTCATTAAATTTCTGAATACTTATCGCTGTAGGGTAATCTAATCCTAGGTATTTTTTCCATTTGCAATGTTCTTTTTTTATGACAATATGAAAAGTTCCTTCTGGTGTTTTTCTATCACCTTCAAATAATTTATCATCATTATCTTTAATTCCAAAAACACAAGGATAGGTAACTAGCCAATTATTGTCTAAATCAAACACACTTATCTCATAATCACTTTTATCAATTACTAAATAAAATCCTGTTTTGGCATGGGGAAATTTAAATGAGGTATTAAATATTATAATAAATAGAAACAGAAAGGCAATCAAAATCCTCGACATAATGCAAATCGTTTAATGAAAAGTTCAATATCAGCTATTCTAAAAATATCAAATATTAAACAATTAGGGGCTATGGCAATAGCACCTTAAAGCAAAGATTAGAATTAAATTGGTTTTGCTAATTAAATATTTTCATCTTTTTTATGCCCATACTTTTTGGATAGATTGTAGTTTAATAAATGGGAAATTATTATCAATAAAACGGCTAAAAATAAAAAAGGAAATTGCCAAAACCGCCATATTTCTTTAAAAATTAAAAAAGTAATTCCAAAGATGAATAATGTGATTGGCAAAAAATTGTGATGGTGATTCTTAAAACCATGAGAAAGTGAGACAATTCCTATAATGAGGGATAGGATAATCATTCCAAATTCAAAAAAGATATTTTCAATAATGTCTACACCAAATACGGATAAACTGGTTATTAAAACTGGTAGTAAAGCACAGTGAATGGCGCATATAATAGATGCTGAAATACCCAAAGCATCCCAATTTATTTTTAGTCGCATATTATTGCAAATGTAGTTTTATGCAACTAAGATGCAAACGATTTGTTTTGATATGCAAATTTTATTTAGTAATAGCTGAACTACATTTGTAAAAATTCTTTAGTGATGATAAAAAATCAGTCTTTTAAATTCATTGTCTTCTTTATTCTTTTAGTAATTGGTTTTTGGTACTTTTTATTCAATGGAACCGATGCTTGGAAAGCAAAGCTTCCTACACTTAGTTTTGTGAAACCTTTTTCCTTCCAAAATCAAGACAATGTTGTATTTACTAATAGAGACATGATAGGAAAGGTTTCGGTGGTTGAATATTTCTTTACAACTTGTAAAGGCATTTGCCCGAAAATGAATACCAATATGCAATCTATTTATCAGCAATATAAGAATGAACCCAACTTTTTAATAGTTTCTCATACATGTAATCCGGAAACAGATAGTGTTTTTCGATTGAAAAAGTATTCAGATAGTTTGAAATTAGATAACAAAAAATGGGTGTTTCTTACCGGAAAAAAAGACAGTCTTTATTTACAAGCAAGAAATAGTTATCTACTAGATGATCCTAAAAACTCATTAGAAAAAATAGAAGACCAATTTATACATACCCAGTTTTTTGCTTTGGTAGATAAAAACGGACAAGTTAGAGGTCAGATTTACGATGCTTTAAAACCCCAAGAATTAAATAAACTCAAAGAAGACATCGAAAAATTATTGAAAGAGAAAGGAGGTAATGGCAATTTTGTAAATGGCATTTTTACTAATAATCCATAAAAAAGTTAATAACCGTTTTATACGCAAATGATAAAAGATAGATGATAATATCTGAAGTATTAAAAAGCTATGGGTTAAGTATAACAGAAAGCAGAAAACAAATATTATCGCTTTTTTTAAATAGTGTAGGGGCTTTAGCTCATTCAGATATTGAGAAAAAATCTTCAGCAAGTTTTGATAGAGTAACAATTTATAGAACCCTCCAAACGTTTGTTGAAAAGGGAATTATTCATACGATACCAACTATTGACAATAGTGTGCTATATGCGCTTTGCAAAGAGGATTGCAAATCAGGTAATCATTTTGATAATCATGTGCATTTTTTTTGCGACAAATGCTCAATTGCTTATTGTTTAGAGCATGTTACAATTCCAAATGTTGTATTACCTATTGGGTTTGAAAACAAACAGTCTGATTTGCTCATAACTGGTATATGTAAAAATTGCAGTAGTTAATCAACAACAAATAATTTTTTTAGAATGAAATTAATGACAGCAGAACATCAAAGGCTTTCTGTAAATAAGTTAAAACAAATTCCATTAGAACAATGGGGTCCATATTTAAGTGAACGACAGTGGGGAACTGTAAGGGAAGATTATGGTCCACATGGGGATGCATGGAATTATTTTCCTCACGATCATGCACCAAGTAGGGTTTATAAATGGGGGGAAGATGGATTGGCTGGAATCTCTGATTATTTTCAAAACTTATGTTTTGCAATTGCTCTTTGGAATGGAAAAGACCCCATTTTAAAAGAAAGACTTTTTGGGCTAGGGAATAATGAAGGAAATCATGGAGAAGATGTAAAAGAGCTTTATTATTATCTAGATAATGTACCCACGCATTATTACATGGAATATTTGTACAAATATCCACAACAAGCATTTCCTTATGAACAACTAGTTCGAGAAAATAAGCGCAGAGGAAAGAAAGAGCGTGAATATGAAATTTTAGATACAGGTGTATTTAATAACAATGAATATTTTGATGTAAAAATTACTTACGCTAAACAAAGCGGACAGGATATATTTATTAAAATTGATATCACTAATAGATATGAAGACCCTGCTTCTATTACTGTTCTGCCAACACTATGGTTTTATAATAGATGGAAAAACGGAAGTGATGAAAAAAAGGGTTCTATTACTTACGTTGATAAAACAACAATCAAAGCAGAGCAGGAACGTTTAGGTAATTATTATTTCTATTTTCAGAAACCAGATGATCTCTTTTTTACAGATAATGAAACGAACAAGCAAAAAATAATGGGAATGCCCAATGCAACCCCATTTGTAAAAGATGCTTTTCATGCAGCAATTATAAAAGGTCAAAATAAACAAGACCTAAGAGAGAGAAAAAAGGGAACTAAATGTTCACCAGTTTATCAACTTACAATTGCGGGTGGAGCAACTAAAACTATTTATTGTAGGCTATCAAGTAAGCCTCAAACAAATGCATTCGGATCAAACTTTGAATCTGTATTCAAATTAAGAAAACAACAAGCAGATGATTTTTATGCATCATTACTGCATCCTGATACTGAGCCAGATTTATTAAATATTCAGCGTCAAGCTTTTGCAGGGTTGCTATGGAGTAAGCAATATTATCATTATGATGTAGAAAGATGGCTGATTAACTCAGACGGAATTACGCCTGCAAACGATGGTAAAAAGTATGGTAGAAATAGCGATTGGAAGCATTTAAAAAACCAAGACATCATTCTCATGCCTGACAAATGGGAGTATCCTTGGTATGCTGCATGGGATTTAGCGTTTCATTGTATTCCAATGGCGATGATAGATGTAACGTTTGCTAAGCATCAGCTATTGCTTATAATGAGAGAATGGTATATGAAGCCTGATGGTCAATTACCAGCTTATGAGTGGAACTTTAGCGATGTAAATCCTCCTGTACATGCTTGGGCAGCTTTACAGGTGTATAAAATAGAAAAAGAAAATACTGGTGTAGGTGATTTAGCTTTTTTGAAACGTATTTTCCAGAAACTTATTATCAATTTTACTTGGTGGATTAATAGAAAAGATGAAAATGGCAACAACATTTTCCAAGGGGGCTTTTTAGGGCTTGATAATATTGGTGTTTTTGATAGAAGTCATGGAGTGGCTAGTAATATGCACCTTGAACAAGCTGATGGTACAAGCTGGATGGGTAAATATGCTTTAAACATGATGGATATTGCTCTAGAAATAGCTGTATATGATACTTCCTTCGAAGATATGGCTACTAAATTCTTTGAGCATTTTGTTTTAATTGCTGAAGCCATTAATGAACATATTTTGTGGAATGAAGAGGATAAGTTTTTTTACGACACCCTTAGTATAAAAGGGGGGGCTACCATTCCACTTAAGACGCAATCTATAGTTGGATTGATACCGCTATTAGCTGTTGCTGTTATTGAAAAAAGTACGCTAAATAATTTAAGTGATTTCAAACGTAGAATCAATTGGTTTGAGAGTTATAGAATAAAAAACAATAGATTTTGGCCTAACGAGGAAAGAAGCGATAGCGATAAAATATTGCTTTCATTGGTTCCTAAAGAACGTTTAGTGGCTCTTTTAAAAAGAATGCTCAATGAAACTGAATTTCTTTCAGAAGGAGGAATTAGGGCATTATCCAAATACCATGAAGCCCATCCCTATTCTGTGACTTTAGATGGAAAACAGTATTCAATAGGTTATGATCCAGGTGATTCTACTTCAAACCTATTTGGTGGTAATTCCAATTGGAGAGGCCCTGTTTGGATGCCTATTAATTATCTAATAATCCGGTCAATTAGAAAATATGCAACTTTCTACGAAGACACATTATTGGTTGAATGCCCAACTGGTTCTGGCATCATGCTAAATTTAGAACAAGTGGCAGACGAATTAACCCTACGCATAATCAGTCTTTTTCAAAAGGATGAAAATGGAGCAAGAAGGTCTAATGCTGAATACAATCCTTTTTATCAACAAAGCGGTAATGAGGATTTGGTTTTGTTTTACGAATATTTTCATGGCGATTCTGGAAAAGGTCTCGGTGCAAGTCATCAAACAGGTTGGACTGCTGTAGTTGCAGATTTAATTAATCAAATGAATAGAAAAAAACCAAAACCAGCTAGCCCAAAAGTAATTTTTGACGAAGAAGAGGAAGGGTAGCATTTTGAATTAGTATATGAAAGTAGCCTATATAATTGATGCAGTTAGAACGCCAATAGGGAAGTATGGAGGTAAACTAGCTAGAATAAGACCAGATGATTTATTGGCTATTACGATAAAAGCATTAATAGAAAGAAACCCATCAATTGATGTAAATCTTATAGAAGATGTAATTGCTGGTGCAAGCAATCAAGCTGGTGAAGACTGTAGAGACGTAGCTAGAATGGCTGCATTATTAGCAGGGCTACCTATATCTGTTGCTGGTAATACCGTAAACAGACTTTGTGCAAGTGGTATGCAAGCGATTATGGATGCTGCTAGAGCCATTAGTTGTAATGAGGGTATGTTATACATTGCAGGAGGGTTAGAAAGTATGACACGTGCACCATTTGTTATGGCTAAAAGCGATGCAGGATTTAGTAGAAAAATGGAAATGGTAGATAGCACCATAGGTTGGCGATTTACCAATAAAAATCTAACCAAAATGTTCCCTCCTTATAATATGGGGGAAACTGCTGAGAACATAGCCCAACAATGGAATATTTCAAGAGAGGAGCAAGATGAATTTGCATATCAATCGCAAGTAAAATATGATACTGCTAAAGAAGCATCTAAATGGAATGCTGAAATTATTCCCGTGCCACTATCAAATACCCAAAAACCGGATTATTTTAATACTGATGAACAACCTAGAAATACTAGTTTAGAAAAATTAGCTTTATTACCATCTGCATTTAGAGAAAATGGTACTGTAACAGCAGGAAACAGTAGCAGTATTAATGATGGTGCTTCTGCTTTGCTTTTGGCTAGTGAAGAAGCTGTAAAGCTCTTTAATTTAAAACCCAAAGCACGTATAGTAAGCATGGCAGTTGCAGGCGTACATCCTGATATAATGGGAATTGGCCCCGTACCGGCTACCCAGAAAGCTTTACGTAGAGCTGGCTTGAAAATGAACGACATTGGCTTAACCGAACTTTGTGAATCATTTGCTGCTCAATGTATTGCATGTGTTAGAGACCTTAAATTAGACCCTGCATTTGTTAATGTAAATGGTGGTTCTATTGCAATGGGCAATCCACTTGGTAGTAGCGGTGCTAGAATTGCTACAACACTTATTCACGAAATGAATAGAAGAACTTCTTTAAAATATGGACTTGCTACTATGTGTGTAGGTGTAGGTCAAGGGGCATCCATAATATTTGAGTCTTTATAAAACAGCTCTTACATATCAGATAATATCTTTTTATAGCTTGTTACAATTCCTTTAATCAATGACGAGCTAAAGCCTTGGTGCTCCATCTCATTCAAACCTGCTATTGTGCAACCTTTAGGAGTTGTTACTTTATCAATCTCTTGTTCAGGATGCGTATTTTTTTGTAAAAGCAATTCTGCTGCTCCCTTTACTGTTTGTGCGGCTATTAACGATGCTACTTTAGCACTAAAACCAATTTCAATACCTCCTTGAATGTTTGCCCTTATATAACGCATGGCGAATGCTGTTCCACAAGCACCCAAAACAGTTGCAGCATCCATTAATTTCTCCTCAATAAAAACTGATTTTCCTAAATTATTAAAGAGAGATGCAACAAACTCATTTTGCTCATTCATTGTATTGCTTACGCTGATACAAGTCATGCTTTCTTGAATTGCAATTGCTGTATTGGGCATAGCTCTAAAAATAGGAAAACCATTGCCTATCACTTCTTCTATATCCTTCACCCATACACCTGTAACCACGCTTATGATTACATGTTTTTTGGCATATATAGAAGAAGAAATACTTTCTAATACATCTTTGGTTTGGAATGGCTTGATGCTAAGAATAATATAATCAGCAAAAGCAGCAGCTTCATTATTATCGCTACTAATATTTACCCCTCTATCTTTTAAGTTTTGAAGGCTAGAAAGGTTTCTTCTAGTTACCATTAATTGGTTTGGAGCTACAAATCCACTATTAATTAGTCCTTCTGCAATAGCGGTTCCTAAATTACCACCACCAATAATTGCTATATTTTTTGACATTCTTGTCTTTTTAATTTAATGAAACTAATACAAAACATTTGGTACAAGGTAATTGCGAACATAATCGTCCACTCCTGATTCTAATGTGTAAAACGAATTTGTATAACCTGAATGTTGCAGCTTATGCATATTTGCTTCAGTGAAATATTGGTATTTATCTCTAATATCTATTGGCATATCTATATACTCAATATTAGGTGATGTATCTAATGCCGCAAATGTTGCTTTCACCAAATCTTCAAATGATCTAGCCTTGCCTGTTCCTAAGTTGTAAAGACCGTTTATTGATGGCGACCAATCATTTGCCAGCATTTTATTCATCATCCAATCAATTACAATTACCACATCTTTCACATATACAAAATCTCTTAGTTGCTGCCCATCTGCAAAACCTTCTTTGTGACTTTTAAATAGTTTTACTAAGCCCGTTTGTTTTATTTGGTTGAAAGAATGCCATATTACACTTGCCATTCTTCCTTTGTGCCATTCATTGGGCCCATAAACATTAAAGAATTTCAATCCAGCCCAAAACGGTGGTTGATTTGTTTGTTGCAATGCCCATTTATCAAATTCATTTTTGCTGATGCCATAAGGATTCAAAGGTTGTAATTGTGCTATTACCTCATGGTTGTCATCATATCCAAATGCTCCATCACCATAAGTGGCAGCAGAGGAAGCATATATTAAAGGCAATTTATTTGCCGCGCAATAATTCCATATATCTATAGAATAATTATAGTTTAAGGTTCTATGAACTTCATAATCAAACTCAGTGGTATCGGTTCTTGCTCCAAGATGAATTATAAAATCAATTGTTGGTTGCTTATCCTCAAGCCAACCAAAAAATGAATGTCTTTCTACTATGCAATTGAAACGCTTTTCTTCCCAATTCTTTCTTTTGGTTTCTACACCAAAATCATCCACAAGAATTAGGTTTTCAAAGCCTTGTTCGTTTAAGTATTGCATCATGCAACTTCCTATAAAACCCGCCGCGCCAGTTACTACTATACAAGCATTATTTGCCATTATTTATTTTATTCTTTTGAAATCTAATTGCTTCTGATGAATTACATTTCATCTGAAATAAATGAATAGATAGATATATATTGAACCATTTGATAGACCTACAACCTTACAAATACGCCTCTATTGCAATATCATATTTGTTTTTCCAAGTATTGATTGATCCAAAATCAGTTCCATTAATATCAATATTTCCAGAGCTTACAGTGCCTAATAACACATATGCCACCCCTTCATTCTGCAAATATCCTTCAACTGTTTCAATCAATTCTTTTTTAATGCTCACCACTACCCTACTTTGCGCTTCACCAAGCCAATACGCATCTTTTCTTATTTGCCCTTCATTGGCAGTAATAGAAAAGCCAAGGGTTTCTTGAAATCCTTTTTCAAGCAGGGTAACAATCAATCCCCCTTCGCTAATATCATGAGAGGAAACAATCATCTTAGATTTTATTAGTTCGCTAACTATTTGCTGAACCCTAAACTCTTCGTCCAAATCAAACGCCGGTGCGGGCGAGTATTCTATCTTCTTTAATTTGTGTAAATATTCCGATGAAGCGATATCATTTTTCTGTTTACCAATTAATAGTATTACATCGCCTTCCGATTTAAAATGTAGGCTCATGCGGTTTGATACATCGTCCAACACGCCCACCATTCCAATTGTAGGCGTAGGATACACTGCCCCATCTGGATTTTGATTGTAAAAACTCACATTGCCTCCCGTAACCGGTGTATTAAATTTTCTACAAGCATCACCCATTCCTTTTACTGCTTCCACAAATTGATAATACACTTCAGGGTCATAAGGATTACCAAAATTCAAGCAATTGGTTACTCCCAATGGCTCTCCACCGCTACAAATAATGTTTCTTGCAGCTTCTGCCACGGCAATCATTGCTCCTGTATAAGGATTGGCAAATACATACCTGCTATTGCAATCTACCGTCATAGCCAATGCTTTTCCAGTGCCTTTTGCCAAAACAATCGCTGCATCACTAGGTGCATTCGTGCTTACATTAGCAGCACCCACCATACTATCATATTGTGTATAAACCCATTTTTTAGAAGCAATATTGGGTATGGTAATTAATTCATTTACCGTAGCAACTAATGCCTCATTGCTTTCAATATCTTCAATGGTATCAATAGAAAAGTCAGCTATTTTTTGCAAATAAGCAGGAGCTGTAAATGGTCTATCATATTGTGGTGCACCACCACCCAACACCAATTCCTCTGCAGGCAAACTTGCTTTCAACTCACCGTGCATATAAAACTGAAGCAACCCATCGGTGGTTACTTCACCAATATTGCTTGCACTCAAATCCCACTTTTCAAAAACAGCTATTACTTCTGCTTCTCTGCCTTTTGCCACCACCATTAGCATTCTTTCTTGACTCTCGCTCAATAAAAGTTCCCATGCTTTCATATCTTTTTGGCGGGTAGGCACTTTTTCTAAATCTATCTTCATGCCCACGCCCCCTTTGGCACTCATTTCTGCTGTGCTGCAAATAATACCTGCTGCACCCATGTCCTGCATACCAATGATGGCACCAGTTTCCAACACTTCCAAACAAGCTTCTAACAATTTCTTTTCTTGAAAAGGATCGCCCACTTGCACAGCCGGAAGCTCTTGCACACTTTCTTCTGTAATATCGGCACTAGCAAAACTTGCCCCGCCTATTCCATCTTTACCAGTAGCACTACCCACAAAGAACACCGGATTTCCTTCGCCCAAAGCAATAGCACTTACTGTTTTGCCCGTTTCTACAATGCCCACACTCATGGCATTTACCAAAGGATTGGTATGGTAGCAAGATTCAAAATATACTTCTCCACCCACAGTAGGCACGCCAAAACAATTGCCATAGTGCCCAATACCGTGCACCACCCCTTTTAAAAGATGTTGTGTTTTTTTATCATTCAAATTACCAAAACGAAGGCTATTTAATGAGGCAATAGGCCTAGCACCCATCGTAAATATGTCTCTTTGAATACCCCCAACCCCAGTTGCTGCACCTTGAAAAGGCTCTAAAGCGCTAGGATGGTTATGGCTTTCTATTTTAAATACTACGCCAAAGCCATTGCCTATATCCATTAAACCAGCATTTTCCTCACCAGCAGCTACCAGCATTTTACCGCCATCGCGCGGAAGGGTTTTAAGCCATTTGATACTGTTTTTATAACTACAATGCTCACTCCACATAGCACTAAAGCAGCAGAGTTCATCAAAATTGGGCGTTCTGCCAAGTTTGGTTTTTATCAATTCAAATTCTTCTTCTGTCAATCTCAACTGCTGTGCAGTTTTTACAGTTATTTCCATAAGAGCGAGGTAATGTATTAAGCTAACAATAAGCCAATTACGCTTAATTTCTTTTTTAATTTATGAATGCTGCAAATGTAAGGAACTGCTTTATCGGAATTTTGAATGGAGATGGGTTTGTTACTACTCACCACATAAATTATTGACCACATAGTCACATAGACACATAGAAATCAGAGATAATGTATTATTAAAAAGTAATATAGAACACATAGAAATACATCTTTAGAAATTAATTCTATATTGTTTTTAAATAAAACAGATAATTAAGGTTATTACATAAGAGAACAGATAACTATGTGTCTATGTGCCTATGAGGTTAGTAGTAACATGGGTTTTAATGAACATATTGATTGGTAGTGGCTGATAAAGAATAAATAAATAGCTGCTTTAAAATACAGTTTATTAAAAGAAATGAGCAATAAAATAATCTAGCTGTAATGGTATCTACAAGAAACAACAATTATGGCCATCTCTTCAATTCTATAAACCAATCGGTGTTCTGCATCTATTCTTCTGCATCAATGCCCTTGTAGTTGATGTTATAAGGCTTCAGGTTTTCCAAGTCCTTCAAAGGGAGTTTGTTGTATATTTTCTAATAATTTAATTATCTTTTTCATCATACGCACATCTGTTTTTATCCAAAAGGCAATGTCTTCAAAAGCCGTTTTTTCAAATAGAATGTTTTTCATTCTCCAATTTGTTCTTTTAGCTTTTCCAAATCTATTTTTACCAATCCACCTTCTTTTTTAGAGTTGTTAATAGACTCCAAAAGTTGTTTTGCATTAGCGGCATTAGCCAATAAATAATCTGTTTCATCAATAGCTTCAGCAACAGTAATTGAAATCCTTTTATTTCTAAATTGTTGTTTCAATTGTTGATAAAAGCTTTCATCAAGTTCTTTTTCATCAAGTAGGTAAGTAGCTATCATTTTCTATTTATTAATATTTTCAAATGTAATTTAAATATTAGATTATTGAACCAACTAGCAAACAATAAAAAGATCCTGCCCATCCTAAAATCCTGTAAATCCTGATTCAGACAAAAAATCATCCGAACCACTGATTAAGTTGATTAAATGATTTGCATGATTATTACCCATTCATATGAAATTAAAATCAAAAATCAAACACCCCAAAAATCATATCAATCAAATAAATCAACGGTTCAGACAATTACAACAAGCTACTCACCCGGATTGCTTGGTGCAGATGGGGTTTCATTTGCTGCATCTTTAGCCTTTTGGCTATCAGCAACACCTTCCCTTTTAGCTAAAAGGTCAGCAAAGTATTTTCTACCGTTATTAATAGCTTTAAGGGTGGTTTCATAAAAATCACTATCATTTATTTCTGCTGTAGAAGCCACATAGTTTACCAGCTTACCATAAACACCAAAAATATTTTTGCGCAAAGCTTTTGCATTATATACAACTGTACTTACAGTTTTATTTGAGCGATTATCGAAAATGGTTTTGAATTTATTAGCTTCAGTTTCTAAATTGGTTACATGTTTTCCTATTCCCAACGTAGTTACATAAGGTGCATATACAGGGCCTTTTAGGTCTGCCAATAAATTGTCAATTCCTAAAGTTTCCGCTTCATAATTATCTTTTTCTAAACCTTTATAATTATCTAATAATATTTTAAGATTGGTAAAAGCCACTTTTTCCGCAGGGTCGTCAGAAAATTCAAATACAAAAACTGCTCTGCGGACAGTGATAATTTTTCTATCTCTCCCCAAATCTCGTTCTGCTAAAAACAACGATTCTGCTTTAGCTATTATTTGACCTAAGGCTTCATCATAGGTAGGGCTTTGTTTAATAATTTCTTGATACAATTTATCAAAATTGGCATCGGTTTTTGGGTCTAACCCTGTTCCTTTAAAATCTAATAGGAAACGATGGATAAATTGACCAGATTCATCATAACGTAATCTTGTCACTTCGATGGGATACTTAATCATAACTTAATTTTTTATTTTAATGATATTTATTGAAATCCAAAATAAAATGATTTTATAAAATGATGTAATCGAAATGCTTCAACAAACTAAAATTTTACAAAAGGATGACAAACTGCCCGACTTTTCCATTGATTTAGATTAGATTAATCAATAATTCCTATTGTAAAGAAAGATATTCATTTCAATTGGAACAAATGGAGTGCTTATTTTATTACCGAGACAGACAGGGGGGCTAAAAAGAGTCCTTTTTGAGTGCCTTTAACTGTCGGGAAGGAAAAAAGAGTTCTTTTTGGCTTCTTTTAGTTGTCAGGAAAGAAAAAAGAGTTCTTTTTGGCTGCTTCTAACTGTCGGCAACCAAAAAAGAATCCTTTTTGGCTATCTTTGTTTGTCGGGAAGAAAAAAAGAACTCTTTTTTCCTTCCCGACACTTGACGGCAAACCGTCGGGGATTCTTTTTAGGGGGCTGTGAGTATGCCCCGTCGGGAAATCTTTTTGCATAGTAAAAATCACTACTTAAGTTATTAATTTCTGTGTGCTATTTTCCAACAATCAATAAACTCTTCAATTTTTCCTCTCTTTCTTAAAACAGATGACAATTAACCCCTAACAATTTTAATTCATTTATTGTAAGGTAATAAGCTACAATTTCCCCAAAAAACAACTCCAAATCCCCCACATTCCCAGAAAATAGTATCATCGCGGTTCGATAAGTATCTATTCATCTAAAAAACAAACAGAATGAAAAAGAAAATTACGCAGGTTTTGGCAGATTTGATTGCCTTGTTTTTTGTAGCTGCAAATACAGTAAATGCCCAATGGACTCCCGTAGGCAATTATGTAACCTCGGGTTTATTTATGTCTAGCATTTTAACCCTTACCAAAGATGCGAGTGGAAATATATATGCTTCAGGGTATTTTGGCAACTATAGTTTAAAACAATATGTAGCAAAATGGAATGGCACAGAATGGATTGAACTTGGTGGGGTGAATAAATCTACTTTCAATAACGCTATATTAAGTATTACCACCGACAGTGCAGGCAATGTGTATGCAGCTGGTAGGTTTACAAACAGCAATGGTAAGTTTTATGTAGCTAAATGGAATGGTACTACTTGGAGCGAGTTGGGGGGCACTAATAGCTCCACTTTCAATTACTGTATTAATACCCTTGCCACAGATTCTAGTGGTAATGTGTATGCAGGTGGCAGGTTTACCAATACCAATGGCATAAACTACATTGCTAAATGGAATGGCAGCCGATGGAGCGAGTTAGGGGGTACTAATACCTCTACTTTCGATTGGTATATTAACAGCATTACTACTACAAAGAGTGGAATTATTTATGTGGGTGGCGATTTTGTAAATGGGATCAATAAATCATATGTAGCCAAATGGAACGGCACTAGTTGGAGTGAATTAGGTGGTATCAATGCATCAACATTCAATAACAGAATTTATAGCGTCGCCACAGATGCAATAGGCAATGTGTATGCAGGTGGAGAATTTACAAACGATAGTAGTAAGCGATATATTGCCAAATGGAATGGCAGTACATGGAGCGAGTTAGGCGGTGCAAATTCCAATACTTTCGATAGTACTATCGCTAATATAACATCCGATATTAGGGGCAATGTATATGCTGTTGGCTGTTTTAGAAATAGTATTGGAAATTATTATGTTGCTAAATGGAATGGTAACAGTTGGAGTGAATTAGGGGGTACTAACGGAACCATTTTTAAGCTTGGCATTTATTGTATTCTTACTAATAAAGCCGGAAACGTGTTTGTAGGTGGTGACTTTTATAATTTAAACAATAGGCAATATGTAGCCAAATGGGATAGTAATAGTTGGAGCGAAGTAGGTGATGCTTATAAGACAATGCAAAGTTGGGATGCTTTCGAAGTGATGGACATGGATAATGCTGGTAATATATATACACCGGGACGCATTGTTAACGGTAGAACTAAGGCATATATAGCAAAATATAATGGAAGTACTTGGGAAGAACTAGACAATATAACCAACCCAACCTTTAAAGGTGATGGTATTTATGCAATCAAGTGGGATGCAAGGGGATATTTATATGCAAGTGGTTCTAACTTCTTAAACGATAGCGGTAAAAAATATATAGCCAAATGGGATGGAGTAAGCTGGACAGAATTAGGTGGTAAAAACAAATCTACATTCAACAACAATGTGTACAATATAACTATAGATACCAACGGCAATGTATATGCAGCAGGATGGTTTACTAACGCTAGTGGTAAAGAATATGTTGCAAAGTTTGATGGCACAAGTTGGAGTGAATTAGGGGGTACCAATAAATCTACTTTTAATAATAACATAGATTGCATTGTATTCGATTCATTGGGCAATTTGTATGCAGCTGGAGCATTTAAAAATGCAAATGGGAAATATTACGTAGCTAAGTGGGATGGCAATAGTTGGAGTGAATTAGGTGGAACTAATAAATCTACTTTCAATAGTTATTTCAATACACTACGAGTAGATAATAAAGGCAATTTGTATGGTGGAGGAAATTTTACCAATGGAAATGGCTACCAATATGTAGCCAAATGGAGTGGTACAAATTGGAGCGAATTGGGCGGCACCAATAAATCTACTTGGAGCAGTTTTATTTATGATATAGCTACAGATACAAATGGAAATTTGTTTGCAGGTGGGTTCTTTAGAAACGTTAAAGGAAATCCTTATGTTGCCAAATGGAATGGTATTGCTTGGAGTGAGTTAGGCGGTGCCAATAAATCTACTTTTGAAAGTGCTGTATCTTGTATAAGTACCGATGCCAAAGGGAATGTTTATACAGGAGGTTCATATACACTTCCAAACGTAAGCTATCCCACAAGATATATAGCCAAATACACCAACCCAATTGTAACGCCAATTTCTTTAACGAGCTTCACTGCAAACATCAATGAAATAAACAATGTAAAGTTAGATTGGCAAACCGCCGCCGAGGTAAACACAAGCCACTTTATAGTAGAACAAAGCAGCGATGGCAAAACATTTACTGCCAAAGGCACTGTAAAAGCAGTAGGTTCTGGTGCAAATAGTTATGGGTTTGAGGTTCCTTTTAGTTCCCCTTTAGGGAACGGGTGCGGGTTAGGGGTGAGGTTTTTCCGCTTAAAAATGATAGATAAAGACGGCAGCTTCACTTACAGCAAAATAGTGTCGGTTTCACTAACCACTAACAACTTACCACTAATCACTATTAGTCCCAACCCTGCAAAAGAGTTTACAACTATCAATTTTAGTAATTCTGTACAAAAAGCTACGATTTCGGTTTATGATATTACAGGTAAAGCGGTTATAAAACAAGCTGCACTTACAAATGAAAATAGTGTAAAATTAAACACTAGCAATTTGGTAAAAGGTGCCTATATAGTAGAAGTAAAAACAGATAAAGGCTCTATCAAAGAGAAACTGATTGTGAGTAAATAATAAAAAAGGTGGCGGTTTTACCGCCACCTTTTTATTATCCTTTATCAAATTCATTATACCTCCAATCCAACAATAAAATATCCCTTAAGAGAACAAGTATTCCACATCTTCTCGAGAGAGACTTTTTACAAAGCCTTCATCATCGGTTATTAAATCTCTCGCCAAAGCTTTTTTGCGCTCTTGCAATTTTAATATTTTATCTTCTACCGTGTCAGTACAAATCATTCTATAAGCAAATACATTTTTGGTTTGGCCAATACGGTGCGTTCTATCAATAGCTTGTTGTTCCACCGCAGGGTTCCACCAAGGATCTACAATATATACATAGTCAGCAGCAGTTAAATTTAAACCTACGCCACCCGCTTTTAGCGAGATTAAAAACACGCGACATTCATCATTATTCTGAAAGTTTTGAATGGCTCTTTCGCGCTCAATAGCAGTAGTACTTCCATCAAAATATTCAAATGGCACTTCTAATTCTCTAAGTTTAGCTTTTATTAAAGCAAGCATTCCTAAGAATTGAGAGAAAATAAGTGCTTTGTGGTTGCTAATGTTTTCAGTGATTTCTCTACCTATTTCTTCCAGTTTCACAGATACATTAGGGTAGCGATCTTGCTCATTCATTATATATGGACTATCACATATTTGGCGCAGTTTCATCAAACCTTGCAATATGGTTAACTGCGATTTCCCTACACCTTGTGTATCTACAACACCTAAAATCTTCTCTCTAAAATCATTTCTAAACGCATCGTAAATTCTACGTTGTTCTGCACCCATTTCGCAGAAAAGAACCATTTCTTGTTTTTCAGGCAAGTCTTTGGCCACTTGCTCTTTGGTTCTACGCAATATAAAAGGATAAAGCAATTTTCTCAAATGCTCTTTTTGCTCTTTTTCTCCAAACTTATCAATAGGTACAGCAAACTCTTGCTTAAAGAATTCTACACTTCCAAGCATACCCGGGTTTAGAAAATTCATTTGGGCAAATATGTCAAACGTATTGTTTTGCAAAGGCGTACCACTAAGGCACAATCTATTATCCGCTCTTAATAAACAAGCAGCTTTTGCCACTTTGCTACCAGGGTTTTTAATGGCTTGGCTTTCATCTAGCACTACATAGTCCCAATTTAAATCTACAAACTGTTTTATATCGCTACGCAATGTGCCATAAGTAGTAATGATAATATCTATATGGTCTTGCTGTAAATTTTCCCTTAATCTGCTACCACCATGATGTATATAAAAGCTAAGGTTGGGCGTAAACTTGATAATTTCATTCTGCCAATTGTACATAAGCGTAGTTGGACAAACCACCAATGCTTTTAATGCACCCAACTTTTCTTTTAAAAAGCTGATATAGCTAAGGGCTTGAATTGTTTTACCAAGACCCATATCATCTGCAAGTATCCCACCCCATTGCACATCTCTTAAATAGTTAAGCCACCTAAAACCACTTTCTTGATAAGGGCGCAAAACAGCTTGCAAACTAGAAGGAGGGTCTATTTCTTTTATATCAAAGTTTTGCTTTAGCTTATCATATTTAGCTTCCATTTGAAAGAAAAGCTCTTCCTCATTTCGCTCATTATACAATTCTTCTATTACGCTAAAGTGGTATTTACTCAATTTAATATTGGTAGCTTTTCCCTCACCAACTCTAAATAATAAAGAATATTTCTTTATCCATTCATCGGGTAAAATACCCAAAGAACCATCTGCCAATTGCACATATTGTTGTTTGCTTGCAAGTGCTTTTTTAATATCTTCTACTGTTACTTGTTGGCCTCCGAAAGTAATTTCCACTTTGGCATCAAACCAATCGGTATTGCTACTAATGAATATTTTGGTAGAAGGCTTTGCTGTATTAAAGCGGAAGTGTTTTAAAGCATCAAACCCATAAATGGTAATGCTCATATCTTTTACAGCATCAATAAACAAGAAAAACCAATTGTCTTTTAACACATCTACTCCCTTTAATGCAAGGGTATTGGTATCTTCTGGTTTAATGAAATTGGAGTGCAAGCTCTCAAGTCGTTGAATAAATTCTTTTTCAACATCCAAATTACGCTGGATTACCAATATTTTGTTCTCAACTGCTAGGATTATTTTCTCCTTGTCCGACTGCTTAATTTCATACCCTTTATAGCTGAAAATGGGTTCAAGAATTAAGTAATCTCCTTTTTCTTTTAGTAGAACCTTACAATCTGGAACTACATCTCTAATTTCTTCTTTGTCAATATTGCCAAAGTTTACATTGTATGTTTTGGTTAGAGGGATAATAAAGTTTTGCAACTGAACCTCCCAATCTGTATCAATAAATTCTAATTTACCAGTTGGTAAAAATCGGGTAATGATGGCTACATCTTCAGTTCTTTCCCATGTAAAAAATTGGTTGTGGTACTGAAACAACATGGGGCTTTCGCATTCATTTTCTTCAATGCCGAGCTCAGCAAGAGGCAATTGAACAAAACACTCTACCGTGTATTTTTTATCACTATAGTAAACAGAAAAACTTGGGGAAATATGTGTGGAAGAAAGTTCTGCTTCTAATAAATTATCAGCATTAAACGGCATTTTAGCTGGTAGATAAAACAAGAAATTACTTCCTGCTAGATCATCAAATAGTTTTTTATATTTTGGGTGAAGGTATTCATCTATAATAGTTCTTGTTTCTTCGGGAAAATCATTTGCATTTTGCTGAACAATGTTTTCCCATATACCACTAAATGGAGAGTTGCGATTAAGGTATTTAATTACTTCTACCCATAAAAACTTGCGCAACTGCTGCACCATCATTTTATCTTCTTCATTAAATACTTCTGTATTAATGAATTTATTCAAATCTAGTTTTTCAATTTTGCCCGTGTATTTAGAAAAATATTCATCTGTTTCAGCCTGAACAACTTCTATATTCACAAAAGGATATTGTAAACTATTAGATGTAAGCACCAAGCCAAGTTTATATGCTGCTTTGTGCATTACCGGCCCTTGTGGTGTAATAGGGTTTTGTAATTGTTCCGCTTGCAGCTTGGCTTCTTGCCGCTCATTATATTCTTGCTTATAAAGAGGTATTTCTGGCTTGGGTTCTTTGCTTAAAGTAGAAATGACTGGGGCTATTTTTTGAATAGAACTATCTAATAAGCGTAAAAATGGTTTACCATCAGTATAGGTAAATTCAAATTTTCCCTTCAAATCGTCCGATAAAGAGTACCCATATAAACTAAGAAGTTTGTTTTTTACTGCATCCCAATTTCTTATGGTATCAAAATAATTAGCTCCTTTAGATTTAAGTAATTGAAGGAAAATAATTGCTTTATGAACACAAAGCGGGTGTTTTATATCAGAATTACAGGTACAGCTAGTATCAAAATTTCTTTCATCGTTCTTTTGAACAGCAATTTTATACAACACATCATTAAAAACAACATCAGCCACTACCCTTTCTTCTTTTGCAGAAATTATTTTGGCTTTTGACCCGCCGGATAAAAAGGCTTCTGCCAATATGAGCGTTTCGGGCGAAGAAAGCATCCTGATAATTTTCATATCTAAGAGCTTCATTTTTACAACTGTATGCTTTTGGTCGTAAATAAGTTCTCTTTCCCCAAGCATGTTTCTATCAAGTAAATCTTGCAGGGTAAATAATACGCCTGCTTTGTGCCTACAGATTTCGCTCAGATTGTATGGGCATGTGCAACGCAGTTTTAAAGTGTTTGGGTCTTTAAAATGTGTAACATATACTTTATAGTAAATAGAATAATTATCATCTTTAACCCTAAAATTAACGGAAGACATTAGCTCGTCATATTCCATTAAGTCAACATAGCCAGAAGAGTGGATTTTTTTGCCTCTTCTAATTACTTCTTCTGAACCATTGTTATAAATATGTTTAACGAGATAAGGTAATGCCATTATAAGATAGAAATAGATTTAATAAATGACAGATGTGCCAGATATTGTAAAAAAAGCAAATACAAATGTAAATGAATGCATGTCACTTAGCATAGTAATTATTTATGTAGATACAAAATGAATATGTTGTAAGGAAAAAATTATACAATTAACTAAACAAAAAATATTGCTGGGTATAATGATAGTGAAATAGTTATCTTCTCTTTAACCAATGCTCAGGATTCTGAAATACCTTTCTTTCGTTTAAAACCTGAAATTCAAATTGCCCATCACCATCTAAATCAGCAGCTACTTTGCCAAGTACTGTTCCAGATTTCACGGCATCACCCACTTTTACATTTACTGTAGAAAGCATATTATAAGTTGTAAAGTATTTACCATGTTTTATCATTACTGCTTGAAACTGGTCTAAATCCATTACAGCAGTTACTTCGCCATCAGCTACACACTTAATAGTAGCACCAACAGTGGTTTTTATAAAAATGCCATCATTATCTGCCCAAAGTTTAGTGCCTTCTATTTGCTGCCTTCCATAAGAGCCATAAATTCTACCTCCATCTAAAGGCCAAGGAAGTTTGCCTCTGTTTTTTTCAAAGTTTAGCGACTCGGTAAGTCCTTCTGGAGTGGATTCAAAATAACTATATGCTCTTGAAGATTTAGGAATTACAGAACCATTTTCTGATGATTTATTGTCATTTGCATCAGTTGTTTTACTACCAGAATTGGTGTTGTTCTTTACATTAGATTCTTTGGGAGATGATGTACCACGTTTTTTTTCTTCTTCCAAAGCTCTTTGCCTAGCAATTCTTGCAGAACGCTCTTTTTCAGCGGCTTCTGCCAATGCTCTTTTAATGGCTGCATCAATTGCGTTTCTTAATCTTTGTTTGTCTTTTTCTCTTTGTTTAATTTGAGACGCAATGTCTTTCTCTTGATCTTTAAGTTGCTTAACTACTTGGTCTTTTTCCTTTTTATCATCTTCTAAAACCTTTAGTTGGCTACTTTGACTTTCTAAAACATTGCTTTTTTCGTTTCTATTATTGTCTAAAGTACTAATAGTAGATTTTAGCAAAGCTTGTGTTTTGTAAATAGTTTCTGCTTGCGTTTCACGATATTGGCGATAGCTTTTTAAATAAGTCATGCGTTTGATGGCATCGTTAAAACTTTGGGCCGAAAACAAAAAGTTTAAATAATCATAGTTGCCTCTATTCTTGTAAGCAAAAATGATACTTTGTGCATATTGCACTTTTAGTGTATCTAACTCTTTTTTAAGCCTGTAAATTTCTAATTGGTTTTGGTAAATGGTTTCAGTAAGCAAGTTGATGTCTTTACTAATATTTTTAATTAAAGACTCACGTGCCATTATTTTCCTTTTTACAACAGAATAAGCTCCTAAAGCTGCTTTTTTATTTTGCTGAATAGATTTTAAATCTTTGTTTAAGTCTGCAAGTTCTTTTAGTAATTGTTGCTGTTGCTTTTGCAAATCTTCACGGCTAGGTGGCTGAGCACACAATGAATACGTGCCAGTAAAAAAACAAATAAACAGTATAATTACTTTTTTAATCATTAACGGTTGAGTTTGTAATAAAATATTACTGTACTATAAACGAGATTCTTTTACTAAAATTATTTCTGTTTATAACTTTTAGGAATATTGAAGGTGTAATTGATGGGTTCGTTAAACGAATATTGTTTAAAATCTAAATAAACATCTAGTTTGGTTTTTTCTGCAACAGAAACACTTCTATAAGTAGAAAATTGCAATTCACCCTTTTGTTCATAATTGCTATAGGTAATATCGCAAGTTCTGTTTCGTTGAACATCCACATCATCTAGTTTGCAGTGAATTGGTTTAAAATCATTATTGTCCAGAGTAATTAGGTTTTTAAAAAAGCCCCCCACCATTAGCACTAGCAGCTGAGTATTGTATGTTTTATAGGACACTACATTGTTACTTATGAAAATGGGATTGCCAATAATTAAATCTTGAAGTGTATTGAAATCGAAAGGAATCTGGGTTACTTCTGTAATATAATTGATGCTTCTTTTTTGTACATATTTATCTATTTTATTAACAACTATAATACTGTCTTTTGTAATTTTTGCTTGTAATCCTACAATGCCTAATGGCCCTACAAGCTGAAGTAGAATGATGCTGTCTTTCTTCATTTTTACATAAGCAGTTACATTTTGATTGGACTCTTGACCTACGTATTCCACTTTTACTTTCGCATTAAATGAAGTATAGTCAATTTTTCTTTTGTTTACTTTTTCTAGCATTCCAGCTATTAATGCAACTGTATCTACCTTGGGGGTTTCTTTGATAATTACCGTTTGTACTGTATCTCTTTTATTAAATGCTTGCTTTAATACTTGCACTTTTTTAGCAGGTTTACAACTAAATATTGCTAGAATTATGGTGCCTAGTATTACTGTTTTGTATATTGCTGACATTTATTCTTTCTTTATATTTTTTGAAATTGAGAGTTTGCTAAATTAAACCTTTCCAGTATGACCAAAGCCACCTGCACCTCTTATAGTTTCGTTAATATTTTTTGTAGGCTGCCATTCTATTTGAATTACAGGCTGAATGACCATTTGTGCAATTCTATCTCCATCAGCAATTGTTTGTATTTCGCTGGATAAATTAATAAGAATCACTTTTATTTCTCCTCTGTAATCTGCGTCTATAGTTCCTGGGGTATTTAAACAAGTAATACCTTGCTTTATTGCCAACCCACTTCTAGGACGTATTTGTGCTTCATACCCTAATGGCAATTCTATAAACAGTCCTGTAGGAATAAGCTGTCTTTCTAATGGTTTTAAAACAATGGGTTCTGAAATAAATGCCCGAATGTCCATTCCTGATGAACCCTCAGTAGCATAAGTAGGCAATGGATGGTGCGATTGATTGATGACAGGAATTACATTTAGGGTAGCCATATTAAAAAATTTCAGTTAATAAATCAGTATAAACAATTGTTTTCTGCGTTCCGGTAATAATGTTTTTAAGTACACAAGTTCCCTCTTCTAATTCTTTACTTCCAATAATAACCACATTGGGAATTTGTTTCTTATCAGCATATTTAAATTGCTTATCTAGCTTGCTGTTTTCGTGATACATTTCACAGGCCACTTGTTTGCCTCTCAATTGCTGCATTAATTTAAAAGATGCTTTGCTTTCTGCTTCTCCTAAATTAAAAAACAACAATTTCACACTACTTTGAGTTGTTTCTGGAAAAAGTTTCAATTCATCCATCACATCATAAATTCTATCTACCCCAAAACTAATTCCAACACCAGGCATATTCGGAACGCCAAACAAACTTGTTAAGTCATCATAGCGGCCACCACCACCAATGCTTCCTATTGAAACATTGTTTGCTTTTATTTCAAATATGATTCCCGTATAATAATTCAATCCCCTTGCTAAAGTAAAATCAACAACAAATGGAAGCTTGTTTTCTGAAAGGCTTAATAAATAGTTTATTTCCTCAATTCCTTTCTTGCCTATTTCATTTTCCGAAATCAATTGGGTAATTGCAACAAGCTTTTCTTCATTGGTTCCATCTATTAAAAGATATTTTTCTATAATTTCTATTTGGCTATCTAATAAACCTCTTTTTCCTAGTTCTGCTTTTACCTGTTCAATTCCTATTTTATCTAGCTTATCAATTGCTATAGTTATATCAATCAATTTATCTGCACCGCCACATATTTCTGCAAGTGCTGCCAATATTTTTCTACTATTTATTTTGATAGATACATCAACACCCAATTGTGAAAAAACTTCATGATAAATATTGGCCAACTCTACTTCATTTATTAAGCTAGTGCTGCCAACAACATCTACATCGCACTGATAAAACTCTCTGTACCTTCCTTTTTGTGGTCTATCTGCTCGCCAAACTGGTTGAATTTGGTAACGCTTAAACGGGAAGCTTAATTGTCCAAAATTCATAGCAACATACCTAGCAAATGGTATGGTAAGATCATATCTCAAGGCACGTTCTGTAATTGCTTTGGTGTTTTTCCCTGTTAGCACTTTTTCAAATTCGGCTCTTACCAAGGTTTCTTTCTCTGGATTATCTAAGCCGTTATTTAGTATTTTGAATATTAATTTATCGCCCTCTTCTCCATATTTTCCCATCAAGGTATCGAGGTTTTCCATTGCAGGAGTTTCTAATGGAGCGAAACCATATATCTCAAAAACAGCTCTAATAGTATCTAGAATATATTTTCTCTTTTTAACCACTTCTGCCGAAAAATCTCTTGTGCCTTGTGGTATGCTTACTGTAGCTTTTGCCATAAAAGAATTTATAATAAATGTAAAAGGAAAGTTTATTGAATAGCGGGCAAATATAACAGCCTAGAGATAGAAGAGGTCTTGATTAAAGCTAGATTATGAAATAGGATTTGAAGCGTAGGCTTAAATGGCTGAAACTAGATTAGAAAAGTCAATTGTTTTTAGTATAAAATGTTGTTGAGCCTGAATAAATTCAATCATTCTTACTTTAAAACCATCATTGCATGTATAAAAAGCACAAAAACCTTCAATAAAACCCTTCTCTCGTACTAAAAAGTGACTAATCACCTCCCCAAAACAATCATTCATTACTTAGAAGTTTGTAGAACCATTTAAAAAATGGTATTCCAATGTATTTATGTAAAAATTTATATACTTAAATATTTAAAATCAAATACAAACATTAAATTATTTAAAATTATTCTATTAAAATAATTAATTGCATAAATATATTTTGTACGTAAATAAATATTTACATAACAAATAAATATATTTTATGTTTTAATTAATTATTTGGTAAACAATTTAATATCGTACATAAATATTATTGCATAGTACATAAATAATATTGTAATGTAAACAAAAATAATAATATAGTACATAAATAATATTACAATGTACATAAATATTATTGTATCATACATAAATATTATTGCATCGTACATAAATATTATTTATTAATACATATAATTGTCCATTTTTTAGTGTTCACCAATCGTTTTAAAGTTGGGAAAGATTAAAAAACGAAGCGCTAGAAGCGTTTATAGCAAGTACAAACCGTTTTTAAGTAGAGACGGGCAATAACGGAGGTGTAACCAACGAAAAAAAGGGAAGACCAATGATAGTTTTGATGATTTTATTGTCAGAATCAGGATTTACAGGATTAGAGGATTGGTGGGATTCTTTGTCTGAACCATTGATTTAGTTGATTAAATGATTTTCATTGATTTTTTATAATCATTGTTAATAAATTCTAAGTTTAGAGTGAAATCATATTAATCAAATAAATCAGTTTAATCATTGGTTCAGACAATAGTTAAAGTGAGCCATTTACAAAAAGTATTCGCTTTATAACCCGCCTATCTGTTTATCAATTCATCATAAAATCGCCCCTTTTTTCCGCATCCTTTTCTCCATTCCTTTTCCACTCCTATCTTTCCGACCTTCCCATCATTTTATAAAAATATTTTTCATGAGAAAATTATTGTTGTTTACATCCATTTTTACAGTAAGTGCTGTATTAGCTCAACCCAAAAAAGCCCCTTTGCCAGCAGGGGATACAAGTAAATCAAAATCAAGCAGCGCCAATCCTTTCGCTGCATTTAAAACCTCCGAAGGTCCCAAACCGTATAAAGAAGTAATTACAGAAAAAGCCATTACCAAAAAAGGGCTGTTTACTGTTCATAAAGTAGAGGAGAAATACTATTTTGAGATTGGTGATTCTTTGCTGGGAAGAGAAATATTGTCGGTAGTGCGCTATGCAAAAGTGCCAACAGGTGCGGGATATGGAGGCGAGATTGCTAATCAAAACACGCTTATGTTTGAAAAAGGGCCCAACAATACCTTGTTTTTGCGCATCATTACCTTAATCAACACGGCAGATTCTACACAAGCAATTTATAAAGCAGTTGCCAACTCTAATGTAAATAGTATTGCTGCTGCATTTCCGATTGCTGCAAAAGGAAAAGATAGTTTACTGCCAAGCTATGTGATAGATGTAACCGATTTTTTTAAGGGCGATAATCAGCCGGTGGGCATTAGTGCCAACTCTAAAAAGAGATATGGTTTTACAGGAGTTGCACCGGATAGGTCGTTTATTCAATCAATCAATACCTATCCAATCAATACAGAAATACGTTCTACTAAAACTTTTTATGCATTCGGTAATTCGCCTTCGCCGTTTGGAGGTGCAAGCAATTTGCCAGCATCAAACGCTTCGGGAGTGGTTACTTTAGAATTAAATACTTCTTTGTTGCTATTGCCCGTAAAACCCATGAATAGGCGTTTGGCAGATAAAAGAGTGGGGTATTTTACAGAAGATTTTATTCAATATAGCGATGACCAACAGCATGTAGATTCTAAGCAATTTGCTATTCGCTGGAGAATGGAACCTAAAGATGGCGAATGGGAAAAATGGATGAAGGGCGAATTGGTAGAACCCAAAAAACAGATTGTGTATTATATAGACCCTGCCACACCAAAACAATGGCGCCCTTATTTAATTGCTGGAATAAACGATTGGCAAAAAGCTTTTGAAAATGCAGGATTTAAAAATGCTATTGTAGGAAAAGAATGGCCAGAAAATGATAGCACCATGAGTTTGGAAGATGCCCGCTTTTCTGTATTAAGATATTTTGCGTCTGATGTAGAAAATGCGTATGGGCCAAATGTGCATGACCCAAGAAGTGGTGAGATTATGGAAAGCCATATTGGTTGGTACCACAATGTGATGAAACTTGTGCACGATTGGTATATGATTCAAACGGCTGCTACCGACCCAAGAGCACGAACAATGAAGTTTGACGAATCGTTAATGGGCGATTTAATCCGATTTGTATCATCACACGAAGTGGGGCACACCCTTGGATTGCGCCACAATATGGGAAGCAGTAGCAAAACACCTGTAGAAAAACTCCGCGATAAAAAATGGGTGGAAGCAAATGGGCATACTGCATCAATAATGGATTATGCACGCTTTAATTATGTAGCACAACCAGAAGATAGTATTTCTAAAATGGGTTTATATCCAAGAATAGGCGATTACGATCATTGGGCCATTAAATGGGGCTATGGTTTTATAGCAGGTAGCGATGAAGAAGCACAAAAGAAAGAAAGCAATAAAAAAATAATTGAAGCTATAAAAGCCAATCCGCGCAATTGGTTTGGAAGTTATGAAGGCGGCAATGTTTCTGACCCTCGCACACAAAGTGAGGATTTGAGTGATAATGCTGTAAAAGCAAGTGAATATGGTATAAAAAATTTGCAACGCATATTGCCCAATCTGCCTCAGTGGACGAAAGAAGAAGGGGATATGAATACCCATCTTTCTGATATGTTTACCCAATTAACTATCCAATTTAGAAGATACATTGGTCATGTAACAAGAAACATTGGAGGCGTATATGAAACCTTTAAAAGCGTAGAAGAACAAGGTGCGGTGTATGAAATTACTCCCAAACCAATGCAAAAAGAAGCTGCTGCGTTTTTAAATAAACAAGTTTTTGCAACACCAAAATGGTTGATTGTTCCTAGCATTTTAGATAAGATAAACAATCCAGCCGGTGCTGACCCAATAGTTGCTTTGCAAGAAGGTGCGTTGAGCAATTTGCTAAGTGGAGAAAGATTGGTAAGAATGCAAAATTGTGTTACCCGTTTTGGAACAGACAAAGCCTACAATGCTATTGAGCTTTTATCTGATGTGCAAACGGGTTTGTTTACAGAATTAAATACCAAAGCACCAATAGATTTGAATAGAAGAATGCTCCAAAAAAGTTATGTAGATAAGCTAGCAGCATTTGTAAATGGAAGCAGCAATAGTGGATTTAGTTTTGTGCTTATTGGACTTCCAACAGCTTCTATTGGGGATATAAATAAAACAGATATTCCAGCAATATCAAGGGCGCAGTTGCAACAATTGCGCGGTCAAATAGCAGCAGCACTTCCATTAACTACTGACAAATTGAGTAAAATACATTTACAAGATTTGCAAGAAAAGATTAAAAAGGCATTGGACCCTAAGTAGAGATTGGAGGATAAAGCGAAGATGTAATTAGTTAAAAAAGTAATATTCAATACTATAATTGAATTTGGGGCACGAACCGTAGGGGCCGTGCCCCAATTCTTTTTTATAGTGCCTCGCCGAAGGCGTTACGCTTCAATCACTCGACCAATAAAAAACACCAAAACACCAAAACCCCCAACTACCCAACAATCTCTTAATCCTCAAATCCTGTAAATCCTGATTCAGACAATCCAGTTTTCAATCCCGTCGCCAGGCGACAGAGTTGAAAAAACTCATTTCAAGGCAGTCGCTGGGCGACGGAGTTAAAAAGCATTCATTTAGGTGAAAATGCTACGTAAATCCCACGCAAAAGCCCTAAAAAGCATGTAATCGGTGAAAATCTCGCATGGCGTACTTTCCTAACTACGTCATTGTGTTTGCAAAGCGCTGATTTGCATATCTGAGCCAATGCCTAATTTCAAATATCTAAGTGTAAAAACATTATTACAAGTCCCTTATATCCAATCTTGCATTAGGAATAATCAATAAAAAAGGGATACCTACTATTTGAGTGTAGGTATCCCTTTTTTTTATTGTTCTGTCATTTTCAGAACAACAATTATTTTCTTCCCATTTTACCTATGTCTTGCTTGGTAGCTATCTGGCATACGGGCAATGTATTTTTCAATTTCTTTAATTTGATTGACTACTTGTTCGTTTTTAGGTTTGCATTCTTTGGTTTTTCTAAAAAAGTCTTTCGCCGCTTTAAATTGTTGTCTATTCATAAATATTTGGCACATGCTTAAATAAGCAACTGCTTCACTTTCTTTATCTGAAAAACCCAAACGAATAGCAGCCCTTATGTAGCTTTCTGCTTGTTTTAAATCGCCCTTTTGCATTGCCATCATGCCCAATTGCAATTTGTTATTGCTTTCAGCTTGAGGAACTCCTGAGCCAATATCTGAACTTTGTTTTAAAAATTTCTCCGCACCATCAAAATCTTTGTTCATCATGGCCATATTTCCTTTCATAGAATAATAGGCACTACGAACAGGGCCATATAAAAGATTAGGAAACCAAATTGTTGACAATATTCTTTCTACTTCCTCCACATTTCCAGCCTCCATTGGCTCTTGCACTAAACGCATTGGCCCAATAAAAAAATGACTCAACAAGCCTATTAATCCAATAAAATACAATGGAGATACCGCCCAAAATCCTGCTACACGTGTAATGTTCATGATTATTCCAAGAACAAAAGCAAGAATGCTCAACCAAAACCGATACCTAATAATTAATAAATAAAACTTCATAATATAAAATAAGTGGGCAAATATAGGGATAGTGCTATGGCATAAAAAAAGCACCTTTACTGATTTTAGTAAAAGTGCTGTTACTATTTACAACATAGGCATAAAGACACATAGTTATCAATTCTTTATGTTATCAATTCCTATAGCTATGTTTTCTAATTTATTTTTTTATACGATAAGACTACTTTTCTATGTGACTATGTGTCTATATGGTAGTAAAAAAACTATGTGGTGAATAGTAAAAAAGTGCTTTTTATTTATAGTTGACAAACTAACTCTGTGGAAAATCAGCGCCAATAGTAGTTGCTTCCCAAGTATCAAAATCAGCTTTCAATTCATCCAGTTTTCTTCTAGCGCCCTTCATTGCTGCAGCGCCCAATAACAATCTTAAAGGAGGATTTTCTGATTCAACTGCTTTTACAATTGCTTTCGCCGCACGAACAGGATCGCCAGGTTGGTTGCCACTATATCCACGAATATTGCTTTTGTTTTGGTGAGCCGAAGGGGCGTAATCGTCAATTACAATTTTGCTATTGTTGGCAGATCTTCCAGCCCAATCTGTTCTAAACCCACTCGGACAAATAACCGTAACCTTAATACCTAAATGAGCTACTTCTTTTGATAAAGATTCTGACAAGCCATCAACTGCATATTTGGTTGCATTATAAAAACCAACCGCAGGAAAAGATACCAAACCACCAATAGAAGCAATGTTTACAATATGACCACTTCTTTGCTTACGCATGATAGGCAATACAGCATTGGACATATTGGCAAGTCCAAAGAAATTAATTTCAAACATTCTGCGCACTTCGTCTTCTTCACTTTCTTCAATCGCTCCAAAGTAGCCAATACCCGCATTGTTTACCAAAACATCGATAGTTCCAAAATGAGCAACAGCATCTGCCACTGACTGATGAATGGCTTCTTTGTTGGTAACATCTAATGGTAATGCAATTGCAGTGTTAGGATAGCTCGCTACAATGTCTTCCACATCTTTTGTTTTGCGAGCAGTTACTACCGCTTTATATCCTAATGACAATACTTCTTTCGCCAATTCTCTACCAAATCCAGTAGAACAACCAGTTATAAACCATACTTTTTCCATATTTCTTTATTTAAAAATTTGCACGAAGATGATAGATAGTTTTTATACACCATTTTCTAAAGAAGGAAATTTATAAAAACTTGGAGCCACAATGTATTAGCGCCTCATTTTAAAAAAGTCCTTCATCAATTGTTTGCACTCTTGTTCTAAGATGCCTGTTATTATTTCTGTTTTTGGATGAAAGGGAGAAGCATTAGTAATGCGATTGTATCCATTCTTTTCGTCGCTAGCACCATAAACTATTTTGCCAATCTTGCCCCAAAAAATAGCTCCACAACACATTAAGCAGGGCTCTAGTGTAACATACAAAGTAGCATCGGGTAAATATTTGCTTCCAAAAGCTTGGTATGCTGTGGTAAGTGCAAGAATCTCAGCATGTGCAGTGCTATCATTTAATAATTCTACTTGGTTATGGGCTCTTGCAACTATTTTATTATTCACCACCACCACAGCACCTACGGGTACTTCATCTTTATCAAACGCATTATTGGCTTCTCTTAATGCTTGTTTCATAAAATATTCGTGGCTAGAAACAAGGTTGTCTTCAAAAAAATTCATTTCCAAAAATAAAGGAAAGGGTTTTAGTGGTAAGTGATTAGTTTTTAGTTGTTTTAAGAATCAAAGTTACATTTAAGTTTAAACGCTTTAGCAAATTGATATAAATTAAATTCAGGTTGTTGTATCGCTTGCGTAATTTCAGAAACCAATCTTATTTTATCAATTTGCTTCATCCTTTCTTGTTGAATAATTTTATAGGCTTTTTCTGCTAACAGTCTTGCATGTTGGTTTTGATTTTGGTTTATACATGTAGATGTTTTTTTAAGATATTCATACAATTCATCAATACCTACTTTCTGTGATGCGATTGTTTTAATAATGGCAATAGTTTTATCATTGTTTCTAAATGCAGGGGCAAGCATTTGCTGCAAATTATGTATAAAAATCTCCGCATCGGGTCTATCACTTTTATTTACTACAAACACGTCAGCAATTTCCATTAAGCCCGCTTTCATTGTTTGAATGGTATCTCCCGATTCTGGTACCAATACTACTACAGTTGTATCAGCAAGACCCACAATTTCAATTTCACTTTGCCCAACTCCTACCGTTTCAATTATGATATAATCAAACCAAGCTGCTTGCAACAAACTAGCAATGTCAATTATTTGGCTGCTTAATCCACCCAAACTACCTCGAGAAGCTAATGAGCGAATAAATACATCTGGGTGTAAATACCATTGACTCATTCTTATTCTATCACCTAACAATGCACCCAAATTAAAAGGGGAAGATGGGTCAATACACAAAACAGCAACTTTCTTTTGCTCGGCAACTAAACTTGCAATTAATCCATCAACAATAGTGCTTTTGCCTGCGCCCGGTGGGCCAGTAATTCCAATAATTGGGGTATTATTTATAGTTAGATTACTTAGAAATTCAAAATATCCCTCTACTTCATTCTCTACCAATGAAACCAATCGAGCCAACGCTTTGGTGTCTTTTAATAATAGTTGGTCTTTTAATAATTGCCAGTTCATGAATATTGATTCTTTCAGATAATTAAGCAAATTGGACTAAAAATATTACCACTCATTTTCTGCAATGCTATCTACTATGTTTAAATAGCTAATATATCTTTCAGTAGAAATAATTCCTTCGTTTACCGCATCTTTTACAGCACAATTTTGCTCATTTAAGTGCATACAATTATTAAACTGACAGTCATTCATTACTGCTTTCATTTCTGGAAAATAGCCACTGATTTCTTGTTTAGTCACATCCGCCAATCCCAATTCTCTAATACCTGGAGTATCTATTATTTTACCACCATTGTCAAGGTCAAACATTTCAGCAAAAGTTGTCGTATGCATTCCTTTACCGCTCCATCCACTTACTTCTTGTGTTTTTAATTGTAATGATGGGAATAAAGTATTGATAAAAGTAGATTTTCCTACTCCGCTATGGCCACTAAGCAATGTGGTTTTATTGGCAAGCATCGCTGATACTTGAGCCAGTCCTTTGTTTTCCATTACACTTGTAAGCATAATTGGATACCCAATTCGTTCATAGATAGCTTTTATTTCTTCAAACTTATCAAGCTCTTTTTTTCTATAAACATCACTTTTATTAAAAACAACAAATGCTGGAATATGGTGCAATTCGCAAGCAACTAAAAAGCGGTCAATAAATCCTGTACTAGTTTTAGGGTCTTTCAGTGTGGCAAATAGCAATGCTTGGTCAAGGTTGGATGCAATTATATGGTGTTGGTGTTTATGACGAGGACTAGTTCGGGCAACATAATTTTTTCTTGGTAAAATATCTACAATCGTGGTGGTATCTTCTAATTCATTTTCCAATACCATTTCCACTTCATCGCCTACAGCAAGTGGGTTCGTAGAAGTAATGCCATCAATTTTAAAAATACCTTTTATGCGGGCATTGAATTGTTTGCCATCGCTGGTTTTTGCCACATACCAACTCCCTGTAGATTTATATACCAATGCTTTCATCGAAAACGAAGATACAGCCAAACAGTAGCTATCAATAAAAATGAACGATACCGCTTTTTTGTGGTTAATAAAATCAATAATATAGCTGCAAATGATTCTTTGTTATTTTGCAACCTTTTTATAATCAATTGTTTTCAACAAAAGGCGTTTTAACTATATACAATTTTTATGATAGAATATTATAGTAGCTCACTTACTCAATACAAAAGATTAATTACTAAAGAAGTAGCCATAGGCGATTTGTTATTAGGAAACAACCATCCTATACGTTTACAAACTATGACCACTACAGATACCATGGACACTATTGCTACTGTTGAGCAAAGTATCAGATGTATTGATGCAGGTGCAGAATTGGTACGTATAACTGCCCCAAGTAAAAAAGAAGCAGAAAATTTATTCAATATTAAAAAAGAATTGCGCAACCGTGGTTACGATACCCCTTTAGTTGCTGACATTCATTTTACTCCTAATGCTGCTGAAATTGCTGCGCGTATAGTTCAAAAAGTACGTGTGAACCCGGGCAATTATGTTGACAAAAAGAAGTTTGAACAAATTGATTATACCGATTTAGAATATGCCGAAGAAATCGAAAGAATTAGAACCCGGTTTACTCCTTTGATTAAAATATGCAAAGAATACGGCACTGCCATGCGCATAGGCACCAATCATGGAAGCTTGAGCGATAGAATAATGAGTCGCTATGGAGATACACCAATGGGAATGGTGGAAAGTGCGATGGAGTTTTTAAGAATTGCAAGAGGGGAAAACTATCACAACATTGTTTTGAGCATGAAAGCCAGCAATCCGCAAGTGATGGTGCAAGCGTATAGATTGCTCATACAACAAATGGATGCAGAATTTAATGAATGTTATGCATTGCACTTGGGTGTAACCGAAGCCGGTGATGGTGAAGATGGAAGAGTAAAAAGTGCTGTTGGTATTGGCACTTTATTAGAAGATGGTATTGGAGATACCATTAGAGTAAGCCTTACAGAAGACCCAGAATTAGAAATACCTGTTTGTAAAGATTTAGTAAAAAGATATACATCATTATCTAGTAATACAGAAGAAGCACATCCTGTTCCCGAAATTAAAAAGCTTTCTTACAACCCATTTTCTCATGTAAGAAGAAAATCATTTGCAGTAGAAAATATTGGTAAAACAAAAGTTCCTGTTGTAATTGCAGACTTGAGTAAACTAGAAACGATAACTGCTGAAAGTTTAGAAGCTATTGGATATAAATACTTACATGAGTTAGATAAATGGCATATAGGCGATACAGCAGCCGATTACATTTTTGTTGGCAGCAAAAAAGTGGAATTTGAAGTTCCTCGTTCTTTAAAAGTAATTTGCTATTACCATCTATGGAAATCTATTGGTGATTTAGGCGCTTATTTCCCCATTTTCGATGCACAAGAATATTTGGAAAGTGTAACATCACTATCACCAACAGAGAATTTTGTAATGATAGATTGCTATTCAAGTGCAATAAAACAACCTCCTTTAGAAGATATTTTAACGAAAATTAAATCTGATAAAACTGCTGTTATTTGTTTGTCAAGTATGAATTCTAACGGGTTGCAATCTATAAGGAGAATGTTTGTAACATTGGCTGAACATAAGGTTACAAATCCAGTAGTTATCATCATAGATAGTAATTGGCAAACACTTGATGAACACCTTATTCATTATGCCACAGAGGCAGGAGGATTGTTATTAGATGGTTTTGGAGATGGTATTTGTTTAGGAATGACTGAAAAAGCATACCAAAAACAATTATTTAGTTTCACAAATACTGTAGGAAGAAATTATACTAAGAATGTATCTATTGAGCAATTTGTAAATTCTACTGCTTTTACTATTCTACAAGCTACTCGTACTAGAATATCTAAAACCGAATACATAAGTTGTCCTAGCTGTGGTAGAACGCTATTCGACTTACAAAAAACTACTGAAAAAATTAGGCAAGTAACCAATCACCTCAAAGGTGTAAAAATTGCCATAATGGGTTGTATAGTAAACGGCCCAGGTGAAATGGCAGATGCAGATTTTGGATATGTAGGTAGTGGAGTAGGTAAAATAACCCTTTACAAAGGGAAAAAAGTAATGAAAACAAATATTAAAAGCGAAGTAGCAGTAACAGAATTAATCAATTTAATTAAGAAAAGTGGCATGTGGGTAGCTAAGAAAAGGGAGCCTGTTAATAGGAAAAAACTACTTCCTTAATAGAATTACATGATTTTGTAGGGGATAAATGCACACAGAAATCTTAATTTATTAGTAATTACTGAATGCTTTTCAACGGTTTTATACGATTTAGCATGTAATTAAATTAATCATACATGGAGACAGACTTTTTAGTTATTGGAAGTGGAATTGCAGGACTTACTTATGCCCTTAAAATGGCAAAACATTTCCCAAATAAACAAGTAATTGTAATCACCAAAACCAAGGCAGAGGAAACCAATACCAAGTATGCCCAAGGAGGTATTGCGGGTGTGTGGGACGAACAAAATGACAGCTACGATAAACATATAGATGATACATTAATTGCTGGTGATGGGTTATGTAACGAAGCAATTGTGGAAATTGTAGTAAAGGAGGGGCCTGAACGTATAAAAGAAATAATCAATTATGGTGCAAGCTTCGACAAAGATGATTCGGGAGAATATTCCTTAGGAAAAGAAGGCGGACATAGTGAAAACCGTATTTTACATCATAAAGATGTAACGGGTCAAGAAATGGAAAGGGCATTGTTGGCAGAAATGGAAAGTACCACCAACATTTTGCTAATAAAACATTGTTTTGTAATAGACTTAATTACCCAACACCATCTGGGTTATTTAGTTACAAAAAGCACTACAGACATTACTTGCTATGGCGTATATGTTTTAAATCAACAATCAAACTCAGTTGAAAAAATTACGGCTAAAATTGTTCTCTTAGCAACTGGCGGAAATGGTCAAGTATATAGAACCACTACCAATCCTATTATTGCAACAGGGGACGGAGTAGCTATGGCTTATCGAGCTAAAGGAAGAATTGAGAATATGGAGTTTATTCAATTTCATCCAACTGCATTGTATCAGCCCGGCGTATCTCCATCTTTCTTAATTACAGAAGCTGTTCGTGGCGATGGCGGCATTCTTCGCAACAAACATGGAGAGGCTTTTATGGAAAAATATGACCCAAGAAAAGACCTTGCCCCTCGTGATATTGTAGCACGTGCTATTGATAATGAAATGAAAAAAACTGGTACTGAACATGTTTTTCTCGATTGCACCCACTTTGATAAAGAGAAATTTATCCATCATTTCCCCAATATTTATGACAAATGTTTGAGTATTGGCATTGATATTACCCAGCAATTTATTCCAGTAGCACCGGCTGCCCATTATAGTTGTGGAGGAATAAAAACAGATGAATGGGGACGAACATCTATTAAAAACTTATATGCTTGCGGCGAATGTGCTAGCACAGGATTACATGGAGCAAATAGATTGGCTAGCAACAGTTTGCTAGAAGCAATGGTTTTTGGAAATAGATCTTTCTTAGATAGTATTGAACTAATGAAAGAAATGGACCAGCAAAACTATAATCCTCAAAACATTCCAGATTGGAAAGCAAAAGGCACTTCAGAACCTAAGGAGATGATTTTAATTACCCAAACGCGCAAAGAGCTTGAGCAAATTATGAGCGATTACGTGGGTATTGTTCGTACAGATGTGCGTTTGAAGCGTGCTATGCGTCGCCTTGATTTGTTGTATGAAGAAACCGAAGATTTATATAAAACCACCAAGGTGTCACCGCAAATGTGCGAATTGAGAAATCTAATTACAGTGGGCTATTTAATTGTAAAAGGAGCTGAATTTAGAAAAGAAAGTAGGGGTTTGCATTACAATACCGATCATTTAGAAAAGAGCCATCTTATTCAAAACATTATTTTATAATTTGTTATTACTCACCAAACATACTCTCCCCTTTACCTTTACCAAATGCAAATAGTATCAGCTACTTATGTAATATCATCGCCAGAGGTGGCTCAATGTCCAAAAGCAGACAGACCAGAATATGCGTTTATTGGTCGTAGTAATGTAGGAAAATCGTCTTTAATCAATGCCATTTGTAAAAAGCAAAAGTTGGCTAAAACGTCTTCCTCCCCTGGTAAAACGCAATTAATCAATCATTTTGCAATAGAAAATTCTGCAGGTGTAAAAGCACCAAAAACAAAGTGGTACTTGGTAGATTTACCAGGATATGGCTATGCAATTATTGCCCAAAGTACTCGTAGGCGTTGGGAACAAATGATAGAAAATTATTTACGTAAGCGCGAAAACTTGGTAAATGTTTTTGTATTAATTGATAGCAGACTAAGTCCTCAAAAAAACGATTTGGAATTCTTGACACAATTAGCAAAATGGGAAGTTCCATTTACACTTGTTTTTACCAAAAGTGATAAAGAAAAACCCGGTGCAGTGGATAGGAATGTGAAAGCATTTTTAGATGCAATGCGCGAAACCTGGCAATTTTTACCTCAAAGCTTTGTAACAAGTGCTACTAAAAATCAGGGAGTAGAAGATGTTACAGCTTTTATAGAAAATTGTAACAAGGAATGGTTGATTTATAAAACCGAAAAAGAGAACAAGCAAAAGGAGCAGGACAATTAGGAAGTAGTAAGTTCTAGGTTGTAAGTTTTAAGTAATAGGTGATAGAATTGATATTGGTGATATTGTTCTTCTATTATTTATTAAAGAAATATGAGAAAAAGCAATACTATCTTGGTAATTCTAGAGATGCAAATGCCAAAGAGCAGGTTTTCTGCTCTCAAAGTTTTCATTATACGAAGTAATATTAGTTTACTGCTTTGTCTGCACAGCAACTACTTGCAAATGCTTCAGGTTTTGCTTTAAATGCAAAGCCCATTCCCATGATATAGCCCATTGCTTCTTTTAATGCATCATTACTTTTAAAAGCAGGGTTGGTATTTATGTCGGCATGCACTTCCATATCTACCTTAAATTGAATGAACAAATCACATAGTTCATACGCAATCTCGATACTTTTTGCCACTTCATACAGCATCCTTTCTTTCAAATGAAACCTTTGCTTTGTTTTTTCATTGTGGATGTACATAAACCCTCCTGCATGCTCCCTTAAAAAAACAATTACAGTAGCAAATTCAGTTTCTGCACCTTTCACCTGGCTATCAGTGCCAATGCATACTTTCAATTTGTTTCCCTTCTCAAATTCATTTACAATTGTATTTGCCACTGCCTCCTTAATTGGGAGATTGATGGCCTCTCCATTAAATTTTCTCCAGCGCATAAAAAATATTTTCGGCAAATTATGTATTAATAATGGTACTAATACAGTAAAATGTGTTATTAAATTATTAACACCTCCAAAAGGTGAATAACCTGTGAATAAGTGCTTTTTATTAAGTTGAAAATGACTTTAAAAGCTGATGATTCTTTATACTAAGAAATTCATTTTTTTCAATTATGGAGTTAAACGAATCAATAAAATTCTACTTATTCCTAAAGTGCCGTTATAAAAGATTATACTACTACTACCTTTGACCCCCTAAAAAAAGTTATATGAGATTTCCTTCTCCAGTATCCTTAAAATGGATAGCCGAATTGATAAATGCAGAATTAATTGGTAAAACAGATGCTTTTGCTACAGGTATAAATGAGCTTCACAAAGTAGAAAATGGTGATTTGGCTTTTGTAGATCATCCTAAATATTATGAAGCCTGCCTTGAAAGTAACGCTAGCTTTATTATCATCAATAATAAAGATGTAATAATTCCAGAAGATAAAGCACTTCTAGTAGTGGAAGCCCCTTTTGAGGCTTATCAAGCTATCACCAATCATTTTAGACCTTTTAATCCCTCTCTTAAAAACATTAGCGATTCAGCTACAATTGGAGAGAACACGGTGATTATGCCTAATAGCTTCATTGGGAATCATGTAAAAATTGGTAACAACTGTGTTATTTATCCCAATGTAACCATACTAGACTATTGTGAAATTGGCAACAATGTAGTAATACAAGCAGGAACAGTTATTGGTGGCGATGCCTTTTATTACAACACCAAAAAGAATAGGGAGCTATGGTTTAAAAAAATGAATAGTTGTGGGGATGTAATTATTGAAGACAATGTAGAAATAGGCTGTTGCTGTACTATCGATAGGGGCGTTAGTTCTTCAACTACTATAGGAAGAGGTACGGTGATAGACAACATGGTGCATCTTGGTCATGATGTGGTGATAGGAAAAAACTGTTTAATTGCAGCCCAAGTGGGTATTGCTGGTGCTACTACACTGGAAGATGGTGTAACGCTTTGGGGTCAAGTAGGAGTAAATAAAACCCTCACAATTGGTGCCGGGGCAACTGTTTTAGGGCAATCAGGTGTACACAAAACCCTTGAAGGAAACAAAGTTTATTGGGGCACACCGGTAATATCGGCCAAGGAAAAACACAAAGAAAACGTTTGGGTAAAACGTCTTCCAGAATTATGGAAAAAAGTAATGGAATAAAATAGGTTGTTTCTTCTGGTTCAATGGAAAGCAATTTTAACATCCAATTTTAAAGGACAAGTAATTTAAAAGCGTCAGAACAGGTTGTTAAAACGCTTATTTACTTTTTAATACAGCATTTAGCTGCATTAACTTATCCTTCTTTAACATTATTGTTTTCCATTATGAAGCGCTACATCTTATCTGCATTATTTATTTTATCGTTTTTAACTTCTTGGGCAAAGCATGAAAAAGGTGGTTGGATATTGTATGAATACATTAGTAGCGATGCAGTTGCAAAAACAAGTACCTATAAAATAACAGTAACCGTATTCTTTTTATGTGACCCAGGAGATCCTAGAGGTCCTCGTGATATTATTATTGGGGTTTATAATGGTGGCACTAACAATGCAGTTTTAGGGCCACTTACTGGCGTAATAGCAAATAGTAAACGAAATATTTCTAAATCTACTTTAGATCCTTGTATTAGCAATCCCCCTTCCAATATCTGTTATGAAGAAAATGTTTATACAAAAACGGTAGTATTACCTGATGATGTAAATGGATATACAATTGTTGTAAATACTGCTGGTAAAAGAACAACCGGTTTAATTAATGTAAATGGCTCAGGCAATACAAGCCTTTCAATCACGGCCCAAATTCCAGGAAATACTAGCAATCATCATATTAATACAAGTCCTAAATTCCTATTTAAAGATACTGCTATTATCTGCTACAGCACCAAATTTGATTACCAGTTTTCTGCAATTGATAGTGTAGATAAAGATTCATTAAGCTATTCATTCGGAAGCGCTTATGATGGTTTGGTACGTAGCACTCCTCCTTTAGGCTTTGTTACTTACAATGCTGGCTTTTCTGGTTCACAACCTCTTGGAAGTGGGGTTACTATTGATGCTGCAACAGGACTTATTTCTGGCGTAGCACCTACCACCACCGGAGAATATGTTATTGATGTTTATGTAAAAGAATGGCGCAATGGGGTTTTGATAGATTCTATAAAAAAAGAGCTACAAATTATTGTAAACAATTGCACTTTATTGGGGGCTTCGCTAGACAAACTGTATGTGAATTGCGATAGCCTCTCACTTACATTTCTAAATGGAACTATAGCAACCACTATTACTTCCTACGAATGGAATTTTGGCGACCCAATCAGCCCTACCAATATCACTACTACACCTGTTGGTTCGCATACATTTTCCCAACCGGGCACTTATTTGCTTACGCTTACGGTTAGAAATAGTGGTGGTTGTAGCGACAAAGCCACAGCTACTGTAAAAGTATATCCAGGGTTTAAACCAAACTTTAATGTTGTGGGCAATTGCTATCAAAGCAATTTCACTTTTACTGATGCTACCGTTGCCAATTATGGCGTTGTAAATAGTTGGAAGTGGAATTTTGGCGACCCAACTTTACTAAATAATACGGCAAGTACACCAACTGCCATTCATCTTTATACCAAACCCGATACGGTAATTGCAACCTTAAACGTTGGTAGTAGCGTAGGTTGTACAGGAACATTTAGCAAAAAAGTAATCATAAACGATAAGCCATCTGTCTCCATTCCATACACATCTATACGGCTTTGTAGCAATGATAGCCTGCAATTATCTGCCATTACAAGTGCACCTACTTATAGTTGGTTGCCCAATTACAACATTCTAAATGCCAATACTTTACTCCCTACTGTTTTTCCTAAAGACACTACGGTTTACACATTTACCGCTAAGGAAAATGGTTGTATTGGCACTGCAAGCATTAAGGTAGAAGTATTAAAATACATATCTGTGGCTTTTAAGCCCGATACCCTTTTTATGTGCAAAACCGATACCCTTGTTTTACAACCTATTACTGATGCCTACACTTTTTTATGGACTGAATCAAATGTGGGCAATTCGCTTAATAGTACTAGCATTAAAAATCCAAAAGCATCTCCTTTAAATACCTATACAAAATATCATTTAGATGCCAATTTGGGAAGATGCCAAGCAAATGCCAATTTGAATGTATTTGCTTCACCATACCCTCAAGTAAAAATTACCTATCCAAAACCTGATACTACTATATGCTATGGAAAAGATGCTTATTTAAAAGCCAATATTAAAGCTGCCTATTTCAATTGGATGCCAATTGCTACCCTTAAAAATGAAAATACACTTAGCCCTATTGCACATCCTGAAAGCACTACTAAGTATTATTTAACTGTGCGAGATACCCTTTATTGCAAAAAGTTGGTTACGGATAGTACGATTGTAAAAGTGGTTCCAAAAGTGAATGTTTTTGCAGGGAATGATACCAATGCAGTAATTTATCAACCATTACAATTCAATGCATCCATTGTAGATACATCTTTTCACTATCCACTTTCTTACTCTTGGAAGCCAAGCAATTATTTAAGCAATAGCCTAATTTCTAATCCTATTTTAACAGTAGCTCCACCATCATTTGGTCAATTGCAATACATAGTTATTGCAAAAACAGCACAAGGCTGTTCTGGCACCGATACCTTAAAAGTGAAAGTATTCAATTCTAAACCAGATATTTTTATTCCATCTGCCTTTAGCCCCAATAACGATGGCATAAACGATGTGCTTACTCCCATTTTAGTTGGAATAAGTAAGCTAGATTATTTCACTGTTTACAATCGTTTTGGCAAAATAGTCTTCACCACCAATAAAGCAAACAATGGTTGGACGGGCTATTTTAATGGAATCGAGCAAACCATAGGCACTTATGTATATATGGCACAAGGGATAGATTATTTGGGCAATACTATTTTCAAAAAAGGAACGGTGGTTTTAATTAAGTAAGCACTTCAAAAAGAAACGGTTAAAAACGGGATTTCCAAGAAAGGTAAAATTATTTACTGTCAGTAGAAGGGCATTTACTGTTAGTAGAAAGGTATTTACTATCTGCAATTATTAAATAATCAAAAAATTGGTAGTGATTCAAAATGTATGCTGGCTTCTAAGCAGCATTTCTATGTTGGATATAGGTTTTAATAATTCCATAGTGCATATCATCCTTTTTTGAAAAACAAACTGTTTTTCTGGCCAATCT
>Ga0114959_10000109_pt1 | contig 76579 bp, 73 predicted proteins | sample C_130625_EF_Meta_FD_87317 | JGI IMG/M metagenome (GOLD analysis project Ga0114959, IMG submission 87317) | Freshwater microbial communities from Lake Croche, Canada to study carbon cycling - C_130625_EF_MetaG | ecosystem: Environmental > Aquatic > Freshwater > Lake | place: Lake Croche, Canada...
AATCCCACCCCAAAACAAACTATGAAAAAAACCCTCATCACATCGTTTTTCACGTTCGCACTTGCATTGTCAGCAATTGCTGGAAATTCCGTTCCCAATAGTGCGACAACTCCTTTTGAGGGCAAGATTGTCTGGAAAAAAGACGATGGTTCCAAGGTCACCTTGAAAAAGTCACCAAGTGACCCAACCAGCACCGCGTTCATGGTAACTGCAGCCACTAAGGTGTCTGTTAGTGGAGAGGCCAAGACAGTTGCAGATCTTAAGGCCGGTTGGACCGCGAAGGTTACGCCAAAGGCAGGGACTCCTGCAGAGGCCGCCTCGATTGAAGTCTCAAAGTAAGCCAGCCCTTTGCGAGCCTTTGTAACAAGGCTTCGAGATTAAAACCCCAACCTGAAACTTCGGGTTGGGGTTTCTTACTTTTACGCTGCCCCTTTCCCAGGCCATCCGTATTCATTCGAAAGATCAATTCTTCGAATCGTCCCGCCAAATCGGAAGAGTAATGCTATACCCACGGGAACGAGGGCGATCCCCATCAGGAAGACAGGGACATAACTGATCCGGCTCAACAGGGGAACCAGCCAGGTGCTGAAGAGAAGTACCCCGAGTACGGCGCTCATGCCGCTGATGCCAGCCACCGTCCCGACCGATTTCCCTGAGTAAAAGTCGCCCGGTAGTGTCTGGATGTTGTTGATCATGACCTGAAAGCCACAGAGGACCAGCGCCATGGCCAACACGGCGATCCATGGCTTCCCGGCAAATGCCGCCAAAATGAACCCGGGGAGCGTCATCAGACCTCCTATGACGATGGCCTGCTTACGCGCCCGATCAACACTCCAACCCAGTTTCATCTTATGACCCGAATACCATCCACCGACAAGACTGCCGATCACTGCCCCGAGATAGGGAACCCAGGCGAACATCCCGATCTGCTTCACATCGAAACCGAAGCGCTCCGCAAGATAGATGGGAAGCCAATTGATGAAGAGCCACCAAATGGGGTCAATGAAAAATCGGGAGAGGAGGATGGCCCAGGTCTGCGGATAAGAGAGGGCCTGACGCCAGTTCAGACCGGGCGAGGACGCGTCGTTTGGAATGTCCCCCTCACTCGATGATCCCTCCGCAGATACCCCTTCGAGGATAAGAGCCCGCTCCTCCGGGGAAATCCAAGGATGACTTCGGGGGCCCGAGCGTGCCAAGCACCACCAAGGGATAATCCAGAGGAGTCCCAAGGCTCCGATGACGGCAAACGTGGCCCTCCAGCCCAACCACAGATAGAGCATGGCGATCACCGGCGCGGATACCACGGCACCCAGCGAGGCCCCGGCATTGAAGATCCCCTGCGCAAGCGCCCTCTCGTGGCGGGGAAACCACTCGGCAACGGCCTTAGTAGCTCCGGGCCAGTTGCCGGCTTCGCTGAAGCCGAGCAATCCCCTCGCCATCAGAAGACCCGACATGCTGCGAACCAAGCCGTGAAGAGCGGCGGCCGTGGACCAGACCGCGATGGTGCAGACAAAGCCGATCCGTGTTCCCACGCGGTCGAAGAATCGCCCAGAAAATGCCTGTCCCAAGGCATAGGCAACCATGAAGAACGCAATGATGGTGGCATAGTCTTCCTTCGAGAGATGCGTCTCCTTCGACATCGCAGGCCACATCACCGAAAGGGAGGTCCGGTCGATGTAGTTGATGATGGTGGCGACCCCGATCAGCGAAATAATCAACCATCTCAGGCGTGCTCGAAGAACCATGGGGAAAAATGTTTTTGGGTGGCGATCTTTTTGGGACTCAATCCTGAGCGGGCAGGCTCAAGCCCCTAGCTCTAAGCTCTTATTCCTTGGGAAGAAAATCCTGCCGCATGGGGGAGAAGAGGTCGATTACCACCGAGTCCTCTATAGCCAAGGATCCATGCTCCACTCCCGAGGGAATGTAGTAGAAATCCCCCTCCCCGAGCACCCGGAACTCTTCGCCGATCTGCACCTGAACGGATCCTGATCGGACAAAAGCCGCTTGCACATGAGGATGGGCATGCAGGGCACCGACCGCCCCCTTTTTGAATTCCAGATAGACCGCCATGAGTTGATCCCCATAGGCCATGATCTTGCGTCGCACTCCGCCACCGAGATCCTCCCAAGCGATCTCCTCAAACCGGGTATAAAGCTGCTCTTTGTGCACGTACATCGGCGACGACTTATTTTTTGATGATTTTTGCGGGTCCATCCCAGGAGAAGGTCTCCTCTCCCGCCTTCACCGAGTGCTTCGTAGCGGGGTCGGGTGAGTCGTTGGCGATCAAGACCGTCCATTGGATCTTCCTTTCGCCAATGACTCTAACGACAGTCCCCTCCTTCGTGGAGGCGAGCACCGTCACGCTTCGGATGACGGGCGAACTCCCGGACGTGCTCTCCTTGGAACCGTCAAAGGAGCCGTGGGGTTCGATCGCAGAAGCAAAGACATGGTTGGTGGCTTTCTGGCGCATAATCATCGCCGGTTCATGGCGCAGGTTGAAGTTGGGATCATTTGCGCCTGTCCTGGTGAAGGCAACCCTCGTGGAGGGATCCGCTGCGGAGGTGATTGTGTAGTAGCGGTTCCCATCGAGCCAGGTGAAGCTGAGCGATTCGCCGTGCTCCTTCATCGCTCCCTCGGACTCCACCCAGAGGTGCTGGTAGCCGTTGACCTCACCGAGGGGATGCTGTTCTCCCAGGTGAGGGGTCAGTTGCAAATTGCTTTCCATGAACTGCCCCATGAAATGGAATGGGTAGTCGTACAGATGCTCTTTCTCCGAGGAGAGCAGGAAGACGTCGAGGAGGACAGGATGATCGAGTACCTTATCCCTCACCATGGCCACAGTTCGCCTCATGGCGACCCCGGGCACCGCCGTGGTATCTGTGGCGCTCATGACCTGGAAGTCGGGATCCTTGGCATAGAAGAATCCCCTGTCTGAGTGGAGGGCCTTGGCCGCATTGTAATTGCCGCGGTAGTGGGAGGATTCATCCACGACGACCGTATTGTGAGCGATGGTCTGCTTGGCGTAGGAGTTATTCTCCGGAAGGTAGCGGCCCCCATACTTCTGCTCCACGTTCACGAACCGGACGGATCCATAATCGGTAAGGATTTCACGGCCCTGATCGTAATACTCAAGGGCGAGTTTGTCATAGTGACCATGCCCCATGCCGAGCGATGTGTACTTCAAGACGGCGACCGAGAGATATTTACCCAAACCTGAACGAAGGATTCCGAGCCCTCCCCCACTACCATCAGGGCCATCGGAATACTCAACACTCGCATAAGGAAAAGGGGGAGGATTTGGAGTTGCGGTGAGGCCCAAGGCCACGATCTGTCCCGCAAGATCCAAGGAAACCCTCCCTTCCGACAGCACGACGGAGAGCAGGGAGGGATCGTGTCCGTAGCGGGCATAGGCTTCGTTCAACGGGAAGATGACGGATCCGCTCCGAAAGTTCATTTCCTTCATCGAATCATTTAGCGGGAAAAAATTCCCATCCGAGTCGGTCTGCTGTAAGAGAGCAAAGAGAGACTTCTTGAGGATCTGATCATGCCGCTCGAACACCTTGAGCTCCGGTTGGTTATTCTGGATGACCTCGGCGAAGATGAAAAACGGCATGAGTGCGTAGCGGGCGTAATACGGCCCTTCGCAATAATAACCATCGGGAGAGAACAGCTCCTCCATCTGGCGGAAGAACCCCGCGGAGCCGTCCATCTTGGATCCGTAGAGGGCCTTTTTCACGATGGTCTCGTCACCCATCACGTAGCCGGCCATGCCGACCGCCGACACAAACCAAGTGGCATGGTTGTGCATGATGTTGAATTCTTTTCCATGGACCTCACTGATGAACTGCACCATGGGCCGGAAGATGTTCGTTTCAAACCTACTCCTCTCTTCAGGAGTTAAGGTATTATAAATGCAGTCGTAAGCCTGACTCACATCAACAAGCCAGTTTGCCTCATTGAGCGGTTGCCAGAAAAGTCGACCGGGACTGTTCTCCTTGGAGGCAGGATGCACTCCAAGCGTCGGGTAAAGAGCGGCGTAACTCTCCAACCGAGACTTCACAAAGGCGGCATAGCGGGAATCCCCCGTCACCTGATACAGGAATCCGGCATTCCTCATTTCGGACTCGTTGCGGGCATGCCGCTGCTGGGTTGGTCCGGAGGCATCCTTTGGCACCGGGACATCGGGAGGGTCATTCAACACCTTCTCGAGGGAGGCTTTCGTGTCCGCCAAGGCCGCATCAAAGAGGGGCGCCTTGCCGAGGTTGGTACGGATTGAGTCAACCCCATCGGGGGTGAGCATCAAACAGGGGTGCTTTGCAGGTGCTAATGCAGGCTGAGCAAGGGAGGCCGATCCGTCAGCAGAGACGGGGTTTGTATTATTGCCCCTGAGTGGAAGAACCCCCATGGCAAGGGGGGAAAAAAGGGACGCCAGCGCGAGGGCCAGACCAATCTGTTTATGAATCATCGTTCCGGGGGGGCGGAGTTTTTCGTCTTACGAGAAGAAGATGCCTCCGTTGATTTCAACCGACTCGCCGTTAATGAAGGACGATCTGGGCGATGCAAGGAATGCCGTTAACTCCGCGACTTCCTCAGAAGTTCCTTCACGGCCGACAGGCGTCATGGAGGCGACGCGCTCGCGCACCTCGGGCTTGGTGAAAGTGTCGTGAAATTTGGTAGCAATCATGCCGGGCGACACGCTATTGACCCGGATCCTCCGGGGAGCAAGCTCCTTAGCAAGAGCGCGTGAGTAGTTCGCCACACCGGCTTTCGCCGCCGCATAGGCGCTGGCCCCTGGACCGCCGCCGTCACGACCGGCTTGGGAAGAGAAGTTGACGATCACCCCCCCATCGGGCATCAGCGGCAAGACCGCCTTGGTTACAAGAAAGACGCTCTTGAGGTTTAGATCGATCACGGAATTCCAATGCGACTCATCCATCTCCAGGATGGTTTTGCGGGCAATCAGACCACCCGCAACATTCACCAAGATATCGATCCGACCTCCGAATTCCTCGGAGACCTTCTCCACAACTCGGGCGATGTCTGAAGCGATCACCACGTTTCCTTGCACCGCAATGGCCCGCCCACCCTTGTCGGTGATCTGACGGACAGTCTTCTCAGCCTCCTCGAGGTTGGATCGGTAATTGACAGCGACGAGGGCGCCGAGCTCGGCAAGTCGAATCGAGACAGCCCGACCGATGTCGCGCGCACCTCCTGTGACGAGGGCGATTTTTCCAGAGAGTTCGTTCATGGTTGTACTCATATGGTTGGGGGTGAATTGTTCGGGATTACTTGTCAGCCTTCTTACCGTCAAAGTAGTCCATCAGTGCGAAGGCACGCTCGTTGACTGGCTTCATCATGTCGAGGAGGGTCTGGTAGGGTTGATAGTCCATGTTCACGATCCCCTTGTTGGAGTCGAGGTTTGAGGGATCCTCCTTGGCGGAACGGGGATCGTTGTCGGCATAGCGGAACCAGTGCCACCCGACGCAATCCTTGGAACGCAGAAGGGCTAGGGTAAAGTTCTGGTAAAAAAGCCCTCTCTCCTTCTGAGTGTGGACGAGGAATCCAGCGCCGCTCTTGTTCCCAAGCCCGGAGTCCATCGCCTTGGCATAGTATTCTGTAATCAGGATCGGACGTCCCGATTCTTTGGTCCAGGTGCCGATCTCATCCTCACTGGGAGTCCATGTGTTATACCAGTTCACCGAAACAACGTCGCAATAAGGACCGCAGGCTCGGAAGACCTCGGGAACGGGCCGGTCTTTTCCGAAAAAGCGGGACCCGAGGAAGAGATGATTCGGGTCGTGCCGCTTAATAGCGGCTGAGACGATGCGGTAGTAGCGCTCGAGCACGACCTTGGTAAAGTCCTTTTCATCCTGAAGCGTGACTTGGGCCGCCGTGGCATCCTTGCCATGACGCTCCCTTAGCCAGGCCATAGCTGCATCATGACCCGAGTCTCCCTCGGGAAGCTGCAGGTAGTTGACAAGTTTCCCCATCACGAAGGTGAGCTCGTTGTCGCTGAAGTAACCGAGGAGGTAGGGGTCGCCCGCATGGGGTTCGATCTTCTCCTTCGCATAGTCTTCACAAAAGGCCTCGAACTTCGGGTGAAAGATAGGCACGCAATCGTTCTGAAACTTCATGTGTCCCGTTCCCATCCTTGCCCCAAGCTCGTTCTTAGCAAAGGTGGACATGAAACTCAGGATGATCGTGTAGACGGGTCGGTCCGAGGTCTTAGAAAGGAGTGCGTCATCCGACCATCCCCCCGTTCCGTTGAAGGAGTACTTCTTCAAGAGGGCGGTTGTCTCCTTGGCCCAGTTGTCCAAGTTGCCGAATTTCACCTGAAGGGCCTGCTTTGCCGCCGCCCCCTGATTCGGCCTTACGCCAGCAACGGCGATGTCGTAATATTCATGACCCTCCGGATCAATGAACATCCAGCGATCGCCCAATTTCTCAACGCGGAAATATCCGTTTGCAGTGTGAGTGCGGGCCAAGAGGCCACCGTATTTATCGAAACCGGCATCCGCAGGCAATGCGGTGGCTCCGGGCCACTGATCGAGGGCAAGCGTGGCCCGGGGCTTGTACTCTTTCTCCTTCTCGCCGACAGCTTGAATGATGATCTCCTTGTCGGGCAGGGGTCTTGCACCGGAAGATTTGCTTGCGGTGACAGCATCCTGCGCAGAGACATTTGCTAAAAGGACTGTAAGAAAAACAATCGAGGGGGTACTGAATCTCATAGGGGGGTAGGAGCTTTGCTTTTTTTTGCAACGATTCTGCAATTACTCAACGATATACAATAATCTCTGCTGAAAGCCACTCCAATGGTTGATCTTCGATCTTCTCTCCTTGCTGACGGAAGTCGCGGGAGAGAATGAGTGAGTATTGTTTTTTTGCACCCGTACGGTTGAGAGAACGGGTGACTTCAACCAGCGTGTCGCTTTCGTCGGGGTTCACCGTAAAACCTCCGATCAGGTCCAAACCTCGGCCCAATCCCTCGACGTTCAAACCGCTTTGCCCCTCGGGAGGAAGCGGCTTCCGAGAGATAGGGAGTAAAACTGCCTGACGTTCGCCGGGCAGGAAAGTCTTCTCGGTCAGATAAAGATGAATCGGAACCGAATTGGAATTTCTAGAGCGACTCTTGAGTCGGAGAAAGAGCGCCTCCTTCTTTGATCCATCAATCGGAGGGAAGGTCAAGAGGGTGAGAGAGCGTTCTTTTCCCCCGGTCAGCAGCTTTCCTTCACTCGTGGAGCAAGAGCCTATCGTCCCAATGACTTGAGGCAACGTGGAGGCAACCGGGCGGGCGGAGAGGAGCCCCACCGATTCCGAAGGAAGCGGCACGATCACTCTTCCTCCATCCGCTTCCGCCTGAAGAATCGCGGTGGTGCCGAACGTCTCTTCGGTAACGCTCTGGTAGGTAAGAAGGTGTCCGCCTTTCAGCGGCGGGAGCTTCAGTTGGACAGCAGACTGAGCGACGGAGTTGGTTCTAGCTAGCAGGACTTGAAGCACACCATTCTTGAGCGTGGCGGCGCTTCTGATCTCGTCCGTTGCTTTCGTGGCCAGGAGTTCACGGCTTCCTGTCAAAGCACTGGCGGCGAGCCTGATCACCTCGGCGGCTCGGGTCGTGCCCGTAATCTCTGGAATGGGGACTGACTCGTTGACATGGTGGATCCCGTTTTTCTTTACCTGATTGTTCTCGGGATTCACGCTCAGGGTCAGGCGGAAAAAATAGACCTCGTCCAATCCTGACCCTGCGATGACCGTGGCCATGGATCCCAGGGCGGAAAACTCCTTGGGGGAATCAAGCGTGGTCGGAAGTTTTGAAAAGTCCTTGGCCGTATGCACGTTGTACTCGGACATGATGATCGGAAAGGGCCTCCCTCCATTGGCTTCGGTCACCTGGTTTCTGAGTTCCGTCAACTGCGTCAAGAAGTTCGCCGGTCTGACGCTGTACTGTTGATAAGCGTATTGCTGGAACTGGGAATACGCCGGGTCTGTTTTACCATCCAAGCGGATGTGGCGGTCCCTCATGCTGAGACGACCCCAGCCTATCTGAGAATCCCTCGTATCGGGCTTTCCACGGGATTCAAAGGCCTTGATGCTGGCCGTACAGGGAGCGGAGATCAGGGGATCGAGTTTCTTGCCAGTAACTTTGGAGACATCTTCCAAAGCCGCCTGAATGGCATCCGAGCCGATCCTGAGGCGCACCGAGTATTCAGCTTGGGTCAGCTTCATGCTTGCAGCATGGTCCGGTTCGTTAAAGAGCTGGAAACGGCAAACGTCGTGCCGACGGGCCAACTGGTAGGCCTGCGCGTAGTAAGCCGACCAGAATTTCCAGGCGGCCGACCAGTCCGTTTGTCCTTCGGGTCCGAGAAGCTTGAAAGAGAACGGGCAGGTGATGGTGGCCAAGAGTTCAATCTCATCATGACGAAGGGCATCAAGGGACTCGCCCGCCGTTGATTCGGGATGCTTCCATAACTTAGGCGTCTCGGCCTCGGCATTGTCCCGAAGTTTTTTTATCAGGAGCATCAGCTCCACCTCGGAAGCAATGCTGGGGCCTTTTGATTCTCCAGGCTTAACCCCCAGACGCAGCCGTACGCCATTGACCCCGAGGGCCCTCACCCATTCGGGGAATGCCGATTCTCGCGGCATCTCTCCCGTGTTGATGCCGATAACGGATGGAGTATGCCCGATTACCTTTTCGCTGATAATAACGGATTCCGAGGCTGCCAGTCCTTGGATGGAGATTAAGCAAAAACCGATTCCTGACAGCGAGCAACCCAGTGGCCGGAAGTGCCGCTTCACTACGAATTACCGAGATGTTTCTTCAGGAAGGCAATGACCTCGGGGCCGATATCACGTTCCAGAGGCTTCTTGGCCTTGGCAGCAGCGTACTTGAAAGAGAAGGTGTGTCCGGCTTTGTCGAGATAGATGACTTCCGTGACAGCTCCAGCCTTGATCAGGGCGTCGTAGAGACTCTGGGATTGGTCACGATCAACAGTCGTGTCCCTCTTTCCTTGGAGAATAAGTGTCGGAGGGACATCCTTGCGCACATACGTGATTGGTGAGGCCTTCTTCCAGTCGCTATCAGTCTCCCCAAAAATCTTTTTTACTTGGGAATCTACGCCCCTAAGTTCCAGGGGATTCCCATCCTTATCCGTCTTTTTCCGGTTCCCAATATCGGTGACCCCGTACATATCGATCACGGCGGAGACATTGTCTGCAAAATCGGGATAAGGGGATGTCGGCGCTAGAGAAGCATCGCCGGAGGTGTAACCAACCATGAGAGCGAGGTGACCACCTGCCGATCCTCCAAGGACAGCGATCTTGTTCGGATTGATTCCGAGTTCCTTCGCGTGGGCTCGAAGATAACGGATGCCGTTTTTGCAGTCCTGAAGATTGATGGGGTATTTCCCGGCGGACTTCAGGGCGTAGTTGATGCTGGCGGCAACGAATCCATTTTCTGCAAGGGTGGTGCCAATCTCCATCTCACGGGCCTGACGCTTGTCTCCACCTGTCCAGCCCCCCCCATGTATTAAAAGAACAGCTGGGGAGAGCGTTCCTGCAGGACGGTTTTTGGGGATGTAGAGGTCCATTTTTTCCTTTCTACCCTCGGGTAGGTAGGAGACATCTCCGCGAGTCTCAACACCGGCAGGAGGATTGAGAAACTCGGTGGCTTCGGGCGTAGAGGTATCGGAGGCAGCTGAAGCTGTTGATGGGTCTGGAGATTGGACCGGGGCTGTAGCCTCGGGACTCTGTGACCATGCAGAGCATGTAGACAGTAACAGGATGACTGGCAGAGCAAGGGATGATTTCATGAATTGAGGAGATTAAGGGAATTACAGGTCGGTGATTGGTTGGTGTCGTGGAACAAGGATCTTCATGATGCCCCAAGCCGTGAGATAGCTGAGGGAACAGATCACAAACATGATGAAGTAGGCGTGCTGGGGGGTGTCCTTGAACGTGTCGGTCAATGTTCCCGAGAGTTTGAGGATGATCACCCCGCCAAGACCTCCCGCCATGGCACCGATGCCTGTCACCGACCCGACGGATTTCTTTGGGAACATGTCCGAGACGGTAGTGAAGAGGTTGGCCGACCACGCTTGGTGAGCTGCGGCACCAATGCAGATGATGGCAATGGCAAAAGTTGATGCAAGTTGGCCGAAGTGGCTGACATTCGCGAAATACTGGGTGGTCAGCACGCTCAGCGGGCAGAGGGCTATCAGGAACATGGCTGTCATGCGTGCCTGATAGGTCGGCATCCCTCGTTTCATCAACGTCAGGGGAATGCTGCCTCCGTAAATACTGCCGATGATTGCCACTCCGTAGACGATGAACGTTGGGATCATCACTTCGTGCTTGGTCATGCCGAACTGCTTCTTGAGGTAATCAGGTAACCAGAAAAGATAGAACCACCAGATTCCGTCAGTCATGAATTTTCCAAAGAAGAAAGCCCAGGTCTGAGGATATCCGAGCACTCCTGTTTTTGGAGCGTCGCCAACAACTCCCGATCTCGTGGATCCCTCCCGGATCGCCACGATATCATGCCAGCGGCGGGTCAAAGCCGAGAGACTTGCAAGAAGGGCAATCGCACCCGTCGTTCCATAGAGAGCAATGGCCGTCGTGTGATTCAGGCTCGGGAACATCGTCGAGATAAAGTAAATGAAAAGACCCAGGAACAGGATCATGACATGAAGCCCGATGCACCCAGCGAGCGACATCCGGCCAGAAAACGAAAAGAGAGTCAGGGAGAACCTCTTCCCTGTGCGATCGTCTTGAGCAATCTGCCCCTTGCTCTCGTCCTGATCAGCATTGATGTAATCATACTCCGCCTTCGAAAGACGCTTCTCCTTTGCGGGCGGATTGTAGAGCCAGAACCAGAAGATCAGCCACAAGAAGCCGACCGCACCGGTGAGGATGAAGGCCATCTTCCAGCCATGCTCGTCACCGAAATGAATGAGGCACCAGGGAACAAAGAGCGCGGCAATCATGGCCCCCACATTGGATCCCGAATTGAAAATGCCCGTCGCCAAGGCGCGTTCACTTTTTGGGAACCACTCGGCCACGGTCTTGATCGAGGCTGGGAAGTTCCCCGCTTCGCCTATTCCAAAGAGACTCCTGACGATCATGTGCGCTGCGGTCAGGCTTCCCACAAAGGCATTGGCAATCCCGAAGAGGGACCAGACCGTCAGGGAGAGAGCGAGTCCGATCTTGGTGCCAATCTTATCGATGATTACACCCGCCAGAATTGTCATCGTAGCATAGAAGGCAGTGAAGACCGCCGTCACGTTCGCGTAATCGGAGTTTGTCCATCCAAAACCGCCCGCTGTCGTGGGCGTGCAGAAAAATTCCTTCAGATAACTGATGACCTGACGATCGAGGTAGTTGAACGTCGTGGAGAAAAAGAGAAGTCCGCAAATGATCCAACGATACCGGGTCATTCCAGAGGGACGAAGGGAGTCAGTTATATTCTCGGTGGGCATGTGGTTTTAGGGGGTTAAGTCAATGTTAAGGATTCTGCGAGGCTACTTTCCATTCTCGCTCCATCACTGGACGCATCACCGAAATCATCGCCTTGTACCCCTCGGGGGTCATGTGAAGCTTATCGGCCACATAGCACTCCATGCGGGCATCCCCCGAAGGAGTTTCCAGGGGAGGATTCACATCGGCATAGGTGACGCCGGGGGTTGTGGAGGCAAGTTGGATAAGCCCCTTGTTGACCTCATCCACCAAGGCTAGGTAGCCGGCCTGACGTTTTTGTGGAGCTCTGATAACGGAAACCAACATAATTCGGGCCTTCGGTAGGGCCGCCTGAGTGCGTGAGATCCAATCCTTGGTCTGCAGAAGAATCTTTTCGGGAGTTAACTTGCTGTTGATGTCGTTACTTCCGCAATACCAGACCACGAGACCTGCTTGAGATGTTGGGACAATCTGGTCGAAGAAGTAGAGTTGATCGGCCGTGCGGGACCCTCCGAAGGCCCTATTCGTGACCGGTAGCGGGGCAAAATCGTTCGTACAGGTATCCCACTTTCGAAAAATACTGCTTCCCACCATGAGGATTCCTCCGGGGGCAGGGGCGGGGGCCTGTGCCAACTTGAACACTTCAGCGGTGTATTTACGAGGAGTCGCAGAGGGAGCGGGCGTTGGAGAGGTACCACCTGGTTGTCCGGCATCAGCAGCAGATAACGATGGCAGTAGTGAAACCATCGCAAATATAACGAAAACTCGGGCTTTTCTATTCATGATCAAGCGGGGGGATGTGTGCCAGATGGCACGGAGTAGGAATGGGGGGGATTGTTCTGGATTAGAAAATAAAAAACTGCGTCTGACAAAACTTCTTTCACTAACTTGAAAGAAGCTTGCGAGAGACATAAATAAGCTTTGACCAAGTGGCGGATTCGCTGAATCTCAAGTGATGGTCAAAACGTCCGGCTTCCCCTTAAAATTCACCCTAATGTTAGCCTTTCTTTCGTCCCTTCTTGCGTCCTGTAAAAAAGAGACTTACGAGTCACCCGACTATCATGTCGTAAAATCGGAGGGGGCTTTTGAAATCAGAAACTATCCGGAAAGCTCCATGGTCACCACTCCCATGCAGCAACGCGGAGCAGATGGTTCATTCATGCGTCTTTTCGGTTTTATTTCGGGAAAAAACGACCAGCGCGAAAAAATCTCCATGACCGTGCCCGTCATCATGTCAGGGCCAGAATCGGGAACGATGAGTTTTGTCGTGCCCAAGAAGGTCTCTCTCAAGGGGATCCCAAAGCCTACCGATTCCTCAATCCAGATCACTTCCATGCATGAGGGAAGCTATGCCGTGTATCGCTTCTCGGGCAGGGCAAAGCCGGCTGATTACGCGAAAGCAGCGATGGCTTTAAATCACTGGATCGTCGGGAACGGCCTTAATTGTTACAAGATCCCATCGTCGCCATTGTTAGCTTCCTACAATCCCCCTTGGACACCGGGATTCATGAGGCGCAACGAGGTGCTGATCAGAATCAACGGGTACATTCCAGCAACCCCCTGATTCTGGCATGCATCTTTGGCTAGCTTCCCACGATGCCAGGGTGCGCGCCCTGCGAGCAAAAGGGAAGCTGGAGTATGGATACTCACTCACTCCGTTCGGAAGCTGCGCGATCCTAAAATCAAGAGAATATCTGCTGGCCCTCTATTTTGGGGAGGACCCACAGCAACTTGTGGACTCCTTTTCGGCAAAGTGGCCGACATCGATCCTGAATCATGCATCGGAAGCCGATACTTTGATTCCTCGTCTCATTGAGGAACCTTCCCCAATTCCTCTCATGGCAATCGGAACGCCTTTCCAACTCAGTGTCTGGGAACATCTGGTCAGGAGCAGGGAGGGAGCCACAGTCACCTACGGAGATGTGGCAGCAGCGATCGGGCGACCATCAGCAGCCCGGGCCGTCGGGAGAGCTGTCGGAGCCAATGAGATCTCCTTCTTGATTCCCTGTCACCGGGTTGTCTCCCAAGGGAAATTAACCGGCTACCGTTGGGGACTCGAACGGAAACGGGCTCTTCTGGCCTGGGAGTTGGCGCATCGCGACCCCCTGCAGATGCCATTCTGAGGATTTAGCTATCAGCACCCTTCTGGGGATCCAATCAGAAACCGGAGGAGATCATCAGGCAGAGCGGAGTTCCACGAGTGCTGTACCTTATCAAGAGCAACACGCAGGGAGCAGGAATGAAGGGCGTGACGCGGCAACCAGAGCTTCTCTGCGAGGGCCGCTGACCAACCTGTCTCGATGAATTCGAGATAGCACCCCTCCGAGGGGCCGTAGATTTTATCGCCAACGACGGGATATCCGGAATGGGTAAGATGCACCCGTATCTGATGGGTGCGGCCCGTGTGAGGGATGCAATGGACAAGAGAGATGGGGCCCACCTTCGGATGCATGATCCTCTTCATGACTCGGAAGTCCGTATGCGCCGGTACCCCCATGGGGTGGACTCCTCGCTTCAACCAGATCCGAGAATCCTCAACCTCTCCCAAGCGAAGAATCGGCTCCCTGACGCTCCACTCTTCCGACTTCGGCCATCCCACCGTGAGGGCAAGGTACTCCTTGGCAATCTCCCCGCGGGCCATCGCCATCGAACAATGACGGGCGGCCTGGGCATTCTTTGCTACAAGAACGATGCCACTGGTCTCCCGATCAAGACGATTGATGAGCGAGACCTGACCGCCGCTTGCGATCTCATAGGCAAGAAGCTCCCGTAAGCGATCCCAAAGAGTTACCGGCCCTCCCGGTTTACTGGGGTGAATCAAAAGAGATGGGGGTTTATCGATCGCGATAAGATCGGCTGTCTCACCCAGAATTCTGAAGGGGAGTTGGATGGGAGCTTGAACAACCATGAGCGTCCATTCATTTGTGAACATCATGATTCGTCTCGTCAAAGCCTCTCGATCGTATGGCATCCCTCCGGTTATTGCCCTTGATTCCATTTCTCTCGATATCGGCCATGGGGAATTTGTCGCCATCACGGGCCAAAGCGGCTCCGGAAAAAGCACCCTGCTCAATCTGCTTGGAGGACTGGATCACCCCACAAGCGGCCAGGTAGTGGTCGATGGCATCCATCTGGAGAGCGCCAATGATCATGAACTGACTCTCTTCCGCCGAAAAAAGCTCGGCATGGTGTTCCAGTTTTTCAACCTCCTTCCCGCAATGACCCTGGTGGAGAATGTGGAAATGCCGCTGTTGCTTCGTGGAGAGCATGGCAAGAGCGTACGGACAGAGGCTCTGGCCATGCTCGATCAGGTCGGCATGGAACATCGTGCGGGCCATTTCCCCCATCAACTCAGCGGCGGCGAGATGCAGCGAGGTGCCATTGCTCGTGCTCTGATTCACACTCCCTCCCTGCTACTGGCCGATGAGCCTACCGGCAATCTCGACAGCACGAATGCCTCCCAAGTGCTGGAGGTTATCGCAAAGATTGCTTCCCGCAGGACCACGACGGTTATTATGGTAACTCATAGCGATGCGGTGGCGGCTCTTGCCGACAGACGGATCCAAATCAAGGACGGCATCATTGCCTCCGATTCAACCAGAACTCACTGACCTCTAAGATTTTCCCATGGAACACCAGCGCACCCTCGCCAAGTCCGCCAGCCTGAGTGGCGGAACCCTCCACAACGGGAGCAACGTCACCCTGACCATTCATCCCGCACCGGTCGGCCACGGCTACAAGTTCCGCCGCAACGACTTACCCGATGAGCCAGTGGTGGATGCCATGGTGGATCATGTGAAGACAGTCGAGCGGGCCACGACCTTGGTGCAGGGCAATGCCAAGATTCAGACTGTCGAGCATGTCCTCTCTGCTCTGGCAGGCTTGGGCGTCGATAATGCCCTCATCGAAATGGATGCCAACGAGCCACCAATCGGCGATGGTAGTGCAGCCCCCTATGTGGGCCTGATCCAAGAAGCTGGAATCGTCGAGCAGGAAGCCGCCCGTTCGCCCCTGGAACTGGGTGAACCGATCCACTTGGAGACAACCGGCGGATCGATCATGACGATTTTTCCCCATTCGGGGCTCAGGATCTCCTGCACACAGGTCGGGCCAGATGGACGCTTCACACAATACCTCTCGCTGGAAATTAATCCCGAGGTCTACGCGCGTGAGATTGCACCCGCCAGGACGTTTGTCCACTACGAGGATGTCAAACACCTCATGGAGAAGGGACTGATCAAGGGAGGTAGTCTGGAAAACGCCCTCGTGATCAGGGGAGAATCAGTCCTCAGCAAGGAGCCCCTCCGCTTCCAAGACGAGTTTGTGCGCCATAAAATTCTCGATATTATCGGGGACCTTGCCCTGACGGGTCGGCCGATGCGCGGCCATATTGTAGCAGTGAGGCCCGGACATGGTCCAAACACGGAGCTTGCCCGCGCCATCGTGAAGCACCATCGGGATCTCGTCGCCATGGCCCCAAGCCCGGTGACCTCTTCCTTGCCCGTCATGGACACCAAAGAAGTGATGAGGGTCCTCCCCCACCGCTATCCCTTCCTCATGGTCGACAGGATCGTCGAGTTTGACGGTGAAACGAAGGCCGTGGGAGTCAAGAGCGTCTCGATCAACGAGCCATACTTCCAAGGTCATTTCCCCGGTCACCCCGTCATGCCGGGAGTACTCCAACTCGAGGCAATGGCCCAAGTTGCCTCCATTACCATGATGCGCAAGGAGGACAACGCCGGCAAAATCGGATATTTCATGAGTGCCGACGAGGTGAAATTCCGTAAGCCCGTGTTACCCGGAGATACACTGTTCATTCATGTGGAGATGCTTAAAGCCCGCAAAAACCTCGGGAAAGCATCCTGCAAATGCGTGGTCAACGGAGATATTGTTTCCGAGGGAGTCCTGCTCTTCGGCATCGTGAACAAGTAACCCGATCCCGATGTCTGAAATCCATCCCACAGCGATCATTGACCCGACGGCGCAGGTTGCTCCATCGACCAAGGTCGGCCCCTACTCGATCGTGGGGCCCGGGGTGATCCTCGGCGAGGAGTGCATCCTCCACAACCATGTCACCATCGCCGGCCCCACCACGATCGGTGCCGGCAATGAATTTTACCCCTACTGCTCCATCGGACAACGTTCTCAAGATCTGAAATACAAGGCCGAGCCTACTCATCTCAGGATCGGCAATCACAACACCTTCCGCGAGTTCGTCACCGTTCATCGCGCCACGGATCAGGGCGGAACCACGATGATCGGCAGCTATGGCAACTTCCTTGCCTACGCCCATATCGCCCATGACTGCATCGTGGGCGACCACGTGATCTTCTCCAACAACGGAACTCTCGCAGGCCATGTATGGGTCGGTGACCATGCAGTGATCGGCGGACTCAGCGGTGTCCACCAGTTCTGTCGCATCGGCGCCCACGCAATCATCGGGGGATGCACCAAGATCGTCCAAGATGTTCCTCCCTTCATGATCGCCGATGGCAACCCAGCCGAAGTCCGGGGCATCAACATGGTTGGGTTGGAGCGGAGGGGGTTTTCAGCCGAATCGCTCCGCGAGATCCGAGAGGCTTACAAGGTCATTTACCGTAGCAACCTGAACACTTCTCAGGGACTCGAGTCCCTTAGAGTCAATTTTTCCGATTCGGAATCAGTCCATCATTTGGCCGATTTCATCGCTGCAAGCGAGCGCGGAATCGTCAGATGAGCTGAATGTCCGATTAACAGTTTTCTCAACACAGGCTCTCAAGAAAAGCCTCTGCTTCGGAAACGATTTTGAGGCGATCCTTGGGATCACGCTTTTGCCAAGAGCGTACCGGCATCGATGTGCGGGGATTCCGGACAAATAGATCTTGGTGAGTGTTGAAAAAGTTCCAGTAGAGGAGATTCAGAGGGCAAGCCCCCTTGCCACTTTTGATCGAAGGACTGAAAGCACAGGAGTCGCAATAGTTGCTCATTTTGCTGATGTAGGCCCCACTAGCCGCATACGGCTTGGAGGCCATGAAGCCCCCGTCCGCATGGAGCGCCATTCCGAGAAGATTCGCCGCCATCACCCAGTCATGGGCATCAATATACATCTCGTTGAACCATCGGAGCGCCTCCTGTGGATCGATTCCAGCAAGTAATAGGAAATTCCCAAGTACCATGAGTCGCTGGATGTGATGGTTGAAGCCGCTCTGTAGAGTTTCCCTCAGGGCCGCGGACAAGCAATGCATCGAAGTCTCACCAGTGTAGAAAAAGGCAGGCAGCGACCGTGTGGCGTTCAGCCCGTTCACCGAGGCGTACTCGGGCATTTTCAGCCAGTAGACGCCGTTCACAAACTCACGCCATCCGATCACCTGCCTGACAAATCCCTCCACGGCATGGAGGGGAGCTTTGCCCTCCTTGAAGGCCTTCTCTGCCGCAAGCGCACACTCCATCGGGTCGAGCAGTCCGATATTGAGCATCGGAGAGAGGATGGAGTGAAAGAGATCACCCTCCTCCGCCACCATCAGATCCTGCCAGGTGCCGAATTCCGACAGGCGTGATGCGATGAAATCGCGCAGAGCCTTCAGGGATTCAGCACGAGTCACTGGCAATGCGAAGTCAGCGGCTTTTCCCGGTGCGTCCGGATAGATCACCTCCAACTCGCGAGCAACTTCCCGAGTGATTTCATCCTGCTGGAGTCGAAGCGGCTTTTTCGGCCGTGGCATTCCCGCTTTCTTCCAGTCGGCAAAGGTGGCCCGATTCTCGATATCGTAATTCCACTGACCGCCAAGAGGCTCGGAGCCTTTCTCCCCCTCCATGAGAAGTCCTGTTCGCCGGCGCATCTCCCTATAAAAGTTCTCCATGAGCAGACGCTTCTTTCCACCCGCAAACTCCAGAAAGTCCTCCCTTGAGCAGAGAAACTGACTGGTTGGAATAATCGAGAGGGGTATGGAGAACTTTGCTCCAAGGAGCTTCAGTGCCTGATGCTCGTCATGATTATTCGGCTGGGCAACCAGAAGGGAAGAGGGCTTGTGATCCCTGCAATGCACTTCCAAAACTGATCGCATGTCAGCCGCATTCTCCAACCGATGATACTCCACGTCCCATCCCTCTGCAGCACGCTCCGCAGCGTAGTGACGCATAGCCGAGATTAGGAGCATCAGACGATGACGGTGGTAGGGTATCTTGCCGAACGTCTGCCTCGACTCGATAAAGAGCAGTCGATCCCTCCCCCTCTGTGCGCATAGGAGTGCTGCATTTCGCTCTGAGAGCTGATCTGGCAGGATCAACACGGTGTGTTTTTCAGGGGATTTTTTCATGAGGCGATCGGTGGAGCTAGGGAGCCAAATCGAGGGGGGGATGTGGATTTCTCAATCCACTATTATTCACTCAACGGATTTCCTGCCGCTATCCTAGCGTAAAATTCAAATCCAGTGCGCTTCAATATGTGATGCAAAATAGAAGTTTCTGATAATCTCGGTCCATGATCACCACGCTGACACCCGCCGAAAACGATCTGGCCGAAGCTCTCAGGCCGTCACTCGATGCCGTGGAATCCCATCCGGTCTTCGGCGCCGTTCAGTCAGAAGCCCAGCTCCGTATCTTCATGGAGCATCATGTCTTCCCTGTCTGGGATTTCATGTCGCTGCTGAAGTTCCTGCAGGCAGAGCTGGCTCCCGCCACTTGGCCCTGGATGCCGAGACCCCATGGTGATCTCGTGCGCCTCATCAATGACATCGTGACCGGAGAGGAGTCCGACAAACTCCCCAAGTCCCACCGTAAAGAGACCACGCATGCCAGCCACTTTGACCTCTACCTCATGGCGATGCGTGAGGTGGGGGCTGACACGACTCCGATCACAGAGTTCCTGAGCATCGTTCGCTTGCAGGGACTCGTGGCAGCTCTCAATCCCGAACTGACGCCCATGGTTCCCAAGCCCTCGCTGAGCTTCATGCGGGACACCTTTGCCTTGCTGGAGCAGGGGGAGGCGCACCGCGTCGCCGCATCGTTCTCCTTCGGACGTGAGAATGTCATCCCTGGGATGTTCAACTCCCTTTTGGCCAAGCTCGGCATCGGCGAGGAGCGAGCCCCGATCTTCCACTACTACCTCAAGCGCCATGCCGAGCTCGATGGAGACGAGCATGGACCGGCGGCGCTCAGGTTAGTAGCCACCCTCTGTGGCAATGATCCGGCAAAACTCGCCGAGGCCATCGATTCGGCCAAAGCCGCGCTGGCAAGTCGCGCCAGACTCTGGGACAGCGTGCAGGCTAATCTCTCCGCTTAATCAACGACGTCATGCGCCGCAATGGAAAGGCGGTTCAGAAGTCTGATCTACCACAGAAGGTCTGCCTGCACTGCCATCGTCCCTTTGCCTGGAGGAGGAAATGGGAGCGAGACTGGGATTCCATCACCTGCTGCAGTGAAGCCTGCAAGGGGGAGTATAAGAGGGCACGAAGGAGCCACTCATGAGTGACCGGGAGCGGATCACCCTTGTCTGGCTGAAGCGGGACCTGCGTCTGCACGATCACGCCCCCCTTGCCGAGGCCTCCCGCAGCTGTGCCGAAGGAGGAAAAGCAGTCGCAGTCTATGTCCGGGAGTCGGATTACTGGGCCACGGATAAGGCCTCCACAGAGCAATGGGAGTTTGTGGCAGAATGCCTGCGCGATCTTTCGGCAGGATTGGAGCGGATCGGATGTCCCCTGCTGATCGCCGAGGCACCCTCCGCCGAGATCGTGCTGGAGGCCCTCCTCGATCAGTACGAGGTCGTCGAGCTGCTCTGCCATCAGGAGACCGGGAATGGATGGACCTTCGAGCGGGACAAGAGAGTCTTGCGACTCTGCAGGGAGAGGCATCTCCCCGTTCGGGAATTCCTTCAGAATGCCGTCGTGCGGGGCAGGATCCGTCCCCCGGAGAAGCCTGAGCATCAGTCCTTCTGGAGAGACTGGCTGGCCTCTCCTCAGGCACCGACACCGAGAATCTGGCGCTCACCCTCCACGGCACCACCACTGTTCACTCCTCCCGATCTCGCGACTTCGGTGAACGACACGCGACAGCAGGGTGGCGAGCGACTTGCCCTCGGATTGCTCGAGAGCTTCCTAGGCGAGCGGTGCCTCCTGCATGGAGGTTATCGAGTTGAGATGGGGAGCCCTCTCCATGGCCACGAGGCCTGTTCCCGGCTTTCAACTCATCTTACCTGGGGAAGTCTCTCGACAAAGCGAGCTGCTCACGCCGCCTTGGCCCGTGAACCGCGCCCTCCTTACGGAAGCATGATGCATCGCAACAGCTTCCACCGGAGACTCCGCTGGCGGGACCATTTCCTCCAGAAGTTCGAATCCTTGCCTTGGATGGAGTTTCGCTGCATCAATCCCGCTGCGGAAACCCTCCATGGTTGGCACGAGGAGTGGTACGAGCGCTGGTCCTCTGGCATGACGGGCTACCCCTTCATCGATGCCTGCATGCGGTCGCTCAATACCACGAAATGGCTGAATTTCCGCGCCCGGGCGATGCTCGTCTCGTTTGCTTCGTATGCACTGAATCTCGATTGGCGACGCTTCGCCCCGCATCTCGCTCGGACTTTTCTCGATTATGAGCCGGGGATCCACTACAGCCAGCTCCAGATGCAATCAGGGACGACCTTTGGATCGATCCCCAGGATCTACAACCCAATCAAGCAATCCTTGGAAAAGGATCCCGAAGGGGTATTCATCCGCCGGTGGGTTCCCGAGCTTCGGGATCTTTCCGATGCAGCAATTCATCACCCCGAGCCAACAGTCAGGCATGGGTATCCCGCGGCCATCATCGACCCGGCCAATCTTTGGAGCATCATGCGGGCAAACGGGCCAAAATCAGGACGACCCCGGCCAGCGGCCCCACCCCGGAAATCTGATGCAAACACGCGATCCCTTCTTCGAAGAAAGATCGACGAAGCCCAACCGGAACTCTTCCTTCCCGATTGCTGATCATCCCAAGCGAGATAACCTCTTGATAAGATGAAATCTGTATCGACTTGGATCCAAGCCTACCATGGTTCGCTCGCTGCCGATGCCCTAGCGATGCCTGTTCACTGGTACTACGACACGGCGGCACTGCGTCGGGACTATGGGATGGTGGATCACTTCATGGAGCCGAAGAATCCTCATTCCGGAAGTATCCTCTGGCGTTCCGAATACCATGCACTCAGTGAGAAGGGAGATATCCTCCGCGATCAGGTCCAATACTGGGGGAAGCGTGGGATCCATTACCACCAGTTCCTCAAGGCGGGGGAGAACACGCTGAACTACCGTCTCTCCAGCGAACTCTTCGCCTTTGTAAAAGAACACGGCGGCTATGATGCCGATGCATGGCTTGAACGCTATATCGCCAGGATGCTTGAGCCGGGATGGCATCGTGACACCTATGTGGAAGAATTCCACCGGGCCTTCTTCACCCGCTACAGTCAGGGGAAGAAACCGAGAAAATGCGGGATCAGTGACGAACACATCGGAGGCCTTGCCATGGTGCCGGCCCTCTGCGCGGCACTTTGCTCACAGGAACTTGGAACCGGGCTTTCGGAATTACGGATGATCGTGAAAGAACATGTCGGGCTGACACATGCGCACGCCAATGTCCTCCGTGCCGCCGATACCTTGGTACGTTTGCTCTGGAAAGTGACGGAGGGGGAGCCTGTGCGGGAGGCAATTCGCAGTGAGGCCGGCGATTGGATTTCTGGTAATAAGTCAGACTCCTGGCTGCATCAACCCGACGAGCATGTGATCGGATCCCGTTACAGTCCCGCTTGCTACATTGCGGATGCCATGCCGGCTGCCCTCTATCTGGTCTGGAAATACCATCGGGATTTCTCTGCGGGAATCATCGCCAATGCTATGGTAGGAGGTGATAGCTGCCACCGCGGCGCAGTCGTCGGTAGCATCTTGGGTGCGGCCTGCAGTGTGCCTGAGCGATTTTGGCTAGATCGCTGATCTACTCGATTTTGCATCATGAAACCTGACCGCGAGACAGGCATGCAAAGATTAGAGGCTTTTTTGCCCCATGCCGGGGCAGATTATGAACAGGGGCGCAATGAGGTTCCGGGGATGGTATCGGGGCTTTCTCCTTACCTTCGTCATCGCCTGCTCACCGAGGATGAAGTCGTCGGAGCGGTGCTCACGAGGCATTCTTTCGGGGAAGCGGAAAAATTCATTCAGGAAATCTGCTGGCGCACGTATTGGAAAGGGTGGCTGGAGATGAGGCCATGGGTCTGGTCGCAGTATCTGGACGAACTTCAATCCATTCAATCAACGATGGAGGGGGAGTCGGATTTAAAAATGCACCTTCTCGCAGCAGAACGCGGAGAGACGGGGCTTGAATGTCTGGATGACTGGGTCACGGAATTGCGCGGGACAGGTTACCTTCACAATCACGTCAGAATGTGGTTTGCGAGTATCTGGATTCATACATTGCGCCTGCCATGGCAACTCGGCGCGGATTTTTTCATGCGTCACCTCCTTGATGGAGACCCTGCTTCCAATACGCTTTCCTGGCGCTGGGTTTGCGGTCTGCAGACGAAGGGGAAGGTCTATTTGGCTAGTGCAGAGAACATCCAGCGATTCACCCATGGACGGTATGCTCCGCACGGGCTCCTTGCAAAAGAAGCCCCGCCTGTGACGGAACTTTCCATGCTCACCCCTCCACTCCAAGCTGCTATCCCGCCTTCTTGCCCGGATGTCCCGCTGGTGGGAGAGAAAACCCTTTTGCTTGTCACTGAGGATGATCTCACACCTGAAAGTTGGGGAATCGCTAGGAGCGATCTCGTCGGGATCGTACTTGTTGACGCGACTGATACAGGCACTGGGTTAACGCTGTTGCCGATGGATTTTAAACGCATCGCCCTTCAGAGTACAGTAATGCGATTAGAGGCGGAGTTTCAGTGTCCAGTGGTAATTTTCCATCTAGGCGATATTGCACTTACGGAAAAAGCACACGCTCTTCTGAATGAATATCGCGCAAGTAGCATCTGCGTCATGAGCAACCCGACAGGACCGCTACGCAGTCTGATTGAGCCCCAGTTAGCCAATCTGGAAAGAGGGGGTGTCCTTCTCCGCAGACTACGCCGTCCTTGGGATCATGCTTTCTGGCCTCATGCGACCCATGGGTTTTTTAAGTTGAAAGAAAGAATCCCCTCCGTTCTCAAACTTTTGTCGTTGAGCTTTTAACAGATTTACTACGCAGTCACTTTACGAGGCTGAGAATCACTCACAAGTTCCAGGATCAAAGGGTTTAAGTCGCCTCTCCAGAAGCTTCCGGTGTTTCGTCACCCGACCATTCACTCGCTTTCGCCACATGGTAAAACTAGACGGTTTTAGCTCACGGCGCATGATGGTGATTACCTCGTGCTCGGCAAGACCTGTCCGCTTTTTTATTTCTTCAAAACTTGTCCGATCTTCCCATGCAAGTCGAATCACAAGCGAAACCTGATCAACGTGGATATCAGTCACAACGTAAAGTGTACTTTCATCCCCGATGATTTTTCGATCACAGAATGATCCCATGGCTTGGAGTTTATCCATGCCTCTCAAGATAATCCTGCGCCGCCTTGAATCCCGAGAGCCACGCCCCCTCAATGCGCCCCCCCTGAAGACCATCTCCGATCAGGTAGAGCTGCTCCTCACGTGCTGACCGAAGGTACCCCTCTTCCATTCCAGCCTCCAAGGGAATGGCATAGTGCCAGAGATGAGCGATGGCGGAGGCCGGGCTTCTCATCCAGTTTCCGGCAACTCTTGCAGCTTCCTAGATCATTTCATGGAGAGCCCTTTCTTTCCCTTCGATGGTTATGATTCTTTCTTGAGCACTGAATTTGGGAGATGCGTGAAGGACTATCGATTCACGGGGACTTTTCTGACCCCTTTTGGAGGAATCCCAGGCGATCCACGAGAGGATCGATCCAGGATCCCTCACTTGTATACCTTTCCAATCTGGCGTGATTGGCATGCCATCAAAAAGTGTCATCACGGCCAGACAACGCCCATAGGCAATTCTTCCAAGATTCCATCTCTGCTCCTCTGAGAGATATTTCCCTAGCAACTCCAGGGACTGAGGCACTGGCGCCGAGCAAAAAAGAGCACGTGCATGAATCGGATTTCCGGAATCTGAGTCTCTTGGATAAATAATCCAGTGCTCTCGGTTCTTAACGACTGACCCGACGTGGAAATTTCTCTCCACGCGGAGCCCTGAGGCAAGATCATTCCCAAGAGCGCTCATTCCCTGGCGGCAGGCGTACCGGGGAGACTCCCACTGCCGTTCGGAGGGGTAAAGACAGCTTCCACCCCATGTGTGAAATCCGGTCGCCCACTCGAAGCAGATCTCCCGGAGTAACCATTCATTGAGTTGCTTTCTGAAAAGAGGATCCCTTGCTGTAAAAAACTGCGCTCCGTGATCAACTCCCTGGTAGGTTCCATCGGGCAGATCCACTCGACGCGTGGCGGCGCGACCACTTACACCGCGGCTTTTTTCCAAAATCAATACGCCCGGACCTTTAGTAACAAGGTGACGAGCGGCGGAAAGACCGCTCAACCCCGCCCCGATTATCACGATATCGTGAATCATAATCGGACAAGAGGTTCCTCTGAGGGGAGGGTGCCTACGAAATATCGGAAGGTAAGATTAATCCTGGGTGTTGAGACTTTTTTTGTTTTCGGCACCGTGTGAACCCAGTGGTGCTGAGTCTCCCCCTTCATCACGAGCAAACTTCCGTTTTCTAAAACCATGGAAACAACCTCTTGGGATTGTTTGTGTTTCAGCTTAAAAACCCGTTCGGATCCTAAACTTAATGAGGATATGACTGGGTTACGCCCCAGAGTCTTCTCGTCATCGCTATGCCATCCCATGCCTTCCGCACCGTCATGATACAGATTGAGAAGGCAGGAATTAAAGGCGTGGGAACACCTCCGCTCAACACGTTCTTTGATACACAAAAGGGGCTTCGTCCAGCGAGAAGCCGTCTTGCTGGTCCCGGAATAGGAATAGCAAAAGTTTTCGTCCCCCACCCACGCAACCTTTCTTGAGAGGACCCTGCGCTGACCAAAGAGAACGACCTCATCCTGCTCCCACGGCATGGTTGCCAGAAGCTCGTTGAATACATCTACAGCCTCAATATGGCTGAAGAACTGAGGGTAATACTCGGCGATCCCGTCATAAGGCAGGAGATTGCCACCGGCATCTCCCCAAAGGGATGCCTGTTGCGGGTTCACGACCAATTTGGAGGGTGGCTCCAAAACTTTGGCTTCCCAACATGACAATGAAGCGACGTTCCGATGGCATTCCCGAACCATCGGGTCACATAGAACAGGAGTCGAGGAATCTGATTCATGAGTATTAGTCCAGGTTGGAGAGGCGATCTTGCAGTGGAGGGATTGGATGAAACACTGTGGTCTTGGCTAGAGAGAGGGATATATCGGTGGCGTTGAGACGCTCAATCTTGGATAACAAATCACGCACTTCATCGGCAGAAACGAATGATGCCAAGAACGCATCCGCTTTCCGCATCCACCACCTGTTGAGGGTGGGCCAGACAAACAGGGCCAGAAAAGACCAGGTCGTCATGATAGCGACTCCGTTAAGACCTGCCTGCACAGCATTCATGGCCGGCAGGCAACGTGTCAGGAGGATTCCTAGAAGGGTCCAAACCGCCACAATGATTAGGACCATGATCCAGGTGCCGGAGCTCCTATAGTATTCTTCCCTCAACGTCATGAGAGCTGCTTCTCGCGGCGTCATCCATTGAACAACCGTCCTTGAAAGTGAAAGGAGTCCCCGAGGGGTGATGTATCCATTTATTGTTTCTGCATCTCCTTGATCAAACCATCGAACAGGCCGCAATATCATATTCAAGGACTTCAATTCCAATTTTAGACTCGTCTCAAAAGCTTCCTCGGTAGAGTCCGCAGTTGAATGATACCCTGTAGGAACAATCAAAAATAAGATCAAAATCACGATCCCAGCCCCCAATAGCAGCAAGGCATTCCATGAACGGGGAAGTTGATGAAAAGCGGCGAAGAAAAGCATCCCTGTCCACAACCCCAGTAAGGTAATAGCCCGGCCTCTGATCCAATCCTTCAACCAGCTAGAACTTGTGCATTCGATACGCCCTGCTGCTCGCTCAATGGCATCCCCTGTAAGGATATCAAACGGAAGATTCGTGATCGTTACCAGTGTCGCCATTGCGAGAAGGACCGCCGAAGCCGTTATGAAGCCTTCCAAACCACAGGCCCACCAAGCTGAACTGATAGCGAGTCCCCAAATCAGGGCAAGATTGGTTCCGATGGAGGTGATCCCGGCCCAAAGACGAATGCGCTGGTAATTTGAGGGCCCCATCAGTGGATTTTATAAAAAAAAGAGGCCAGGTCAATGACCCGACCTCTTAGGTGATGGTTAGCTCCAGGGGGAGCGAAGAAGACTACTTTCTTTCCTCAACATACCGCGCAATGCGGTTGGAGAGGATCAGGAAGGTCGGGGCCCATAGGCCGACGAAAATCCCGAAGAGTTCGCCATGAGTGCGGACTTCAAAACTCACATCCTTGCCGCCAGCATAATACCAGATAGCAATGGAAGCGAGTACAGAGGCAAGTCCCAAGACGAAACAGAGGTTGCTTAATGCTTTCATAGGTAGCCTTCATGATCCTATTTGGACAAAAGCACAAGAGTTATTGACTAGGATGTCTACCTAGATTGCTGGCGACCAATGCTGACATTTCGGTAATGGGCATCTATCGCTCAAAATATTTAAGATGGCTTGTGAAAAGAAATCCCTTTCCTAGTTCCATGGGCTAGGTAAATTTTAACGCGCTAGTTAATAGTATTAACTAAAAAACTAAAATCTCATCCCATGGCCCTACCGATTGCCCAGCAGATAGCCGCGCGTTCCTTTCCCCCCTTCAGCTTGGAGCGACTTCTAAAAACGACCTTTGCCCCGAAACCGGGCCAACGCCTCTGCATCCTGATCGACTTGGAAAATCCGGTCGAGATCAAGGATTTTGCCTTCCTTAAGAACCCCTCACTCACCATTCAGAGGCATGCTGTAGAGTCCTTCCTTAAACCGCTGAACTCGGAGATCCTAGACAGGATGGGACTCAAGGGGGGGGAGATCTTCGCCTACAAGCTGACAGGCGGCAGCAACCTTGATCTGCCGGACGAGGCCTTTGATCCTGCCGGCAAACAGGTCAGTCTTTCAAAGGATGTTTATCAAAACTACGATATTATCCTTTGCATCTCGACATTCTCGGCAACAGCACCGCTGACTGCCTTTGCCAAGCAGTACGGATTCCGTGGAGCAACCCTGCACGGAGTCAACGAGGTCATTCTCTCATCCGGCCTCGCCGTTGACTACGACGAGGTGAGTGTGGAGGCCGAAAAGCTACGTCTCGGAGTCACCAAGGCAGATTGGGTTGAGATCGAGTTCGGATGCGAGGGGAGAGACTATACGCTGCGCCTTCTTCTTAATGGTCAGGAGGCTCAAAAGAGCCATGGTCTCTGCCGGGGAGATGAGCCCGATGTTGCGAACCTGCCGGCCGGTGAGGTTTACTTCGTGCCAGAGGGAGCAGAGGGTGAATTCCCGTTCAAATACGAGGATGGCACCCTGGGCAAGATGACCGTTACCGGGGGACGCATCGTGAAAGCCGAACTGATCAATGGGAGAGCAGCCACAGTCGCCGAGCATAACGCTAAACTACTCTCTGATCCGGTTACGGGTGAACTCGGAGAGTTGGGCCTTGGAACACAACTCCTCCCCGTCAGTGGACGCGACATTCAGGACGAGAAGGTGCGCGGAACCATTCATGTGGCCACCGGTCGTAGCGACCATCTCGGCGGACACTTGGTTCCATCCATGTTTGCAGAGAAGAGCCACGCCACGCATGACGACATTCTCTTCGCCCCGCATAAAACACCAGAGATCCTTGTGAAACAGGTCCGGATGAAGCGTGGAGACCAGCAGGAGATCCTGATCGAAAACTACGAGCCTTCCGAGTACACGAACAGTCTGGTGGCCTAACAAAATCATCGCGGTAAGGTCCGCGGAAAAAATATCACTTTAGGGCTCTTTCCTTAGGAAAGAGCCCTTTTTTTCTGAATGCTTTAAGCGTAAGTGTAGATTGTATGAGTCCGACGTCCAAAGCCTTCCTGGTGATCTCCATAGCATTGATGGTTTTTGTATCACCATGCTCCAAGGCTGTGGTCAATATTCCTTACCCTACTGGCACACCCTATTACAACACGACGGATACGATCAGTAGTTCGGACTCCGAATGGTCCTCCGGATGGGGGCCGGGAAATACAAATGATGGCTGGAACTACGTGGGTCAGGTCGGCGGGGCCAATGATGCCTGCGGAGTATACCTAGGCAATGGTTGGGTCATCACGGCGGGACATGTGGGGGGGCTAGATTTCACGTTGGGCACCAATACCTATGCCACGACCGGATACTCTTACACAAATTTCACATTCAACTTTTCCGGCACCACGGAGTACGCCGACCTGAATCTCTTCAGGATCTCGACGACTTCCAGGGAGGGGAATGCCTTTCTGCCAACGAATGACCTCTCCATCATCCCCTCCTACACCTCGACCGGCCAGACCTTAGTCATGATCGGCTATGGTGATGCCAACGTTGGAAGGCAAAAGTCCTGGGGGATCAATACAGTCACCACGAATAATCTTCTGCTCTCTCTTGGAGGCTATCCCTACACCTCGGTTGATTTTGGGACCTCCTATGGTACGAATAATTACGGCACCACAAATTCCGCACAACTGGTCGTCGGAGACTCGGGCGGAGGGGACTACATCAAAGTTGCCAGCAAATGGTACCTTGCCGGGATCAATGAAGCGAATGATCAGAGCGGAGCCTCTTACATGGTCAATTTGGGCTATTACAACTCCCAAATCACAGCCGTCATGGCCGCCGTGCCGGAACCCTCCACCTACGGGGTGGCTGCCTTGGGATTGTCGATGATTGGGATCGCCCTTTTCAGGCGCACCAAATTCGCCTGATCACCACTGCATTGCCTTGATCCGGGCGGCCGCCTCGATCGCCTTCTCCCGACTATTGAAGGCCGAGATGCGGAAGTATCCCTCGCCAGCACGACCGAAGCCGCTGCCGGGAGTGACGACGATGTTTGCCTCATCCAACATCCGGTCAAAGATCTGCCAACTTGTCACACCCTCCGGCCCCTTCACCCAGATATAGGGGGCGTTCTCTCCACCATAGATCTTCAGCCCGCAGGAGGCCGCTGCCTCGCGGAGAATCTTGGCATTGCCCATGTAGTGCTCGACCAGTGAAGCGACTTCAGCTTTGCCCTGATCACTGTAAAGGGCCGCAGCACCCCGCTGGGTGACATAGCTCACCCCATTAAACTTGGTCGTGAAACGCCGGTGCCAGAGAGGATGAACCGGTCGACGCTCTCCGGCGGCGGAGAGGGCGGTGACGGTCTTGGGAACCACCGTGAAGGCACAGCGTGTTCCGGTGAAGCCACCGTTCTTGGAGAAGCTGCGGAACTCAATCGCGCACTCACGGGCTCCAGGAATTTCATAGATCGACCGGGGCACCGAGGGATCGCTGATGTAGGCCTCGTAGGCGACATCATAGAGGAGGATGGATCCGTGCTTCCGGGCATAAGCAACCCAGGCCTCGAGTTGTTCCCTGCTAGCCACCGCACCGGTGGGGTTGTTGGGGAAGCAGAGATAGACAATGTCCGCTTTTTCCTCCGGGATGGCAGGCACGAAGCCGTTCCCCGCATTGCACTCAAGGTAGAGAATCCCGTCGTAGGAGCCGTCGTCATAGGCATCACCCGTATGACCGGCCATGACATTCGTGTCGACATAGACTGGGTAGACCGGATCCATGACGGCGATCCTGTTGTCATCACCCAGGATGTCGAGGACTGCGCCGCCATCGCACTTTGAACCATCCGAAACGAAGATCTCGTCATCGGCAACATCGAGATCTCGATTGCGATAGTCATTCGTGGCAATTGCGGAACGGAGGAACTCGTATCCCTGCTCCGGACCGTAACCGTGGAATCCCTCGCGCGTTCCCATCTCATCGATGGCGGCATGCATCGCCTCCCGCACCGCAAGGGGAAGGGGTTCCGTCACATCACCAATACCGCAGCGGATCATCCGGGCGGATGCTTCGGGATTTGCTTCGGTGAAGGCCTTCACCCGCCGGGCGATCTCGGGGAAAAGATAGCCGGCCTTGAGTTTGAGATAATTGGAATTAAGCGTTGCCATAATGCTATCATGAAAGGGTAAATTCCGCGCCCTTTCCAGCGCGGGGTTCATGATTTTTTAACGCTATGGTTTACCGGTCGACGCGGGCTCCGCCACCGGTCGCCAACTTCTTCACTTCGGCAAGCGAGGCCATCGAGGTATCGCCCGGCGTGGTCATTGCCAGCGCCCCGTGGGCGGCACCCAGATTCACGGCATCCTGCGGATCTCCACTGGTAAGGAATCCATAGATCAACCCCGAGGCAAAGCTGTCACCACCGCCCACGCGATCCATGATCTCAAGTTCGGGATAGTGGGTTGATTCGTAAAACTTGCCGCCCGCCCAGCAGATTGCACCCCAGTCGTTGATCGTGGCGCTCTTGACGCCGCGCATCGTGGTCGCGACCACCTTGAAGTTGGGATAGGCCTTCACGGCCTCCTCTATCATCGCCTTGAAGCTGTCGAGTTCAAGGTTGGTGAGATTATGATCCGTGCCTTTGACCTCCAGTCCTAGGCAGGCGGTGAAGTCCTCCTCGTTGCCGATCATCACATCCACGTTCCGGGCGATGTGCCGGTTAACCTCCCTGGCCTTCTCCATCCCACCGATCCCCTTCCAGAGGGAGGGTCGATAGTTCAGGTCATACGAGACGATGACACCATGCCGGTGGGCAGCCTCAGTGGCCTCGATCACGACATCGGCAGTACTCTCGCTGAGGGCCGCAAAGATGCCACCGGTATGAAACCACCGGGCGCCGAGTGTGCCAAAAATATGATCCCAGTCGAAGTCACCGCGCTTGATCTGCGAGGCGGCTGTATTGCCACGGTCTGAGATGCCCACCGCACCACGCACCCCGAAGCCTCGTTCCGTGAAGTTCAATCCATTCCGAACCGAACGTCCGATCCCGTCGTACGGAACCCACTTCAACATCGAGGCATCGACGCCACCCTGCAGGATGAGATCCTCGACAAGCCTCCCAGCATCATTGTCGGCAAACGCACTCAGAACGCCCGTTTGCAGACCGAAACAACGGCGAAGCCCGCGGGCCACGTTGTACTCACCGCCACCCTCCCATGCACGGAAGCTACGGGTGGTCTTGATCCTCCCCTCGCCCGGGCATAATCGGAGCATCACTTCTCCTAGTGAGATTTCATCGTAACGGCATTTGTCAGCGGGTCGGAGTGTTAGGACGGGCATGATGGTTTTGGGATGGTGATTGGATGATGGATCATGAGGGAACGACTGACAATTCCAAGTGAGGGATTCCTGAAATGACGTGCCCTCGCCTAGTCCAGCGAGCTTCGGGTGGTTCCGGTGTAGACGCGTCCCTTCCATCGCACTCCTTTTATCCTGCAGAGGCGCCAACTGTTCATCGCTATCAGGAGGGCCAGCACCATGGCAAACGGATGCGCCGCAAATCCCAACCACGACGTACGGAAGCGGAGTGTCAGCAGGAGTCGCATCGCGATGATCAGCATGACACCCTTAAGGGAGACTAAGACCAACTCATGGCCATAGCCCACGGACAGAGGCAGTGCCAATACCAGCGCCAGAAAGGGGAGCAGAAAGAGCGAGCTGACCATGAAACCAAAGAAGAGAAATCCCATGGTTGATTCCTCGAAGACGGGCCGAAGATTTTTGGAAAACCCTTCCCAAAGCTCCTCAAATCCCGAATACATCCTGCACTTCAGGATCCCTATCCCATCTGCATTGATGAGGCGCATCCCTTCGCCAGTCCGCGAGGCGACGCGTCGACCGAATGCGATGTCCTCGACAAGATGATCCTTGAGCGCCTCATGTCCCCCGAGGGTATGGTAGGCTGCGCTCCGGAAGAGCAGGAACTGGCCGTTGGCGGCACCCATAGAGGCTAATCGGGAGCGCGAGAAACCCCACCTCGCGGCACGCTCCGGTCGTGACTGCAACAGCGAGAGCAAAGGGAAGGGCTGGAAAGCCATGAAGAGCAAGTAGCCAAGCGGAATCACAAGCTTCTCGGACCATGTTCCGGTGATCTGATCGGGCCAGATGGAGAGCAAGTCGGCTCGCGTTGCGTGAGAGTGATCCAGTGCTCCCTGCAAGCATCCATCGCCGTGAATGGTGTCGGCATCGGTGAAAAGCAGGTGACTGCTTTCCGGATTCGCCGCCTGTCCAAGCTGATGGCATGCCCAGTTCTTGCCGACCCAACCCTCAGGCAGCTCCTGTCCCTGAATCAATCTCAGGCGACTACCCGGTTCCTCGCAGAAGCCAAGCTCCCTTGCAATACGCGCAGTCCCGTCCGTCGATCTGTCATTTAGCAGGATAATCTCGCTCGCCGCAGGCTCCTGAGCAATCAGGGAGGCAAGGCACTGCCTAATCCGTCGCTCTTCGTTTCTAGCTGGAACGAGCACCGAGAGATTCAACCGCGCTCTATCACCGGGAGTGGAAGTCGGTGGCCTGACTCTCATGAGCAGCCTCATGTTGAAGAGGCAGTTCAGCAGGCAAATACCTAGAAGCGGAACAATGACCCACTCGAGGAATGCCCCGATCAGGGAAAAGAAGTTCCCGGACACGATAGGAATACTTCTTTCGTGAATAAGAATAAGAACCTAGCGTTTCTAGTGCTCCGTCTGGGCTAGTTCTCCTCAGCCGAGACCTTCTTCTTGCGGTGAGGCGGTGAGGCGGAAGGAGATGGGCTTGGGGAAGCGGTGAGCGAAGCATCAGGCGGCAGAAGGGCCGGGATCGTCGGCTCGACCCGCACCTGCTCCAGACGACGCAGGTAGGCAGAGTGCATCGTATCGATCCAATTGGAGAGAGAAGAGTCGATTTTCTTCATCCGCTTGGCCAGGAGATCGTAGTAGCGACGTAGTGCCTGACGCTTCCCCTCGTCGGTCTTGGCCTTCTCGCTCTTCTCTAGCAGAGAGGCCACTTCCTCATCCTTGTCCGCTTTGACTTTCACGGTGTAGTAGCGAGCTTTCTGCTCCTGGCGCTGCCTCTCCTCGTTGCCAGCAGAGTTGACCGGTGACGGCTGCTCGGGCTCCATCGGTGGAGGGATGAGGGAGTTAGGGTCGCTTGGGGGAGGATTCTGCCCGGGGGATCCCATTCCGGAATCAGGCGCGGGAGCCGAGGGATCGTTTGGTGCAGGCACATTCGGTCCAATGGGCACATTGGTGGCGGCATTCGTCGCTGCCAGATCTGTCACGGGAGTATTGGAGGAGGCTTGGTCAGGCGTCGCGCTTCCCAGCCCCTCGGGAGCAAAAAGTGATGAGGCCGGCGTGGCCCCAGGAACGCTACTATCCTGAATCTGCAAAGGGGCACTCGTACCGACAGCATTGGATACTGCATCGGGGGCCATTGGTGTGACTGCATCTGATGTAGACTGGCCTTCGGCGTGAGTCACGTGGAGAAAGAGTCCGAAAAAAACGATCGGAAAGCAGGAAAGGAATCGGAATTTCATGGTTTAGTAGGGCGAAGCGGCTTGGTTTTCATAGACCAGACCCTTGCCAAGGAAACAAAAATGGGCGGTGATGGCAAGCGGTGCCCGACAGCACTCGATTTTCATGAATTCAGAACCCAGTTCCATTGTCGGCAGATTTTTCAAGGAGCCCCCTCCCTCGGAAGTGGCTGCAGGCCTCTGCCAACGCAACGGATTTGCATGGCTGGACACATCCATCGAAGGACGGAGGGGACTCTCCATCCTAGCATCCGATCCTGTCATGATCCTAGAGGGAGAGCTCTCCGACCTACAACTACTGGAAGACGCCCTCAGGGAACGGTCTGTAGGATTAGGCTCCGAAGATCTCGCCAAGGGAGCCGCGATCGGTTCCTTCCGCTTTGATGGATCCTTTCGCTTTGCCTTTTATGACTCTTTGCTGATTCATGACGGGGAGGAGTGGACTCAACCTCACATCCCGTTGCAGCAAGCAAAGACTTTGGAGGCCCAGCCCGCTCGTTCGCCGAAGCAGTCGGTTGATTTCCACCCCGAGATAAAGCCGGAGGAGTACCAACAAATGGTTCGCAGGGCTCAAGAGTACATAGCGGCCGGGGACATCTACCAGGTCTGCCTGGCACATCGTTTCTCGGCAGAGTTCGCCGGTGACCCTTGGCCACTCTATCTAGCACTCAGAGAATCTTCCCCTGCGCCGCACTCTGCCTATCTACGACTTGGAGATGAAACGATCCTCTCCAGCTCACCGGAGTGTTTCCTCAAAATGAGCGGCAGGCAGATCTCGACGCGTCCAATCAAGGGAACACGTCCCCGTCGTCAGGCCACCACCGAGGATGAGCGGGAGGCCAGTGAACTGAGCTCCTCCCCGAAAGAGATCGCGGAGCTGATCATGATCACAGATCTGGAGCGGAATGATCTCGGAAGCGTCTGCGAATTCGGAAGCGTGAAAACCCCGAGTCTCTTGGAGCTTGAGCGCTACGCGCAGGTCTTCCACCTTGTCTCCACCGTGGAGGGAACACTTAGGCAAGAGGCCTCCCATATCGGCGCCTTGGCAGCCTGTTTTCCAGGAGGATCGATCTCAGGTGCTCCGAAAAAGCGGGCCTTGGAGATCATCCGGGAGCTGGAACCGGTGCCGCGCGGACTCTTCACAGGGGCAATCGGATATTTCGGCTATAACGGGGAGAGCCAGTTCAACATCGCCATCCGAACCGTGATTATCCGGAATGGCCGGGCCGAGTTCCATGTCGGTGCCGGCATCACTGCGGACTCAAATCCGGAAAAGGAATGGGAGGAAACCATCCACAAGGCCGCCGGAATTTTGCAAGCTGCTACAATCGGTTGCTAGAAAGACAATCTCACTCTTTTCGCTCAGAGGCTCTGCTAACATTCCCAAACTTTCGTCTTTAAAAGAAAAACGGCCCGGAATACTCCGGGCCGTTCCTTAAAAAGAGTCTGCTGGAGACTGGGAAAATTAGCGGTAGTCCTGACGGCCGCCACGGTCGTCGCCACCGCGGTATCCGCCACGTTCGCCGCCGCCACCACCACGGTAGCCGCCGCCTCCGCCACCACCACCACGATAGCCGCCGCCTCCGCCGCCACCACCACGATAGCCGCCACCACCGCCACCACCACCATATCCACCACCGCCGCCGCCACCACCGCGAGGACGATCCTCCATCGGACGGGCTTCGTTGACTGTGAGATTACGGCCGCCCATGTCGGCGCCGCTGAGAGCCGTGATCGCCGCGCGGCCTTCGTCGTCGGTGCTCATGGTGATGAATCCGAATCCGCGTGAGCGGCCGGTTGTGCGGTCCATCATGACGATAGCGTCCGTGACAGTGCCGTGTGCGCCGAAAACCTCGCGGAGGTCGGCGTCTGTTGCTGAGAAGGGAAGATTCCCGATATATAACTTCATACTGCTTTGTGTTTGTTGGTTCCTGTTACGCTGACGGCTGCTTCTTGGAATGCACCAGCCACTCACCTGAGTGGACTTGGAGCAGCCCTCCCGACCTGCGGGGAACCTGCATTGCCTGAATCGCTATCATCGAACTTCGGATTAACCTATGAGGGGGGTTTCATGTTTTGGCAACAGAAATTCGCATTGAAGGCATTCTTGTCACGGGCCGGATAACTTGCAAAAATTGAAATCAGGACTGAAAAACATTGATGTATCGGAGTAAATCAGCAATCTCCTAATGACTTCAAAATGATGAAACAACTCCACGGTTTTCCATTGCTCCTGACTCTTCTACTGGTGGTCGGTTGTGCCGACACCGAGACAGCTCCCAAAAAGAGAAACTACCCGATGGTCGGCGCCCCGACCAATGACTCTCAGTTCACGACTAATAGTGCTTTGAGCACCAATGGCACGAACGCTCTGCTGATCGACACAAATGGCAATCTCATCCCAGCTGACACGAATGCCGTCACCAACACGACGGCCGTCAGTCCGGCCAATCCCTTCCCAACGCCGACGCCGGTCCCCGTAGCCCCGCCCAGGGATCTTCCCTACGGAACTCCTGTTCCGGGCAAGCCGGGCTTCGTGACAAGTCCCCACTCCCCCACGGCAGGTTACGTCGATGTGCGTGGGTTCCCCCCCGGTTCCGAGGTCAAGGATCCCTACTCCGGAAAGATCTTTCTGGTCCCCTGAACGGCTTGTTTTGAGCTCTTACCCGGCTACCGATGGTCATCCAGCCGTCAGGCATGTTGCAATCTTCGGACCGGGCCTGATTGGTGCCTCGTTGGCCATGGCTCTCAGGAGCCGATGCCCCGATGTAAAAATTTCGGTCTGGGGGCGAAGTAACGAGCGCTTGAGGGAAGTCCTATCGCGCGGACTGGCCGACTCCGTCTCGACGGATCCCGTGATCGCTGCCCAGGGGGCGGGTCTTGTCATTCTCTGCACGCCGGTTGGTTGCATGGAGGAGCTCGCCGCTTCACTGGCTGGAAAACTCTCGTCAGAAGCCATCGTGACCGATGCGGGCAGCGTCAAACTGTGCGTCACTAAAAAACTGGCTCCTCTCTTCGGCGGAAGATTTATCGGAGGCCATCCCATGGCCGGGAGTGAACGTTCCGGCTTGGCGGCGGCTAGAGCCGATCTTTTCAACGAGGCTCCCTGCATCCTAACTCCACTCCCCTCCACGGATCACGTCGCCCTGCAAGTGGTCGGGGCATTCTGGACCTCGCTGGGCTCCCTCATTACGACCATGACACCCGAAGAGCATGACCGGCTCGTGGCCCGCATGAGCCACCTTCCTCACGCGTTGGCCTTTGCCTTGGTCAACCTTGCAAAACAGAGCCTGCCGGAGGATTCGCTGAAGCTTGCCGGCGGGAGTTTCCGCGGTGCCACACGCGTTGCATCGAGCAGTCCCAAGCTCTGGTCAGGTATCCTTATGGAGAATAGGCGGGAGACAGCCTCGGCACTCCGCGAAATGTCGGGGTTCCTTGATTCAATTGCCGAGAGCCTGGAACAGGAACAGTCCGACTCGCTTCTCGATTTTTTGACCCGGGCAAAAGAGTATCGGGACTCCCTTCCCTTACCCGCACAGGACGAAATCTCATGAAAACCTTTTCCGTTCACTCCTGCGGCCCGATCCGGGCCGAGATTCTGATTCCGGGCGACAAGAGCATGTCGCACCGCAGCGCCATGTTCGCCTCGCTCGCGCAGGGATGCAGTACGATCACCGGATTCCTTGAAGCCGAAGATTGTCTCTCGACGATCAGCGCGATGCGTAGCCTTGGAGCCCGGATTGAGCGCACCGGCACCGGCGCCTTCGTCGTGGAGGGAACCAGTGGGCAGCTCTCGCAACCTGTCGGGGATGTCGACTGCGGGAACTCCGGCACCACGATGCGCCTGCTCTCGGGAATCCTCGCCTCCCAACCGATCCGCGCCAGAATGATCGGGGATGCCTCCCTTTCCAAGCGTCCGATGGGACGCGTTATCAAGCCACTGACCGAGATGGGAGCTTGCTTTACCTCCGAGGGAGGCGACGGAAAACCGCCCCTGGTGGTCGAGGGAGGAAAACTCTCACCCCTTTGCTACGAAATGCCGGTCGCAAGCGCCCAAGTAAAGAGCGCCATCCTGCTTGCCGGACTCTACGCAGAGGGAGAGACGAGCGTGATCGAACCGGCGGTCTGCCGCGATCACACCGAGCGGATGCTTCAGGAGTTCGGAGTGCAACTTGAACTCGGGGAGGGGGACTCTCAGGGACGTCGCCGCATCGCCCTGAAAGGTCCTCAGAAACTCAAGGCCCGCGATTTCGCCGTCCCGGGAGACATCTCGAGCGCGGCCTTTTGGCTGGTGGCGGCATCCGCGAAGCAGGGATCGGATGTCACGATGCCTGGAGTGGGACTCAACCCCACGCGAACTGGCATTATCTCCGTTCTTCAGCGCATGGGAGCCAACATCACGGCCCATCCCGCAGATCCGAAAGCAGCGGAACCCCTCGGCACGATCCGAGTGGTCGGCAGCCAACTCCACGGCACCGTGATCGAGGGAGCCGAGATTCCGAACGTAATCGATGAACTTCCCATCCTGGCAGTAGCCGGTGCCCTTGCACATGGAACGACCATCATCCGCGATGCTAAGGAACTAAGGGTCAAGGAGACTGATCGCATCGCAGCCGTGGCAGGCAATCTGCGCGCCATGGGGGCGAATGTCACCGAGATGGAGGACGGCATGGTGATCGAGGGAGGGCACCCCCTGCACGGAGCGCATCTGGAGTGCTTCCATGATCACCGCATCGCGATGGCCTTCGCGATCGCCGGACTCTTCGCGGAGGGTAAAACCGTGATTGAGGGAGTTGAGTGCGTGGCGACCTCCTATCCTACCTTCGGGGCCACGCTTGACTCGGTAATCTCCCACTGACTGTCACCATGGCAGGACGCGTGATTGCCATCGACGGCCCGGCAGCATCGGGAAAGAGTACTGTCGCCAGGAGCGTCGCTTCAGCTGTCGGGTTCTTATTTGTCAGCTCGGGACATTTCTACCGGGCGCTCGCCTGGGGCACTGTGGTCGAAGGAATACCGGACGAGAAGCTGAATGACTGGGTGACGGAGAGCCCACTCACCGTTGAGGATAAGGAAAATACCATCTCCCTGCTTCTTGACGGCAAGGATGCAACCCCTCATCTCTCGGACCCCGAAGTCGCGGCAAAAGTTTCTCAGATCGCCACTTTTCCCTGCATGAGAGATTTCGTGAACTCCCGACTGCACGCACTCGCGGAGGAGCGTGACCTCGTGATGGAGGGGCGTGACATCGGTTCCGTTGTTTTTCCAGCCACACCGTGGAAGTTCTATCTCGACGCCTCTCCGGAGGAACGCGCGCGGCGCCGTGCACGGCAGGGGGATGAGGATCCCATCGCGGAGAGAGATCGTCTTGATTCCACGCGAGTCACGGCACCCCTTGTCATCCCGGAGGGAAGCATTGTGATCGACACGACCCACCTGAGCCTTGAGCAGGTGGTCGACGCCGTTATCGCCCGCCTTGGGAACATTGAACCCTTAAATCCATGAGTTCCATGAGCTTCACCTATTACTTCTGGTACACGCTCTCGAAAATCGTCGCGCGCTTTTTCTTTAGCTTCAAGGTTATCCATCCCGAGCGGATGCTCGAAGAGGGCCCGCTGATACTTGCCTCCAATCACCAGAGTTACTTCGATCCCCCGCTGGTCGGCATCTGTTCACGCAGAGGCGTCTATTATCTTGCCCGTAAGACGCTCCTGCAGATCCCACTGCTCGGAAAACTCCTGCCACAAATCAATGTCATTCTTGTCGATCGCGACGGAAATGACATGTCTGCGCTCAAATCCGTGATTCGTACCGTGAAGTCGGGAAACGGCGTCGTTCTCTTCCCGGAGGGAACCCGCTCCGTCGACGGCAGCTTGCAGCCGGGAAAAGCGGGCATCGGTCTTGTCATTGCCAAGACACGAGCCCCGGTGCAACCGGTCCGTATTTTTGGCTCCTACGAAGCATTCCCAAAAGGTTCGGACAAGATATCTCTGACCCCCATCACCGTGGTTGTAGGCAAACCGCTTCGCTTCACCGATGCGGATCTGGATCCGGATCCCCATAGGGGAGATGAACGCGCCCTCTACCAGTACCTTTCCGACCGCGTCATGGCAGCGATCGCAGAACTCCAACTTCCAGAGAAGTTCTGAAATAAGCTCCGATCATCCCTAATCCTTGCTATCATCACTACGGACGACGAATCTTTGAATCTCATGAGCGACCTTAGTTCATCACATGCCATCATTGCCCGCGATCTGGTGAAGTCCTTTGGCGACCGCCGTGCGCTGGACGGAATCTCGCTGGAGGTGCAACGGGGAGAACTCTTCTGCCTACTAGGTCCCAATGGTGGGGGAAAAAGCACCCTATTTCGTATTCTTGCGACACTCTCCCTTCCGGATACCGGATCCGCGGAAGTCGCCGGTCACGATACCGTGACCGATGCAGCGGAGGTTCGTGCCAGACTCGGCGTGGTCTTTCAATCCCCCAGCCTGGACGGCAAGCTGACCATTCTGGAAAACCTGCGCTGCGGAGGAGCCCTTTACGGACTGAAAGGGTCGGAGTTGGAGAACCGAATCATCGAGGCAACCAAGGCCCTCAATCTGGCCGATCGCCTGAATGATCTTGTCGAGACACTGTCGGGAGGACTTCAACGGCGTGCCGAGATTGCCAAGTGCCTTCTCATCCGCCCGGAGGTTCTTCTCCTGGATGAACCTTCCACCGGACTCGATCCCGGAGCCCGCCTTGATCTCTGGGCCGCTCTGGAAAATCTGCGCAATCAACACGGTGTGACCGCCCTCTGCACCACGCACCTAATGGAAGAGGCATCCCGAGCCGACCGCGTCGGCATCGTGAGCACCGGAAAGCTTGTTGCCCTAGGCACGCCCGACGAACTGACTTCGGCCATCGGGGGTGACGTGATCAGCCTCGGGTCCTGCAAGGGGATCGGTGCGGATCTGCTGGCCCAAGCCATCACGGCAAAGACAGGCATCCCGGCGACGGTGGTGGAGGGAGAGGTCCGGATCGAACACGCCGAAGCTTATGCGTTTGCCGCCCGGCTGGCCGGAGAATTCCCCGGCGAGATCTCCTCACTGCGTATCGCGCGTCCAACCCTTGAGGATGTCTTCATCGCACGAACCGGACGCCTCTTTGCCAATCAGGATCTGGAGCCCGACGCGACTCCGACCGTCAAGAAAAAGAAGCACTGAGTCCCAACGCATCCTCTTCATGAAAACGACCCGACTTCTTTGGACTCCCGCCATCGCCTTCTGGTGGCGCGACGTTATCCGCTTCCTGCGTCAACGCAACCGCATCATCGGGGCGCTGGCCACACCACTTGTATTTTGGTTGCTCGTGGGATCAGGATTCGGTCCCTCGTTCCGAAACCCCGGAGCTGCCGTCGATGCAGGAAGTTACCTGGCCTATTTCTTTCCCGGCACACTAGTCCTGATCATGCTCTTCACGGCCATCTTCTCGACGATCTCCGTCATCGAAGACAGACGGGAGGGATTCCTCCAAGGTGCCTTGGTGGCGCCCCTCTCTCCGGCAGCCATCCCTCTCGGCAAGTTCCTCGGTGGAACCACGCTCGCCGTCCTCCAAGCAGGTATCTTTTGCGTCTTGGCACCTCTGGCCGGATTGCCGATCGGATGGCATCAGGCCGCACTCCTTCTCCCGGCCCTTATTTTTGTCGGTTTTGCCATGACAGGACTTGGTTTCCTTGTGGCGTGGCCCATGGATTCGACGCAAGGATTCCATGCAATCATGAATATTTTCCTGATGCCACTCTGGATGATGTCGGGGGCCCTCTTCCCCATGCCTGCCGGAACAGGCTGGCTCTACTGGGTGGGCGCCTTGAATCCCGTTAGCTACGGAGTGACGGCGATTCGCGAAGCATTCGCCGGAGGGAACTCCTGTGCTTGGAACGCCGGATACCTGACCGCCCTTGGCGTGACGGCGCTCTTTGCCGCGCTGATGTTCGTGATCAGCGTGAATCTTGTGGCGAAACGTTCACGAAGGAATTAAGACACCCTCGATCCGATGACTGCCACGGGTAGCCTGCTCGATTCCCTTAAGGAGAGCATCCTTTGCGGTGATGGAGCCATGGGAACGCTCCTTGCCGAACGGGGCATCCCGGCGGGAAGTTGCTTTGAGGAACTCTGCCTCTCCCGACCGGAGTTGATCTCTGAAATCCACCGCGAATACCTGGATGCCGGCGCCCGGATCATCACGACGAATTCTTTCGGGGCCAACTCGCTGAAACTCGCCCCCTTTGGACACGAATCCCGCGTCACCGAAATCAACCGCGAGGCGGCGGCACTCGCAAGGAAGGCCGTGGATGATTCCGGAGCAAGGGCTTGGGTTGCCGGAAGCGTCGGCCCCATCGGATTACGGGGGAACGAGGCGGCGGGAAGGGGACTCCGGTGGGAGGATCTTTTCCGCGAGCAGATCGCCGCATTGCTCCTTGGCGGAAGTGATCTGATCCTGCTGGAGACCTTTCAAGATCCAGAAGAACTCACGCTCGCGCTAAGTATTGCCAAATCATTGGGCAGGGAGTTTGGGGACAGACCCGTGGTCACCCTCATTGCGTCTCCGGAAAGCGGACGCCTCCCCGGCGGCGCCTGGATTGGAGATCTCCTTGAGTCTCTCGAGGAGCAGGGGGCCGATCTTGTTGGCCTCAACTGCGTAAATGGCCCGCAGGCGATGCTCCGGCTTGTCGAAAAGATCGCCCCGACGCGCCCCCTGGCCGTCTTCCCGAATGCCGGTCGCCCCTCATATCAGGAGGGACGGATTTCCTACGGGACCTCGCCCGAATATTTTGCCGACTTGGGACGACGGATGGCTGAGGCCGGAGCCACTCTTATCGGCGGATGCTGCGGGACCTCTCCCCGTCATATCGCGGCGCTCGCATCGGCTTTGACCGGGCTGAGCCCAGTTGCCGGCAAGTCCCATGGCACGGTCTCCCTCAACGAGGAGTCGGTTGCTCCGCTCCTCCAGGAAACAAGTATTCTGGACCTTATTGCCGCAGGGAAAACGGTGATCGTCACGGAGTTGGATCCACCCAAAACACTTCCCTTGGAAAGATTTTTTGCAGCGGCCGAGGCCCTCGCCAAGGCCGGCAGTGACGCGATCACGCTTGCTGACAACTCTCTGGCCATCCTCAGAGTGAGCAACTTCGCGGTGGCCTCGATGCTCAAGCAGCGTGGGATCACCCCCCTGCTCCACCTGAGTTGCCGGGACAGCAATGTGATCGGCCTGCAAAGCGAACTCCTTGGCATGGCCGCCATGGGGATGCGTCATGTGCTGGCACTGACAGGAGACCCCGCGAAAGGGGGGGATCACCCGGAGGCCACCTCAGTTTATGACGTAAACTCCGTCGGTCTGCTTGAGATTATCAGTAGACTGAACCAGGGATATACACAGGCGGGCACCGATCTTCAGGCAAAGCCCTGTCTCGTTGCAGGATGCACCTTCAATCCCAACGCAAAGAATCTCGACACTCAGGTCCAACGCCTTGAGCGTAAGATCAGGGCAGGGGCCACTTACGTGATGACCCAGCCGGTTTTCGAGACCTCCCTTGTCGAGGAAACCGCCCGGCGTACCGCCCATTTCGGGGTGCCCGTTTTCGTCGGCGTCTGGCCCCTGCTCAACGGACGTCAGGCCAAATTCCTGCATAACGAGGTTCCCGGCATCCTGATTCCGGAGCGTGTGATGCGAAGGATGGAGGGACTGGAAGGGCCTGAGGGAAGGAAAGAGGGGGTCGAGATTGCCAAGGAAGTAACACGCTCGGTGCTTGATCACTTTCCCGGAGTCTACTTCATGACTCCCTTCCTAGCATATCAGACGACCGAGGAACTCTCGGCATTCGTCAGGTCACGCTAAGTCATCACGCTGTTGGTTGTGACTCGCCGATCAACATGTCCCCCTGCACGGGATCTTCCTGGCATAAAAAAAGCCCCTCCACCGAAGCAGAGAGGCTTTTTTTAGATTTAGGAAAGACTATTTCTTGCGTGGCTTGAGCTTGGCTTTGGCCTTGGCCACAACCTTTTTCACCGCGGTCTTCTTGGGCTTCGCGACCACTGCGGCCTGAGCGCCTCCGGCTAGACGGGTATTCAGACGGCTTTTCTTCCTGGCAGCGGCGTTCTTATGAATCACTCCCTGCTTGGCAGCCTTGTCGAGCGCCGAAGTGAGGCTCTTGTAAATGACCTTAGCCTCATCGACTCCGACCTCGAGGGCCGCGCGGAATTTTTTCTCCGTGGTCTTGAGACGGCTGATCACGCTGGTGTTGCGCGCATGACGCAACTCACCTTGACGGGCGCGCTTGATTGCAGAGGAGGTTTTTTTTGCTGGTGCCTTGGTAGTTGCCATAGGAGTAGAGATTCAGATTGGAGGATACGTTGGGTGATCTAATGTGCCAGTAGCAGGATTCGAACCTGCGACCAAGGGCTTATGAGTCCCCTACTCTACCGCTGAGCTATACTGGCAATGGGGGCGAAGCTTAACACCTCACCGATTTCCTTCAAGGTGTAATCTCGCGCACGCACGAGAATAAGCACGGAGTCAGCGAAGCGACCATCCCTTCAATATTGATGTATATGTGTTGACAGGATTTGATCTCTCTTTTACTTACAAATGTGTTAGTTCAAACCACAAAACAATAAACTATGAATAAAACCCTCACACTCCTCGCAGTTGTGATTGCAACCGCAGCGACCTCGTTCGCCGGCGAAGCAGTCTCTTCCAAGAAGGTCGTTGTCGCTCCTCAGCAGGATCTCTTCCGTGCTGGTGAGTTTGATATCGATGCTTTTGCAGCCGGCGCAGCTGGTAACTACAACGTCAAGGGCGGCAAGAGCTCTTCCGTCACCGGTTTCGGCGGCGGTCTTGGTGTCAGCTACTTCTTCTCGAAGTATTTCGGCATCAGCGTTGACGACACCCTTACCAGCCTTAACGGCAACGGTAATGTCTACAACAGCACTCAGGCTGACCTCATCGGTCGTCTGCCCTTCGAGAGCCTCCACCTCGCTCCCTACGCCCTCGTTGGCGGTGGCGCAACTTGGGGTGGTAGCAGAGCCCAGGGCGACGGAAACGTCGGCGTTGGTCTTGATTACCGCTTTAACCGCACTATCGGTATCTTCGCTGATTCCCGTTACATCTATGGTAACAACGGTCTCAACGAGACCCTGACACGTGCCGGTCTTCGTTTCGCTTTCTAAGTCTAGAATAAAAAAACATTCACAGAAGGCCCCGGAGTTTCCTCCGGGGCCTTTTTTTGTTTTGGAAGAATTGTTCCATCAAGGAATCATCTTCCACCTTCGTTGACGCCCCTTGGGAGACGAGATAGTTTCTTTCATCTCCAAGCGGACGCTAATCCCTTTATGAACAATCCTGCACAAACAACTGAATCCCGACGTGTTGTAGTCGGCATGAGTGGAGGTGTGGACTCCAGTGTCGCTGCTTGGCTTCTTAAGGAGCAGGGCTGGGAAGTCATTGGGGTCACCATGAAACTCTGGCCGCAGGACTGCATGACGAGAGCCGAGGACAAATGCTGCGGTCCTCAGGCAATCGCTGATGCTAGGAATGTCGCCAACACGCTGGGGATTCCCCACTATGTGATCGATGAGGCCGTTCCCTTCGAGCGACTTGTTATCGATTATTTTGCCGATGAATATCGTGCGGGACGCACTCCAAATCCCTGCGTCATGTGCAATGAGAAGCTGAAATTCGGCAATCTCTGGGACAAGGCCACCGCACTAGGTGCAGCCTTTATAGCGACCGGTCACTACGCCTCAGTCCAGCATTCCACGGACAAAGAGGGAGGAAAGCCAATCCTACGGAAGGGTCTCGACCCCAAGAAGGATCAATCTTACTTCCTCTTCAGTCTGCGCAGGGAACAACTTTCCCGCGCACTCTTTCCCCTAGGATGCTTGACCAAGGAGGAGATCCGTGGCATCGCCCGCAACCTAGGCCTCAAGGTGGCGGACAAGGAAGACAGTCAGGAGATCTGCTTTGTACCAGGCAAGGATTACAAGGCCTTCCTAAAGGATCGCTTCCAGGACCGAGGCGAGACTTTCCAGCCGGGAGGTTTTTATGACCTCCAGGGCAACCATCTTGGACCGCACGATGGCATCGAACTCTTCACGATCGGACAGCGCAAAGGACTTCCAGGAGGAGGTGGCGCTCCCCGCTACGTCATTGATATTGATGCGGACAGCGGTCGGGTGATTCTGGGTGGCGAGGAGGATCTGTTCTGCGAAGAGTTCACCGTCAACCGCACCAACTGGCACGGAGATGCTCCCAACACTCCCCGCAGGATCCTGGTAAAAGTGCGTCACGGTCACACGGGCGATCTCGCCGAAGTGACGGCGGGTGAGAATGATACTGCCGTCGTACGTCCGTTGGAGGAATTGCGTGCCGTCACCCCGGGCCAGGCAGCTGTTTTCTATGACGGGGATCAGGTCATCGGAGGAGGGTGGATAGCCAGTCGCACCGTCAGCCCTCGGACCACAAAAAAATCCATCTCAACAACCCAAGCACCTGCAGCGGCATGAAAAAACTTGCCTCCAAGCCGAAGAAAAGCACCAGAGAGGCCTCTGTAAACGGACGATCCAAGGCCCCTCAGTTCGATACGATTCCCGAGGTCATTGATGAGATCAGGAAGGGGCGGATGGTGATCGTGACCGATGACGAGGATCGCGAAAACGAAGGGGACCTTGTGATGGCCGCCTCCAAAGTGACTCCTCAGGCTGTTAATTTCATGGCCACCCACGGTCGTGGCTTGATCTGCGTCCCAATCACGAAAGAGCGGGCTGCTCATCTCGGACTCCAGCGCATGGTGGCCCACAATCGTGAGCTCCATGCCACGGATTTCACCGTCTCCGTGGATGCCTCCCACGGCATCACAACCGGCATTAGTGCCCGCGATCGCGCCGCAACCATCAAGGTGTTGGCCAACCCGAAGGCGGACCCAAGCGATCTGCATCAGCCTGGCCATCTCTTTCCCCTGCAAGCGGCGGAGGGTGGCGTTCTCAAACGAGCGGGTCACACGGAAGCAGGGATTGATCTGGCCAAACTTGCCGGACTCGATCCATCGGGAGTGATTTGTGAGATCCTGAATGCCGATGGATCCATGGCCAGACTACCCGATCTTCTGAAATTCAGGAAAAAGCATGCTCTTAAGATCTGCTCGATCAAGGATCTGATCGCCCATCGTCGGAAGAGCGAAAAACTCGTCCTCCTGGAGCAGGAGATTGATATGCCGACGGATTTTGGTGACTTCAGGATGTTCCTTTATCGTGCCGAGATTGATAATCATCATCACCTGGCATTGGTGAAAGGCCCCATCAACCCGAAAAAGCCGGCTCTTGTTCGGGTTCATAGCGAATGCCTCACGGGAGATGTTTTTGGATCAAGACGCTGCGATTGTGGAAGCCAACTCCACAGCGCCCTCGCGCAGATCTCGGAGAGCGGGCACGGAGTCCTTGTTTACATGCGTCAGGAAGGACGGGGCATCGGATTACCCGCCAAGATCCATGCCTACAAGCTCCAAGAAGAAGGACTGGATACGGTTGAAGCCAATGAGCGCCTCGGTTACCCCCCCGATCTCCGCGACTATGGAACAGGGGCGCAGATCCTGGCCGACCTAGGCGTCACTAAAATCCGGCTTCTCACGAACAACCCCCGCAAAGTCGTTGGTCTGGAAGGATACGGCATGGAAATCATCGAGCGGGTCCCCATCCGGTCGGAGCCCAACCTGCACAATGCCCGTTATCTCTCGACCAAGAAAAAGAGGCTGGGCCATATGATTTAGGGGACAAAGATTTGCCTTGGGGGATTCCTGCAGTTCCTCCTTCATAATTCACCCCACTTCACCCATCATAATACCTCGCAATGCTCACTCCTCTTCCAACACGGCCACGCACGGCTCCCGTTGCCTCCCATCGGATTGCCCTGGTGGTCAGTAGTTACAATGAAAATTATGTCGAGTCAATGCTGGCCAAGGCATTGGAGGAAATTCGTGCTATAGAGCCTCAGAGTCATACAGAAATCGTGCACGCACCGGGATCCTTTGAAATTCCGTTCCTGACACGGCAGATGATCGAACGACGCAAACCCGACGCAGTGATTTGTCTGGGTGTCATCTTCCAGGGAGAATCCGCCCACGCGAGCCTGATTGCGAACTCCGTGAGTGATGCTCTTTGCCGGATTTCTGTGGAGACCATGACGCCAGTGATCCACTCGGTGCTTTTCCTGACGGACGAAGTTCAGGCCAAGGAACGCTGTCTTGGAGAGACCATGAACCGCGGTACCGAAGCTGCACGCGCCGCGATCGCAGTCCTTCGCGCCGCGCGCACGATCGTTCAACGTTAACAACCATGGGAGTCAGGCGTGAAGGCCGGGAGGCCGCCATCCAGTTTCTTTACCAACGCGATCTCGGTGGTGGTGCCTTCGTGGCTGACCTTGAGGAGTTCTATGCATTCCGGGGATTGAGTCCATCGGCCAGACGATTTTGCGAAGGCCTGGTGAAAGGGGCTCTCGCCCATTCGGAGGAGGTGGATTTGGCTCTTCGTGAACACACCCAAAACTATGAACTGGGGCGTCTCTCGGCGGTCGACCGTAACATCCTTCGCCTCGCCATCCACGAGATGCTCTTCTGCGACGATATTCCTCCCGTGGTCTCGATCAATGAGGCGATCGACATCGCCAAAAAATATGGAACCGAGGAATCAGGCCGATTCGTCAACGGTGTTCTGGACAAGATCAAGGCAACGCTGAAACGTCCCGAGCGAACACCCCTTTCAAGGCCTGTAGAGGAAGGGGATCCCAAGGACTAATGGCCGGCTGGCTCAAGGGAATCCTCGGACGCATTACCGGCGCTCATGAGGCCGTTGATTGGGAGGAGGTTGAGGCCGTCCTCTGGCAGTCCGATCTTGGAGCCCCCACGGCGACCGCTATCCTGGAGTCCCTCCGCTCCAAGGGATTGGCCCTCCATTCCGAGAACGTCCTTCAGGCCGCCCGCGAGGAAGCCTCAAAATTTCTTCCCGAAAAGGGTCAGGACCTAACCCCCATGCCTCAGGGTACGGATGGTCCCGTCGTCATCTTGATGGTCGGCGTGAACGGCACCGGCAAGACGACGAGCAGCGCCAAACTAGCCGCTCTTTTGACATCAAGGGGACTAAGCGTCCTTCTCTGTGCTGCCGATACCTTCCGCGCCGCAGCCGTGGAGCAACTGAAAACTTGGGGCGAAAGACTCGGCGTAGAAGTTGTCAGCAGCGAATACGGAGCAGATCCAGCAGCCCTCTGTCATGACGCTCTGGCCAAGGCAAAGCGCCTGAAGGCCGATTTCCTGATCTGTGATACCGCCGGCCGCCTTCATACTAAGTCGAACCTCATGCAGGAGCTCTCCAAGGTGAAGCGCTCTCTAGGCAAGATTGATTCCTCCGCACCTCACGAGGTCTTCCTGGTGGCCGACACCACCACAGGCAGTAATGCTGTCGTTCAGGCGAAAGAATTCCACGCCGCCACCCCGCTCACCGGTCTGATCCTGACTAAACTGGATGGCTCGGGCAAGGGAGGTGTTGCCGTTGCGATCGCACGCGAAACAGGGATTACTCCGCGATTCATCGGTACTGGCGAACAAGTTGGTGACCTCGCCCTCTTTGATCGGGAATCTTTCCTGGAGAGGATGCTTTGAGAAGATAGTCGCGGATTAAATGTTAGGCCGAGTGATTGTTGGGCGTCGGAAGAAAGCTAACGCTATGTGGCATTATTTTCCTTCGATTCGGAACCCCTCCCGTCTTTGTTCAGACGTCCTCCAAAATTATGAATCCAGAGGCTGAGAACATAACCCATGATCACGGCGACGTAAAACTGCCCTATGACCGCCTGGGTAATGGTCAGGACTCGGGCAATGTGCGTCACAGGGACCATGTCACCGAATCCCAGAGTGGTCTGGGTCTCGAAACTGTAATAGAGCATCTGCTGCACATCGCTTCTCCACTCAACAACGGTTCGTGGTGACGATCCTGCGGACGTGATCTGCACGTGTCGAAACGCTTGGGTATTGATCCTTTCCACGACGGTGTAGATGAATGCAAAGGTTCCCCCGATCCAGACGTACAAATTACAAGCTTCAAGAATCTTATCCAATTTCGCATCCCGCGAGTTCAGCAGCCTCTTGATCCACGACAAGGTGCCGAAAATCAGAGTGGCCAGCATCATCAACACCATGGCCTCCTCGGTTGCCTGTTGCGGCTTTAGCAGTTCTCCCGAGAAGGATTTCCATCCTTTCAGCCAAAGAAAAACGATTGAACCAAGGAAACTCACCAAGGCCACCAAGACAACCTTCAGGCTGTCCGAGTGGGTTGTCATCGCCATGCAGGTGACGCAGAGAAAAAGGGTCAGCGCCAACCACGTTGGCAGATAGGGACCGAAATACAGGAGCACGAGCAGAATCAGTCCGCCGATCACATGACGCCTCTCGGTCAAATTTAATAAATGGTGGTGCAGATGTCCCTTCAAGGCGTGCATGGTGTTCTGTGTTCCTTCAGAAAGGTTTTAGCTCGGATTCGCGCACTCAGATGTGACCGATCGGAAGAATCTTGCTGACCGGAGTAAGGAGGATCCGGAAGGCCTCCGCATTCGTTCTGAAAATTCGGACTTCAGGATACTCCACTCCTAAATTCGCAGCCCGAAGAGCCGATCTGGGAATCGGTTGAAGTCCAGTCAGGGAGACCACCAGTCCTCCGGAGAGCAGTTGCTTCACGGTCATTACGAGTTGGGAGATTCCGGTGGAATCAACAAGCGGCACATCGGATAGATCAATCACGGCGAACTTCGCACCCTCCTTAGCTTTGATCTCAGACGTCAACCGGTTTGCCGATCCGAAAAAGAGAGCTCCTTCCACCTTGAAGTAGAGAATGCCAGGTGGAACTGCCACCGGAGGAGCCTCTTTCTCAGCCTCCTGATCTTTGAGCGGCTCTTCGACACCCTCCTTGGTCGCCGACATCGCCGACATCCTATACATGAACAGGATAGACGTAACAATGACACCGGCGGCAATGGCGGTCACCATGTCGAAGAGGACGGTCAGGACCGCGCAGAGGATAAGCGTCAACCACTCCTCCCTATCGGCAGTGCGGATGATATCGATGCACCCGCGGTGATCACTCATGAAATAGGCCACATAAATCAGTAGCCCCGCCATCGCTGAAAGCGGCAGATAGCCGAGATAGCGTGAAAAAAGCAGGATGGAGGCGAGAAGAAAGACCGAATGCATCAGCGAAGCCCAGGGACTCGTTCCTCCCGCCTGAATGTTCGCGGCTGTCCTAGGGATCGCGCCGGAGACGCTGAATCCCCCAAAAAACGGTGAGGCAATATTCGCCAGACCATGACCAATCAACTCACCATTCGGATTATTCCGTGTCGAGGTAAGTCTGTCGCCGCAAACTGCGGTGACAAGGGTCTCGATGGCACAAAGTATGGCAATGGCGCAAGCCCCTTTGATCAGGCTCATGACACCCGAGAAGGAGTCCAGCAGACGCATCCCTCCGGGAAGACTCCAAGGAAAAGCAAACTGCGGGGGGATCGGAGGAATGCCATGGAAAACCTTGCCGTCGACAACGATGGAAAAATGATTCTCTATCGTATCGAAGTGTAGTCCCGGATAGAATTTCGGAAGAAACACTCCAAGAACACACGATAAGGGGAGCACAACAAGGGCCGCGGGGATATTCTTGAAGAAGTAGGACCAGGCAAAAAGGGCGACAAGGGTAAACATCCCTAAGATCAGATCAGCCCGGTTAAGCGTATCGAGATGCGAGCAGACGACCGTGAATTCATTGACCACGGTATTTGTCGGCGGTGCGACGACTCCAAGGAAACTCCGCAGTTGTAGAATCATCACGGAGATCGCAATGCCGAAAGTAAATCCGGCAATGACCGGGAAAGAGATGAAATCGATCAACTTCCCTAGCTTCAGGAGGCCAAGGATCAATAAAATAAATCCCGCAAAGGCGGTTGTTATCATCAAACCTGCCGGACCAAATTCCCTGACGATCGGAATCAGAATGACAATGAAAGCGGCTGTAGGTCCCGAAACCTGATACTTTGAACCGCCAAAAATTCCTGCAACAAGCCCCCCGACAATGGCCGTGTAAAGTCCGGATTGTGGCGACATTCCCGAGGAAATTGCGAAGGCCATCGAAAGTGGGAGGGAGATCGCACCCACCACAATTCCTGCAACAGTGTCGCGAAAAAGGCGGTTTGTGGTGAATCCATCTTTGAAACTGCTTCTCCAAGCGGTGAAGAAATCGGAGAAATAAGAGAGATTCATGCCGAGTCCGAGATTAATGAGTAACACTGGGCTCAAAGCAACGCTCTTTTGATTAACAATGATCGGGCATGCCTTTGCGTTGGGCGTTGACCAGTCACCGATCCCGTTTATTCTGAATATACATGCGGGGGAGCCGGTTGGCTGAGAGGTCTGGAAAAATACCAGACGACCCTTTGAACCTGACACAGGTCAGGGAGAAGACTCAGGCCACGACGTGCTTACCACGCGTGGCCCTCTCATTGCCTTCATCTCCCAACTTTTCACCTTTCACTTTCTAACTTTTTAACCTCCTTCATCATCATGATCTCTGCAAAATCCGTAATCGAACCCCAGAGCACTGACGCCCTTCCCGCCAGCACCCGCGTCTATGTGGAGGGAACCCTTCACCCCGAAGTTCGCGTCCCGATGCGCGAGATCGAGCTCTCACCGACCAAGAACTTTTCCGGGGAACTGGAACCGAATGCTCCTGTCCGCGTCTATGACTGCAGTGGGCCCTGGGGAGACCCCGACTTTGACGGTGACTCCTCGGAGGGACTCCCTGCACTCCGTCAGAGCTGGATCGAGAAGCGCGGCGACGTTGCCTCTTATGCAGGTCGTGAAGTTCAGCCAATGGATAATGGCTACCTCTCCGGCAAGCATGCCGAGTACGCCAGCACCTCCGAGAGAAACCGCCTGATCGAGTTTCCAGGCCTTACTGGAAACAAGCGCAAGCCTCTCCGGGCATCCGCAGACCATCCCATCACGCAACTCTGGTATGCGCGCCAAGGAATCATCACCCCGGAGATGGAGTTCATTGCGATCCGCGAAAACATGGGCCGCGCCCAGCAGACCAAACTCGCCGAACTCGACCACGATATCATCCGCAACGAACTCGGCAAGCAGCACGCAGGTTCCGGTCAGCGTCCGGCGAGCCCCTACACCCCCTCTATCTTCGGCCGCTTCCCCCAGCGCATCCCCGAGCAGATCACGGCGGAATTCGTCCGCTCGGAGGTCGCTGCAGGCCGTGCGATCATTCCCGCGAACATCAACCACCCCGAGCTCGAGCCGATGATCATCGGCCGCAACTTCCTGGTGAAGATCAACGCCAACATCGGCAACAGTGCCGTCGCCTCCTCCATCGAGGAAGAGGTCGAGAAGATGCGCTGGGCGACCAAGTGGGGCGCCGACACCGTGATGGACCTCTCCACTGGCAAGAACATCCATGCCACCCGCGAGTGGATCCTGCGCAACTCCCCCGTTCCGATTGGCACCGTGCCGATCTACCAGGCACTCGAGAAGGTGAACGGCAAGGCCGAGGACCTCACCTGGGAGATCTTCCGCGACACCTTGATTGAGCAGGCCGAGCAGGGCGTCGATTACTTCACGATCCACGCCGGAGTCCTCCTTCGCTTCGTCCCGCTCACCGCCAAGCGCATGACCGGCATCGTCAGCCGCGGCGGCTCGATCATGGCGAAGTGGTGCCTCGCCCATCACAAGGAGAACTTCCTCTACACCCACTGGGATGACATCTGCGACATCATGGCTGCCTACGACGTCAGCTTCTCCATCGGCGACGGCCTCCGTCCGGGTTCCGTGGCCGATGCAAACGACGAGGCTCAGTTCGGCGAACTCAAGGTGCAGGGTGAACTCACCGAGCGTGCCTGGGCCAAGGGTGTCCAGGTCATGAACGAAGGTCCCGGCCACGTCCCGATGCACATGATCGAGGAGAACATGGCCAAGCAGCTCGAGTGGTGCCACGAGGCCCCCTTCTACACGCTCGGCCCCCTCACCACCGACATCGCCCCCGGCTACGACCACATCACCAGCGGCATCGGAGCCGCCATGATCGGCTGGTACGGCTGCGCCATGCTCTGCTACGTCACGCCGAAGGAACACCTCGGCTTGCCTAACAAGAAGGATGTGAAGGATGGTGTCATCACCTACAAGATCGCCGCCCACGCCGCCGACCTCGCCAAGGGGCACCCCGGTGCCCAATACCGCGACAACGCCCTCTCCAAGGCCCGCTTCGAGTTCCGCTGGGAGGATCAGTTCAACCTTGGCCTCGACCCCGTCACCGCGCGCGAGTTCCACGACGAGACCCTTCCTCAGGAAGGGGCCAAGTCAGCTCACTTCTGCTCCATGTGCGGCCCTCACTTCTGCTCCATGAAGATTTCGGAAGACGTCCGCAAATACGCCGCTGCCCAAAACCTCTCCGAGGAAGAAGCCCTCAAAAAGGGCATGGAGGAGAAGTCGAAGGAGTTCGCCGAACAGGGCGCAGAGCTCTACACAAAGGCTTAAATATTTTCAGCTACACTCCATGAACTTATCGAAGCAAAAATGCTGTACCCACCCAGAGAGGAGTGCATTGAGCTTTTGTAAATCATGCGGAGATTTCCTTTGTAGTTCGTGCCTTACCGAATCGGCTGATTATTACTTCTGTTCCAAATCTCAATGTAAACTTGCAGCAGATGCTGCAGCCCTAAAAAAGGCATCAGAGATTAGAGTGACATACTCCAAATGGTTTTGTGATGAATGCATAGATTCCACTGATGATCATAAGGGTGGAAAAACCTTCCGAACCGTAAATGGCATTGGCGCTCGTTTGATTGGAAAATCTGATGTCTGTTACAAATGTCACTCATTTGTCGCATCTGTTTGGTTCTGCTTTTGTTTTATTCCAATAATCCCATTAGAGCGCTACCGAATTGCCCGATTAAGCAGTCGTGAAGTGGTTACCAGGGGCTTACGCTCCAAAAAAAGCACCTGAGTTATATTTATCTGGGCTTGGAAGTTTTGATGCCGCGGTAGGCGCGAGAGCGAAGCTGTAGTGAACTACTGCGAGCGAGCAGCAACAACGCGCGGCGCAAAAATCCCAAGCCTTCGTTATCCCCGTTTGCGGGATAACATTATCTCATTACCTTCCGTGTCAGTACTCATCGCCAAATGCGGCGGCCCTCCATTCTCAGGCTGGGGTTCCCTGAGCAACTGACCTCCCGCCGCGACCACCTCCGCCGCACCGGCGATCACATCGGCCACCTGAAAGCTCATGCCGGTCCAGGTACGCTTTCCCTCGCCGCCGCCATGGATGCCGATGATCCTTCTCTCTAGAACCTTGTCTTTTGGTGGCAGCACACAAACAATTCCCCTGTGCACTCTCCCCTCATCGTAGCCATCTCCCTGGAGCAGTCGCTCTGCTTCTATCTTTCTCCATTGGAGTTGATGGCATTGTGTGTATTTCCACCAATGCTGCTGTCACTTCTTGGGCTCCATCTCTTCAGAAAGATGATTTCCCTACGCTTTCTGAAGCAGAGTCATGACGTCACGGGGCCTTTTTTCAGCACCCTGGGAACGGTCTATGGGATTTTTCTGGCCTTCGTCTTTACCGCGACTTGGCAGGCATATTCCACCACATCCACCAATGTCGTTCAGGAAGCGCGTTATCTCCGCGACCTCTATTTCATCACCAAGGCGTTCCCCCAACCTGCACAGGCGGAACTACAGCAACATCTTCGCAATTATCGCGATTCCGTGGTGAATGATGAGTGGAAGAGCTTGGAGAAGGGAGAGGCCAGCCCGCGAACCATTCAATTACTTCAGCAAATCGGAGAGGCCTACCTGCGCTTCAAGCCGAGCAACGATCAGGAAAAAGATTTCTTCCGCACGTCAATCGGGTGCCTCACGACCATGAATAGCTTGAGGGCATCGCGCATAGATGACTCCTCTTCCGGTCTTCCCCCCATTCTATGGTTGGTTCTGCTGGTTGGCGCCGTTGCCACCATCGGTCTTTCTTATCTCTTTGAGGCCCAAAACTTCTGGCTACAAGCCATTCTGACCATTCTGCTGACTGGCGTGATCTGCATGACCTTCTGTATCATCATCGATCTGGATTTTCCTTTCACGGGAGCAACAAAAATCTCCCCGGAATCGTTCCAGCGTATCGAGATGAATTAGGGATCCCTAGCTTCTCTTACGAGAGAGCATGATCTCATTCCCCTCCGTGTCGACGCACATCGCCAAGTGAGGAGGTTCCCCGTTTTCGTGCTGTGGCTCGCGTGCCAACTGGCCGCCCGCCGCTACAATCTCTGCGGATCCGACGATCACATCAGCCACTTGGAAACTCAGGCCTGTCCAGGTCCTCTTCCCTTCCCCACCTCCATGGATACCGATGATGCCATTACAGACCTCAATATCGGTGACGGCAGGATTCTCCCTGATCACCTTTCCGCCAAAGACGGATGTATAGAACTTCACGGCCCGAACGGTGTCGGCCGCCCAGATGATGTATTTGAGTCGTTCGACCTGCATGGGTTGAAGTTTGCCCCAAGATCAATTCTCGGAAACATTTTTTCTTCCGCGCGCCTCCAAACATCTTAAGGTCTGACCTGAATCATGGACTTCTTTGACGCTGTCGAATCACGCCGCTCGGTCAGAAAATATCTTCCAGAGCCGGTACCCCGCGAAGTGATCGATCGTGCTCTCTCGGCAGCTCTTCTTGCTCCGAATTCCTCAAATCTCCAACCATGGGAGATCTTTCTCGTATCAAGTCTTGAGAAGAAGTCCGCAATGGTCACCGCCTGCCTTGATCAGAGCGCGGCAGCGACTGCTGCCGGATTGGTTGTTTTCACGGCTCGAACCGATACTTGGCGAAGGAATCGGGCACATCTCTTAAAAGCGCTCCAGGAGAGTGGTGGAGCGCCGGACATGATCCTCAAGTACTACAATGAGATCGTCCCCCTCATGTATGCTCATGGGTGGCTGAATACACTGGGATGGCTGAAGAAAATTGTTTTTTCAATCATTGGCATCTTTCGCCCGGTTCCCCGGGGACCTTTCTCTAATGCCGAAGTAAAATCCGTGCTTTCCAAGACGGTAGCCCTAGCCTGCCAAAACTTCATGCTAGCTATCGCAGCCCAAGGGTATGCCACGTGTCCGATGGAGGGATTCGACGCCTTCCGGGTAAAAAAAATCCTTAGACTTGGGAGAAAAAGCATCGTTGTGATGGTGATCGCCATGGGGAGAGCCAATCCGGAAGGAATCTATGGCCCACGGCTCCGACTCGACCCCGAGCTTTTTCTCTTTGAAGTCTGAAGGCGCTCATCTGCAGCTAGCGTTTTGGGCTGGCCTTCGACCGACCTCTCCCTAGTGTCCCCCTCGACCCACACGATCCGCTTACTACTCACCCTATAACCATCATACGCATGACCATCACAACCGGCTCCGTTGTTCTCTTCGACTACACCCTGACTGATAACGATAAGGAAATCATCGACTCTTCAAGGGAGGAAGGGGCGCTGACCTATCTCCACGGCGAGGGGCAAATCGTCAAGGGTCTCGAGAAAGCCATGGAAGGTAGAAAGGCAGGGGACTCCTTCAAGATCAGCGTCTCACCCGAAGAGGGTTACGGCCTTCCTGATCCCTCAAAGATCGTCGTGGTCAATGCAGATCAGATCGAAGGTGGCGAGGAACTCGAGGAGGGGATGCAACTCGAGGCCTCCAACGAGGAGGGGGAACAGATTGTCGTCGTTTCCAAAATCGAAGGAGACAGGATTACTCTGGATGGTAACCATCCACTCGCCGGGATGACCCTTCACTTTGACGTCACCATCAGCGAAGTTCGTGCCGCTTCCGCAGAGGAAATCGAGCATGGCCATGTTCATGGCCCGGGCGGCCATCATCACTAGACTCGGGTCTTGGTTCCCAGAAGCCTAGCCATGGAGCCATGGGGCTTTTTGACCAGCTCGGCGCTTGGCCCTCCCTTGACAAGAGGGACGGTGAGCCCAACGTTAAAGGAGTAAAAGAGATCTTCTTCGTGCTACAACGATTACCCATGACGCGCATCCTTCTCATCCTCGTGTTGGTGGGATCGTGGTCTTCTTCTCTCCTTGCTCAGCATGTCCCAGCGCGGCATTCCCCGCTGCGCCCCACGCCGACGCTCCGTTGGAAATACGGATGGAGGGATGGTCTGATGGCCAATACGATCGGTAGCGCTCGATCGGGGGATTCTCTTCCGGCCCTTTCCATGGAAGTAGCCTCGGGCTATTCCCCCGCCGATCTCTCTTTCGCCTATGGCTACAGCAGGATTACCAACGGAGGTGATGGCTCCGACCAGACTATCGCCATCATGATTCCGTTTGCTACCTCGACAAACCATCTGCAGGCCGATCTCGATCACTTCAGCAGTTACTACATGCTGCCTTCAACAACATTGAAGTTTTACACCCCGAACGGAACGAATACTCCCTACAAAGATACTAGCCAATGGTACTCGGAGGCCACACTCGATGTCGAATGGGCCCACGCGATGGCGCCTGCAGCCTCGATAGCCTTGATCATTGCCCCCGACGATTACAGCCTCTCCTCCAATTCTCTCTTTGAGTGCGCCACGGGGACAAATGTTGGACAGGCAGGGGCGGGTGTCGTCTCGATGAGCTGGGCCAATCCCGAGGACCAATACTCCACCCAAGATTGGTCAGGTATTTTTACTAATCCCTACGTCTCCTATGTGGCGGCCTCCGGGGACAATGGTACCCGAGACGGCTCGATGGGGGTTGAGTGGCCAGCGACTCACAGCAATGTCATCAGCGTTGGCGGCACTTCTCTCATCTATGATTCGGAGAGGCAATTGGTCGTATCAGAAACAGCATGGCGCAAGAGTGGCGGAGGGATCAGCTCCTACGAGGCGATGCCTGACTATCAACGCGCTTATCTCTCCTCGGAACAGACCAATATTTTCAACCAGGCTCAGGGGTTTAGGTGCGTTCCTGATGTCAGTTACGATGGGGACCCCTACACCGGCCTCTCCGTTTGGATCACGGATCCCAAAAGCAAGAAGGGCGGATGGGTCACCATGGGCGGAACCAGTGCCTCGACGCCGCAGGTAGCCGCCCTCATCGCCCGCAGGAGAAGCTTAGGCAGGAATGAACAGGCTCCGGCAAACCCTTACTTTTACGGGACTAACTCGGCATTACTCCTCTGGGACATCGTATGGGGTTACAACGGCTATCAGGCAGGTGATGGCTACGATCTGGTTAGCGGCCTCGGTGCTCCGATTGCCGACGCCTTCGTCGCAATATCACCGACCAACTCCCTACTCAGGCCGCAAGGGATCAGCTTCTCGAAAATCACCAACAAGTGTGTCTACGGCGGTCCCTCCATTTCACTTCAGGCGACTGCCGACTCGGGACTTCCCGTGATCTTCTCGTCGAGTGACTCCACGATTTTCACGGTCACGTCCGATGGCAAACTGACCCCCGTGAATGCAGGAATAGCCTCTGTCATCGTTCAGCAACCGGGCGATGGAGCAGCCTGGACAGCGGCAGAACCCGTGACAAATTCGCTCATGGTGGCCAAGGCTACGCAAAGTCTAGAGAAATTCTCCCCTATTGCGGTCAAAAGCTACCGCTCTGGTTCCTTCGTCGTTACTCCCCCGGCGGCTTCCTCTCGCCTGCCCGTGATCCTGAAGGTAACTTCAGGACATGCGAGGGTGGCAACGAACAACGGCACCAACAGTATCCTGCTCTCAGGACTAGGAAAAGTCGTGCTCTCGGCAAGCCAACCAGGATACGACCCGACCACACCTAGAAGCCGGACGAACTACTTCGCCGCCAAGCCAGTAAGCATCTCTTTCTCCGTGAAGTAATCTTCGCCCAAGGGAAGATTACTTCAGATCGAAGCGGTCGAGATTCATCACCTTGTCCCAAGCAGCCACAAACTCCTTCACAAAGAGAGGTTTAGCATCGGAGCTGGCATAGACTTCGGCCAGAGCCCTTAACTGGGAATTCGACCCGAAAACCAGATCGGCGATGGAGCCGGTCCACTTGAGTTCGCCGGTCTTGCGGTCGCGCCCCTCAAGCACACCGAGAGAGGTGGCGGACTTCGTCCACTTGATCCCCATATCCAGCAGATTGACGAAGAAGTCGTTCGTCAGCGTTCCGGGCCGTTTTGTGAACACCCCATGCTCCGAGTAATCGAAGTTGCCATTTAGGGCACGGAGTCCCCCGATAAGCACCGTCATTTCAGGAGCGGTAAGGGTCAGCAGGTTTGCTTTGTCGATCAGTAGATCAGCCGTGAAGTTCTCCGCCCCCTTCCTGACGTAGTTACGGAAGCCATCGGCTGCGGGTTCCAAAACGGCGAATGAGTGCACATCCGTCTCCTCCTGGGAGGCATCCATACGGCCAGGCGTGAAGGGAAACTTGACCTCATGTCCGGCTTTCCTCGCGGCCTCCTCGATGGCGGCACATCCTCCGAGGACAATGAGATCGGCCAGGGAGACTTTTTTGCCGTTCGAGCCTGCTCCGTTGAACTCCTGTTGAATTTTTGTCAGTGACTGGAGCACTTTGGCCAGTGCGGCTGGCTGGTTAACCGCCCAGTCTTTCTGAGGCGCCAGGCGTAGTCGTGCCCCATTGGCACCACCACGCTTGTCACTTCCACGGAACGTGGAAGCCGAAGCCCAAGCTGTTGTGACGAGCTGTGAAACATTCAGCCCAGAACCAAGGATGCGGCTCTTGAGATCATCGATCTCGGGTTCCCCGATCAGCGGGTGATCGACAGCCGGGATGGGGTCTTGCCAGATCAGCACTTCGGCCGGAACGTCAGCTCCCAGATAGCGGGCACGGGGGCCCATGTCGCGGTGCGTGAGCTTGAACCAAGCGCGGGCAAATGCATCGGCGAACTGATCGGGATTCTCGAGGAATCGGCGGGAAATCTTCTCGTACGCAGGATCGAACCGGAGCGAGAGATCGGTGGTAAGCATGGTGGGAAGGTGCTTCTTTGACGAATCAAAGGCGTCAGGGATGGATGGCTCGGCTTTTTTGGCAATCCATTGGTGGGCCCCGGCGGGGCTCTTCGTTAGCTCCCAGTCGTACTTGAAGAGATTCTCGAAGTAGTAATTACTCCACTGCGTTGGAGCCTGCGTCCAAGTGACCTCCAGACCACTGGAGATCGCATCCGGCCCTTTGCCGCTGCGGAAATCGCTGATCCATCCAAATCCTTGCTCCTCAACCTCCGCCGCTTCTGGTGCTGGTCCGACATGACTGGCAGGGCCGGCCCCATGGGTCTTACCGAAGGTATGACCGCCTGCAATCAGGGCAACGGTCTCCTCATCATTCATGGCCATGCGGGCGAAGGTCTCCCGGATATCACGCGCCGCAGCCATCGGGTCGGGGTTGCCATTAGGGCCTTCCGGGTTGACATAAATCAGCCCCATCTGGACGGCAGCAAGAGGATTCTCAAGCTCGCGGTCACCGCTATAGCGCTCATCGGCGAGCCACTCTTTCTCAGCTCCCCAGTAGATCTCTTCCGGCTCCCAAATATCTTGGCGACCACCGGCAAAACCGAATGTTCTGAAGCCCATTGATTCCAGAGCGATGTTCCCAGTGAGAATCATGAGATCCGCCCAGGAGATTTTTTTTCCGTACTTCTGCTTGATCGGCCAGAGGAGGCGGCGTGCTTTGTCGAGGTTCACATTGTCAGGCCAGCTGTTGAGCGGAGCAAAACGCTGGCTGCCGTTCCCGCCCCCACCACGCCCGTCACCTGTGCGGTAAGTGCCGGCACTATGCCAGGCCATGCGGATGAAAAGGGGACCGTAATGTCCAAAATCCGCAGGCCACCACTCCTGAGAATCCGTCATCAGGGCATGGAGATCTTTTTTAACAGCTCCAAGATCCAGACTTTTGAATTCCTTGGCATAATCAAAGCCCTCCTCCATCGGATTAAAAAGCGGGGAGTTTTGATTAAGGAGCTTCAGGTTGAGCTGGTTGGGCCACCACGCTGAGTTCATAGAGGCTCCTGAAATGGATTGCTTGGCCGTATTACCCGAAAAGGGGCACATGGATTCTGTGGGCATTGTGATTTTCCTGTTTTGGGGAGAGATAGTTGGTTGGAGTTAAATTGTAGTGAAGAGGGCCTATTGTTGCAAACATTCGACTCGATCAATGACCATGATTTCACGCCTAGATGATCTGCTAGCCTCCAAGAGCCCTGTGCTGACTCTTGCACCGATGCAGGATGTGACCGATCTTCCCTTCTGGAGACTGATGACCCGCTACGGCGGAGCGGATCTCTATTTTACCGAATATTTCCGAGTCACTCCCACATCCCGCCTCGACAAGCAGATCTTGGCCTCGATCACGCAGAACCCAACAGGACAACCGGTCATCGCACAGATGATTGGCAACGATATCCCATCGCTCGTCCGGACAGCGAAGGAGTTGGGCAACCATCCCGTTGCCGCCATCGATCTAAATCTTGGTTGTCCAGCGCCAGTGGTCTACCGGAAATGTGCTGGAGGCGGACTGCTGCGCGATCTGCCTCGCATCGATCGGATCCTAGGAGCCCTGCGTGAAGCGATTTCGGAAAAGTTCACGGTGAAGACGCGTCTTGGATTCGAGACGGAGAGGACGATCGAAGGGTTGCTGCCTCTTTTCGCAAAGCACGCGATCGATCTCGTTACGGTCCATGGACGCACGGTGCTCCAGATGTACCAGGGGGGAATTCGGCACGATCTGATTGGGATAGCAGTCGCATTCCTTCCCTGCCCCGTCCTTGCAAATGGCAATATCTCCACACCGGCGGTTGCTGAAACAATCCTTAACAATACAGGAGCGCACGGTCTCATGATTGGGAGGGGTGCGGTACGCAATCCTTGGATCTTTTCCCAGATCCGCGAGCATTTCACAGGCACGCCGATCTCCCTTCCAACCGGGCGCCAAGTACTGGACTACATCTATGATCTCTACGAGGCGGTCTGCGACCCTTCGGTTCCGGAAGCCAAAGGAGTTCAGAAGATGAAGAAATACGCCAACTTTATCGGGGCAGGAATCAATTGGGAGTTCCTGCACGCGGTTCGACGAGTCCAGAGCAAGGAAGCCTTCTTCACCCTCTGCAGGGAGCATCTTGAGCATGACGAAGCACTGACGCTGGCACCATTATCTCAAGACTTTTCCGCGAAAGACCAATGTAGCAGTTAGAGTTTGAAATCAAAAGATGCTAACCGGCTTATCTTGGGCGACCATTGAATCCTTACGCAAACTTCACTGACCTAACTGCCTAAAAGCCCTCATCCTACAGCCTTCAGTCTTTCTCCAATGTTCGAAATCAAACCCCGCGATAAGATGGTCGAACGCGCCCTTCTAATCGGCGCCCACACGGTTGCAGAGTCCCGTGAGGATGCAGAGGATCTCCTTAACGAATTGGGTGAGCTTGTGCGCACGCTTGGCGTCCCGATCGCGGAGAAGCAACTGGTGCAGATCAGGGAACCGCAGGCCCGTCTTTTTCTCGGATCAGGCAAGGCTGAGGAAATTTGCGAGCACGCCAGGAAGCTGGGATGCGATGTGATCATCTTTGACAACGAGTTGACGCCGGCGCAGCAGCGCAACTGGGAAACCATGGCGAGGATGACCGTTATCGACCGCCAGGAGATTATTCTCGATATCTTCGGGACACGCGCCCAAACCCGAGAGGCCAAGATTCAGGTCGATCTGGCACGCATGTCCTACTCTCTTCCACGTCTCACCAGAGCCTGGAGCCACCTCGGCAAGCAGGGTGGAGGCATCGGCTCGAAGGGTGAGGGCGAGAGTCAACTCGAGCAGGACAAAAGGAAAATTCGCGGGCAGATGGACCGCCTTAAGCGCGATCTTGTCGAAGTACGTCGCAACAGGGCAAACCAACGCAAGGACCGCAAGCGGGCACCGGTCCCGAATGTCGCCATCGTAGGATACACGAACGCCGGTAAATCATCCCTGCTGCGCCGGCTCACCGGAGCCGATGTCCTAGTCGAAGACGCCCTCTTTGCAACACTCGACACGACGACCCGCAAGATCGATCTCCCCAACAAGCAGCCCCTCCTCCTTACCGATACGGTCGGATTCATCCGGAAGCTTCCCCACCAACTCGTGGAATCCTTCAACGCAACGCTTGAGGAGGCGGTCATGGCCGACTTCCTTGTGCACCTCCTCGACGCTTCCCACCCGCGTGTTCTCGAATTCTACGGCACCACGATGAAGGTGTTGAACGAACTCGGTGCCGATCATAAAAAGACCCTGACCGTCTTCAATAAGATCGACCGCGTCGAGGACCCCATCACGCGTGCGATGCTTCGCAACGCCTACCCAGAGGCCCTCTTCATTTCAGTTCACTCCGGAGAGGGGCTGGATGTGTTGGTCGAGCACTTGGGCAATCTTGTCGGCTCCGAGAACAGGGAAGTCGAGTTGCTCATCCCTCACAATCGCCCTGATCTTCTGGCAAAGATTCACCGTGAAGGAGTCGTCCATGAAACCCTTTACGAGGAGGAAGCCAGTCGAATCAGAGCCACCCTGCCCGAACGGCTCAGGGAATCGGTAGCTTTATTTCTCAGCAGGTGACGAACCAAAAAGGTGGTTGGCTGCTAGCCTCGACACGAAATCGTCACCTGCCGGTGTTGTTTCGTGCTTCCCCACAGCCATGCCTCTCATGCTAGCGTGACTCTTTCCATGAGCGACGACTTCAAAGCACCTGCAGATCTTTCCTCCCTCGGAATCGATCTTTCCGACATGTTCCGTCCCGCGTGGACAACCGAGACCTCCGATACCTCGGCCCGTCTCGCAGCACAATTCGACGAAGGAGATCGCCCTCATCGCTATGAAGGTCGGGGTGGTGACCGCGGAAGAGAACGAGGACCGGGACGCGACGCTCGCTCTCCAAGACCCGAAAGGGGGCCTCGTCCCAATCGTCCCAATCGCCCAGAAGGGCCGGGACAAGGTGGACAAGGTCGTGGACCCGGGCAAGAAAACAGGGGCCGTGGCACGCGTGGCGAGAGTAACAGGGAGAGGAATGATCGTCGTGCGCCACGTGACGAGCGCGACCGCAGACCCGAGCCGGCTCCCAAGCCTTGTCTGGAGGGATGGAAGCTCCAACTGATTCCCGAGGTCGCTGCCATCGAGGGCATTGCAAAGCAGATCCGTTCACGTGCCAAGGCCTACCCCCTCTTTGAACTCGCACGCCTGATCGTTCAACTCTCCGACCGCTACAGCATCAGGCTGCAAGCCGAGTCCGGAGGATCCCAAGAGCTCTTCCGTGTCAAGTTGGACGGTTCCCTGTGGCCCACCCGCAAAGAGGCGATCAGTCACCTCCTCTCGAAGCACCTCGGCGCTTTTTACAAACAATCCTCCGTCACGACAGATGCTCCCAAGGGTGCCTTTGCCGTGGTTGCTCAATGCGGGATGAGCGGCGTGGTGCTAGGGCCACCTAATCATCACGAGTACACTTCCCGATTGATTGCCCTGCATGCATCACGTTTTAAAAACCTCCCGTTTGAAGTCTACAAGTCACGGATCCGCATGATGCGTGACGAGATGCTCATCGATCAGTGGAAGACCGAGCAATCGACCAAAACCATCTACATCCCTGTCACCAGGGGAGAACCTCCAACAGAAGCTAGCGACATCTCGCCGCCAACCGATCCAGTAGCTGAAGATGCAGAGACGATCGAATCAGACAAACCGGAAGTCGCAGTCACCGAGGAGAGGGAGCCCCAGGTTGCAGAGGCTCCAGTTGGCCTCGAAGTGGAGAGCGCAGCTCAGGTCGCGACCCAGGAACCCTCGGAAACTACGTCCGGAGGCGAACCAACTGAGCCTACGAAAGCAATACACGCTGACATTGCTGGAGAAAGCCAATCAGAGGGAGGCTTCTCCTTTGCAGAGGCGGCGTCTCATTTCCAGCAACACCATGCGGATGAGGAAGTCGTTCCAGCAGGAGAGGACATCTCCTTAAAGGGAGGGATTGCCCTTCATGGGTCAACCCCGCTCCTGCGCGAGCTCCTTCTGAAGAACCTTCAGGAAATGGACCGCTTCCCACTCACGCTTGCGCAGATTCTCGGGAAGGAGCTGACCGGTCGGGGTCTGCAGCTCTTTAAGTCCCACAAAAAGATCATCAACGTCTCGGTAGCGCGCCCACGCTACCTTGACAGAGAATCAACCCCGATCGGCGAAAGCTTCAAAGCTATCCTCGAATATTTGGAGGCCCATCCGAAACAGCACCGTGATAAGCAATGGTCGGCACTTCTGGCCTTGCGCACTGAAAAGGCGGACCAACCTGACATGCTCGCAGAAACAGTTATCAGCATCCCTGCTGAGCAACCGCTGGCATCCGCATCGACAGATGCTACCGAATCGACAGAATCGACTGTACCAACGAAGCCTGAAACACCGAGGGCTGTTCTGGATGAGGCGACATTAAAGCGCCGCGAGCAGGCGCTTGGTGCCGATCTGCTCTGGCTACTCCACCAGGGTCATGTGATTGACTTCGCCATGGGCAATCTTCAGGCCGCCACACGCCCCGCCCCAAAGACTCCAAACACTACGGAGAGCCAAGCGTCCAAGGAGACTCAGATCATGGATGAGACCCTTACCGGGGATACCGATTCAGCCCAGCAAGGTGGATCCGCTACCATGTCTTCTGAAAAACCGCAGGATGAACTTCACGAGCCTCTTGTTCATCACGAATCTTTGGAGATCCCTGAGGGCGCTGTGATCGCTCCCCCACCCTCCTCCGAGCCTGGAGACCCTGGCGAGGCTCTCCCACACTGATCGTGGCATCTCTCTACGAGTCGCCCAAGCTTCTCGGTGAGTATCTCCTCCTCCATTATGGGGGAGAGAGGGAGCTATGCCATCCGGCGCTACCCGTTCCCGCCTCGGTCACGAGTGTCCCCTTTCCGGTGCGTTGCGTGCAGGAGTTACTCGACCCTGCACTTCTTCCATCCCCTCCCTCGGAGATCACGGCCTTGGAAGTTGGTTGCGCTGTGGGGGCTTCTGCTTTTGAGCTCGCACGTCACTGTCACCGGGTCGAGGCAAGCGATTATTCAGCGTCCTTTATTGCAGCCGCCCAGAGACTCCGGTCCAAGGGACACCATTCCGCCACAAGGTTGCTGGAAGGAACCATCACCGCCCAATTCGAGGCCATCGTTCCTCCCGAGATCGACCGGACCAGAGTCTCTTTTTCGGTGCAGGATGCCACGAGTCTACCCGCTGGGATGGGACCTTTCGATGTCCTCTTGGCTGCCAACCTGATTTGCCGACTTCCTGATACCGAAGCCTTCCTATCAAAGCTTGCCGTGTTGGTAAAACCGGGAGGGCAGCTTCTGCTGACAACACCGTTCACATGGCTGGAGGAGTACACACCTCGGGAGCGATGGATCGGTGGGATCAATGCTGATCGACGCAGTGAGGAAGAACTCATCCGACGACTCTCAGGTGAGTTCCGGTTGCATCGCTGCCGCGATCTGCCATTCCTGATACGGGAGCATGAACGCAAATACCAACTCGGCATCGCCCTCGGCACCTGCTGGATTAGGCGATGATCAGCTGACGGATCCGGTTGACTGGGAGGCCCGCTATCGCGCGGGGGATACTCCGTGGAATGAGGGAGTCGCTCCTGCTCTGACCGCTTTTCTTTCAGGGTGCCCGATGCAGGGAGAGATTCTCGTGCCGGGGTGCGGAACAGGTCACGACGTACGTGCTATCGCTGGGCACGGAGGGAGGGTCCTTGGACTCGATCTTTCAGAAACTGCCCTCCGCACCGCCCGAAGTGTGCCGCGCATTGGGGAAGAAAGCTACGCACTGGGAAATCTCTTTGGTCTTCCAGCATCATGGACCGGCCGCTTCGACTGGGTTGTCGAGCACACCTGCTTCTGCGCCATCCCCCCCACGGCCCGGAGTCATTATGTCAGGGCCATTGCTAATGTTCTCAAGCCCGGGGGCCACTACTTCGCCATCTTTTACACGAATCCCGCCGCTCCCCAAGGTCCCCCGCACGGAGTCACCGGCGAGGAGATCTCCCTCCTCTTCGATCACGAACTCGCGCTGGTTAAAGAGTGGATGCCTGCGGAGCATTTTAAAGGACGCAAGGGTCGGGAGCTCTGCCAACTCAGGTGTAAGGGCTAATACCCATCCTTTTCCCCTCTCCCCTTATGAGCGACTGCTGTCAACAAGATCATCAGAGAGCATCCCCGGCCGTAAGGCCGCCTGCGTCAGAGGGATCCCTCTACACCTGCCCGATGCATCCCGAGATTCTGCAGGACAAGCCGGGCGACTGTCCAATGTGTGGGATGGCCTTGGAGCCGCTGATCCCTAGTGACGATGACTCCGAGTCGACGACTCTGGCCCGAAGATTCTGGCTTTCGGTCGCTTTGGGAAGTCCCGTTGTGATGCTGGCGATGGCCCCGATGCTCGGGGTCACTCTCCTTGAGGGGCCGTGGACCGGGTGGGTGGAATTTCTGCTTTCCATCCCCGTTGTGTGCTGGTGCGGGGCCTCGGTCTGGATGAAAGGCTTTCGCTCTTTTGCATCGCGAAACCTAAACATGTTTTCGCTCATCACTCTCGGAACGGGAGTCGCCTTCCTCTACAGCGTCACGATGCTGGTGTTCGGTCGGGTGTTCGTTCCCGGCGCAAACTCCGGTGATTATTATTTTGAAGCCGCCACGGCGATCATGGTTCTTGTGCTCATGGGGCAATGGCTCGAATCCAAAGGACGAGCCAAGGCAGGTGCGGCACTTCGCGAACTGCTTGATCTCACGCCGGCGAAGGCCCTGCTTGTGGGCAAGGAAGGGGAGGCCGACCGCGAGGTTCCCGTTGCCGAAATTCAGAACGGAGATCGGCTTAGGATTCTCCCGGGAGGGAAGATTCCCACGGACGGAGTGGTTCTCGAGGGAGAAAGCGCCATCCATGAGTCGATGCTCACCGGAGAGCCCCTGCCGGTCGAGAAGTCGACAGGCTCGATCGTTTCGGCCGGGACCATCAACTCTTCGGGAAGCCTTGTGATCCGCGTCACGAGAACCGGAGCAGGGATGGCCCTTTCCCAGATCATCAGCCTCGTGGCTCAGGCCCAGCGAAGCCACGCCCCCATCCAACAACTTGCCGATCACGTCGCCTCCATCTTTGTGCCGATCGTAATCGGCATCAGTGTGGTGACCTTTACCTTTTGGATGATTGCGGGACCGGAACCACTCCTCCTCCACGCACTCACGGCGGCAGTCGCCGTGATCATGATCGCTTGCCCCTGCGCACTAGGACTTGCCACGCCCATGGCCTTGATTGTCGGCATTGGAAAAGCGGCTGGGAACGGCATTCTGGTCCGCTCCGCCAGGGCACTCCAGAATCTTGCAACCACGGATCTTATCGCCCTCGACAAGACAGGCACCCTCACCGAAGGCACACCCAAGGTCATCTCCATCCACCCGGTCGCTCCATATTCCGAAGAGCAGCTTCTGAGCCTCGCCGCTGGAGCAGAACAAGGCAGCGAGCATCCGCTGGCCAGATCCTTGATGCTCCATGCACAGGAGAGGGAGGTTCAGATTCCCAAGGCAACCTCCTTTAAGGCCTTCCCGGGAGGAGGGATTGCCGCAGAGGTGGATGGCGTCCGCGTGTTGATCGGGACAACCCTATTTCTCTCCGGTCACGGCGTGCCAACCGGCCCACTGGACTCGATTCAGCTCCAACAAGGGGAGGGACTTGTAGCGATAGCGGCAGAGGGAGTTGTTGCAGGGGCCTTTCTTTTCCGGGACACCATCCGACCAACGGCTAAAAAACTGATCTCAGAACTCAAACGACTGGGGGTGCGCGTGGCGATGCTCACAGGGGATCGCATCAGCACGGCGATGGCGGTTGCCGGAGAGTTGGGTATCGACGAATTCCATGCCGAGCTTTCCCCGGCGGGCAAGGCTGATCAGTTCAAGAAATGGAAGGTCGAGGGATACCGCACCACCATGGCTGGTGACGGGATTAACGATGCACCGGCTCTAGCGGTCGCCGACACCGCGATTGCTATGGGGGCGGGGTCAGACATCGCGAAGGAAACCGCAGGGATTATCCTGCTCAATCCCTCGCTGGAGGGAATCATCTCCTCGATCCAACTTAGCAGGGCCATTTTGAAAGTCATCAGGCAGAATCTCTTCTTCGCCTTTGCTTACAACATCCTCGGCATCCCAATTGCGGCCGGAGTTCTCTATCCCTTCTTTGGCATCCTACTAAGCCCCATGATCGCCGCCGCTGCCATGAGCCTCAGCTCAGTCTCGGTGATCGCAAATTCCCTGAGGCTAAGGAAAATCGTATTTTAAAGAGAAAGGCTTCGTAGCAACTGATACGAATAAATCCCCGTCGCATGCGCATCAGCCCACTTGAGGCTCAGCCCATATCCCCCGATAAAGTCGTATGCTTTAAGTTCAAAGCTCCCCGACTTATAGTTCCTCGCCGGGGCATCACCGCGACCCATCACGTCAGGTTCGCCGCAACAGACGGCACAAGGGCAGGCTCGACGCAGCGTTTCCAAGGCTAGGAACTGCTCCATACCATCAGACCAGGAGAGGGCGAGTTCGTTGCCAAAAGGGGCAACAGCCTTGAGTGAAAGTGGCTGAAGCTGAGACTCCCTCTGAGGCACTGAGGCACTGAGCTTTGAAGGGTCTATCATGGCTTTTTTTCGTCTCAGCGATCTTCGCGTCTTCGCGCGAGAATTTCTTTTAGGACTTCAACAGCGTCATCACAGCCTTCTGCGCATGGAGACGGTTCTCGGCCTGCTGGAAGATGGCATCGGCATGGTGTTCGAAGACCTGGGCAGTGATCTCCTTCCCACGATACGCAGGGAGGCAGTGGAGGACATGAGCGCCCGGCGCGGCGGCAGCCACGACACGGTCATTGATCTGGTAGGGAGCGAACTGGGCGGCACGATGCTCGGCCTCCTCTTCCTTGCCCATGCTGACCCAGACGTCAGTGTAGAGAATGTCAGCGCCATGAGCAGCCTCCTCGGGATCCTCCGTTATGGTCACCGATCCTCCGACTGCCTTGGCACGAGCGAGCAACTCGGCAGGAGGCGTGTAAAGAGCGGGGCAGGCTAACCGTAGGTCGAAGCCCAGACGGGCCGCCGCCCAGATCCAAGATCGCCCCATGTTGCAGTCGGCATCGCCGATAAAGGCGATCTTGAGTCCCTCCAGGGACCCCCTTAGCTCCTCGATCGTCTGGAGGTCGGCCAGAATCTGGCAGGGGTGCTCCTCGTCGGTCAGGGCATTGATGGTCGGGATGCCGGAGAGTGCAGCGAAGGTCTCAATGTCGGACTGCTTGAAGGTCCGGATCACGGCACCATGAATCATGCGTCCAAGCACGCGAGCGGTATCCTCGATCGGCTCACCGCGACCCAACTGGATCTCGCTCGAGGAAAGGAAAAGTGCCTCGCCACCAAGCTCGCGGATTCCCACTTCAAAACTAACACGGGTACGGGTGGACGACTTCGAGAAGAGGAGTCCCCAGCACTCGCCATCCAGAGGATTGGGATCGTGCTGCCCACGCATCGACTTGAGCTTTTTGGCAAGGTTGAGGATCTCGCGGATTTCAACGACGGAAAGTGCCTCAATGGAGAGAAGATGCTTCATGGAGAAAGAGGGCAGGTGTGATCTATGGATCAATCAACGAAAAATGCCAAGTGGGATCACTGAAGGGCTTCTCGCAGAGACGCAAAGTTTTTCGGAGTTGAAATACCAAATCTCAAGAAGTGACCAGTTATCTCTCATTTCATTGCTCTTCGTGATGCGTATCAAGACTTCCTCCCTACTCGGAGTATTTTATCTCTGCACTTGTGCGTCTCTGCGTGAAATAATTTCCGGGTCAAACCTCGCTTTTAGACCATCGCCGTAACATCACAAATCCGGCAAGTGATGCCACGATCGTGAGTGTGAGACAGATATGGGCAAAGAGATCTCCATGCCTCGTGTAGAAGGTCGTTTCGGGATGCACAGGCACACGAATCTCGGCCTGCAAAACTCCTTCGATGAAGGTGTTGTCATGCTCCCCGTGCAGTGTCTGCACGATTCTTCCAAGGTGATCGATCACGCAGGTAACGCCTGTATCGGCAACCCTGACCATAGGGAGTCCTGTCTCGACGGTACGGAGTTGGGCATTTGCGAGGTGCTGAAGGGTCGCTACGGAATGCTCGAACCACCCGTCATTGGTGAGCGTCACGAGCAGCTGGGCACCGAGCTTCGCGGAGCGACGCGTAAGATCGCCGAGGGTATCCTCGAAGCAGATTACGGGTCCCAACTTGATCGGTTTCCTTGCAAGCTCCAGCAGAGACGGGCCCTTACCGGGATCAAAGTCGAAGGGGACCTTATTCCCCACAATCCAGCTGAAGAGAGGAAAACTATGCCGGAAGGGAACATACTCCCCGAATGGTACCAGATGGACCTTATTGTAGATCTGGGCGCTCTCCGCGTGCCCGGTGAGGAGAATGGCGGAGTTATAATCGGCGCGCGGATCCTGCGTGTAGTGGACGCTTCCGATTAGAAAATCCGCACTGGTTCCGGCGGTCAGTTCCTTGACCTGACTGTAGATGATCTCGTCCAGAAGAAGTGGGCGGGGCGGGGCGGCCTCCGGCCAGATCACCAAATCAGGATGAGACTGAAGGGCCAAGCGACTCTGGCGGAGATAGCCCTCCATGATGCGCGTCTCACACTTGGGATCCCAATAATCATAAACCGGCACATTGCCCTGAATGCAGGCGACACGGAGGGAAGTCGTTTCTTCCTGATGCACGCTTATTTTTTTCATTCCGTAGACGAAGGCCAGAACCACAAGGAAGACCATTGTGAAAAAGTCGATGTGCGGCCGCATTATCCCCATACGGATTTCGCGTTGTAGTCGCTCCCCCGTGATGGCGCACATCGCGGCTCCGAGAACGCAGAGAAAGGTGAGGCCCGACGTGCCGGTCACGCTGGCCAACTGAATCAAGGGGATATTTTGCCGCAACGCTATACCGAGGGAGTTCCACCCGAAGCCGGAGAAGAGCGTTCCCCGGAGCCACTCCACGGCCACCCAAGCAGCCGCCGCCAAGAGTGCGACGAGGATATTGCGTCCATTGCAGAGCCAGGCCTGGGAGGGATCCCGTTTTTCTCCACCTTCACCCAAGGATCGCAGGATGACTCCAGCGAAGAGGCCCCAGAGTCCATGGTAGAGGCCCACGACCAGCGAGAGGAGCACCCAGCCCAGCACGGTCACCGTGATGATCCAGTGGAGGGAAATCAGGAAGGAGACCGTTCCGCAGAACCATCCGAGCAGAAAGGAGTGTCGTGCACGCTCTCTCGAAGAGAGGGGCAGGGGAAGCATCCAGAGAGCCCAGCAAAGCGGTGCCAGCGCCACCCAGGGGAGCCAAGAGAGGCCGTGCGAATCAAAGGGAGGAAAACATCCTCCGAGAAGAAGACCGGAGAGCAGAGCAAGAGCCCAGGGGATTATCGCAACGACTCTTTCTTTTGCTGATCTGGAATTGTCTGGGATTGCCTCGACGTTCATTTCAATGCCCCTGGTAAGGACTCCCTTGATCCCTCATCCTGAGGAGGAATCGTGGTGTCGATGGTAACGCTGCAGCGAGCTCCCACGGGAAGAGTGCGCTGGGGACTCGAGGCATCCCCAGAGACTTTGAGCAACCGAACGATCACCATCGCATCAGCCCCCCCCGGAGACACCGAAACCACCACCCCTTGGAGTGGGTGAGTGTCCGTTCCCACAGTTACGAGGGCATGATGACTGGGCAGGACCTTTCTTGCTTCATCTGAGGGCAATTTGACTGAAATCCTAATTTCCGGCCACTGATTCTCCAGGACCAGGCCCTGAGCGCTCGAGAAAACCTTCTGCTTGTAGTTGTGCGCGGTCAGCCAAGTGCCGACCACACAAAACAGCAAGAGACCGGAGACGAGCATCCATCCCGCTGCCAGCCCCCTTTTTGTACTCTCGATCTCCCCCATCACTGTACGGGAGGATTTGCTTGGGAAGCACCCTGAAGGTCGGATGCTTTCGGAGGTAGCATGATGTTGACCGGCGAAAAGGGTTCTTTTTTCTTCTTCTGCGCCGGCGCGTTTTCCTGGCCCATGATGGGGAAGGCGTTCACGAGATGAGCCTCTTCAGCCATCGTCAATCCGGAGGGAATCGCGAAAATTCCGTCGCGTACCGGCGCATCAACGACAAGATCCGTGACCTGCCTTCCATTGACCATCACGGCAAGCACACTGCCGCGACCTTTCTTTTCTATCGAATAGAGCGAGAGCAGGTTGGCTCCATGGGCATCCAGCCGCAGATAGGCTCCACCGCTTCCGTCCTGTGTCTTGAAGGGATAGACCGATTTGATGTCATGCTCATTCAGTAGGGGCATGATCGAAAGCGTCGTCTTCCTCCCATTGAGCAGGATGACCGGAGTGGCGAATTTCTCGCCATCCTCGGGACTGGCTTCCCCGTGAACCCTGATGGTGAAAACTTCTTTTTTCTTATTGGAGCCGGCACTCCGGGCAAAAGGGGCGATGCTTACCAAGAGCATGAGTATCCCGAGGAACGTCCAATATCTTTTCATCCCGCCCATTGTAGGATGCTGGGATAACATTTGCAACCGGAGCCCCCATCGGGTTACGCCTCATGGGATGCTTTCGAATCCATACACCCGTTTTGTTGCCCTAGCTCTTTTTTTGGCAGGTAGTTGCGGGCCACTCTACACTTCGCTGGAGGCTCAGAGCACGAACACCATCAGCAAGTCCGATGTTTCAGACATCTCCCTCACGGGCCCGCAGTCCGACAGCCCCTTCTTTATCGAAAGACAGGAGGCCAAAGCGGCCCTTGTGAAAGCTGGTCAGGAAGGCCGTGGCATGTATGTCCCAAAACCTCCACGCCCCCCGATCGGCCATCAGGTGAAGTCCTTCTTTTCAGGTATGTTCGGCTCGCTGAGATCGGGCAAACAGGATGGCACGGTTCCAATCATTCTCACTGCGGACCCCTCAGAATTCTCGCTTTCCAACACCCCCGAGATCGGTATTTCGCTCAAGATCTCGAATCAAAAGCGCCAAGAAATCGAATTGCTCTATCCCACCGAACAGCGTCTTGAGATCCTCACCAAAGATCCCGAAGGTAATGTTGTCGCCAAGTGGTCGGAGGATCGCACCTTCGATTCCAAGGAAGGATTTGTGGAGGTCAATCCTTCGGAATACGTGACCTATTCGGAAAGGATGCCTACCGCAAAGATGAAGGCAGGCGTCACCTACACCATCGAGACCTCACTCTCAGGTCAGGATCATTACATGGCTCACACCACCATCACGCCGAGGCCATAGGCGGGATAGATGAGATAGACGCGACAGGATCCGGAGCAGTAACCCAAGAGGGCAGCGCGTTTAGCAGGTCACAGAACAGGGGGTGTTCATCCTCTTGCCCCACTACCCTTTATCACCCCAATTATTTCTTTTTGCCAAAATAGGCCTTGGTTGCCGCGTGACGTGCCTGAAACATGACCAGAAAAACAAGTTTCATCATCGTCACATCGAGCAGCCTGCCGAGCACACCAATCGGCATGGCGTACTCCACCCGGTCCGTCATCAATGTCCCCTCGCCGCTGGCGTTGAAGAGATGAGCGTGCCGCCAATGCTTGAAAGGGGATTTTTTAGCTCCATCCACAAGACATGAATCGGGAGTGGCCTCCTCCCAAAAGCCAACCCACTCCAAGGGCAGTCCGAACTGACTCAGGCACAGCCGAAACTCCTCTCCGGCTCGTGCGGGAACCGAGCACTCCACCTTCTTCACCTTGAGTGAGGAAGGGGATATTTTTGAGATATTCCGAGGGTCTTCGTGAAAGGCGTAGACTTCGGCAGGGGTCGCCTCAAGGAGGACGCTGCGTGTAAAAATGGAAAACTTGTTCATTTTTATCACCGAGATACACCAAGCCACGCAAAAGAGATGTAGAAAAATTATTGCCATTCCAATCTACGCCCTTTACTCGTGCTCGTGAACTCTGTAACCACAATAACCATGTCTGAAAAAACCATCGAAGAAAAAGTCCGTGATATCATTGTCGAGCAACTCGGCGTTACCGCGGAACAAGTCACCATCAACGCCTCCTTCATCGAGGATCTCGGAGCCGATTCCCTGGACACCGTCGAACTGGTAATGGCTTTTGAAGAAGAGTTCGGCGTCGAAGTTCCTGACGAGGATGCTGAAAAGCTCCAGAAGGTCGGCGATGTTGTGAAATACATCGAAGAAAAGCAGGCCAAGTAATCGGCCTTTTTTAAAATCCTTTTAAGGAACGCCACACTTTCGGGTGTGGCGTTTTTTTTGGCAAAAACCTGAACTCCTCTTGAAAGGAAAAAATAAAACATCAGGAATGTACTGCAGTCCTTAGCACAAGTGCCTTTTGGGCTCTACTATCAATA